>Ga0302314_10006417_pt1 | contig 21289 bp, 21 predicted proteins | sample III_Palsa_N2_3_FD_200533 | JGI IMG/M metagenome (GOLD analysis project Ga0302314, IMG submission 200533) | Peat permafrost microbial communities from Stordalen Mire near Abisko, Sweden - III_Palsa_N2_3 | ecosystem: Environmental > Terrestrial > Soil > Palsa > Peat permafrost | place: Sweden...
ACTTCCGCGCCTGGATGCTGTTCGTGCTGCTGTGGTCCGGCATCGTCTACTCGGTCAACGCCTTCCTGCTGTGGGGCGGCGGCTGGTGGGCGCAGATGGGCGCGCTGGACTACTCCGGCGGTTATGTCATCCACCTGGCGGCCGGGACCTCCGGCTTCGTGGCGGCGGCGGTGATCGGTCCGCGGCTGGCCCGGGACCGGGCCAAGGCCGTGCCCAACAACCTGCCGATGGTGGCCTGCGGCGCCGGCTTCCTGTGGCTGGGCTGGAACGGCTTCAACGGCGGCGACATGTACTTCGGCGGCCAGAACGCCTCGGCCGCCGTGCTGAACACCAACCTGACCACCGCCGTCGCGCTGCTGACCTGGGTGCTGCTGGACATGTTCCTCAGCAAGCAGCGCAAGCCCACCTTCCTGGGCGCGGTCAACGGCATGATCGTGGGCCTGGTGGCGATCACCCCGGCGGCCGGTTTCGTCACCGGCGTGGGCGCGATCCTGATCGGCCTGATCGCCTCGACCGTGGTCTGGCTGTCCTGGAACTACTTCTCCAAGGTCGGCTTCATGCGCAAGGTGGACGACGCCCTCGGCGTCTTCCACACCCACGGCGTGGCCGGCCTGCTCGGCGGCCTGCTGGTGGGGCTGTTCGCCGACCCGGCGATGGCCATCTACTACAACAAGGACGGCAGCGTCGACTCGGTCTCCGGGATGTTCTACGGCCACCCCAAGCAGTTGGCGCTCCAAGCCGGCGCGGCGGCCACGATCATCGTCTGGGACGCGCTGATGACCTTCCTGATCCTGAAGTTCCTCGGCCTGTTCATGAAGCTGCGGCTGCCGGACGACGTCCTGGAGACCGGTGACGTGGCGATCCACGACGAGGAGGGCTACCCGAACGAGGAGGGCCTGGTGGCGGTCGGCGCCGCCGTGTCGGCCGCACCCGCCGCCGCCCCCACGGAACCGTCTTCGAGCCTGCCGGGAGGCGACTCCCGGGCCCCCGATTGAAACTGGTCACCGCCGTGCTCCCGGTAGCGGGCTTCGAGCAGGTGCACGAGGCTCTGCGGACCCTCGGCATCCCCGGAGTCACTGTCAGCACCGTCTTCGCCAAGGGAGTGCAGCCGCCCCGGTACGAGGTGTACCGGGGCGTGCGGCGACTGGTCGAACTGCTTCCGGCGGTCCGGATGGACCTCGTCGTGGCGGACTCGGACGCGGCGGACGTGGTGCGGGTGGTGCTGGTGGCGGGCGCGGGCCACGGCGGCTCGGTGCGGGTGCAACCGGTGGAGCAGGTGGTGCGCATCCGCACCAGAGAGCGGGGTGAGGCCGCGCTGTGAAGGGCCGATCCTGGTGGAATCCGCACCTGTCCCGGTCCGCCGGGTCGGCACGCCGTTGGTGCAGGATGGCCTGGACAGCGGTTCGCCACGGAAGGACAACGCACCATGCGGCTCACCAAGTTCGGACACGCCTGCGTCAGGCTGGAGAAGGACGGCCAGACCCTGGTCCTGGACCCGGGCGTGTTCACCGAGCCCGAGGCCCTGGCCGGGGCCCACGCCGTGCTGATCACCCATGAGCACGTCGACCACTTCCAGGAGGCCCGGCTGCGGGCCGCCGCCGAGGCCGACCCGGAGCTGCGGATCTGGACCAACGGCGCGGTGGCCGACCAGCTCACCGGGCTCGGCGAGGGCCGAGTCAGGCGGGTCGGCCACGGCGACACGTTCAGCGCGGAGGGCTTCGAGATCGAGGTCCACGGCGAGTGGCACGCCCAGATCCACCCGGACATCCCGCTGGTCGGCAACATCGGCTTTGTGGTGGACGGCGAGCTGTTCCACCCCGGTGACGCGCTGACCGTCCCGGAGCGGGAGGTCGGCACCTTGCTGCTGCCGGTGCACGCGCCCTGGTCGAAGACCGGCGAGGTGACCGACTACGCCCGCGCGGTGGGCGCGGGCCAGGCGTACGCCCTGCACGACGCGCTGCTCAACGACAACGGCCTGGGCCTGGTCGGCACCCTCCTCGGCGCGCTGGCCAAGGACGTCGACTACCGGCGGCTGACCCCGGGCGAGTCGGTCGAGCTGGGCTGACCCGGCTCGGCCCCGGCTCCCCGGCTGTCGGCCGCCTGGCTGTCGGCCGCCGCGGCGGTCAGGAACGGACGCAGGAACCCCGACTCCAGCCTGACCACCAGCGGCGGCCCCCAGCGCCGCGCGGCCAGCACCACCGGTACCGCCACGGCCGCGCCGAGCGCGAGGCCCACCAGCACGTCGTGCGGGTAGTGCGCGCCCACCCAGATCCGGGCGAAGCCCATCACCAGCGCGGCCAGCGCGGCGATCGCCCCGAGCCTGCGGTCGAGCAGCCACAGCGCGGCGGCCGAGGCGGCGGCGATGGCCGAGTGGTTGCTCGGGAAAGACCAGTCGCCGACCCCCGGGCAGGGCTGGATCGTGGCCGGAGCGGTGATCACCTGACAGGGCCTGACCTCGTCGAACACGCTCTTGACGAGGTCGTTGGCGACATACGCCGCGACCACTGCCACCGGCACCGCCAGCGCGGTCGCCATCGCGGTGGCGCTGCCCGCAGTCCGGGCCCGCCACCAGCCGGCCACCATCAGCAGGGCGAACAGGCCGAGGCCGTAGCTCGCGTAGAACGAGACCAGGTCGTCGAACCAGTGCGGTGAGTGCGCGGCCTGGGTGATGAACCAGTGGTACAGCCCGCCGTCGATGGCGGAGCCGTTCAGGGCAAGGTGGGTCACGGGTGTCTACTCCGGAGTCTTGGCGAGCCGGGGATTCTCGGGGTTCTTCGGCTGCTCGGGATCCTTGGAGATCCTGCGGGCCCGCAGGATCTCCAGGGCGATCGGGATCACCGAGACCAGCACGATCAGGCCGATGATCGGCAGCAGGTAGGTGTCGATGTTCGGGATGGAGTTGCCCAGGCCGTATCCGGCCAGGGTGACCCCGACCGACCAGACCAGGCCGCCGACCACCTGCCACACGGTGAAGGTGCGCAGCGGCACGCCCAGCGCGCCGGCCATCGGGTTCAGCACGGTGCGCACCACCGGGATGAACCGGCCCAGCACGATGGCCTTGGCGTGCCCGTAGTCGGCCAGGATCTGTTCGGCCCGGGCCGCCCCGGCCACCAGGTGCCGGTTGCTGCTCCGGGCCAGCAACGCCTTGCCGCCCTTGCGCCCGATCAGGTAGCCGACCTGTGCGCCGAGCAGCGCCCCGGCCACCGCGCAGAGCAGCACCGAGGGCAGATTCAGGTGGTCCTTGTCGGTGGTGCACAGCAGCCCGGCGGTGAACAGCAGCGAGTCGCCCGGCAGGAAGAAGCCGACCAGCAGCCCGGTCTCGGCGAACAGGATCACCAGGATGCCGAGCGCGCCGAAGGCGGCCAGCATGGAGTCGGCGCTGAGCGGGTTCAGCGCCAGCTGCGTTACCAGCCGCGTCGGCAGCTGTGCCGCGAGCATCGGGTCCGGGGCCATGGATGTCACACTCCTGCGGTGGTGGACACTGGTTCGAGTCCGAGCCATGGCCCGGCCTTATCGTCTACATACATGTAGTCGGTCCGTGTCACTCTAGTGGATGGGAACGGCTGAGCCCTGACAGCGGGCAGCCGGTAGTCCGGGAGGGGGAGTCCTTGATGATGATCGGACCGCAGCGTCGCCATCCCGGCGAGCTGGAGGCCGACGTGCTGGCCGTGCTCTGGTCGGGCGGCGGACCGCTCACCCCGGCCGACATCCAGCGGGCCCTCGGCGGCGGCCTGGCCCGCACCACCGTCAACACCATCCTCTCCCGGCTGTACGGCAAGGGCGTGGTCACCCGCGTCCGCTCCGGCCGCGCCTTCGCCTACGCCCCGGCCCGCGAGGCCCAGGACGCCCCCGGCCTCGCCGCCCGCCGGATGCGCTCCGAACTGGAGAAGGCCCCCGACCGCGAGACCGTGCTGGCCCGCTTCGTCTCCGGCCTCAGCCCCGACGACGAGCACCTGCTGCGCGCCCTGCTCTCCGACGCGGGCGGGGTCCGGGAAAGCGGGGTTCGGGACATCGGGGTTCGGGACAGCGGGGTTCGGGAGGCCGAGGTACGGGAAGTCGACGCCGGATAGGGTCGCCCGCATGCTTCTGTGGATCAACGGCCCCTTCGGTGGCGGCAAGACCCAGACCGCGTACGAACTCCAGCGGCGGCTGTCCGGCAGCGTCGTCTGCGACCCGGAGCACCTCGGCTTCGGCCTGCACCGGATGCTGCCGCCGGCGCTGCGCCGGGACTTCCAGGACCACCCGGCCTGGCGGCAGGGCGTCTACGAGGTACTGGACCTGGCCCTGCGCGAGCACCCGGGCACGGTGATCGTCCCGATGACCGTGGTGGAACCGGAGTACCTGCGGGAGACCGTCGGGCGGCTGCGCGAGCGCGGCCACGACGTCCGGCACACCACCCTGCTGGCGGAGCGCGAAACCGTGCTGCGGCGGCTGCGCGAACGCGGCGTCGGGCACCTGGCACGGTTCGTGGCCGGGAGGGACGCCCCGCTACGCCGGGAGAGCTTCGCCGTCAGCAGGCTCGACCACTGCCTGGAGCGGCTGCGCGGACCGGAGTTCGCCGAGCACCTGTGGACCGACCGGCTGACGGTCGCTCGGACCGCCGACTGGATAGCGGCCTCGGCCGGGCTGGTGCTCGCCCCCGACACCGACAGCGCGCTGCGCGGCCGAATCCGCCGGACCCTGGTCAGCGCTCGGCACATCCGCCTCGACTGAGTGTTCCGGCCGAGCGCTTCGAGTGAGCGTTCCGGGCGGCCTGGGCGAAGATGGGGGCATGGCTTTTGAGACGCTGACCTTTGAGCTCACCACCGGCGACCGCGAGGTGGCGGTGGACATCACCGACCGCTGCGCCGAGTTCCTCCGCGAGGTCGCCCCCGGCCGCAACGGCCTGCTGAACGTGTTCGTCCCGCACGCCACCGCCGGGGTGGCGGTGATCGAGACCGGAGCCGGCAGCGACGACGACCTGCTGGCGACGCTGCGCGAACTGCTCCCGGCGGACGGCCGTTGGCGGCACCGGCACGGCAGTCCGGGCCACGGCCGGGACCATGTGCTGCCGGGTCTGGTCGCCCCGCACGCGACGCTGCCGGTGGTCGGCGGCGAGCTGGCGTTGGGCACCTGGCAGTCGGTGGTGCTGGTGGACACCAACGGCGACAACCCACGGCGCACGGTCCGACTCTCGTTCCTCGGTTAAACGTTCCTTGGTTGAACATCTGGTCGAGTGCTGGATTGACATCTGCCCCAACGAGAGTGACGCGTCGGAGAAATGTTGGCATGGACACTGTGCGCCGTCGTTACTGGCTGGTATCTATTTGAGTGACATCTGATCCGGTGTCACCCACCAGTCGTGGAGGCATCCATGCGCCCACCCCGCGCACGCACGCTCCGGACCACCGCCGTTGCCGCCCTCTCCGTGCTCACCCTAGGCATCACCGGCCTGGCGGTCGCTCCCGCCAACGCCGCCGCGACCGGCTACGCCGCCCTGGGGGACTCGTACTCCTCCGGGGTCGGCTCCGGCAGCTACATCAGCTCCAGCGGTGACTGCGAGCAGAGCACCCTGGCCTACCCCTACCTGTGGCAGCAGGCCAACAAGCCTGGATCCTTCGACTTCGCCGCCTGCTCCGGGGCGACCACGGCCGATGTGCTCAGCAGCCAGCTGTCCGGTCTCAACTCCTCGACCGGCCTGGTCAGCATCAGCATCGGCGGCAACGACGCGGGCTTCTCCAGCACCATGGAGACCTGCGTGCTGGACGGCACCAGCAGTTGCCTGAGCGCGGTGTCCACGGCCGAGTCCTTCGTCAACACCCAGCTCGCGCCCAAGCTGGCCGCCGTCTACACGGCGATCCGCCAGGACGCTCCCAACGCGCACGTGGTGGTGCTGGACTACCCGCATCTCTACCAGGTGCCCGGGGACTGCCTGCTCGGCATCAGCGACACCTCCCGCAACGCCATCAACGGTGCGGCCGACGACCTCGACAGTGTGATCAACACCCAGGCCACCGACGCCGGATTCACCTTCGCGGACGTGCGCTCGGCCTTCAGCGGGCACTTGATCTGCTCCGACGACTCGTGGCTGCACAGCACCACCCTGCCCATCGACGAGTCCTACCACCCGACCGCCACCGGCCAGGCGGACGGCTTCCTGCCGGTCTTCACCGCCGCTGCTGGCTGAACCACCTTGCCCGGTGCCGGTGCTGACACTACGTCAGCATCGGCACCGTCGGTTCGACGGTGCCGTAGAGCGCGGCGATGTCCTTGGCGCAGGCCTGGGTCACGGCCCGCCTGCGGAGCTTCAACGACGGCGTGAGCAGGCCCTGCTCCTCGGTGAACTCCCGCGCCAGGACCCGGAACGAGCGGATCGACTCGGCCCGGGAGACGGCGGTGTTGGCGGCGCCCACGGCGCGCTGCAACTCCGCGTGCAGATCGGGGTCGTTCCTGGCCTCGGCCGGACGCAGCTGCCGCTTGCCGCGCTGCCGCTGCCAGTGCCCGAGCGCCTCCCGATCCAGGGTCAACAGCGCTGCCACATAAGGGCGGTCGTCGCCGACCACGATGCACTGCGAGACCAGCGGATGCACCCGCACCCGGTCCTCCAGGACGGCGGGGGCGACGCTCTTGCCGCTGCTGGTGACGATGATCTCCTTCTTGCGACCGGTGATGCTGAGGTAGCCGTCGGCATCCAGCTGGCCCAGGTCGCCGGTGGCGAACCAGCCCTGGGCGGCCGCCAGTTGAGCGGGTCCGCTCTCGCCCAGGTAGCCCTGGAAGACCTGCGGGCCGTGCACCCAGACCTCGCCGTCGTCCGCTATCCGCACGGTGGTGCCGGGGATCGGCAGGCCGACGGTGCCGAAGCGCGGGCGGTCCGGCGGGTTGGCGGTGGCGGCGGCGGTGGTCTCGGTCAGGCCGTAGCCCTCGTAGACGGAGATCCCCGCGCCGGCGAAGAACAGCGCCAGCTCGCGGTCCATCGCCGAGCCGCCGGAGATGGCGTACCTGGCCCGGCCGCCGAGCACGGCCCGGATCCGGCTGTAGACCAACCGCTCGTACAGCTGGTGCTGCAACCGCAGCGCGGTGGTGGGGCCGGGCCCGTGGCCGAAGGACTCCCGCTCGACGGCGGTGGCGTAGCGCACCGCCAGCTCCACCGCCCGCTCGAACGGGCCGGCCCGCCCGGCCTCCTCGGCCGACTGCCGGGCCTTGCGCAGCAACTTCTCGAAGATATAGGGGACAGCCGGCAGGAAAGTGGGCCGGAAAGAGGCCAGCGCGGGCATCAGGTCGTCCGGGGCGAGGCTGGGCTCGTGGGCCAGCAGCACCCCCGCGCGCAGCGTCGCTATCTGCACCATCCGGCCGAACACATGGGCCAGCGGCAGGAACAGCAGGGTCGACGGCGGCTCGCCGCTGCGGTGCGAGAACATCACCTGGTAGCGGGCGATCAGGTTGTCGGTCTCGGCGGCGAAGTTGGCATGGGTCAGCGGGCAGCCCTTGGGACGGCCGGTGGTGCCCGAGGTGTAGACCACGGTGGCCACCGACTGCGGTGCCACCGAGAAGCGGTGACGATCGATCAGCTCGGTCGGCACCGAACGCCCGGCGTTGGCAAGCTCCTTCATCGCGCCGGCGTCCAACTGCCAGATCCGGCGCAGGCCGGGCAGCGCGTCGCAGACCGAGCCAATGGTCATCGCGTGGTCCTCGTGCTCCACCACGCAGGCCACGGCCTGCGAGTCGGCCAGGATCCAACGCGCCTGCTCGGCCGAGGCGCTGGGGTAGAGCGGCACGCTCTGCGCGCCGACGGTCCACAGCGCGTAGTCCAGTACCGTCCACTCGTAGCGGGTGCGGGACATCAGCGCGACCCGGTCGCCGAAGCGAATTCCCTGGTGCAGCAGGCCCTTCGCGGTGGCGAGCACCTCGTCGCGGAACTCGGCGCAGCTGACGGTCGCCCAACCGCCGTCCGCGGTACGGCGGGAGAGCGCGGGCCGGTCCGGGGTCTCGGCGGCGGCGGCGAAGACGGAGTCCGCCAGGCCTCCGGTCAGGGGCGGCTGCACCAGCGCCGGTACTGAGGACTCCAGCACGGCCGCTCTCCTTTCGTCCGGTCCCGGCGCCACGCCGCGTCGGGTCTTGCAAGTTACTGGACATTAACCATTTCGGGCAGGGGTGCTTCGATCTCTGCACGTGATCTCCGCATGACCTGCGGTGATGTGGCGTTGTCGTGGCTGCCCATTGACGGCGTGGCGCCGGGGCGAATAACTTACTGAACGGTAAGTTATTGTTGCCCGCCCGGCAAGGATGTGACCCATGCCCGTCGCCACCACGCTCACCGTCACCGCCCACGACGGCGCGGCACTGGCCGCCTACGCGGACGGCCCCGACGAGGCCCCGGTCACCGTGGTCCTGGCCCACGGCTGGACCCTGGACGCCTCCGCCTGGCAGCAGCAGGCCGAGGACCTGGCGCGGTCCGGCGAGGTCCGGGTGATCCGCTACGACCAGCGCGGGCACGGCGGTTCCGACAGCGGCACCGCCGCCTGGAGCATCGACCTGCTCGGGCAGGACCTGGCCGCGGTCGTCGAACAGGCCGCGCCCACCGGCCCGGTGGTGCTCGGCGGCCACTCCATGGGCGGGATGACCATCATGGCGCTGGCCGCCGCCCGCCCCGAGCTGTTCGCCGACCGGATCGCCGGAGTGCTGCTCACCAGTACCTCGGCCGGACGGCTCGACCCGCGCGGACACCGGGAGGCGCCGCTGCGGCTGCGGATCCAGGGACATGTGCAGTCCGCCTTCTTCGGCTACTGCTCGCGCACCGCCGAACGCTCCGAGCGCATCCGCGGCCACCTGCCCGGACCCGAGGGCCGACTCAACCCCTTCCTCACCAAGCGCTACCTGTACGGGCCGCGGGCTCCGCGGGCGGCGGTGCTGGCCGGGGCCCGGATGATCAACGACTGCCCGATGGCCACCGTCGCCGACTGGTACCCGGCGCTGATGCGGCACGACAAGGCCGGCCGGTTGGGCGCGCTGCGGACGCTGCCGGTCGAGGTGGTCGTCGGCTCCGGCGACCGGCTGACCCCGGTCGTCCACAGCCGCCGCCTCGTGGACGAACTGCCGCAGGCCGCCCTGCACATCGAGCCGGACTGCGGCCACATGCTGCTGATGGAGCGTCCTGACGTGGTCGGCGGCCGTCTCCAGGCACTGTGTCGAATCGCGGTCCAGGGCTCGAACTGACACCCGGGCAGGGAGTAGGCTCACGCCGAATCACTGGTACCTTGTGCGCCCACACCTGTCATCGCGTCTCGCCCGTGTCCGCTTGCGCCCCTGCGGTCGGTCGGTCCTGAGCCGGTCAGTCCGGGGGAGTCCATGCGCTTTCGCAGCAGATCCATCCGCGCCAAGCTGATCGCGCTGCTCCTGGTCCCGCTGCTCTCGCTGTGCGCCATGTGGTCCTGGTCCACCGTCAGTTCGGTCAGCCAGGTCTGGTCGCTGACCCGGATCACCGGCGAGTACAGCTGGTTCGGCACCCCCGCCGACAACGTCTCGCTCGCCATCCAGGACGAGCGCCGGGCCGCGGTCGCCTTCGCCGCCGCGCCGCTCGGCCACGGCGACCTGGTGACCCTGCGCCGCGCCGAGCAGGCCACCGACAGCGCCGCCGCCATTTTCACCGCCCATGCCGCGAACCAGGGCCGGATGGGCGAGTTGAACAGCAGCCAGCGGCTGGCGGTCGGCGGGGTGGTCCAGGAGATCGAGTACATCCGGTCCGGCCGGGCCCAGATCGAGCAGCGCACCGAGGACTGGTCCCAGGTCTACCTCAGCTACACCGGCGCGCAGGACCCGTTCTTCACGCTCCGGCTGGCACTCACCGACCTGCCGGTCGGCAACCTGACCCGCGAGGCCGGGGACCTGAACGAGCTGGACCGGGCCCGGGAGTACATCTCCGAGGAGGACGCCCTGATGGCCGGGGCCCGCGCCTCCGGCTCCTTCAACCTGGTCGAGTTCCAGGAGATCCTCACCGCCGCGAGCGGCGAGCAACTGCTCTTCCAGGTGCACCAGGCACAGCTGCCGCCCGCCGAGGGGAAGCTGTTCGAGCAGTTCACCGGCGGCATCGAGTACGTCGCGCTGGGCAACCTGGAGAACGAGGTCTCCAGCCTGGGCCAGGCCGACGCCGCCCTCGACATCAACGCCGCCAACTGGCAGACCACTTTCAACACCACGCTCCAGGACCTGGCCGTGATCGACGCCCGGGCCGCCGCGCAGTCCCAGGCCGAGGCCCGCTCCTACGCGCTGGGAGTGATCTCCCGGCAGGGCATCGTCGGCGCGGCCGGGCTGCTGGCGCTGCTGCTGTCGCTGCTGGTGTCGATCCGGATCGGCCGCAGCCTGGTCCGCCAGCTGGTCGGGCTGCGTGACTCGGCCTTCGACCTGGCCGGTGAGCGGCTGCCGGACGTGATGCGCCGACTGCGCGAGGGCGAACGGCTCGACCTGGCCGCCGAGGTGCCGCAGGTGGAGGCCGGGGACTCGCGCGGACGCGACGAGATCGCCCAGGTCGCCCGGGCCTTCAACGCGGTGCAGCGGGCCGCCGTCGAGGCCGCGGTGGAACAGGCCGAGCTGCGCCGCGGCGTCGCCGCCGTCTTCGTCAACCTGGCCCGCCGCAGCCAGGCCCTGCTCAGCCGCCAGTTGACGCTGCTGGACGAGATGGAGCGCCGGGCCGAGCAGCCGGACGAGCTCGCCGACCTGTTCCGGCTCGACCACCTGACCACCCGGATGCGCCGCCACGCCGAGGGCCTGATCATCCTGTCCGGCGCGCCCCCCGGCCGGTCCTGGCGTCGCCCGGTGCGGGTACTGGACGTGGTCCGGGCGGCGGTCGGCGAGGTCGAGGACTACGCCAGGGTCCGGGTGCACCGGATGCCGCCGGTGGCCGTGATCGGCGGCGCGGTCTCGGACGTGGTGCACCTGCTGGCCGAACTGGTCGAGAACGCCACCTCCTTCTCCCCGCCGCGCACCCAGGTCCGGATCCAGGGCGAGGAGGTCGCCAACGGGTTCGTGCTGGAGATCGACGACCGCGGCCTCGGCATGGGCGAGGACGCCCTCGCCGCCGCCAACGAACGGCTTTCCAGCAGTGGGGACTTCGACCTCGGCGACACCGACCGGCTGGGTCTGTTCGTGATCAGCCGACTCAGCGCCCGGCACGGCATCCAGGTCTCGCTGCGCCGCTCCCCGTATGGCGGGACGGCGGCGGTGGTGCTGCTGCCGCAGGCGCTGCTGACGGCGGCGGTGGCCCGTGGCGGCGAGACCCGGGTGGAGCAGACCTCGGAGTTTGTGCTGCCGGCCGCGCGGATGCGGCTGGGTCGTGAACTGCCGCAGGGCGCCGGACAGTCGGCCGAGGTCGAGGGGGCCGGCGGCCCACGCCCGGTGCCGGTGCCGGTGCCGGTGGCCGACGACGGCGCGGGCGGCCTGCCGCGCCGACGGGCGCTGCCCTCCCGGGCGGACGCCTACCTCACCGCGCGCGAGGGCGTCCCGGCTCCGGCTGCCTCGGCTGCGGCCCCGGCTCCGGCTGCCACTCCGGCCCCGGCTCCCGTTCCGGGCCCGACCGCTGAGGCGCCGGCGGCCTCGGTGTCGGAGCTGCTGCCGCGCCGGGTCCGGCAGGCCAGCCTGGCCCCGCAGCTGCGGGAGTCGGCCGAGCGCCGCCGGGCCGGTGAGCCGGAGCAGCGCGAGGCGTCCGCCCGCGAGCGCTCGCCCGAGGAGGTCCGCGCGACCTTCTCCTCCTACCAGCGCGGCCTGAGCCGGGGACGTACCGAGGCCCGCCCGGACCCGGCGTCAGCAGCAGCACCCGGTAACCCCGCAGCAGCCGCAGCAGCACCCGCAGCGGCCCAGGAAAGCACAGCACCAGTGGAAGGACCGGTCCGATGACCGCACCGACGAAGCCCTCCAGCGACCTCAACTGGCTGCTGGACGACCTGGTCCGCCGGGTGCCGGAGATCCGGCACGCGGTGGTCCTGTCCAGCGACGGCCTGGCCACCGGCGCCTCGGCCGGCCTGACCCGCGAGGACTCCGAGCACCTGGCGGCCGTGGCCTCCGGCTTCCACAGCCTGGCCAAGGGGGCGAGTCGGCACTTCAACGCGGGTGAGGTGCGGCAGACCATGATCGAGCTGGAGCAGGCGTTCCTGTTCGTCACCGCCGCCGGTGACGGCTCCTGCCTGGCCGTGTTCAGCGAGGCGGAGGCCGATGTCGGCCTGGTCGCCTACGAGATGGCGCTGCTGGTACGTCGGGTCGGTGAGCACCTGGGCACCGACGTGCGGACCGGCCTGCCCGCCGAGCGGTGAACGCGGTGCCGGGCGGAGCGGGGGACCGGGACCGGGCCGCACAGGAGGGGGCCGCACAGGAGGGGGCCGAGCAGGAGTGGGCCGACGACGAGGTGGAGCAGTCACAGCTGGTCCGCCCGTACACGCTGACCCGCGGACGTACCTGGCACGCCGAGAGCGACGCCTTCGACGTGATCGCCCAGATCTCCGCCGCCGAGGAGGGCCAGGGCTCGGACGACTACCCGGCCGTGGACGCGGAGGACGCGCAGGACCCGGAGCAGCAGGCCATCCTGGAGCTGGTCCGGCGGCGTCCGCTCTCGGTCGCCGAGGTCGCCGCCGAGACCGACCTGCCGCTGGGTGTGGTTCGGATCCTGCTGGGCGATCTGCTGGACGCCGAGCTGATCAGCGTCAGCCGCCCGGTCCCGGCCGCCCAACTGCCGGACGTGGGCATCCTCCGCGAGGTCATCCAGGGCCTGCGCGCGCTGTGACCCGCGCGCTGTGACCCGCGCGGTGTGATGACCGGATCGCAGGTACGCCGGTAGCAACGGCGTTCGTACGGCGGCCGGTGACTGGCACTCGGACGTGTCGTTTGACGTCCGCGCGGTGCTGAACGGGTCCGTCGCGGGGCAGCCCCTCGGCATGGACAGCAACTCCGTTCCGGCGCACGCGATCCTGCCGCAGCACGACTGGCCCTGCGAAGCGCTGCCGGTGCCGCCGCCCGCGCCCCCGCCGCCGGTGCCGCCGCCGGCCCCGCCGGCCGGGCACGGCCGGGGCTTTCCGATGGCCGCGCCGCCCCCGCTGCCGCGCCTTCCCCGGCCGCCGCAGGTCCCGCACTGCGTGGCCCCGCGCCGGCCGGCCGTGGTGCACGTGGCCGCGCCCGCGCCCGCGCCGCCACCGGTCCGGCATCCGCAGGCGACACTGCCGCCCAAGCCCACGCCCAGCCAGATCCACGCGACCACCGCCGTCCCGGTGGCCCCGGTGATCACCACCGCCGCCGTGGCCGCGCCGCCCGCCTCCCCGCAGGCCGCCTTCATCTTCGTCGCCGTCACCCTGCCCGCCCTGGTCGCCGCCGGGGCGGGGTACGTCAGCCATGCTTTCGGGAGGCACCGTTGATCTTCGGTTTCATTTCCTTCGCGCTGCTCGGCGCCGTGATCGCGGTGCTGGTGCTGGTGGCCTTCGGACGTACCCCGCGCTCCCGCGAGGGCACCTTCTCCGGCGGTGCGCTGGGTTTCCTCGGCTCGGCCTCGCTGTCCTCGTTCGTCCTGGTCGCGGCGTTCCTGATCGCCGGGTCCTGGTCCAACATCAACACCGCCAAGGGGCACACCTTCGACGAGGCCCGGGCGCTCAACGCGGCCTACACCGACGCCGACGCCAGCACCCGTCCACTGCTGCGCGACTACGTGACCTCGGTCATCCACGCCGAGTTCAAGACCATGGAACACGGCGAGGCCGACAACGCCACCTGGCACGACCTGGACACGGTCCGCGAGCACGTCGACGCGGAGCCGCTGACGGCGGCCCGCACCCAGGAGCAGAGCGATCTGGACGACGTCTACACGACCCGGCAGATCCGGCTCGCCGACACCTCGGACACCCTGCCAGGACCGCTGTACCCGGCGCTGGTGGCCACCGGGCTGCTGGTGCTGCTGTACGCGCCGATCGCCGGACTCACTTTCAGCCTGCGGGAGTCGGTGGCGCTGGGGCTGGTCGGCGCGGTGGTCGGCTTCGCGATCTTCATGGTGCTGCACATGACCCATCCGTACACCGGCCCGGTCCATGTCACACCGATCGCCTACACCCAGAGCCTGGCCCGGTTCGCGCAGCTGTCGGGGGGCTGACCAGGCGACCGCAGGGACCACTAGGATCACCGCCGTGGACTCCATAGTGGCGCTGAAGATCCTGGTCGCGGGCGGTTTCGGCGCGGGGAAGACCACGTTGGTGGGCGCGGTCAGCGAGATTCGCCCGCTGCGGACCGAGGAGAGGCTCAGCGAGGCCGGGCGTCCGGTGGACTCGCTGGCCGGGGTCGAGGAGAAGCGGACCACCACCGTCGCCATGGACTTCGGCCGGATCGACATCCGCGAGGGCCTGGCGGTGTACCTGTTCGGGACCCCGGGACAGGACCGGTTCTGGTTCGTCTGGGACGAGTTGGCGGTCGGGTCGCTGGGCGCGGTGGTACTGGCCGACACCCGGCGGCTGGAGGACTGCTTCCCCTCGGTCGACTTCTTCGAGCGCCGGAGCATCCCGTTCGTGGTCGCGGTCAACTGCTTCGACGGGGCCCGGGCATACCCGGCCGAGCAGGTCCGCACCGCGCTGGACCTGGACCCCGCGGTCCCGGTGCTGTTCTGCGACGCCCGGGTGCGGGACTCGGTCAAGGAGGTACTGGTGCGGGTGGTCGAGCTGGCCCTGGCCGGGAAGCAGCCGGGCTGACCCAGCACCACTCGTCCGTGCCACCAATCCGCTGGTTCCGGCCTGGCATCGGCACGAGTGGCAGCACAATGGCCTTCACGGAATCGGCACATGGGTGAGGGCGGAGCGTTGGCGGGAGCGGTGGGGCGGCCCGGACCCGGGACGGGATCGCATCGACCCGCCTCCTGGCGGTCCGGCCTGGGCTGCGCCCTGGCCGTGCTGAGTGTGGTGGCGCTGTTACTCGTCGGCCAGTTGGCCGAGATGCTGGTCCACCGGCCCGGCGCGGCGCGCCCGGCTGCCGTGACCCCGGCGATGGTCGCCCAGCGGCTGGACGGGCTGCCGGCCGCCGCCCAGGCGGTCCCCGCCACCAGCTCGGGGGTGGCCGCGCTACTGGCGGCGGTCGGCCTGCCGAGCGGGACGGCCCGGGATGCCGAGTTCCAGCCCGAGGACACCCTGGTCGCGATCGGGATCACCGGCGACTGCGTCTTCGTGGACGTCCACGCGCGGCGGCTGGTGGCCTGGCCCGCCCCCGAACTCGCGCCCTGCACCGCCGACATGGCCTATCGCACGGTTCTGGACCGGCGCCGCCGACCCAGCTCCTGACCGCGCGTCGGGCGGGTCGGGCGCGTCGCACGTCGGCAACACTCCGGACACGCGCAGGTAACGATCATCTTGTCTTTCAGAAACTTGCTGCAAGGACTTTCCGACAGGAACACGGGACTGTTACGTTCCTCCCCAAGCCAGACGGCAGTCACGTTGCGTCGGCCGGGAGAAGCCCCGTGCGGAGGGGCTGACCCACCCCAACTCGGGCAACCCCACCCTTCAAGGAGTGCACAATGCGTCGTGGCATTGCGGCTGCGGTTCTGGCAACGGCGATAGCGGTTTCTGCAAGTGCTTGCGGTAGTAGTGGCACCAGCACCTCGTCCTCCGGTACCAAGGCGTCCGGGCCGGTCACCATCACCTGGTGGGACACCTCGGACCCGACCAACGAGGCCCCCACCTACAAGGCCCTGGTCGCGGACTTCGAGAAGGCCAACCCCAGCATCAAGGTCGACTACGTGCCGGTCCCCTTCGGGACCGCCGAGACCAAGTTCCAGACCGCCGCCGGCAGCACCGGCGCCCCCGACGTGCTCCGCTCCGACGTCAGTTGGACGTCGAGCTTCGCCAAGGCCGGTTTCCTGGCCCCGCTGGACGGCACCCCGGCCATGGCCCAGCAGTCCGCGTACGAGCCCAGCCTGATCAAGCAGGCCAGCTACGGCGGCCACATCTACGGCGCTCCGCAGGTCACCGACACCCTCGGGCTGATGTACAACAAGGCGCTGCTGACCAAGGCCGGGATCACCACCGCGCCCACCACCTGGGCCCAGCTCAAGTCCGACGCCGCGGCGATCAAGCAGAAGACCAACGTCGACGGCTTCGCCCTGGAGGACGCCTCCTACTACGCGATGCCGTTCCTCTACGGCAACGGCACCGGCATGGTGGACCCGACGACCAGCAAGGTCACCATCGACTCCGCCGCCGCGGTCCAGGCCGTGACCACGGCCAAGAGCTTCGTCGGCGCCCCCGGGGTGGCCAAGCTGGACACCACCGCCAACGCCGACACCGACATCATGAACGCCTTCGAGAGCGGCACGGTCGCCATGGTGGTCCAGGGCCCCTGGGACATCACCAACGTCTACACCGGCTCCGCCTTCAGCAACAAGGCCAACCTGGGCGTCGCCCCGGTCCCGGCCGGGTCCACCGGCACCCCGGGCGCCCCCACCGGCGGTGACAACCTGGTCGCCTACGCCGGCCAGGACGCCGCACACCTGGCCGCCTCGGAGAAGTTCATCGCCTACATGACCTCGGCCGCCAGCGAGACCGAGACCGCGCTGAAGAACGGCACGCTCCCGGCCCGCACCGACGCCTACACCGCCGCGGTCAACGCCAACGCGGGCATCGCGGACTACCAGGCGATCCTCAAGTACTCGGTGCCCACCCCGGCGCTCCCGGCGTACGGCTCGCTCTACACGCCGTTCGCCACCGACTACTCGAAGATTCTGACGGGACAGGAGAGCGTCCAGTCCGGCCTGGCGAACACCGCCCAGGCGATGGCCAAGCTGGTCTCCGAGCAGTGACCGCCGGTCGGCCGGTCCGCCCGCCACGGGCGGACCGGCCGACCACCCCTGCTCTCCCCACACGCCTGCCCCCACGCCCGTGAAACCGTGCCACCCGTGAACCGTGCCACCCGTGAACCGTGAATGAGGTGCCGTAGATGACCGTCGCAGTCCAGGGCGGAGCCGAGCGCAGAGGCCGTGGGCCCCGGCGCGGGCCGCTCAGCAGGCTCAAGCAGTCCTACGACCGGCACTGGTACGCCTGGGCCATGGTCACCCCCGTGGTCGCGGTCCTCGGGCTGGTGGTGCTCTACCCGCTCGGGCGCGGGGTCTACCTGTCGCTGACCAACGCCACCAGCCTGAACGTCGGCCGCACCATCGGCATGAACCACATCCGCAGCACCTACTCCTGGGTGGGGCTGCACAACTACGAGCAGATCCTGTCCGGCGCGGACCACGAGTTCTGGCCGCACGTCGGCTGGACCCTGGTCTGGACGGTCTCCTGCGTCGCGCTCACCTACAGCCTGGGCCTCGGCCTGGCCCTGCTGATCAACCGTCAGGTACGCGGACGCACCATGTACAGGGTGCTGCTGGTGCTGCCGTGGGCCGTCCCCACCTTTGTCACCATGTTCTCCTGGCGGCTGATGCTCAGCGACAACGGCGTGGTCAACAGCCTGCTGGGGGCGGTGCACCTGCCCACCCCCAGCTGGTTGAGCGATCCGCTCTGGCAGAAGGTCGCCGCGATCGGCGTCAACACCTGGGTGGGGTTCCCGTTCATGATGGTCTCGCTGCTCGGCGGCATGCAGGCGATCCCCGGCGAGTTGTACGAGGCCGCCGAGATGGACGGGGCGACCCCGTTCCAGCGGTTCCGCTACGTCACCCTGCCGGGGCTGCGCCCGGTCAGCAACACGGTGATCCTGCTCAGCGTCATCTGGACCTTCAACCAGTTCAACGTGATCGACCTGCTGTTCGGCAACACCGGCAGCGACGGCGTGCAGATCCTGGTCACCTACGCCTACCAGCTGTTCTTCGGCCAGCAGCCGCAAGACTTCGCCAACTCGGCCGCCTACGGCGTGATCATCCTGTCCATGCTGATCGTCTTCGCCGGCGTCTACCGCCGGTGGCTGAACCGCAGCGAACAGCGGGTCGCCGGATGAGTGCCGCCGCGGACCGGACCCCACCCCAGCAGCACACCCCAGGAGGAGCCTTGAGCAGTGTCGCGGACCGGGTGACCGTCGACCCGGCAGCGCCGGACCAGTCGGCCGCCGCCCGCACCGGGCGGGTCCGCCGCCGCGGTGAGCGGAGCCGGGCGGCCTCGCTGCTGCTGCACGGCACGCTGGCGCTCACCGCGATCGTCGCGGCCTTCCCGATCCTGTGGATCGGCTACATCTCGCTCGGCCCGGGCACGGACGACTTCCTGCACCCGGACCGGATCGCCGGCCGGGCCTCGCTGTCCAACTACAGCTACGTCCTGCTGCACACCGACTTCTTCACCTGGTTCGCCAACTCCGTCATCGTCGGCGCGGGCACCATGTTCTTCGGGGTGCTGCTGGCGGCCAGCGCCGGGTACGCGGTCTCCCGGATGCGGTTCCCCGGCCACCGGCAGCTGATGTGGAGCTTCCTGGTCACCCAGATGTTCCCGGTGTCGGTGCTGCTGGTGCCGCTCTACAACATCATGTCCCAGCTGGACCTGCTGGACAGCTACCAGGGTCTGATCATCATCTACTGCTCCACCGCGGTGCCCTTCTGCGCCTTCATGATGAAGGGCTACTTCGACACCATCCCGATGGAGATCGACGAGGCCGGGCGGATCGACGGGCTCAGCCCGTTCGGTGTGTTCTGGCGGCTGATCGTGCCGCTGGCCCGCCCGGGCCTGGCGGTGGCCGCCTTCTACAGCTTCCTCACCGCCTGGGGCGAGGTCGCCTACGCTTCTGTGTTCATGCTTTCATCGGACAAGTACACACTGTCGGTGGGCATCCAGACCTTCGTCAGCCAGTACAACCAGCAGTGGAACCTGATGGCCGCGATGGCGGTACTGGTGGCGATTCCTGCCGCACTGGTGTTCTACCTGGTGCAGAAGCACCTGGTGACCGGCCTCACCGCGGGCGGGACCAAGGGCTGAGCGCCCCCCGCGTGCCCTTCACGCCCCCCGCTACGTTGATCAACTGCCCACCGTGCTCATCCCCCTCAACAGCCCAAGCCCCAAGGGATTCCATGACCCAGCACCTTGCCGCCCTGAACCTGCCGACCGCCGAGGCGGAGGCCGCGACCACGGCCACCGCCGACGCCGCGCGCAGACCCGGCTGGTGGCGCGACGCGGTGATCTACCAGGTCTACCCGCGCAGCTTCGCCGACGCCGACGGCGACGGCATGGGCGACCTCGCGGGCATCCGCAGCCGCCTGCCCTACCTGCGGGATCTGGGCGTGGACGCGGTCTGGCTGTCCCCCTTCTACAGCTCGCCGCAGGCCGACGCGGGCTACGACGTCGCCGACTACCGGCTGGTGGACCCGATGTTCGGCGACCTGGCCGACGCCGGAGCGCTGATCACCGACGCCCATGAGCTGGGCCTGCGGGTGATCGTCGACATTGTCCCCAACCACGCCTCGGACCAGCACACCTGGTTCCGGCAGGCGCTGCGCGAGGGCCCGGGATCGCCGCTGCGCGGACGCTTCCACTTCCGTCCGGGGCGCGGCGCGGAGGGCGAACTGCCGCCCAACGACTGGGAGTCCATCTTCGGCGGCCCGGCCTGGACCCGCACCGAGAACCCCGACGGCACCCCCGGCGAGTGGTACCTGCACCTGTTCGCCCCGCAGCAGCCGGACTTCGACTGGGACAGCCGGGCGGTCCAGGACGAGTTCCGCTCCCTGCTCCGGTTCTGGCTGGACCTGGGCGCGGACGGGTTCCGGATCGACGTCGCGCACGGCCTGGTGAAGGCCGCCGGGCTGCCCGACCTCGGCATGCACAACCAACTGAGGCTGCTGGGCAACGACGTGCTGCCGTTCTTCGACCAGGACGGCGTGCACGAGATCTACCGCGACTGGCGGCGGATCCTGGACGAGTACGGCACCGACCCGGACACCCGGCGGATCGCGGTGGCCGAGGCGTGGACCCCCACGGTCGAGCGCACCGCCCTCTACCTGCGCCCGGACGAGCTGCACCAGGCGTTCAACTTCCAGTACCTGGGCACCCCGTGGGCGGCCGAGCCGCTGCGCGCGGTGATCGACGCCTCGCTGGACTCGATGCGTCCGGTCAGCGCCCCGGCCACCTGGGTGCTCTCCAACCACGACGTGGTCCGCCACCTGACCCGGTTCGGCGACGGCGACCACGAGCAGGACCTGCGCCGGGCCCGCGCGGCCACGCTGCTGATGCTGGCCCTGCCCGGTTCGGCCTACCTGTACCAGGGCGAGGAGTTGGGCCTGCCCGAGGTGCGTGACCTGTCGGACGCGGTCCGGCAGGACCCGGCGTTCAGGCGGGCCCGGGGCACCGACGCCGAGGGCCAGGAGGGCATGCGCGACGGCTGCCGGGTCCCGCTGCCGTGGTCCGGCCAGTCCGCCCCCTACGGGTTCAACTCGACTGACGGTGGACCGAGTTGGCTGCCACAACCGGCCGAGTGGGCCAAGCTGAGCGTGGAGGCGCAGTCCGGCGACGGCTCCTCGACACTGGAGCTGTACCGGCGGGCACTGGCCGTCCGCCGCGCGCACCCGGCCCTGGGCGCGGGCGACGCGGTCGACTGGCTGGACGCCCCGGAGGGCGTGATCTCCCTCCGGCGCAGCACTTCTGACGGTGTGTTCGTCTGCACCGCGAACACCACCGCGGCCCCGGTGACCATCCCCACGCCCGGGCAGCTGTTGCTCGGCTCGACCGAGGCGGTGCCGGCCCAGGCCGGTCCGCAGACCGTGCTGCCGGCCGATTCGACCGTCTGGTGGTCATGCTGACATGGCGTCAGTTCCGGTGACAGCCGTGCCCACGGCACGGCTGTCCGACCTCGCGGCCCAGGCCGGGGTGAGCGAGGCCACCGTCTCCCGGGTGCTCAACGGCAAGGCGGGGGTGGCCGCGACCACCCGGCGGGCGGTGCTGGCGGCTCTGGACGTGCTCGGCTACGAGCGGCCGACCCGGTTGCGGCAGCGCAGCGCCGGGCTGGTCGGGCTGATCACGCCCGAGCTCAGCAACCCCATCTTCCCGGCATTGGCCCAGGTCATCGAGCAGGTGCTGACCCGGCACGGCTACACCCCGCTGCTGTGCACGCAGACCCCGGGCGGCTCGACCGAGGACGAGCTGGTGGACATGCTGGTGGACCGGGGGGTGACCGGCATCGTCTTCGTCTCCGGCCTGCACGCCGACACCACCGCCGACATGGGGCGCTACGCCCGGCTGGCCGACCGGGGCGTGCCGTTCGCGCTGATCAACGGCTACAGCGAGCTGATCGCCGCGCCGTTCATCTCCCCGGACGACCGCCTGGCGATGCGGATGGCGGTGCAGCACCTGGCCGAGCTCGGCCACGAGCGGATCGGCCTGGCCCTGGGCCAGCGCCG
>Ga0302314_10006418_pt1 | contig 21287 bp, 14 predicted proteins | sample III_Palsa_N2_3_FD_200533 | JGI IMG/M metagenome (GOLD analysis project Ga0302314, IMG submission 200533) | Peat permafrost microbial communities from Stordalen Mire near Abisko, Sweden - III_Palsa_N2_3 | ecosystem: Environmental > Terrestrial > Soil > Palsa > Peat permafrost | place: Sweden...
CCAGGGCGTGGCGCATGTCCAGGTCGAGATGGTTGGTCGGCTCGTCGAGCAGCAGCAGGTTGGGCTTCTGGTACACCACCATGGCCAGCGCCAGCCGCGCCTTTTCGCCGCCGGAGAACGGCGCGATCGCTTCGTAGGCACGGTCGCCGCGGAAGTTGAAGCCGCCGAGGAAGTCACGCATCGACTGCTCGGTGGCCTTCGGATCGAGGCGGCGCAGATGCAGCACCGGCGAGGCCTTGGGGTCGAGCTGCTCCAGCTGGTGCTGGGCGAAGTAGCCGATGCGCAGATAGGGATCGCGCATGATCTTGCCGGCCTGCGGCTCCAGTTCGCCGGCCAGGGTGCGCACCAGGGTCGATTTGCCGGCGCCGTTGGGGCCGAGCAGGCCGATGCGCTCGCCGGGGGCGATGAGTACCCGCAGCTTGTGCAGGATGGTCTTGCCGGCGTAACCCGCGTCGACCTCGTCGAAGCGGACCAGCGGCGAGGGCAGCCGTTCCGGAGTGGGGAATTCGAAGGAGAATTCCGAATCGGCGTGGGCCGGCGCCACCAGCTCCATCCGCTCCAGCTGCTTGATGCGGCTCTGCGCCTGGGTGGCCTTGGTCGCCTGCGCCTTGAAGCGATTGATGAATTTCTGCAGATGCGCCACCTGGCGCTGCTGCTTGGCATGGGTGGCGGTCTGCAGCGCCATCTTCTCGGCGCGGATGCGCTCGAATTGCGAGTAGTTGCCGGTGTACAAGGTGGCGCTGGTGCCTTCCAGGTGCAGCGTGTGGGTGGTCACCGCGTCGAGGAACTCGCGGTCATGCGAGATCACCAGCAGGGTGCCGGGGTATTCCACCAGCCAGTCCTGCAGCCAGATGACGGCGTCCAGATCCAGATGGTTGGTCGGCTCGTCGAGCAGCAGCAGATCGGAGCGGCACATCAGCGCCCGCGCCAGATTGAGGCGCATGCGCCAGCCGCCGGAAAAGTCCGCCACCGGACGTTCCTGCGCCTCGGGCGAGAAGCCCAGGCCGTGCAGCAGGCGCGCGGCGCGGGAGCGCGCGGCGTAGCCGCCGATGGTGCCGAGCCGCTCGTGGATCGAGCCGATCTTGTCGGCGTCGTGCTTTTCCTCGGCGATGAGGAGGCGCCGTTCCAGGTCGCGCAGCTCGAAGTCGCCATCCAGGGCGAATTCGATGGCGGCATCCGGCAGGGCCGGCGTTTCCTGCGCCACGGTGGCGATGGCGAGGTTCTTCACCACCGAGACATTGCCTCTATCGGCGTGCAATTCGCCAAGAATGGCGGCGAACAGCGTCGATTTGCCGGTGCCATTGCGGCCGACCACGCCGCAGCGCCAGCCCGGATGAATGGTGAAAGTGGCGTTATCCAGCAGCGTGCGCGCACCGCGCCGCAGCGTGGCTTGGGTCAGGGAGATCATCCGCGCATTTTAGCCCGCCGGGCTTTTTATTGTGCGGAGCAACAAAAAGCGGTAATGGGTCAGTTTGAAATTTTACCCCGTAGCCTCTGGCCCCTACTCATGCCATCCTTTATGCATGGCCGAAAAACGTCTCAAGCGTCCGCGTGACGCCATATCCCTCGCCAAATTGGTGGGAGATATTGCGACTGGAAAGGTTAAGGATGTGGCTGAGGATGGCAAGGACCCTAGCGCCATATCCAAGGGGCGCAAGGGCGGCTTAAAAGGCGGGGTGGCTCGCGCAGAAGTGTTAACGACAGAACGTATGAGCGAGATTGCCCTTAAAGCGGCCCGTAAAAGATGGGGTCACTGACCGGGGGGTTCGTTCTTGCCGTCATGAGCGTTGCTGTCGCCATCTAAATTGGCGTCTTCCGCTGTCTTGCTTGCTTTTGGCCTGCGGCGTCCGGGGTACCATTCCAATAGACCCCAAGTGCCACGACTAACCCGCACGATTTCTCCATTCGCGCTATCCAGTCGGTGCAGGATGGAACCTACTGAATTGGCGAAATTACCAGCCGAATGAGTTAGACCACCGCGTTCCAGCGCGATAGAAATTTCATTTGTTGATTTTGGCTCTCGGCTCATGGCCAAGAACTTCTTTGCTGCATCTGGGATGCTCATTCCAAAGAACGCATGACGCCCAATTTCAGCCGCAGGCGGCGGCGTCTCCGGAGAGACGGTAGAAACTGATCCGTTGCTAATACCGAGCGTGCCTTGAATCGCTTCAATTGCTGAATTCAATTTGTCACGCCGCGCAATGAGATCAGCGAGCACCGCGTCGTAATTTGCCTTTATATCTGACGACATAAGACACCTATTTATGCTAAAATATTTTCAGGAAAAGCTAAGGGCTGGCTTACGCCAGCCCCGCCGTCCTAAGCGGTAGTTTCCAAGCCGCTTCGCCCTTATAAGGGGCGAATTGATATAAGCATCTCTATCACCTCGTTGTACGTGTTGACCAAGGTAAGTTTCCTGCCGCTCCTAGGCTGCAACCTACGAGCGGCTTTATTTTGCCCCCAATTACGACTGATTACAACATCAATGTCGTAATCAGTTGAAATAATCATTGCACTCAAGCATAATGGTCACGTTGAATTTTGGGGGTGGCCATGAACAAGCTCAGCACCAAGGAACGCGCACAGATCATCGGGATGATGGTCGAGGGCATGAGCATCCGGGCCATTTCCCGCCTCACTGGGGCCAGCAAGAACACCATCGTCAAGTTGTTGGCCGAGGCTGGCAATGCGTTCATGGACTATCAGGACAAGGCCCTGCGCAATCTCCCCTGCAAGCGCCTGGAATGCGATGAGATTTGGTCATTTGTTGGCGCCAAGGACAAGAATGCCGATCCGGAACTGAAGGCGCTGGGCGAAGCCGGCGACGTGTGGACGTGGACCGCGATTGATGCCGATACCAAGCTGATTGCGTCTTGGGCCGTTGGCGATCGCACCGTTGAGACGGCTAAGGTTTTCATTTTGGATTTGGCTGAACGTCTTTCCAATCGCGTACAGCTCACTACAGACGGCCACAAAGCCTATTTCATTGCGGTTCGTGAAGCGTTCTTGGATGACGTTGATTACGCGATGCTACAGAAGCTATACGGGAAGGGGATTGTTTCAAAGGACCCCGCCAAGCGGTATAGCCCTGCTGAGTGCACCGGCACGATTCGCGGCACGGTTTGCGGCTCGCCCGATGATGCCCTGATCAGCACCAGCTGCGTTGAGCGCCAGAACCTCACCATGCGGATGGGAATGCGCCGCTTTACGCGCCTGACGAACGGATTCAGCAACAAACTGGAAAATCACGTCCACGCGCTGTCGATATATTTTATGCACTACAATTTCGCACGGGTTCACCAGACCTTGCGCGTCACTCCCGCGATGGAGTCAGGATTGGCAAAGTCCGTTATGACTCTGGAGGAAATGGTGGCGATTGTTGATGCAGCCAAGCCGATGCCGATGAAACGCGGGCCGTACAAGAAAAGAGCGGCGGCATGATGTAGGCTGGCGGCCATACCGTTAATGCGGATGTACGACAATGCCGCTATTGGAAACTCTCGCCAGCATCGGAAGCAGCATTGCTTCTATGGGGAAGCTCGCCAAAGATGTTTCAGAGGCGACTACGCCGGATAAACGTAATAGCGCCCTCATTGAGTTCCAAAATTGCATCATTCAGGCGAACGCAAATGCCATGTCTGCGCAGGCTGAGTGCGCGTCTTTGATAGCACTCAATCGTGAGCTTGAAGAACAAGTTGTGAAGCTCAAAAACTGGGAAGCAGAAGCGGCTGATTACACGCTCAAGCAATTTGGAAGTGGATCGTTTTTCTATATCTACACACCATCTGTGCAGACAGCGAAGCCGCGCCATTTGGCTTGTGTAAATTGCTATCAAAATCGAAAAATACGCATCCTTCACATACTGCGTAATACCAAAGCCGGATGGCCTGGTTGGGTCTGCGATGAATGTGAAGCCGTGGTTGTGCCGGGCGGCACTCCTCCATCGGTGATTGAGGTTTATAACGCTTAGCAATTTTTTTGAACAATTTCAAACTGACCCATTACCCAAAAAGCCGGCCCCCAGGGCTTGTTGGCCCCAGCCCTGGGAGTCGGCAGTTGCAGCAAACCGTGGCGGCTCAGGCCCTAGTGCTTGGCCAGGGAGTCGCGGAAATTGATGTAGTCGGCGGCGCTTTGCGCCGGGGCTTCCAGCATCGGCAGATGCCCCATGTCCGGCACGATGATCACCTGCGAGTTCGGCATCAGCTGATGCAGCACTTCGGCGCCGGAGTAGTGCAGGGCGCGATCGTGGTCGCCCCATACGATCAGGGCCGGCGTGGCCAGGTTCTTCACCTGCGGTTCCAGCGGCGCATCCTTGGCCAGCACGCCGAATACCTGCTTGTTGAACGCATAACTGTCCACCGCGTGCTGCGCCAGCGTCGTGACCACGGCATGCGGCACGTAGGGAGGATGGACGAAGACGAAATCCATCAGCTCCTCGTATTCCTGCGGCGTCTGCGCGATCAGCGGCACCCTGCCGCCGCTCTTGACGATCTTGATCAGGTCGCTGTCCTGCGCGGTGGAGACGCCCGCGGGCGCCAGCAGCCACAGGCTGTCGACCTGGTCCGGGTGGGCCGCGGCATAGGCGCCGGCGATCCAGCCGCCCATGGAGCTGCCGCCCAGATCGAAGTGCTGCAGGTCCAGGGCCGCGGCGATCTGGCCGACATAACCCACCTGGTCCTCGATGCGGCTCTGATCCGGCGACGGTTTGGTGCTCTCGCCGAAGCCCGGCAGATCGACGGCGTAGACGTGGAAACGCGGCGTCAGATAGCGCGATACACGGGTCCAGTTGTCCTTGTCGGCGCCGAAGCCGTGCAGCAGCAGCAGCGGCCGGCCCTGGCCGCCTTCCAGATAGACGATGTGGAAGCCGGGGATGTCGGTTTCCTTGCGCTGCAGGCCGGCGGCGCTGCGCTCGGCGTTCAATGCCGCTTCGGTGAAGCGCAGCGGAAAGAAGAAATCGAAGACGCCGTAAATCACGGCGACAGCCGCCAGCAGCAGCACGGCCAGCTTGAATACCTTGCGCATTACGACGCTACTCCCCCTGGATAAAGGAATCCGGCCCGCTTACAACGCGGCCTGTAATTTGGCCGCGATTCTGCATGGGCCTTCGGGGGCTTTGCATTTGCCGACGGGACAGCCCGGCCGGGTGTCCGGCCAACGGCCGGGAGCGACCCGGCGCCGGGGTTCCAGTCCGCGGTTCAGGCTTGGGGCTGCATCCGGCGCATCAGGTTTTCCTGCGCCACGCTGGCCACCAGCCGCCCGCCGCGGTCGTAGATCAGGCCCCGCGACAGGCCGCGGGAGCCCTGTGCCGAGGGCGAGTCCATCGAATAAAGCAGCCAGTCGTCGACACGCAGGTCGCGGTGGAACCAGAGCGCGTGATCGATACTGGCGACGGCGTTGTTGGGGTCAAGGAAGGACATGGCATGCGGCCGCAGCGCGGTGGACAGCAGGTTGAAGTCCGAGGCATAGGCCAGCACGCAGCGGTGCAGCAGGGGATCGTCCGGCAGCCGGCCGGCGGCGCGGAACCACAGGTTTTGCGTCAGTCCCGCCACTTCCGGCTGCAGCGGATTCCAGGGCTGCACCGGGCGGAATTCAATGGCCAGCAGGCGCAGCATCGCATCCCTGGCGCGCTGCGGAACATCGGGGCGCGCCTGGATCCATTCGGCGGACAATTCGTGCTGTGAACGCAGCGATTCCGGTGGCGGCACCTGCGGCATCGGCATCTGGTGTTCGACGCCGTCCTCGGGCCGGTGGAACGAGGCGATCATCGACAGGATCGGCTGGCCATGCTGGATCGCCTGCACCCGGCGCGCGGTGAAGCTGCGGCCGTCGCGCACGCGGTCCACTTCATAGACGATCGGCAGGGCCATGTCGCCCGGACGCAGGAAGTAGGCGTGCAGGGAATGCACCATGGAGCCTTCCACGGTGCGCCCGGCCGCTACCAGCGCCTGGCTGATGACCTGGCCGCCAAATACGCTCTTGCCGCCGAGATCGCGCGACTGGCCGCGGAACATATTGTCTTCCAGGGCTTCGAGGTCGAGCAGGTTGACAAGATCCTGGAGCACACCATTCATCGCTGGTCCCTGACAAATAATCCGGATATGGGCCGGATATGGGGTTGGCCGGAGCGCCGGTAAGCCGGCTTTCCGGGTAATCGCTTTTGGCTCAGCGGGTGACTATTATCCCGCACCAGTTGGCGCACCGGCCGGCCGCCAGCCGGAACACATTATCCCGCAAGCGGGGGAGAGATATGCGGAACCTTCCGACCACCGAAACCGAATCCGGGCCGAACGCGGTGGACCTGACGCGCCGTTCGCTGCTCAAGGTCGGCCTGTTCGGCTCGCTGCTGCTCGGCGCGGCCGGCACCACGGCGACGCTGAGCGGCTGCGCCGCGCGGGTCGAATCCGCCGCCGCCGGTTACAAGTTCCTGCGCGACGCCGACCTGCTCCTGATGCGCGCACTGATCCCGGCCGTGCTCGGTCCGATGCTGCCACCGCCCGGCGCGGAGAGCGAGGCCCTGAATGCGCAGCTGATGCGCAATATCGACCTGGGCTGTTACCGCCTCGGCCACCCGGCGCAGAAAGTGGTGGCGCAGCTGTTCGACCTGCTGAACCTGCGCCTGACGCGCTGGCCTCTGACCGGAATCAGCGCCTGGGACGAGGCCACGCCGGCGCAGATGCAGGCTTTCCTCGAGCGCTGGCGCACCAGTTCTTTCTCCGTGCTCAATGCCGGCTACCGCGCCCTGGTCAAGCTGGTGTCGGTATCGTTCTACGGCACCCACGCCGGCTGGGCAGCGGCCAACTATCCCGGGCCGCCTCCCGGTCCCTTCCAGGTGTTCAACAGCTAATGGCCATCGACGACATCTACACCCAGGGCATAGCCGGCGGCTGGAAAGTCACCGACGCTTCGACCCTGAAGCAGGACCAGACCTACGAGGCCGACGTCGCCATCATCGGCAGCGGCGCCGGCGGCGGAACCACCGCGGAGATCCTCAGCGCGGCCGGGCTGAAAGTGCTGATCCTGGAAGAAGGGCCGCTGCAGACCGCGGCCAACTTCAAGGACATGGACGACGCTCGCGCCTATGGCGAGCTGTACCAGGAGGGCGCCGGCCGCGCCACTTCGGACGGCGCCGTATCGATTCTGCAGGGCCGCTCGGTGGGCGGCACCACCACGGTCAACTGGACCTCCAGCTTCCGCACGCCGCCGCTGACCCTGAAGTACTGGGCCGACACCTTCGCCCTCAAGGGCGGCAGTGAGGAGGAGATGGCGCCCTGGTTCGCGCAGATGGAGGAACGCCTCGGCGTGGCGCCGTGGGCCGTGCCGCCGAACGCCAACAACGGCGCGCTCAAGCGCGGCGCCGAAGCGCTGGGCTGGGCCGCGCATGTGATTCCGCGCAATGTGCGCGGCTGCTGGAACCTGGGCTATTGCGGCCTGGGCTGCCCGACCAACGCCAAGCAGTCGATGCTGGTCACCACCATTCCCGGCGCGCTGAAGAACGGCGCGCAACTGCTGCACCATGTCTCGGTGCGCAAGCTCGCTTTTACCAACGGCAAGGTCAGCGGACTCAGTGCCGAAGCCCTCGGCCCTGGCTGCATCCAGCCCAGCGGCGTGAAGATCACGGTACGGGCCCGGCACTACGTGCTGGCCGGCGGCGCCATCAACAACCCGGCGCTGCTGCTGCGCTCCAACGCACCCGATCCCCACCAGCGCATCGGCAAGCGCACCTGCATCCATCCGGTGAACCTGTCGCTGGGCATCATGCCGGACAAGGTGGAGGGCTATTACGGCGCGCCGCAGTCGATCTATTGCGACGAGCATCAATGGAAGCACGGGGCCGCCGGCCCGGTCGGCTACAAGATCGAAACCGCGCCGATGCAGCCGCTGCTGAGCAGCGCCATCTTCGGCCGCTATGGCGACGAGCTGAAAACCGGCATGGGCCTGCTGCCCTATACGCAGTCGATGCTGTCGCTGCTGCGCGACGGCTTCGACGAGCAGAGCCCCGGTGGCGAAGTGCAGATCGACGGCACCGGCGCGCCGGTGCTGCACTATGACTTCAGCGATTATCTGTGGGACGGCTTCCGTCGCGCCTACCTGAGCATGGCCGAAATGCAGTTCGCCGCCGGCGCCAGGCAGGTGATGCCGCTGCACGTCGATTCGAAGATCTATGCATCCTGGGCTGAAGCGAAGGATGCCATCGCCACCTTGCCCTATCGCAAGCAGCGCGTGCCGGTGTTCACCGCGCACCTGATGGGCGGCTGCGCCATGGGCGAGGACGAGAAGCTGACGGTGGTGGACAGCGATGCCCGCTTCCGCCACGCCGACAACCTGTCGATCATCGACGGCTCGATCTTCCCCACCAGCATCGGCGCCAATCCGCAGCTGTCGATCTATGGGTTTGCGTGCAAGAACGCGACGAAGCTGGCGGGGCAGTTGAAGGCGTAAAAATAGTGATTAGTGGTCAGTGATTAGTGGTTAGTAGAAGCAACGACGAGCGCGTGCTGTTACTAATCACTGACCACTAATCACTAACCACTGCTTCTCAAAACTTCCGATCCCCCGGTGCCGGCGGCGTCCACTGATAGATCCAGGTTTCGCTCAGCGGCTGGCCGTCGCTGCGCAGGTACAGGCGCAGGTTGATCGGCTCGAGGCTGTTGTCGGTGGGGCGGAGGTCGAACATGGCGCGCCAGCCCTTGATCGAGGCCAGCGGGCGCGCCGAGGTGATTTCCACCTTGCCGCGCGAGGCTTCGATCACGGCCTCCACCCTGGTGTTGGCGTCGAGCATGGCCAGGTTGCCGCCGGCGAAGTCCACCGCGAAGCGCCAGGAGAAGTATTTGCGCGGCTGGCCGACGATGCCGCCGATGCCGTCGCGCGTGGCCTGCACGGTGGCCCGCTGCGGCGTAGCCGGCGGGGTGCGGCACCAGTACAGCTTGTAGCCGAACAATAGCTCCTGCCCCGGCTGCGGCTTCTGCGCCGGATTCCAGAAGGCGACGACGTTGTCATTGGTCTCGTCGTCGGTGGGGATCTCCACCAGCATCACCGCGCCCTTGCCCCAGCCGGCGCCGTCGGGGCCGACGCGCGGCTCCACCCACAGGCTCGGGCGCTTGTCGTAAAACACGCCGTCATCCTGGTAGTGGTCGAAATTGCGGTCTCGCTGCAGCAGGCCGAAGCCGCGCGGGTTGTCGTCGAAGAAGGAATTGGTGTGCACCTTGGCCGGATTGACCAGCGGCCGCCAGATCCACTCGCCGCTGCCGGTCCACAGTTGCAGGCCGTCGGTGTCGTGGATTTCCGGCCGCCAGTCGTTGGCGCGCCGCCGGTCGTTCTCGCCGAACTGGTACATGGCGGTCAGCGGGGCGATGCCGATGCGCTCGATCGGCCGGCGCGGATACAGCGCCGCGTCGACGTCCATCACCAGGGTGTCGCCCAGCGTCACCAGGAAGCGGTAGGCGCCGGCGATGCTTTTCGAGTCGAGCAGGGCGTAAATGTAGAAACTGTCGGAGCCGGGCGCCGGCCGCTCCAGCCACCAGCTGGTGAAGACCGGGAATTCCTCCGGGTCGAGGCCCGAGTCCACCGCCAGGCCGCGCGCCGACTGGCCATACTGCATGTCGCCGTCGACGGCGCGGAAATAGCTGGCGCCCTGGAAAGCGGCGACATCGCGCGCCCAGTCGGTGTGGAACAGCACGCGGAAGCCGGCGAAGCCAAGGTCCTTCGGCAGCGAGCCGCCGCGGATGCCGCTCTTGCCGTAGTCGAACATCGCCGGGTCATAGGCCAGCTCCTGCGCCTGGCCGTTCACCACCTCGTACAGCCGCACCGGGGTGGTCATGTGCCAGCCCAGATGGAAGAAGCGCACCTGCGCGTTGAGTCCCTGTTCGCGCCAAAGCGAATGATCGTCCTGGAACCCAATCGCCTGCCATTGATCCCAGCTCATCTGGCCCAGCTTGTCCGGAATCTGCCCTTCCCGGGGCTGGAACGGCTGGCCGCTGAGGGCGCGTGCCTGGCCCTTGAGCCAGGCGTAGTCGAAGCCCTGCGATGTGCCCAGCTTGCGCAGGTCGGCCGCGGCCGGAAGGCTCAGCAGCAGCGAGGGGGCGGTAAGGCCGAGGGAGGCGAACGCGGCGGCGGATCGGAGGAGTTCGCGTCTCTGCATGGACTGGAGCGGTTCTGGTTTTGCGGTTGGTCGGCGCCGACCATGAGCAGACATAATACGCGCATGAAGAGTTCATCCCGGCCAGGCGCTGCAGGCGGTTCGATACTCGGCCTCTATGCCGGACAGATACGGCCGATGCCGGGCGATGGCCGCGCCACCGCCATTTTCAAGCAGCCGGTGAGCGGGCGCGTGCGCGTCGGCTGGGAGGGGCTGGAGAGCGACGTGCAGGCCGATCGCCGTTTCCACGGCGGCATGGAAAAAGCGCTGCATCATTTTCCGCTGGAAAACCATGGGCGGCTGGCGCAGCAGTTTCCCGAGCTGGCGCAACAGTTCGTTCCCGGCGCCATCGGTGAAAACATTTCCACCGAGGGCCTGGACGAAGCCTCGATCTGCATCGGCGATGTCTATGCCTTCGGCAGCGCGCGCATTCAGGTCAGCCAGCCGCGCACGCCCTGCTGGAAGATCGATGCGAAATTCGGCCTTGAGGGCATCAGCCATCACATCGCCGAGCAGGGCATCGCCGGCTGGTACTACCGCGTGCTGACACCCGGTGAGGTGCAAGCCGGGGACGCATTTACCCTGCTGCAGCGCAATGATGATGCAGTGTCGCTGGCGGAGCTGTGGCAGGCATCGCGGACGCGGCGCCCGCTACCCGGAGCGCTGCAACGCATTGCCGATACACCCGGACTGAACGAAGCCTGGCGGCAGAAAGTGCTGCAGCGCATGGACTGGCTGCGCCGCAACAGCGCCACTTGAAACGCGCCTTATGAAAAAGGCTTTGCCCGATCTGCCGGTTGCCGAGGCGCTGCCGGCCTTGCGCGCCGCGCTGGCCGCATCCGGCCAGGCCGTGCTGGCCGCGCCGCCCGGCTCCGGCAAGACCACCCTGGTGCCGCTGGCGCTGCTGGACGAGCCCTGGCTCGCCGGCAAGCGCATCCTGATGCTGGAGCCGCGGCGCATCGCCGCCCGTGCCAGCGCCGCGCGCATGGCCTGGCTGCTGGGCGAGCGGGTCGGGGAGACGGTCGGCTACCAGATCCGCTTCGAGAAGAAGGTGTCGGCCGCCACCCGCATCGAGGTCATCACCGAGGGCCTGCTGACGCGCCGCCTGCAGGCGGACCCGGAGCTGCCCGGCGTCGGCCTGGTGATCTTCGACGAATTCCACGAGCGCAGCCTCGATGCCGACCTGGCCCTGGCGCTGACCCTCGATGCGCGCGCCACGCTCAACGAGGGGCTGCGTGTGCTGGTGATGTCGGCGACGCTGGATACGCAGCGGGTGTCGGCGCTGTTGAACAACGCGGAAATCATCGAGAGCGGCGGAAAATTATTCCCGGTCGACGTGGGTTACGCCCCGCCGCGCGCCGGCACCGATCTCGATATCGCCGTGGCGGAAGCCTCGCTCAAGGCACTCTCCGAAACCGAGGGCGATATCCTCGCTTTCCTGCCGGGTGGCCGCGAGATCCGCGGCGCGCAGCGCGCGCTGGAAGCGCGGCTGGCCGGAAAGGTGCACCTGTTCCCTCTGTTCGGGGACCTGTCCAGCGCCGAGCAGGATGCAGCGCTCCAGCCCGCCACCGACGGCCGCCGCAAGATCATCCTCGCCACCAACATCGCGCAGACCAGCCTGACCGTGGAAGGCGTGCGCACGGTGGTGGATGGCGGCTATGTGCGCGTCGCGCGTTTCGATCTCGGCGCCGGCGCCAACCGCCTGGAGACGCAGCGCATCTCCCGCGCCAGCGCCGACCAGCGCGCCGGCCGCGCCGGCCGTCTCGCTCCCGGCGTGGCCTACCGCCTGTGGAGCCGCGACCAGCAGGCGCAGATGCCGGCGCACGACACACCGGAAATCCTCGCCGCCGACCTGTCGCGCTTCGCGCTCGAGCTGGCGGCCTGGGGCGCCGAGGTATCGCAGCTGGCCCTGCTCGACCAGCCGCAGGCGGCGGCCTGGAGCTACGCCCGCGAGCTGCTGCAGGCGCTGGGCGCCGTGGACCGCGACGGCCGCATCAGCGCGCATGGCCGCGAGTTGGGCCGCCTGCCCACCGCGCCGCGGCTGGCGCACATGCTGCTGGCGGCGAAAGCCCTGCGGCTGGCTGGCCCCGCGGCCTGGCTGGCGGCGGTGCTGGACGAGCGCGAGACCGGCACCGACCTGGAGCAGTCGGTCAAGCTGTTTCACGGCGGCCGCGCCGAGCCCGGCGCGCAGCGCCGCGTGCGCGAGGCGGTGCGGCAGTTCCTGCGCATCGCCGGGGTAGAGGAGCAGGCCGGCAGCGCCGAGGCAGCGGTGGGGCAGCTGGTGGCGCTGGCCTTTCCCGAGCGCATCGCCCGGCGCCGCGCCGAGCAGAACCCGGCGCTGCGCGGCGGCCGCGATGCGATCTTCCTCTGCGCCGACGGCGGCGAAGCGCGCCTGCCGCAGCACGATGCGCTGGCCCAGTCCGAATGGCTGGCGGTGGCGCACTGGGATCCCGGCGTGCCGCGCCGCATCCGCCTCGCCGCGAGCCTGAGCGAGGCGGAGGTGTTACGTGATTTGCAGCCGCGCATCGTGGCGCACAACGAAGTGCGCTGGGATGCGCAGAGCGAAACCGTGGTGGCCGAGCGCCAGCGCCGGCTCGGCGCCATCGTGCTGGAGCGCAAGCCGCTGCGCGAAGGTGCGGGCGAAGCCGTGCGCACCGCCATGCTGGAAGGCGTGCGCAGCCTTGGTATCGCCGCGTTGCCCTGGTCGGAGAACGCGCGCCAATGGCAGGCCCGTGTGCTGAGCCTGCGCGCCTGGCGGCCGCAGGATGGCTGGCCGGATGTCTCCGATGCCGCGCTGGCCGATTCGCTGGCCGAGTGGCTGACGCCTTATCTCGACGGGGTGACGCGCCGCGATCACCTGTCGAAGCTGGACCTCCCGGCTATCCTCAATGCGCTGCTGGACTACCCGAGGCAGCAGCAACTGGCGCGGCTGGCGCCGACCCAGCTGGAAGTGCCTAGCGGCTCGCATGTCGCCATCGAATACCTGCCGGACGGCGCGCCGCCGGTGCTGGCGGTGAAGCTGCAGGAGCTGTTCGGCCTGACCCAGACACCGACGGTCAACGAAGGCAGCAACCGCGTTTCGCTGCACCTGCTCTCGCCCGGCCGCCGCCCGATCCAGGTGACGCAGGACCTGGCCGGCTTCTGGGCGCGCACCTATGCCGAAGTGAAGAAGGAATTGAAGGGGCGCTATCCCCGGCATCCCTGGCCGGACGATCCCCTGACCGCGCCGCCCACAGCGCGGGCCAAGCGGCGGACTTGATTCGTTGCTTGCTTTTTCCGTTTTATATCTGTAATTTCTGTATAGACAGAAATTAAGGCTTGTATGAAACTGAGTCCCGCCAGCGAAAAGTTTGTGCTGCACTGGGGTGAGATGGGCGCCCGCTGGGGCGTCAACCGCACCCAGGGCCAGATTCATGCGCTGCTGTACCTGGCCGACCGGCCGCTCAACGCAGAAGAGATCGCCGAGACCCTCAGCGTGGCGCGTTCTAACGTCAGCACCAGCCTGAAGGAGTTGCAGGGCTGGGGCCTGGTGAAGATCACCCACACCATGGGCGATCGCCGCGATCATTTCGTCGGCATCCAGGACGTGTGGGAGATTTTCCTGCTGATCCTGGAAGGGCGCCGCAAGCGCGAGATCGATCCCACAGTGAGCGTGATGCGGGACTGTGCCCGCGAGGCGCAGGCCAGCGGCGACCCGGTCAAGGACAAGCTGAGCGCCATGCTCGATTTCCTCGACCTGATGCTGGACGGCTACGAACAGGTCAAGCAGATTCCGCCGCAGGCCCTGCTGCAACTGGTGAAGATGGCCAAGCAGATGCAGGGGGCGATGATGAACAAGCCGAAACCGGGTTGAGGTATTTTTTTGCCCATATATTTCTGTATTGACAGAAATAACTGTAAAGACGATTTACGAAAACTGGACCTTCGCTGTAACCGCCAACGGAGTGCTAAGTCAGCAGTCGCTGCCTGGGAGATAAAACGTGAGGAAAGTGAACGCAGTTGAAGTGATGGCAGGGATGCAGTGCAAGCGCCGCATCACTGAGCAGGTTAATGCGCCAGTCGACGGCGGAGGGGCCATCAATCTTGGGATGCCTGAGTACGAACGTCTGGTCGGATCTGCAGGATGGCGGCGATTGGCTGGTGACATTCGCCAGCGCTTCAGCGAGAAACCTGGGCCTGGACGGCCGATCCGCTATATCGGGATCATGCAAGCGGTGCAGTGCTCCTGGGCTGGCCTGCTGCTGGCGCAGCTATGCCGGCTCATCGGTACACCCTTCGCGCCGTATCGCGGCAATGATGTTCCGGTAGTGATCAGCCTGCGCCACAGCGATCGCCCCGATTCCGTCATCTGGGATCGGGAGTACCGCTATCCGCAGCGTGCGGCGGTGCTGGTACGTTCCACCAAGGTGAGCACGCCGGATGGCTTGCTGGAATGCGTCGGCTGTGGCTTCGGCATGCAGTTGGCGGTGTTCGAAGCCGGGGGCGAACTGCACTTTCTCAGCCGGCGTTATTTCTGGCGCATCGGCGGCTGGACGCTGTGGTTGCCGCACCTGCTGTCACCGGGGACTGCGCATGTGATTCATGCCGATCTCGGCAGTGGGCGTTTCCGTTTCACCCTGAGCATTCGGCATCCCTTGCTTGGCACCGTGTTTTACCAGGGGGGAGTGTTCATGCGCGAAGGCGCAGCAAGCGAAAACCCCGGCCCATGAAAATTCTGATCCTTGGCGGCTATGGCACCTTCGGTGGCAGACTCGCGCAACTGCTGGCGGATCAGGCCGGGTTGAGCCTGCTGATCGCCGGCCGCTCGCTGCAGCGGGCAGAGGCTTTCTGCCGCACGCTGTCCGGCGCCGCGCGCTGTTCCGCCCTCCGCTTCGACCGTGATGGCGACGTCGATGCGCCGCTTGCCGCGAACAAGCCGGACCTGCTAGTCGACGCCTCCGGGCCGTTCCAGATTTACGGCGCCGATCCGTGCCGAGTGGTCCGCGCTTGCCTCGCCGCCGGCGTGCACTACCTCGATCTTGCCGATAGCGCGGATTTCGTCGACGGGATCGCGCAATTCGATATCGAGGCCAGGGCACGCGGTATCTACCTGCTGTCGGGCGCCAGCAGCTTTCCGGTGCTGACGGTGGCGGTGGTGCGGCGGCTGGCGCAGGGACTCGGTCGGGTGGAGCGCGTCAGCGGCGGCATCGCGCCTTCACCTTATGCCGGCGTCGGCCGCAACGTGATTCGCGCGCTCGCCTCCTACGGCGGCAGGTCGGTGGCGCTGCGCCGCGATGGAATGTCGGGGCATGGCCATGCCCTGACCGAAACCCTGCGCTACACCATCGCGTCGCCGGGGCTTCTGCCGCTGCGCAATCTGCGTTTCTCGCTGGTGGAGGTGCCGGAACTGCGCATCCTGCCGCGGTTGTGGCCGGAACTGGAATCGGTGTGGATCGGCGCGGGGCCGGTGCCGGAGAGCCTGCACCGCATGCTCAACGGCATGGCCTGGCTGGTGCGCTTGCGACTGTTGCCTTCGCTGTTGCCGTTCGCCGCCCTGTTCCATCGGGTGATCGGCGTGCTGCGCTGGGGTGAGCACCGCGGCGGCATGTTCATCGCCGTGGCGGGTCGGGATGGCGGCGGCAGGCCGGTCGAATGTTCCTGGCATCTGCTCGCCGAAGGCGATGACGGGCCCTATATCCCGGCGATGGCGGTGCAAGGACTGATTCTGCGTCACCTGGCGGGGCGCATGCCCGCTCCCGGCGCGCGCACGGCGGCGGGCGCACTGGAACTGGAGGACTACGACACCTTGTTCCATGGGCGTGACATCCACACCGGCGTGCGCGAGTTCCGGGCGGAAAGTGCTTCACTGCCGCTATACCAGCGCCTGCTCGGTCCGGCCTGGATGCAGTTGCCGGAGGCACTCCGTGTCATGCACGGTTGGAGCGGCTCACTCGAGGCCCATGGCCGGGCGCAGGTGGAGCGCGGCAGGAACCCGCTGTCGCGCTGCGTCGCCGTCCTTTTTGGCTTTCCGCGCGCCGGTGCGGACGTGCCGCTGACGGTGTCGTTCAGCGCCATTCCCGGTGGGGAGCGCTGGCGGCGGACTTTCTCCGGCCGCTCTTTCGTCAGTGAGCAGCGGCAAGGGGGTGGCCGTTGCGAGCAGCTGCTGGTGGAGCGCTTCGGCCCGTTCGTGATCGCGCTGGCCCTGGTGGTGCGGCAGGCGCAGCTGCATCTGGTGGTGCGCCGCTGGAGCTTGTTCGGGCTGCCGCTGCCGGGCTTCCTGGCGCCGGGCGGCAGAGTTTACGAGTCGGCCCAGGGCGGGCGTTTCCATTTCCACGTCGAGATCCGGGCGCCGCTGGCCGGACTGCTGGTGCGCTATCGCGGCTGGCTGGTGCCGGAAGCCCGCTGCGACGAAGGCGCGTCCCAATCCAGCCACAGCCGTCCGTCCTGATAAGTACGCCCGCTGGCCTTGAGCGCGGTATCGGTGTTGTCGAGCTGGGCATGCACGTTGACGGCGGGTGCCGGCAGGGCATCGCGGCCGTGGATGAAGCTTTGCTCGCGCACGATCAGCATGTAGGCCTTGTCGAGCTGCAAGGCGCGGCTGCGTGAGGGGATGATGAGGTCGCGGATGTCGCCCTTGCCGCCGGGGGCGGCGCGGCGCACCTTGGCTGCGTCGAGCCGGCCGCCGGGGAAGAAGCGCTGCAGCATTTCGCCGTTGGCGCGGAATTCGTCGCCGCCGCCGACGCGGCGGAGGTAGCGCAGGATTTCCGGCTCGGTCGAGCCGGCCTGGGGCACGTCCTGAATGCCGGCCAGGCTTTGCGGTCCCCAGCCGGCGGCGCCGGGGACCTTGCGCGGCAGGCTGAAGGTCTGGTCTACCGTGACGCCGATGCCGGTGTGGCAGCCCATACAGTAGATCTGCTCCTCGCGTGTTTGCAGGCGCAGGCGGCCGGCGGCGTCCTCGATGTAGCCCTGCAGGCGCCAGCCGAAGGCGTTGGTCTGGCCGCTGGCGGAGGTGCCGCTGTAATGGGGCAGGCCGCCGATGTCGCGTTCCTGTGCTTCCTCGTCGTAGCGCCACTTGCGCGTGACCTCGTCGAGCTGGAAGCGCTTGATGGCATAGCGCACTTCCTTGAAGCGGGCGGACATCAGGTCCGGCGCATCGGGATCGACGTAGCGCACGGTGTGCAGGAATTCGGTGCCCTGCGGATAGTCGTAACGCAGCACCGGCACGCCGGCGGCGGCGCCGGCGTAGTGCGCGGGCAGGCCGCGGATCTGGCTGGCCATGCCGCCGATGCGGCCGTCGCCGTCCAGATCCATGCCCGCGGCGGTTTCGTCCACCGGCTCGATGCTGCGCCGCAGTTTCGCGTTGGGCACGCTGTCCGGCACGGCCATGGAGGCTTCGACGATGGCCAGGTTGACCTTGTAGATGGCGCGCGAGGGGCGGCCGGTGGCGTCGTTGCGGAACGCGGTCGGCAGGCGGATCAGCACGTCATCGGTGGAGCCATTGGTGGGCCAGAAGGTGCCGGGGAAGGGCTTGTAGCGGAAGGCGCGCCAGTCCGAGCCGTCGCGGGCGAAGCCTGCGGCGTCGAAGCCCTGGCGGTAATCGAGATCCGGCACCCAGCCCTGGTAGTCCGGGTGCGCCAGCAGGGCCGGGCGCAGGGCGCTGTAATTGTCCTGGCGGATGTAGGCCAGGGCCGCGGCGTCGTCGATACCGGCGATGGCGGCGCGGCGGTCCTGGAACAGGTTGGTCCAGTGATTGGTGCGGCCCAGGTCGCTGAAGTCGTAGCGCTGTTGCAGGCGCCAGTCGTCGGTCTGGTTGCGGCCGTTACGGCTGGTGTGGCAGGTCCAGCAGGGATTGGAGCGCGTGCCGGTCTTGGTGTAGCACTGCGGCGGCACGCCGGCTTCGACGTTGCCGATCAGCCCCTCGGCCGCCGCCGCGGCCAGCGGGTCGTAGGCGGCCGGCGGCGCCTCCGCCCGCACGGCGAGCGCGGCGGTGGCCAGCAGCGCGGCGCAGAGCAGGCGCGGGGAGTTCATCCCGCGAGTTTAAAGCCTGCTCCGACTAGTTCTTGGCCGGGAACACCGGCATGGCCTGGGTGTACACATCGCTGCCAAAGCTGGCCTGGCCGCTGGCGCCGGCGTTGCCCAGGTATTGCAGGCCGAAGATGTCGCCGACGCTGCGCAGCATCGAGTAATGGTTGTACGAGGTGGTGCTGACCGTGCCCGCCTTGATAAACGGCGAGATCAGGACAGCGCCGACCTTGCCGCCGCCGGGACCGAGCAGGCCGGGCAGCAGGGTATTGGGGCTGGATCCCCCGCAGCAGGCGGAGGAATCCGAGGTGATGCCGTTGGATTCGTCGAAAGTGATGATCAGCAGGCCGTCCTTCTGGAACGCGGGCGAGGCCAGGATCTGCGGCACCCATTTCTGCAGGAAGGTGTTGATCGAGGTCAGGCCGCCGGGCTCGCCGTCGGCGCAGGGCGAATCATGGCCGTCGTGGCACAGGTTGGGGGTGAGGAAGGTGTAGTTGGCGGTGCTGTCGAGGCTGCCCAGGTCCGAGGCCAGGCCGCTGAAATTGACGACGTGGCTGTCGCAGCTGGCCTGGTCGTCGATGATGCTGTGGAAATACATGAACGGGTTGTGGCGCGTGGCGTATTGATCGGCGGCGGTCGCCACCTGGGTGCCGTCCTTGGAGCCGACCGTGGGGTGGCCGCAGGTCGCGCTTTCGCGGCTGGGGGTGTTGCCCATGTCTTCCATATAGGCCTTCCAGCTCAGGCCGGCCTTGGTCAGCTGGTCGGGCAGGCTGGTGACCGTGGTGGGGAAGATGCAGCCCGAACCGGCGGCCTGGCCGTTGGCGGCGGTGCTGGTCTGGGTGAAGTTGCCGTAGGTCTGGCAGTCGAGCTGGGTGTCCAGGTTGGGAGCCTGCCCGCTGATCATCGAGATGTAATTGTCGTTGCTGTTATGGCCGGTGCCGTAATAGCTCTGCAGCAGGGCGCCCATGGCCGGCAGGGTCTTTGCCAGGTAGGGCGCGGGCGAGCTGGTGCCGAAGGAATTGTCGTAATCCTCGTTTTCCAGGATCAGCACGAAGACGTGGCCGATGCTGGTGGCCGGCTGGCCGGAGGCGCCGCTGGAGGTGCTGCTGCTGCCGCAACTGGTAATGGTGGCCGCCAGCAGCGCGGTGCACAGCATCAGGCCGAAATGTTTTCCCTGGACGAGCATGATTTTCAGTTTTTTTGCGTGACGACCAGTCACGATAGGGAAAGCTTATTGCATTTTATTGACGCGCTACAGCGCCGAACGGATGAGCCTCCCGAAGTCGGCTTTGAGCAAATATTTCATGCCTGTTTGCCCCCGACGGCGTCATTTTTGCTTGACAGGAAAGCCCCCGTCCAAAACAATATGTGGCTCAGCTCACGCGAACGAACATTCTCGGGAGGGGTACTCAAGCGGCCAACGAGGGCAGACTGTAAATCTGCTGGCTAACGCCTACGTAGGTTCGAATCCTACCCCCTCCACCACTGGGATAGTGGTAAAAGGCTGCAAAGTGGTTGAAGCAGGCGGGTGTAGTTCAATGGTAGAACTTCAGCCTTCCAAGCTGATAGCGTGGGTTCGATTCCCATCACCCGCTCCAGTTTTTGGATCAGAGGCAGGTTTTTCCCGAGGTAGAGGTTCAGCGCAAGCGGTTTGTAGAGTGCACGCCCACCTAGCTCAGTCGGTAGAGCACACCCTTGGTAAGGGTGAGGTCGCAGGTTCGATTCCTGTGGTGGGCACCAGATTATTTTTAAGGCACTGCCGACTTCGGCGGTGCTGTTTTCGTTGTTGCTTTCATTGTTTTGGGCGGCAACAGCCCCAGATTGTGTTCGGTTAGCTAATAGAAGGCACGGAGATCAGCGATGGCCAAAGAGAAATTTGCGCGAGTAAAGCCGCACGTCAACGTAGGCACGATTGGCCACGTGGACCACGGCAAGACGACCACGACGGCTGCGCTGACCAAGGTGTCGGCGGACAAGGGCTGGGCGACGTACGTGCCGTATGACCAGGTGGCGAAAGCCTCCGAGAGCCAGGGCCGCCGCGACAGCACCAAGATCCTGACCATCGCCACCAGCCACGTGGAATACTCGACCAAGGCGCGCCACTACGCCCACGTCGACTGCCCTGGGCATGCTGACTACGTCAAGAACATGATCACCGGAGCCGCCCAGATGGACGGCGCCATCCTGGTCGTGTCCGCCACCGACGGCCCCATGCCGCAGACCCGCGAACACGTCCTGCTGGCCAAGCAGGTCAACGTCCCGCGCATCGTCGTCTGGCTCAACAAGTGCGACCTGGTGGACGACGCCGAACTGCTCGACCTGGTCGAAATGGAAGTGCGCGACCTGCTCAGCAAGTACAACTTCCCGGGCGACGACACCCCCATCATCCGCGGCTCCGCCACCAAGGCCATCGCCGGCGAAGCCGAGTGGGTGCAGAAGATCGAAGACCTCTACGAAGCCCTCGACACCTACATCCCCGAGCCGGTGCGTGAAATCGACAAGCCCTTCCTCCTGCCGGTCGAAGACGTCTTCTCCATCTCCGGCCGCGGCACCGTCGCCACCGGCCGTATCGAGCGCGGCATCTGCAAGGTGGGCGAAGAAGTCGAAATCGTCGGCCTGAAAGACACCGTCAAGACCATCATCACCGGCGTCGAGATGTTCCGTAAGCTGCTCGACGAAGGCCGTGCGGGCGACAACGTCGGCCTGCTGCTGCGCGGCACCAAGCGCGAAGACATCGAGCGCGGCCAGGTCCTGTGCAAGCCGGGCAGCATCAACCCCCACACCAGCTTCGAGGGTGAGGTGTACGTCCTGACCAAGGAAGAAGGCGGCCGTCACACCCCGTTCTTCAAGGGCTACCGTCCGCAGTTCTACTTCCGCACGACCGACGTGACGGGCTCGGTGGAACTGCCGGAAGGCACCGAAATGGTGATGCCGGGCGACAACATCAAGGTCAAGGTCGAACTGATCGTGCCGATCGCCATGGAAGAGCAGGTCCGCTTCGCCATCCGCGAGGGCGGCCGCACCGTCGGCGCCGGCGTCGTTACCAAGATCCTGAAGTAAAAGGGTATTTCCGGGTAATTCCGGCGCCGGGCGAGAGAATTCGCCCGGCGTTTACAAGCTGATAGAGGGGCGCTATAATCGCGCCCCTTTA
>Ga0302314_10006419_pt1 | contig 21287 bp, 17 predicted proteins | sample III_Palsa_N2_3_FD_200533 | JGI IMG/M metagenome (GOLD analysis project Ga0302314, IMG submission 200533) | Peat permafrost microbial communities from Stordalen Mire near Abisko, Sweden - III_Palsa_N2_3 | ecosystem: Environmental > Terrestrial > Soil > Palsa > Peat permafrost | place: Sweden...
GACCGGGGCGGCGTCCGTCCGCGTTCGCCGGGGTCAGCTTCGGCGTCCGCCTGCTGGGAGCGAGCGTGGTGGCGGGGGCGCTGGTCGCCGGGCTCGGCGTCCCGCTGATCGCCGGCCTCGGCCTCGGAGCCAAGTCGGCCGTGGACAACTTCAACGCGATGCCGGACACCCTGGTGGTCCCGAAGCTGTCGCAGTCCTCGACCATCTACGACGCGGACGGCGGAGTGATCGCCAAGCTGTTCGTCGAGGACCGGACCACCGTGCCGATCGGCAAGATCGCGCCGATCATGCAGAACGCGCTGATCGACATCGAGGACCACCGCTTCTACCAGCACGGGGCCATCGACCCGGAGGGCACCCTGCGCGCCCTGGTCACCGACTCCAGTTCCGGCGGTGTCGCACAGGGCGGATCGACGCTGACGCAGCAGCTCGTCAAGAACGTCTTCGCGTACCAGGCGGGGCCGTCCAACGCGGCCGGATTCGCCGAGGCGACCGCGAAGACCACCAACCGCAAGCTGCAGGAGCTGCGGGACGCCATCACCCTGGAGAAGACCACCAGCAAGCAGCAGATACTCGACGACTACCTCAACATCACCTACTTCGGTGAGGGCGCCTACGGCATCGAGGCCGCCGCCGAGCTGTACTTCAGCGTCCACGCAAGTCAGCTGACACTCCCTCAGGCGGCTTTGCTGGCCGGTATGGAGCAGTCGCCGTCGGCCTATGACCCGATCCTGAACCCGGCGGCCGCCACCGTGCGCCGGACGTCGGTGCTCAATGACATGGCCACCTACGGCACCATCACCAAGGCCCAGGCGGCCAAGGCCGAGGCGACCCCGATCAAGCTCAACGTGACCGTGCCCAGGACGGGTTGCATCACCGCACAGCAGGACGAGGAGGGCTTCTTCTGCAACTACGTGGAGAACGTGATCGAGCAGGACCCGGCCTTCGGCAAGACCTCGACGCAGCGGGTGGCGCTGCTGGACCAGGGCGGCCTGAAGATCTACACCACGCTCGACCCCAAGGACCAGGCGGCTGACGTCAAGGCCATCCAGGACCACGTCTACTCCAGCGACACCGCCGCCGCCGCGTCCACCATGGTCCAGCCGGGCACCGGGAAGATCCTGGCGATGGCGCAGAGCCGTCCGTACGGCACCGGCAAGAACGACACGGAGATCAACTACAACGCCAACGAGTTGTACGGCGGGGCGCTGGGCTTCCAGACCGGTTCGGTCTTCAAGGCGATCACCGCCGCCACCGCGCTGTCCCAGGGCATCCCGCTGAGCCACACCATCAACTCCGTTGTCCGCGGCGACTATCCGGCGATGACCAACTGCACCGGGATGCTGTTGGCGCAGCCGGGCATGGAGAACGACAGCGACACCGACTACGGCAACATCAACATGGTCAAGGCCATGGCCGACTCGGTGAACACCTACTTCGTCCCGCTGGAGAAGCAGGTCGGCCTGTGCAACGTGGTGCACATGGCGCAGGCGTTCGGCCTCGGCGTCCAGGGCGGCCTCGACAAGGCCGGGACGGCACTGCTGCCGATCTCGCAGACGCAGGACCTGACCCTGGGTGTGAACAGCCTGACCCCGTTGCAGATCGCCAACGCCTACGCGGCCTTCGCCGCGGACGGCAAGTACTGCGACCCCACCGCGATCACCCGGGTGGTCGGCTCCAACGGCAAGAGCCTCCCGGTTCCGTCCTCGAACTGCCGCCAGGTGGTCTCCCAGTCGGTGGCCGCGGGCGTGAACACGCTGCTCAAGTCGGTGGTCTCGGACGAGGGCACGGGCTCCAACGACTCGATCAGGTGGCCCGACGCGGGCAAGACCGGCACCACCAACAGTGAGGCCCAGGCCTGGTTCGCCGGGTACACCGCGCAGATCTCGGACGCCACCATGATGACCGACCCGTCGAACCCCAGCGTCTCGCTCAACGGCCTCGACATGGCCGGGATCTCCCATGACCCCGCCTACGGTGACGAGACCTCGGGGCCGATCTGGCAGCAGGCCATGAACGGCGCGATGTCCGGCTTCCCCGAGATCAGCCTGGCCAGCCAGCCGGCCCCGGCCAACCCGGCACCGCACACTCCCCCGTCCGGCCCGACCAACCCGTCGCCGCCCAGCCCCCCGACCCGGGGGCACCACCCGCACCGCTGACGTCGGCCCCACGGCCCCGCCCGCGCCCCTCCAGGGCCCGGGCGGGGCCGAACATTCGCGGGGTTCCGCGTCAGGACGTCCCGACGGCGGAGACGACGCCGACGAACAGCATGAGCACGCCGCAGCCCATCAGCACCCAGCCGCAGCCGATGAGAACACGCCGACGGGCCGGGGTAAGCGTCGTCGGGACGGTGGACACCTCACCCCTGAGCGTGGCCTTGAGGGCGCGGCGGTTGCGCCACATCAGATTGGCACCGGCCAGCAGGATCACTGCCCCGAGAAGCAGACTCCGTTGGGGCGAGACGCCCTGGGTGGCAGCGAGCTCGATCATGACGACTCTCCGGTGAAGTCGCCCAGCATCTCGGAGGGGGCGACCATCCCGCCCTCACGAACTTTGTACTTCGAGCCGGCCCAGGCCCGCAGCTGGTTCGCGAAGGCGACCCGCTCGTCGGGCGCGATCGCTGCCATGGGAACCATCGAGACCCCGCTCGGACGAAGCTGTAGGACCCAGGCGTAGCGCCGCTCGATCACATGGGCCACCTCCGCCCAGGCGACCTCTCGCAGGCCGGCCGTGGTGCTGATGCGCAGCCCCGCCTCAGACAGCTCCAACGTCGTGGGCCCGGCCACCCGGGGACTGAGCGAGGCGATGGCCTTGTCCATCAGCCGCTGCCGCCAACCCGCGAACGGCCCCCTGCCCCCAGTGGCTTTCAGCAGCTCCTGCACCTGCTCAGGTGTCAGGTCAAAGCTGACAGTGATCCCCACGGCGAAATCCTCCCCCCAATGGGCGCTGGTCACGCCCATGAACGAGGGGAGATTATCAGCCCGGAGTCAGCCGGCTGCCGGGCCGAGCCTGGCCAAGGTGTCGATCAGTCTGGCCGGGCTGACGAAGACCTCGGGCGGTAGCGAGACGTACAGCTGGATGGTGGTGACCCCGGGCCGGTGGTAGCGCAGGATGCGCTCCCGGCACTCCTCGGGTGAGCCGCTGATGAACAGCCCGTCCACCACCTCGTCCGGCAGCGCCTTCTGCGAGCCCTCGGGGTCCCCGGCGGCCCAGAGCTCGTGCGACTCGCGCAGCAACTCACCGTGCCCCAGCCACTCGTGGAACTTGCGGTAGGGCTCGCGGTTGAGAATCCAGGCGAGGAACGGCCGGGTGGCCCGGCGCGCGTACTCGGTGTCCTCGGTCGGGCAGACGAAGACCTTGACCACCAGTTCCTTGCCCGGCGGCTGCGGGCCGACCGCGTCCAGCACCTTGTCCACGTCCTCCGGGAAGAGCAGGTTGGTGATCGCCCCGTCGCCCTCGGTGAAGCCCAGCCGCAGCATGCCCGGGCGCAGCGCGCCGAGGATCACCTTGACCGGTTCCGACGGCGGCGGCGGGTGCGGCAGTTGGTAGCCGGTGATCGAGAAGGTGTCGAAGTCCCCGGAGATGTGCTCGCCGCGCAGCGCCCGGGTGACGAAGCGCAGGACGTCGCGGGTGCGCTTGAAGGGTTCGTCGAAGGGGATGCCGTTGATGTCGGTGACGTGCGCGGGGACGGACGCGCCGATCCCCAGCAGCAGCCTTCCCGGGGCGAGTTGGGCCAGGGTGGCGGCGGTCTGGGCGAGCACGGCCGGACCGCGGGTGTGCACCGGGACGATGCCGGTGCCGATGCGCAGGGTCGGGGACCAGGCGGCGACCGTCGCCAACGGCGTGAAGGCGTCGGTTCCGCCGCCCTCGGCGCTCCAGACGTCGGTGTAGCCGAGGTCCGCCAACCGCTCGATCAGGAATCGGTGCCGGTCGATGGTCAGGCCCGGGAGCGGCAGGGTGATGCCCCATTTGGGCGGCAGGGAGCCCGCGCTGGGGCCGGGCTGGTGGTAGGGGGCGGTCATGGCATGCCCGTTCTGTGGTGGGGTGCTCGGGGCGGGGCGGGTCACTTCTGGACCCAGACGTCGGTGAGGTCGATGAACCAGGACTGCGGCTCGACGAACCCGTGCACCTTCGGTGAAAGCGCCCGTGAATCACGGTCGTTGACCACGAAGAGCCAGGGGGCGTCCTTGGTGACCCGGTCCAGCGCCTGGGTGTAGTCCTGCTTGCGGGTGGTCTGGTCGAGCGAACTGGAGGCCGCCGCGAACAGGCTGTCCACCTTGGGGTCGGAGTAGTGCCCGGTCCAGAAGGGGCTGTTGCTGCCGAGGAACAGCGGGAGCAGGGACTCGGACTGGAACAGCGTGGTGGACTGGGCCAGCGCGTCGGAGCCGAGATCGACCTTTCCGTTGGCCTCGTCGCTGAGCAGCGTGTTCCAGTCGGTGGTGCGGATCTTCACGGTGATCCCGACCGCGGCCAGGTCCTGCTGGATCGCCTCGGAGATCGGCACCGGCAGCAGGTTCCCCGAACCCGCGGTGGGGACGGTGACGGTGGTGGTGAAGCCCTTCGACAGACCGGCCTCGGCCAGCAACTGCTTTGCCTTGGCCGGGTCGTAGGAGTACAGGTTGCCGTTCGGGTCGTAGGCGATGGTGCCCTTGGGCGCGGCCTGGTAGGCCGGGCCCGCGGTGCCGTGCAGCAGGTCGGAGGCGAGGGCCTGGCGGTTGATGGCGTAGTTGGCGGCCTGGCGGACCAGCACGTTGTTCCAGGGGGCCTTGGACTCGTCGAGGATCCAGTACCAGATGTGGTCGTAGGCGTTGGTGTCGACCTTCACACCGTCGGTCTCCAGGCGGCTGACGTCGTCCGGGTTCGGGTAGTCGATCATGTTGACCTCGCCGGAGAGCAGCGCGGCGGTGCGGGCGGCGGGGTCGGGCAGCGCCTTGACCACCAGCCGGTCGAGCTTGGGCGCGCCGCGCCAGTACCGCTTGTTCGCGACCAGGTCGATCTCCTGGCCCGGCGTCTGCGAGACGAAGGTGAACGGGCCTGTGCCCACCGGGTGTTGGGAGAACCCGGAGTCGCCGTACTTGCGCACGGCGGTGGGGCTGGCCATCAGGATGTGGGTCAGGTCGTCGGTGAAGTGCCCGTTCGGGGCCTTGGTGACCAGGACCACCTGGTCGGTGCCGACCGCGCGGTAGGAGGTTATGTCGCCGGCGTACTCCTGGGCGGCGGCGCCGAGCGCGGCGGTGTAGTAGGGGCTGCCCTTCTTCAGGTAGCGGTCCAGGTTGAAGATGACCGCGGCGGCGTTGAACGGCGTCCCGTCCTGGAAGGTGACGCCCTTGCGCAGGGTGAAGGTCCAGGTGCGGTGGTCGGGGGCGACCGTCCAGGAGGTGGCGAGGGCACTGGTGATCGGCGCGGGCTCGTTGGTCTTGGTCAGGTCGTAGCGGGTCAGGCCCTCGTAGATCTGCCAGCTGACCAGGGCGGTGCCCTCGTAGCCGGTGCCGCCGAGGATGGTGTCCGGATTGGGCAGCGTTCCGGTCGCGCCAATGACCAGCGTCCCGCCACGCCCCGAGGCGTCGGCGGACCCGGAGGCAGCCGAGGCGTGCGAGGTGGAACTGCATCCGGCAGTGGCGAGCAGCACCAGGGCGGCGGTGAGCAGTCCCGCTCTGGAGCGGACGCCCGGTCGGTTCAGGAAGGGTTGGCGCTGGGTGGGGCTGCTGGTCACGGTGGTTGCTCCTCGGTTTCAGCGGTGCGCGGTCGGACTGGTGGCATTCGGACGGGGAAGGTCGGGCTCGGTGAGGTTCGGTTCGGTGGAGTTCGGTTCAGTGAGGTTCGGTTCAGTGAGGTTCGGGTCGGGGGCGTTCGAGCGGGCGACCGGACGGATGGCCACCGACGTGGAGGCGGCCAGCAGCGCTTGGGTGTAGGGGTGGGTCGGGCTGTCCCACACCTGCTCGGCCGCGCCGTGCTCGACCACCCGGCCGTCCCGCAGCACGGCCACCCGGTCAGCCAGGTGCCGCACCACCGCAAGATCGTGCGAGATGAACAAGTAGGCAGCACCAGTGGTGTTCTGAAGGTGCATCAGTAGATCGAGAACCTGGGCCTGGACGCTGCGGTCGAGCGCGGAGGTGGGCTCGTCCAGCACCACCAGCTCCGGCCCGGTGGCCAACGCCCGGGCGATGGCCACGCGTTGCAGCTGCCCACCGGAGAGCTCGCGCGGCCGACGGTGGCTCAGCGCCGGGTCGAGCCCGACCTGCCGGAACAACTCTGCCGTGCGGTCCGCCCGTTCGGCGCGCGGGGTGCCGAACGCCGACAGCGCGAAGGTCACCGCTGTGCCGACCCGCAGCGCGGGGTTGAGCGAACCGCTCGGGTTCTGCGGGACGAACTGGAGCCGGGCCCGCACCGATCGCACGGCTCGGCCGCGCAGTCGGCACGGGTCGTGGCCGTCAAAGCGGACCGTGCCGGCGTCCGGGGCCGCCAGGCCGAGGGCCAGCCGCGCCAGGGTGGACTTGCCGGAGCCCGACTCCCCCACCAGGCCCAGGGTTTCGCCCCGGACCAGGCTCAGGCTGACGCCGTCCACGGCGGGCCGGCCGGTGCCGCCGCCGGGGTAGCGCTTGACCACCTGGTCCACCGAGAGCAGCGCCACCGGCGCCGCCGTCGTGGGCACCGCCGTCGTGCGCGCCTCCATCGTGGGCACGTCGTCGTCGCTCATCTGCGGGCTCCCGCTTGTGCGCCGACGAGTTCGGCGGTGAAGGCATGGCTGGGGCTGGCGAGCACCTGCTCGACCGGCCCGGTCTCGACGATCCGCCCGGCCCGCATCACCGCGACCTGACCGCCGGTCCGCAACGCGACCCCGAGGTCGTGGGTGACCAGCAGCAGGGCGATGCCGCGCTCGGCGCGGAGCAGCCCGAAGAGGTCCAGGACATGCGACTGCACCAGCGCGTCCAGGGCGGTGGTGGGCTCGTCCGCGACCAGCAACTCGGGTTCGCAGCAGACCGCGAGGGCGATGCACACCCGCTGCCGCAGGCCGCCGGACAGCTCGTGCGGGTAGGCATGGGCGATCCGCTCCGGATCCGGGACGCCGACGGACTCCAGCAGCGCGGGGACGGCCGCGTGGGCCGCCCGGCGGCCGTCCGCCATCCGGTGCCGGCGCAGCACCTCGGTCAGCTGCGCGCCGACCCGGCGCAGCGGGTCCAGCGAACCGGTGGGGTCCTGCGGGACATAGCCGATGCGCCGCCCCCGGATCCGGGAGAGCGAACGCTCGTCCAGGGAGCGCAGGTCCGTGCCGCCGAGTTCGATCCGGCCGGTGGTCTCGGCGGCGGACCGCAGGCCGAGGACGGCGCGGGCGACGCTGGTCTTGCCGCTGCCGGACTCCCCGAGCAGCACCAGCGCTTGGCCCGGCTCCAGCACCAGGGACACCCCGTCCACAGCGGTGACCCGACTGGCACCAAGTCCGTGATGGATCGTCAATTCTTTTATGCGCAAGGTTGGCTGGATCATCGTCCAGCCCCCGGACGCAGGTCGCGGGCGGCTCCGACGCGGCGGCGCAGCGCCTCACCCAGGGAGTTGAAGATCACCGAGACGACCAGGATCGCCAGCGCGGGCATCATCGCGACCGCCGGATGGCTGAACAGCTCGGGACGCAACTCGTCCAGCATCGAGCCCCATTCGGCGGTCGGCGGGGAGACACCGAGGCCGAGGAAGGACAGGCCGGCGGCGTAGACGATGGACAGGCCGATCAGCGACGAGCAGTAGACCAGGACCACGGGCGCGACCACCGGGACCACCTGCCGCACCGCGATCGCGATCCGGCCGGCCCCGCTGACCCGCGCCGCCTCCAGGTACTCGGCCGTGCGGATCCGCTGGACCTCGGTGAACACCACCCGGGCCACCGACGGGGTGAGCACCACCGACAGCGCGAGCACGACCGCGCCCAGGCCGGTGTCCACCAGCGTGGCGATCGCCATGGCCAGCAGGATGCCGGGGAACGCGTAGAGCACGTCGAGCGAACGCAACAGCGCCTGCTCGGTACGGCGTCCGCCGAGCCCGGCGGCGATGCCCAGCGCGCTGCCGAGCGCACCGGCCGCCCCCACCGGGGCGAATCCGCCCACCAGGGACGGGCGAGCGGCCCAGATCAGCCTGCTGAGCACGTCCCGGCCCTGGTCGTCGGTGCCGAGCAGGTGGCCGGGGGTGCCGGGGGCGAGCATCCGGTTCTGCAGCAGACCGGCGGTCGGGCTGTCCGGCGCGACCAGTGGCGCGGCCAGTGCCGCCAGCACCAACAGCACGACCAGGGTGAGCGGGACCGCCACGCCCCCGTTGCGGCGGAGCCAGGACCCGGCGGTGCTGATCGCGGCCACGGTCCTGGTCGTGGGCCTGATCACGGTGGTGGTCATCGTCAGCTCCGTACCCGGGGGTCGATGACGGCGTGGGCGGTGTCCACGATGATGTTGATGCCGACGAAGCCCACGGCGGTCACCAGCACACCGCCCTCGATCACCGGCAGGTCGCGGGCCGACAGCGCGTTGTAGAGCAGTTGGCCGACGCCGGGCCAGGAGAAGAGCGTCTCCACGAACACCACCCCCTCCAGCAGGTAAGCCAGTTGCAGGCCGCCGATGGTGAGCAGGGCGGGCGAGGCGTTGTGCAGGCAGTGCCACAGCACCGCCGTCCGGCTCAGGCCGCGCGCCCGCAGGCTGTCCGCGAGCTCGCCCTCGACGACCGTGCTCAGCGCGGCCCGGAACACCCGGGCGGTGAGTCCGAGCGGCACCAGCGCCGCCGCGACGGCCGGCAGCACCAGGTGTTGCACCAGGTCGATCGGGCCGCCGTCGCCGAACACGTTGTGTGTGCCCCCGGCCGGGAGCACCGGCCAGTACACCGCGAACAGCCCGATCAGCAGCAGCGACACCGAGTACTGCGGGGCCGAGACGAACAGCGTGCTGAGCCCGCCGGACAGTCGGCCGGTCAGCCCGTGCGGGCGGATCGCGCCGAGACCGCCGAGCAGCACCCCGCCCACCAGCACCAGCAGGAAAGCGGCCCCGGCCAGCAGCAGCGTCTCCCCGAAGGCAGGCAGCAGCAGTCGCAGCACCGGGCGCTGGGCGGAGATCGAGGTGCCCAGGTCACCGTGCAGGGCGTGCCACAGCCAAGCCGCGTACCGGACCGGCAGCGGCCGGTCCAGGCCGAGGCGCTGGGTCAGCTCCCGGCGGGCGGCGAGCGGCGCGCCTGGGCCGAGGAAGGCCTCCACCGGGTCGCCGGGCACCAGGGCGACGGTCGCGAAGACCACCACGGTCACCCCGAACAGCGTGGGCACCGCGAGCAGCAGCCGCCGCAGCAGGAACCGTCTCATCGCGGGACGCCTGCGGGAACGCCTGCGGGAACGTCTGCGGGAACGTCTGCGGCAGCGGACACGGGGGCGGGCATCGGGATCCTTCCAGAACGGGTACGGCGGGGGTGCCGGGCGGCGGAGCCCGGCGGCGAATGCGGTCAAGGCGAGTGCGGTCAAGGCGAGTGCGGTCAAGGCGAGTGCGGTCGAAGGGGCGCGCTGACGAGGGGCGCGCTGACGAGGGGGGTGCTGACGAGGGCCGCGCCGACCGCCCGGAGGGTCTCCGCTCCCTGGCGGCTCCGGCGTCATGGGGCACAGCACGGCTGCCCGCCGACCACCGCCGCCGCGCCGCCGGTACGGCAGAGCTGCTCGTCAGCGCGCCGACCCGGGGCATTCATCCATGGTCACGAAGCTCGCAGAAGCGGACCCCTGGCAGCCAGTCAGGCGTTCATGCTGTTACCAGGGCTCATAGGATCAGCGGCACGGGGTCTGCCCAACCCGGCTCCCAGCGCTCACAGATGACCTTGACCTGCGCCGAAGCACACAACTACGCTTCCAGTCATGGCTATCCGACGAACCGACTTCACGCTTGTCGGCATCGGCGGCTCATGGCATCGCAGGTGCTTCGACGAGCTCTGTCCCCGGCTCGCCCCGCGCTGACCGCCCCCGCGTCCACGTCACACCCGACGTCCACGCCGTCCACGTCGCGGCAGCGCCCCTCCGCTCCCTCTTCACTGGCACGCCCACCCCGCCTCGCAGCGCGGGAACCGCGGCCAGTCGCACCTGGCCGCGCCCGCCGCGCGGCCCCGCCACCCTGAGGGGAAGACTCCGCCATGCGAGCCCTGCCAGCCATCCCAGCCATCCCAGTCATGCCAGTCATGCCAGTCATGCCAGAAGACCTCTTCCGTTGTGCCCCCCACCGCGGCTTCCCGCTGCCCGTCGCCGACTGCCACTCCCGCTCCCGAACGGGGGTCGCGTCGTGGGAACTCTGACCGGCCTGTCGGCCCCCACGGTCGTGCGCAGCCCGCGCCAACCGGGTCGGCTGGGTGCGCGCCCCACCGCCTGCGGGTCCGGCGTCGAAGCGCTGCACACTGAGATCGACAACCCGTTCGACCTGGTCGCCGGGGCCGACCTGCTGGGCGAGCCGGCCGCACTGCCGGCCGGCCCGGCGCCGCGCCCGCCCTGGGCCCGCACCGCGACCCGGGTGTTCCTGCTGGAGCGCCATCCGGTGGCCAGCGCCGGGCTGCGCAGCGTCCTCGCCGCCGTCCCCGGGATGACGGTGGTCGGCAGCTCCGCCGACCCGCTCCGGGCCCTGGACGCGGTCCGGCGGGTGCGCCCCGACGTGATCCTGTTGGGCCGCGGCGAGTCACTGGAGGCGGACCTGGCCGCCGTGGTCGGGCTCCGGCACCCGGACGCCGCACCGGACGCCCGGGTGCTGCTGCTGCGCCGGGTCGAGAGCGCCGCCGAGGCCGGCCGGATCCTGCTGGCCGGAGGCTGCGGCTGCTTCCCGCTCGACCTGGGCGAGGAGCAGATCATTGGCGCGGTCGCACTGGCGGCGGCAGGCGGGTCGGTGTTCCTGCCGGCGCCTCCGACGGTCCGCAACACGCTGTCCGCCCCGGCCTGGCAGCACACCGAACTGCTGCCGCAGCACTGCGGGTTGACCCGGCGGGAGCGCGACGTGCTGGCGCAGCTCGCGCGCGGTCTGAGCAACGCCGAGATAGGCCGGGCGCTGGGCCTGGCCGAGGCGACGGTGAAGAAGCACCTGACCCAGGCGATGCGCAAGACCGGCCAGTCCGACCGGCTCCGGGCCGCGCTCTACGCGCACCGGCACGGACTGGCGAGCTGACCGCGCGCCGACCGATCCGGCGTTGACCCGAATGGTCCGGCATTCATCCAACTGATCGGGCGTTGCGCCCGACCGATCCGGCAGGGGCGACCTTCGGCGTAGTGGCAGCCGCCGTTGGTCGCCCGCAGCGGCTCCGTTCGGGGCTTCTGCCCGTATCCGGCGGCTCCGTAGCGTTTCCAGCGACTGGAGACCCGGGGCGCGCGACGCCCGGGTCGCCGACTTCCACCAGCCTCCGACAGCTGAAGGAGTCCCGATGAGCGACACTCCCGGCAGGGCGGTCGCACCTGTCACCGCCCTGTTGCCGCTGCCGACCGGAGGGCCGGTACCGGCCCAGGACCGGCTTCCCGACCCGCTCGTCCCGATCTACCGCTCGATGACCGACGCGGAGCGCTCCGCCCTGTGGCGGCAGCGCCTGCACGAGGCCGAGGCGGGCCTCACCCGGCTGCTGGCCGCCCGAGGCGGCGACGAGGTCGAACTGACCGACTGGTTCAACCTCCAGGCGGAGATCTTCGCCGACCTGCCCGATCAGCTGACCGCACCGTCGAGCGAATGGCAGCGGGTCTTCTTCCGCGGGCAGGCCCTGATCGAGAGGTACCTGGTCTCCCGCTACGGCGAGGAGATCCTCGCCGACTGGGCCCGCGCCAACGCCGAGGTCCACCGCGTGGTCGAGCCCGACCACGGCCGGGGCGCGGCCGACCCGATCCACCGGATCGCCCGCCAGGCCGAGCTGTACTCGTCCGACTACGAGTGGGACGACGAGTGGGACGACGAGTCCGACGACACGCGAGGCGCCGGCCGGGACCAGGCCGGGCACGCGGCGCTGACCATCACCCACTGCGGGATCTGGGACTACCGGGAGCGGGCCAGGCGCAGCGGCGTCCGGCTCACCCTGGAGTCCCCCTGCACCTACTGCACCGAGGCGATGTCCGCGAACATCCGCGCCAAGGGCTACCGCCCGGCGCACCGGCTGAGCAACGGGCCGACCGGGCACGGCTGCCACTGGGAGTCCACCGCGACCGACGGCCCGGCCGCGGCCACACCGGACGCCGCCCGCGACCCCCGCCAGGAGCCCTGATGTGCGGCATAACCGGCTGGATCGACTGGGAGACCGACCTGCGCGCCCAGCGCCGCACCGTGCTGGCGATGACCGGCACCCTGGCCTGCCGGGGACCGGACGCCGACGGCGTGTGGCTGTCGCGGCACGCGGCGCTGGGGCACCGGCGGCTGGCCGTGATCGACCTGGACGGCGGCGCGCAGCCGCTGCCGGACCGGGCGGCGGACCCGGACAGCACCGACGGGAGTGACGTCGGCGGAGCCGTGCTGGCCTACAACGGCGAGCTCTACAACCACCGCGAGCTGCGCCGCGAACTGGAGGCGCACGGCCACCGGTTCCGCAGCCGATCGGACACCGAGGTGGTGCTGCGGGCGCACCTCCAGTGGGGCAGCGCCGCCCCCGAGCGCTTCAACGGCATCTACGCGTACGCCCTCTGGGACGCCCGCCGCGAGGAACTGCTGCTGGTCCGGGACCACCTGGGGATCAAGCCGCTGTACCTGCACGCGCATCGGACCGGTGTGCTGTTCGGCTCCGAGCCCAAGGCGGTGCTGGCCAACCCGCTGTTCCGGGCCGAGCTGGACGCCGAGGGCATCGCCGAGCTGTTCGCCCTGTCGGCCGCCCCCAGCGCGGGCCACGGAGTGTTCCGGGGCCTGCGCGAGGTCCGCCCCGGGCACCTGGTGACGGTCGGTCGGCACGGCGTGCGGGAGAACCGCTACTGGCACCTGGAGTCCCGGCCGCACACCGACGACGAGACGGTCACCAGGGAGCGGGTGCGGGCCCTGCTCGCGGACACGGTGGAGCGCCAACTGCTCAGCGACGTCCCGCTGTGCACGCTGCTGTCCGGCGGCGTGGACTCCAGTGCGATCACCGCGCTGGCCGCGCTCGCCCGGGAAAGGGCCGGGCAGGGCAAGGTCGCCAGCTTCTCGGTGGACTTCCCCGGCAGCGCCGACCGCGCGCCCGACGCCTGGCGCACCTCGGCCGACGCACCCTTCGTCCAGGCCGCCGCCGAGCACATCGGCACCCGGCACACCAGCGTCCTGGTGCCCGACGACGACCTGCTCGACGCCCGCGACGCGGTCCTGCGCGCCCGGGACCGGCCGGGCTGGGGCGAGATGGACGCCTCGCTGCACCTGCTCTTCCGCGAGGTGCGGCGGCACTCCACGGTGGCCCTGTCCGGGGAGGTCGCCGACGAGGTCTTCGGCGGCTACCCCTACTTCCACGACCAGCGGGCGCTGGCCGCGGACACCTTCCCCTGGCTGCACGGGCGGACCACCCCGGCGGCGCTGCTGCGCCCCGAGGTCGCCGCCGAGGTGCGCCCGGACGAGTACACCGCCGCCGCCTACCAGCGCTCGCTGGCCGAAGTCCCGCTGCTGGCAGGCGAGTCGGCGGCGGACCGGCGCATCCGCGAGGTCTCCTACCTGGCGCTGACCCGCTGGCTGCCGCCGCTGCTCGACCGGGTGGACCGGGTCAGCATGTCCGTCGGCCTGGAGGTGCGGGTGCCGTTCGCGGACCACCGGCTGGTGGAGTACCTGTGGAACGTCCCCTGGCGGCTCAAAGCCCCCGGCGGGCGCGCCAAGGGCCTGCTCAGGGACGCCGTACGGGACCTGCTGCCGCCGCAGGTGACCGACCGGCCGAAGAGCGGCTACCCGTCCACCCCCGCCGTCCGCTACACCGAGGTGCTGGCCGACCGCGCCCGGGAGCTGCTGGCCGACCCGGGCGCTCCGGTGTTCGACCTGGTGGACCGGGACACCGTCCGGCGGCTGCTGGCCGAGGGCAAGCCGCTGCCCAGCCCGCGCACCGCGCCCAACCCGGTCGGTGGGCTCGACCATCTGGTCCAGGTGGACGAGTGGTTGCGCGCCTACCGCGTGGGGCTGACGTGAGGGCCGGACGGCCCGGCGAGGTCGACGCCGCGACCTTCCGCGGCACCTCCCGGCACTGGAGCACCGGCGTCGCCCTGATCACCGCCCGCCATGGCGAGGAGGTCTTCGCCAAGACCGTCTCCTCGCTCTGCACACTCTCCCTGGAGCCGCCGCTGGTCAGCGTCGCCGTGGACGCGCGCAGCCCGCTGGTGGCGGCGGTGCGCGGCAGCGGCCGCTATGCCGTCTCGGTGCTCGCCAGCCACCAGGAGCCGATCGCCCGCCGATTCGCGGCACGCGGCGCGGGCCGGGCGCTCGGGCTGTTCACCGGAGCGCCGATGCGCACCGGGACCACCGGGACCCCGCTCCTGGAGGACTGCCTGGCCTGGTTCGACTGCCGGGTGCACTCGGTGCTGCCGGGCGGCGACCACGCGCTACTGGTCGGCCGGGTGGCCGAGGCCGGGGAGCGCCCCGGCGAGCCACTGCTCTACCACGACGGCCGGTTCCGCTCGTTCACCGCCGATTCCGCCCTCCCACTCGTCCCCACTGCCCCCATCGCCACTGCCCCTATTGCCACTGCCCCCATCGCTTCGGCTGGAGCCCGCTGATGCCCTCCCCGCACCCCACCGCCCCAGGCTCGCTCTCCCGTTCACCGTTCGGCCCACCGGGCCGCGGGCTGCTGAACGGCGACCGCTACCGGGCCGAACTCGACGACGGCCGGGAGCTGTACCTCGATGGGAAGCTGGTCACCGACCCGGCAAGCCATCCGGCGTTCAAACCGGCCGTGGACGAACTCGCCCGGCTGCTCGACCTACAGCACGAACCGGAGCACGAGTCCCTGCTCACCTGGAAGGACCCCGACACCGGCCTGCGGCTCGCCCGCGGCTACCAGCCGCCGCGCACGCTGGAGGATCTGCGCACCCAGCGCCGCAGCGCCGAGCTGTGGCACGCCGAGGCCTTGGGCCAGCACGGCCGCTCCCCCGCCTTCATGGCCTCCATCGCCGTCGGTGTGTACGACTTCCGGCACCGGCTGGAGGCCGCCCGCACCGGCTTCGGGACCAACGCCGAAGCCTGGTACCGCCATTGCGCGACCAACGACCTGGTCCTGTCGCACGCCCTGGGCGACCCGCAGGTCGACCGCTCGGCCGACCCGGTGGACGATCCCGACCTCGCCCTGCGAGTACTGGAGGAGAACGAGCGGGGCATCGTGGTGCGCGGCGCCAAGCAGTTGACCACGCTGGCCCCGCTCGCGCATGAGGTGCTGGTCTACCTGTCGGCCTCGTTCGCGCAGCGACGCGGCGAGCAGTTCGTGGTCTGGTTCGCGCTGCCGATGAACACCCCCGGCCTGATCACCCTGTGCCGCGAACCGCTCGGCAGCGAGCCCTGGGGCCACTCCCACCCGCTCGGCTCACGCTACGACGAGCAGGACTCGATGCTGTTCTTCGACGACGTGCTCGTGCCCTGGGACCGGGTTTTCCTGCTGCGCGACGCCGAGCTCGCCCGGACCGGTCTGGGCCGGATCAACGCCTGGAGCGCCTACATCGGCCACGTCCGCTACCGCGAGCGGCTGCGGACCCTGCTGGCGACCGCCACCCTGGTGGCCGAGAGCATCGGCGTCGACGGCTTCCGGAACATCCAGGAGGACCTGGGCAGGCTCGCCGGGTACGCCGAGCTGACCGAGTACTTCCTGGACGCCGCCGAGGCCCGGGCCTCGGTCACCGACAGCGGCCTGCTGGCCCCCGGCGACACCGCGGCCAGCCGGGTGTGGTCCGCCGAGGTGGCCGGGAGCGCGGTGGAGATCGTCCGCTCCATCGGCGCGTCCGGGCTGCTGATGCAGCCCACCGAGAACGACCTGGCCAGCCCCCGGCTGCGGCCGCACCTCGACCGCTACATGCGCGGACGCGGCATCGGCCCCGAGCAGAAGTCCCGGCTGTTCCGGCTGGCCTGGGAGCTCACCGGGGACGGCTTCGGCCAGCGGCAGGACCTCTACGAGGCGGTCCACCGGGGCGACCTGGCCCGCAACCGGATCAACCTCTTCAAGCGCTACGACCAGAGCAGCGTCCGCGAACGGCTGCAACGGCTCATCTCCGAGCCGGTCACCAACCACCCACTGGAGGCCACCCCGTGAGCACGTCCGCCGTCGAGATCCAGGCCCGCACGCTGGCGGGGTACGCCGACGCCAGCAAGCTGCGGCAGGTGCACGACCGGGACTGGGTGCTGGACCAGGTGCCGGGCGAACCCGGCGTCCTGGTCGATCTGGGCTGCGGCATAGGGCAGTTGCTCCAGGCCGCGCTGGAGCGCCGACCGTCGCTGCGACTGGCCGTCGGCCTGGACGGCTCCGAGCACCGACTGGCCGAGGCCGCGGAACGGCTCCGCCCCTACGGCGACCGGGTCGCCCTGCACCGGGCCGACCTCACCGAGCCCGAGCCGCTGCCGTACCGGGCCGACGTGGTCACCATGACCTCGGTGCTGCACTGGCTCCACCCACGGGAGGACCAGGTGTTCGCCTGGGTTCGGGACCGATTGGAGCCCGGTGGCAGCTTTTTTCTGACGACATATCACCCCAAGCGCGACGCATGGGGTTTGGGCGGCGAGGACGAGATCGTCAGCGACGCGCTGCAACAGCTCGGCGTCGAACGTGATTCCGTTCCAGGGGAGTTCACCCGGGCCGGGGTGACCCCGATCGGCACCCGTACCCGTCCGGCCGACGAACTCGGCTCGCTGCTGGGCGAGTTCCTGACGGTCGAGTCCTACCTCGAACGCGAGGCCGTGGTCACCGTCGAGACTGAGACCCAGTACGAGCACTTCCATGCCGCCACCTTCGGCGACTACTACAGTCGACTCGTCGTCCCCGAGCGGCGCGGTGAGTTCTTCCGCGCGGTCGGCAGGGCGGCCTGGCAACGCCAGACCGAACGCGGGTGGGTCAGCCGCATGCCCGTCCGACTGTGGCGGCTCGTCGCCCAGGATTGACCGCCGGGACCCGACGGCCCCACCCTCACCAGCTACGGAGCACCGCATGTCCACTCCCTTCGCAAGCCAGGAGCTCGGTGCCTTCCTCCGGGCCCACCGCGAGCTGCTCAAGCCCGACGAGGTGGGCCTGGTGGCGACGGCCCGCCGACGCACGCCCGGACTGCGCAGGGAGGAGGTCGCCTCGCTCTCCGGGGTCGGCCTCGCCTGGTACACCTGGCTGGAGCAGGGGCGGGTGGCCGCCTCCCGCCAGGTGCTGGAGGCGGTCGCCCGCGCCCTGCGGCTGGACGGGGCCGGGCTGCGGCACGCCATGCGGCTGGCCGGCTACCACGAGTCGGCCGAGGCCAGCCTCCCGGCCGGGCTCGCCGCCACCGTCCAGCCGGTGCTGGACTCCTGGCCGACCAGCCCGGCCGTACTGCTGGACCGGCACTTCGACCTGCTCGCCTGGAACGCCCCCTGGTCCGCGCTGTGGGGCGCGCCCGAAGCGGTCCCGGCGGAACGCCGCAACCTGATGTGGCTGATGGCGGCCGACCAGCGGTTGCGCACCGTGCTGCACGACTGGGAGCCGCTGGCGATGAACGTCTTCCAGCACTTCCGCGCACAGGCCGGGCAGGCGCTCACTCACCCGCGCACGATCGAGGTCTACCGCCATCTCGACCGGGACGCACCGGAGTTGCGGCACTGGTGGGCCTGCCACTCGGTGGCCGACCTGACCGCCCGCACGCTCACGGTGGAGCCCACCGACCTGGAACCGATCCAGCTGTCGCTGTCCTCGTTCCGGCCGGTCGACGACCCGTCCGCGCTGGTCCTGTTGTTCACCCCGGTCGGCGCGGACGACCGCGCCGCGATGACCGACCTCACCACCGCCCGCCCGCTGCGCGCGGTGCCCGGCAGCGGCAGCGGTGGCCGTGGCGGCGCGCAACAGCAGGCAGCGGGGTGAGCAGGCGGCGCGTCGGCCTCAGGCGGTGACCCCAGGCGGTGACCCCAGGCGGTGGCCCCAGGCCGGCGGGTCGGCCTCAGGCCGCGGGTCGGCCTAGGAGGCGGTGGCCTGGCCGCGCCGCGCGCCCACGCTGAGCAGCGCGCCACCGAGGGCGGCGAGCAGCGCGAGCCCCGCGCCGACCGCGAGCAGCCCGGTGGAGACGTTGGCGAACGCGCCAACAGACCAGGCCCCGAAGCCAGTTCCGGCATACATGGTGGAGGTGAGCCAGGCGTTGGAGGTGGCCCGCAGATCCGGCGCGACGGTACCGGCCAGGGTCTGCTGGTCGGTGACGAAGCCGCTGCTGGCCACGAACCAGACCACCACCCCGGCCAGTGCCAGCACGAGTCCCGGCCCCTCCACCGCCAGCGCGATGCCGGCCGCCAACAGCAGGCCCCACGCCGGTAGCAACGGCATCCCGGTCCAACCGGCGCTGCGGGCACGGTCGTTCAGCCGACCGCCGACCAGCGACCCGGCCACGCTGCCGGCGCCGACCAGGATCCCGACCAGGCCGAGCTCGCTCACCGTCAGCTGGAACCGCTGCACCAGCAGCGCCCCCAGGAACGTGTACCCGCCCAGGTTGGCCGCGTTGAAGACGGTGTTCACCAGCAGCGCCCGGCGCAGCAGCGGATGCCGCCAGGCGCCCAGCACCGCCCGAAGCGCCCCGGCCCGCGCCACCGCCTGCGCCACCTGCGTATCGCTGGTCCGCAACTGCCGGACCAGCAGCACCAGCGCGGCGGCCGTGCCGATCGCCAGGGCCAGGAAGGCCGAACGCCAGCCGGAGAGCCCGGCCAGCAGCCCGCCCAACGGCACGCCGATCACCTGTCCGCAGGAGAACAGCGCCATTCCCAGGCCGAGCGCCCGCCCGCGCATCCGCTCCGGCGCGGTCTCGGCGATATGGGCCCAGATGGCCGGTCCCGCCGTGGCGGCGGCCAGCCCGGACACGGCCCGGGCGGCGACGAGTTCGGTCAGCCCGGTGGAGAGCGCCGCCCCCGCGTTGGCGAGCACGAACAGGGCCGCGCCGGCCAGCAGCGTCTGCCGACGGCCGATCCGGTCGCTCAGCACGCCGAGGAAGGGCGCGCACACGGCGTACACCAGCACATACGCGGTGACGCTGCTGGCCGCGGCCGCCCGGCTGACCCGCAGGTCGTCGGCGATCGTCGGCAGCAGCGGCGACACCAGGAAGGTCTCGGTGCCGAAGAGAAAAAGCAGCGCGAACACACCCGCGTAGCGCAGCCGGTCGAACGTCACTTCGTCCGTGTCCGGGACAGGTGGTGCCTCGGAGACCCCGCTCAAGACCATCACAACCGTTTCGCGTCTGGGCGCGGAACCGCGGATCCGGCCACCGGGGGGAGCCGGGACCGGACCGGGCGGCGGATCGCGGCTCCTGTCGGATGTACGCCGCCCGTCCCGGCCATCGTGACCCGGCCCCGGCAGGCCAACCAGTCAGGCGTTCATCCTGTGACCCCAGCTCACACCCAACGGGCCCGCCACCCCAGCCGCAGGCAACGGTGCCCACCGTCACCGGTATTCGTACATTTGATCCCTACGGGATCTCCCAGAGGGCGGGGGCGGCTCCGCCTGCCTCAAGTACTGTGACTCCGCATGATCGAGAACGAGATCGAGATCGGCGAGGACCTGGTCCGCGACCTGCTGCGGGACCAGCATCCGGACCTGGCCGAGTTGCCCATCCGTGAGGTGGCGGGCGGCTGGGGCAACCAGATGTGGCGTCTCGGGGACGGCTTGGCCATCCGGATGCAGCGGATGGACAACGACCCCCATCTTCAACTCAAGGAGCGCCGCTGGCTGCCGGTGCTGGCCTCGCGTCTGCCGCTTCCGATCCCGACTCCGGTGCGGAGCGGTGCACCGTCCGGGCGCTTCCCCAAGATCTGGACCGTCATGACCTGGGTTGAAGGCACGCCACTGGACCACGGCTCGATCACCCGCGGCGACCACGCGGCCGACATACTGGCGGCCTTCCTCAAGGCGCTGCATGCGGAGGCGCCCATCGACGCGCCGGAGGCCTCGGACTTTGGCGCGCACCCCAAGGAGCGCGCGACCGGCTTTGAGAACTACCTGCGGGACGTGGACCTCGGGCGCTTCGCCGAGGACGACATCCGGGCCGTGTGGGACGACGCGGTCACGGCTCCTGGGTGGGAGGGCCCGCGGGTGTGGGTGCACGGCGACCTGCACCCCGCGAACGTCGTCGTCGCGGACGGCACACTGGCAGGCATCGTCGACTTTGGCGCACTCTTCGCCGGCGACCCGGCCTCGGACCTCGCGGCCGCCTGGCTACTGCTCCCCGCAGGCGGCGCCCCTCGGTTCTTCAACAGCTACGCACAGGCGGATGAGGCGACGATCCGACGGGCGCGCGGGCTGGCCGCGATGAAGAGCCTGTTCCTGATGCTGATGGGCCAGAACGGCGACCGCGGCCTGCCCGGCGGCAAGCCGAACTGGGGTCCCGCGGGCCGGTCGGCACTCGATCGCGTCCTGAAGGGCCTTTGACGCCGGCCGCCCCTCCGTACCCCCGGCGGCGCCGACCACACTGCCGGCATTCGCCACCCGCTCGGCGAAGAACAGGCGGGCCGCGCACGGTAGCCCGTGCGCGACCCGCCCTGGGTTCTTCGTCAGAGCCCGAGGTCGCTCAGGAACTTGTTGGTGTACTCCAGCGGTGTCGTGCTGGAGACGGAGTTGCAGGTGGGGGACGCATACGTGTCGGAGCAGGGCGTGTCCCGGTCCAGCGACCAGTAGTGCAGCCCGGCCAGGCCGTTGCTGACCGCGTACGACGACAGCGTGTCCACGTCCGCGGTGGTGAAGGTCTCGGTGGTGGCGTCGTTCATGCCGATCATCGGCGTGACGGCGATCTTGCTCGCCGGGATTCCATAGGTGTGTTCGAGGTTCTTCACCGCCTGGATCGCCGACTGCGCCATCTCACAGCTGCCGGAGGACACGACGCACACGCTGCTGGACGCGTTGCCGTAGTCCATGGCCATCAGGTTGATGACGTACTTGTTCAGACCGGAGCCGAGGACCGCCTCGACGACCTCGTTGCCGAGCGAGTTCACCCCGCCGTAGCTGCCGTCGGACGCACCGAGCGTGGCGAGCGTGAAGGAGAACTGCAGGTTCGGGTACTGCGCCTGTGCCCCCGCCGCGGCGGCGACCAGGCTCTGGATGTCCGACTCGCTCTGGCCGCCTTCGATGTCGAAGTCGATGCCGACCAGGTTCGGGCTGGCGTAGCGGGCGATGAAGGATTCCATGCCGGCCGTCGAGGTGCAGGTGAAGGTTCC
>Ga0302314_10006420_pt1 | contig 21285 bp, 18 predicted proteins | sample III_Palsa_N2_3_FD_200533 | JGI IMG/M metagenome (GOLD analysis project Ga0302314, IMG submission 200533) | Peat permafrost microbial communities from Stordalen Mire near Abisko, Sweden - III_Palsa_N2_3 | ecosystem: Environmental > Terrestrial > Soil > Palsa > Peat permafrost | place: Sweden...
GCACTGCCCGGGTCCCGGCCCGGTCATGGACCGGCTCGGCCGGCCGGCCAAGGACATCGACTTCATCGTCCCGCAGCAGCACCGCAAGGGCATGCGCCGCCTGCTGGAATCCCGCGGCTACGTCACGGACAGGGACCTGCTGATCGCGATGGAAGGAAGCAGGTACAGCTTCACCCACCCCGGGCACGGGACGGAGATCGATGTTTTCGTTGAGCGTCTCGCGTTCTGCCACACCATCGAGGTCCGCGACCGGCTGGACGTGCACCCGGTCACGATCCCGCTCGAGGAACTGCTGCTGCAGAAGGTCCAGATCATCGAGATGACCACCACGGACGTCATCGACATCAGCGTGCTCCTGGCCACCCACGAGGTAGCGCCGGCCTCCGGGGACACCGAGACGGTCGACGCCGGCCGCATCGCCCGCCTGCTCGCCCGTGACTGGGGGTTCCATCACACGGCCACCCGCAACCTGCGTCAGGTCCGCGACGCCGTCGGGGGAGCCACCACCGATCTGGGCCAGGAGCCGAATGACAAGATCCGCGACCGGGTCGGCCGGGTCCTCGAGGCTATCGACGCCGAGCCGAAGAACCTGGCCTGGCGGATGCGAGACCGGATCGGGGAGCGCAAGCAGTGGTGGCAGGACGTCGATGACAAGGAGGCGACCTACTGATGGGCCTGCTGCGCAAAAAGCCGCCGATACCGCGTGGTCAGGACGAGCGCACCATCTTCTTCGCCTCCGACCTGCATGGCTCCGAGGTGTGCTTCAAGAAATTCGTGGCCGCCGCGAAGTTCTACGGCGCGGACACCCTCCTGCTCGGCGGTGACATCAGCGCGAAGATCGTCGTGCCGATCGTGACCACCGGCGCCGGGAAGTACGTCGCGCAGTTCCACGGCCAGGAAGAAAAGATCGACGACGTTACCATCGCCGATTTCGAGCAGCGCGCCTGGAACAGCGGCCTTTACACCGAACGGATGGAGCCCGACGAGTACCAGCACTTCGTCGATCACCCCGACGAGGTTGAGCTGCTGTTCAACCGGGTCATGCGCCGGACCGTACAGCGGTGGGTCGAGTACGCGAAAACGAAACTCGCCGACAGCCCGGTCACCATCTACAACGCGCCAGGCAACGACGACCCCAAGGAAGTCGACGAAGTTCTGCTCACCCACGGCGATGACCGGCTGATCTTCGTCGAAGGTGAGATCGTCGAGCTGGCCCCTGGCATGGAGATGCTCAGCACCGGCTACACGAACGTCACCCCCTGGGACACCCACCGCGAGTACAGCGAAGACGAGATCCGCGCCCACCTCAAGCAGATGACCGACCGGCTAGCCCGTCCGCGCCAGGCGATCTTCAACATTCATGTCCCGCCCTACAACTCGCGGCTGGATACGGCGCCGCTGCTCGGCCAGGACCTCAAGGTGAAAACCTCGGCAGGCGCTCAGGTGACTGCCCCGGTCGGATCGGTGGCCGTCCGGGAGGCCATCGAGGAGGTCCAGCCGCTGCTCGGCCTGCACGGGCACATCCACGAGTCTGGCGGCTCAGTCAAGATCGGCCCGACCACCGCCATCAACGTCGGCTCGGAGTACGGGGAAGGCGTCCTGCGCGGGGTGCTGCTCACGATCGGCGGCGGCAAGCTGCTGCGCTATCAGGCGGTCACCGGGTGACGCGCCAGGCGGCCGAACTCCCGCCGGAAAGACCGGCGGAAAGAAAGGACAGGGTCGAAGGCGTGACAGATATCGAGCGACTCAGGCACGATCTGGAGTCTCAGGGCGTCAAGTACGTGTTCGGTGCCTATACCGACGTGCACGGCGTCCCGAAGTCCAAATGCGTCCCGGTCGCGCACCTCGCCGACGCGGCGGCTGGCTCGGAGCTTTACACCGTGGGCGCGCTGGACGGGATGGGCGAACTCGGCCCGAATGAAGACGAGTGCGCTGGGATCCCCGACCTGGCCGAGATCACGGTGCTGCCCTGGGACCGCCGGTACGCGGTGGCGCCGGCCAACCTCTACTTCCACGGCGAGCCGTACTCCCATGACTTCCGGCGCATCCTGCAGAACCAGATCGACGAGGCCGCGGCGGCGGGTTTCCGGATGAACATGGGCGTCGAGCCGGAACTCTACGTACTCCGCGACACCCCCACCGGCGCACAGCCGTGGATTCCCGAGGACCTGCACAACGCGCCCACCCGCGGCTACGACCTGGAGACCACGATCCTGGCCGACCCGTTCCTTGAGCCCATGGTCCAGTACATCAACGAACTCGGCTGGGACGTGTACTCCTTCGACCATGAGGGCGGCGACGGCCAGTACGAGTTTGACTTCGGCTACACTGACTCGCTGAAGATGGCCGACCGGATGCTGATTTTCCGGCTGATGGCCAAGCACGTCGCCCGCACGCTTGGCTGCTTTGCCTCGTTCATGCCCAAGCCGTTCCAGACTTCGTTCGGCTCCGGTGCTCACCTCAACGTCAGCCTCGCGGACATCAACACGGGCCGGAACCTGTTCGACGGCGGCGCGACCGGAGACCTCTCCGCGATTCCGCATGACCAGGCTTACGGCCCGATCGCGTATCACTTCACCGCCGGCGTGCTCGCGCATGGCGCCGCCCTGATGGCCGTGCTGTCCCCGACCGTCAACTCTTATAAGCGGCTCATGCCGCGCGGTCTTATGCAGGAGATCTCCTGGGCTCCGGTTTTCCAGGCGTGGGGATACAACAACCGGACCTTGATGGCCCGGCTGCCGATGAACCGGCGGTGCCTGGAGGTGCGCACGGCCGACAGCGCGGTGAACTTCTACCTGGGCGCCGCGCTGGTGCTCGCCGCCGGTCTCGACGGCATCCGGCGCGAGCTGAAGCCCGCCGATCCGGTCAACATCGACACCTACAAGGTCAGCGAGAAGGACCTGGCCGACATGGGCGTGCGCCGTCTGCCGTCGCATCTGGGCGAGGCGGTCACCGCCTTCGAGGACAGCGAGTTCGCCCAGCAGGTACTCGGTTCGGAGCTGCACGCCAGCTACGCCAGCCTCAAGCGCGCGGAGTGGCAGGAATACAACACCGTCGTCAGCCAATGGGAGCAGGACAAATACCTGCGGCTGTGGTGACCAAGAAGGAGAGGAAGTCACGGTGAGTAACCTGCGGGAAACGCCGACGAGCTCAGCGCTGCGCCGAGACCAGGCCAACATCGAGGCCGTCGCCCGGATGACCGGCGCCGAGCCGGTCCTTATCGACGTCCAGGCCGCCGGCCAGGCCATCCCCGGCATGACGCCGCAGACGATCCTCACCTCCGGGCCGCCGCTGCCGTGGCCGGAGTACTACGGCGGCCAGCGCCGCGCGGTGATCTACGGCGCCATCTACGAGGGTCTGGCCAGCGACGAGTCAGACGCCGACGCCAAGCTGCGAGACGGGCGGATCGTCCTCGGTGCGACCCACGACCACGGCTGCGTCGGGTCGGTCGCGGGCATCTACACCGCGTCCATGCCGGTCTTCGTGGTCGAGAATACGAAACGGGGAAACCGGGCTTACTGCAACTTTTACGAGGGCGAGTCACGGCACCGGCTGAACTACGGCTCCTATAACGACGAGGTGCGGGCCGGACTGGATTTCCTTCGCGACGAGCTGGCGCCGGTTCTGGGGGACGTGATCCGGTCTTCCGGTGGCATTGCGCTTAAGCCGCTGATCGGGCGGGCCCTGCGGATGGGCGATGAACTGCACAGCCGCAATACCGCCGCCACCACCTTGCTGATCCGGGCCCTGACGCCGCAGTTCGTGGAGTACGCGGTCGGCTCCTCGAAGGAGCGGGCGCTGACGGCGCTTGGCTTCTTTTTCGACAGCGACTACTCGTTCTTGCGTCTGTCCATGGCGGCGGCCAAGGCCATGGCCGACGCGGCCCGGGACGTCCCCGCGTCCAGCGTGGTGACGGCGATGACCATCAGCTGCCGCAATTTTGCCATCAGGGTGAGCGGGCTGGGCGATCAGTGGTTCCTCGGACCGCTGCCGGAAGTGTCCTGCAAGCTGTTCGAGGGCTTTACCGACGATGACGTCCAGTGGATCGGGCTCGGCGGCTTCGCCCAGGCGGCCGCGTTCGGGCTGCAGGCCTACCAGGGCGGCTCGGCGCAGGAGATGGTGGCGATGAACTCGCTCATGTACCACATCACCGTGGCCGAGCATCCCGACTTCAAGATCCCGTATTTCGGGTTCCGCGGCACCCCGGTAGGGATTGACGTCTTCAAGGTCGCTGCTACCCGCACCCAGCCCGTTATCGACGGTGGCCTCGCGGGCAAGAACGGCGGGCAGATCGGTGCCGGGATCCTGCGTGCGCCGCTGGAGTGCTTCGACGCGGCAGCGGCCGCTTACCAGCAGCGATACCAGGACGGCTAGACGATCTCCCACTCGTAGGAGAACTTGACCACCTTGAGGATGATCGACGTCTCCAGATTCGTGATCCCCGGCAGGCTGCCGAGCTTGTCGGTGACGAACTCGAGCAGATGCTCCTGGTCGGTGAAGAATGCCTCGACCATGAGGTCGTAACGCCCGGCCGACATCCCGATGTACCGGACCTCGGTGTAGCTGCGGATGGCGTCGGCGACCCCGTGAATCGCGGTCAGCTCGACGGAGATGCCGATGATGGCCGACAGGTTCATGCCCGCGGCCTCAGGAGTCGGCACGGCCACGATGCTGATCAGCCGTTCATCGAGCAGGTGAGCGATCCGCTTGCGCACGGTCGTCTCGGTGATCTCAAGCACCCGGGCGATCTCTGTGTTGCTCAGCCGTCCGTCGACCTGGAGCATCTTGATGATCTTGCGGTCCAGCTCGTCGACCTGCCGGGCTCTGACGCGGGGAACCGGAGCGTGCCCATCGGCTTGCTGACCGCTTTTCGAAGCCACGCGGACTCCTATCACCACCGGCTCAGCCGTGGATGGACCTGCTCGTTGACACCGGCGCGTCTCGTCGTCTGCCGACAGCGGTCACCATCATAAGGCCGGGCCGGATGCCCGGCTCACCTGGAGGCTGGGCAGGCTGTCAGGAACCCCGTCGCTTATCAGCCGGCGGACCAGGGTCGTGTCGAGCCCTTCGGCCACCAGGTCGCCCAGCGCGTCGAGCCAGTCGTCGCGCACCTGCGCGTAGCACACCTCGCCCGGGGCCCACCGGCGTCCGGCCTGGCCGGCGACCTGGGTCAGGAAAGCCCGCCGGAAAGCGTCGTTCTCGAATATCCCGTGCCAGGACGTGCCGCTCACCGGTCCGGCCACGCATCCCTCGGCCGATCCGTCCTCGGCGATGATCAGCGGCTCGCCATCGTCCGGGTGGACCTGGCCGTGCCGGATCTCGTAGCCGTGCACGGGCATCCCGCGCACGCTGCCGCGGGACTGGCGTAGCGTCTTGGCCCGGGTGAACTGCGTCGTAACCGGCAGCAGGCCAAGTCCCGGTACCTCGGCGATGGCATTTTCCACCCCGTCGGCGATGCGGCTACCCAGCATCTGATAGCCCCCGCAGATGCCGATGACGGGCCGCCCCTGCGCGGCGTGCCGGCCGACCTCCTCTGCTAGCCCGCGGTCGCGCAGCCACTGCAGGTCATGCACCGTGGCGCGGGTGCCGGGCAGGATGACGAGATCGGCGTCGCCGAGGTCATCCGGCCGCGTCGCCAGGCGTACCAGCACGCCCGGCTCGCAGGCAAGCGGATCGACGTCGGTGTAGTTCGACAGCCGGGGGAACCCGATCACGGCGACCCGCAGCGCCTGGCCCGCGGCGTCACGCATGGCCCACGGCTGGCTCTGCTCCAGCCGCATGCTGTCCTCCCCATCCGGCCAGGCGCCGGACAGCCAGGACAGGACTCCGGCGCATGGCCGGCCGGTGAGCTCTGACAGCCAGTCCAGGCCGGGCTGCAAGATGCTGCGGTCGCCGCGGAACTTGTTGATCACGTAACCGGCGATGTGCCGCTGGTCGGCGGGATCGAGCAGGGCCAGGGTGCCGAGCAGCGACGCGAACACGCCGCCCCGGTCGATGTCGCCGACGAGCAGGACGGGAAGATCCGCGGCCCGGGCCAGGCCCATGTTGGTGATGTCCCCGGCGCGCAGGTTGATCTCGGCCGGGCTGCCCGCACCCTCGCAGATGACGACGTCGTAGCTGGCCCGCAAGGTGGCCAGGCTGTCCAGGACGACGTCGAGCAGTTCCAGCTTGAGCTGGGCGTAGGTGCGCGCGTCCGCGTCGCGCCAGGGCTGGCCGAGCACGATCACGTGAGACCGCTGATCGCTGCCGGGCTTCAGCAGGACCGGATTCATCAGGTGAGTCGGGGCCACCCGGGCCGCTGCCGCCTGCATGGCCTGAGCCCGGCCGATCTCCGCGCCCTCGGCCGTGACCATGCTGTTGAGCGCCATGTTCTGGGCCTTGAACGGTGCGACCCGGACGCCCTCACGCACCAGCCACCGGCACAATCCAGCGGTGATCGCCGTCTTGCCCACATCACTGTGCGTGCCGGCGACCAGCAATGCTCCGCTCACACCCAACCCCTACCAGGAGCCCTCGGCGTGATCAAATCACTGCGAAACCCGGCCACCCCGCGCCGTCGTCCAGGGACGGAGTTTCTCGGGGTTGCGTACGACCCAGATGCGCTTTATCCGGTTGCCCGCGATTCCGAACGCGAACACCGTCACGATGCGGCCGTCTTGCTGAGCCACCAGCCCGGGCTGGCCGTTGACCGTCCGCTCCAGGAACGTCATGTTGCCGGGCGCCCGGTTGGCGATCTCGACCCAGGCGCGTGCGACCTGATCCCCGCCTTCGATCGGGCGCAGGAAGGCAATAGCGAGGCCGCCGCCGTCGGCGATCGCCATGGCGCCGGGATCGAGCAGGCCGATCAGGGCGTCGATGTCCTTGGCCTCCCATGCCGCCTTGAAGGCCCTGACGATGCCGGCCTGCTGAGCGGTCGGACTCGCGGGAGCCTGCGCCACGCGAATGCGACGGCGGGCCGAGGAGGCCAGCTGGCGGCACGCCGCCGGCGTACGGCCGACGATCTCGGCTACCTCGGCGAAAGAGTAAGCGAAGACGTCATGCAGGATGAACGCGACGCGCTCGGCCGGGGTCATCGATTCGAGCACGACGAGGAAGGCCATGTTGACCGACTCATCCAGGGTGACCCGGTCGGCGGGGTCGACGGTGGCGCCGCCCGGCCGCCCGGTGATCCACTCGGTACGTTCGGGCAGCGGCTCGGGGATCCATTCGCCCACGTAGGTCTCTCGCCGGGCCCGTGCCGAGCCGAGCAGGTTGAGGCAGATGCGGCTGGCCACTGTCGTCAGCCAGGCGCCGGGAGATTCGATGGCTTCGGCCTGCGGCCGGGACATCGCGTACCAGCGGGCGTAGGTCTCCTGGACGGCATCCTCGGCCTCGGCCAGGGAGCCCAGGAGCCGGTAGGTGAGATTGATCAGCTGACGCCGCTCGCTCATGATCGCGTCCAGGCCCGGCTCGGCCCGGCCGCCTCCTGGCCCGGATCGGGTGGTCATGGTGCCGACGGCTCCCTCGGTCGTATCTGCCCTCACCAGTCCCGACAAGACAGCGCACCAGAATGTGAGGCCGGCGCCTCGCCTCACATTCCAGGGGGTTTCGTTGTCGTACTGCTTAGGCGAACACATCATCGCACCCGATGCCACCCGCACCGGGTGCGATGTGACCAGGAGGGAAAAGGGAACCGATGAGTGACTTTCAGGCCATCGCCGACCGCGTCGAGATCGAGGCGCTGCGCGGCGAGTTCACCGACGCGGCGATGATGCGCGACCGCGCCCGCCTGGCGTCGCTATTCACGCCGGACGGCGTGCTGCGGATGCCCAACATCCCCGCCGAGCTGGCCGGCCGGGAACAGATCCGCGCCGGGGGCGAGCGGCTGCAGGCCGAGTGGGACTTCTTCGTGCAGACCACCCACCCCGGGACGATCCAGCTGGACGGCGACACCGCGACCGGCCGCGCCTACATCCAAGAGCTCGCCCGCACCCGCGACGGCCGCCAGGGCCTGAACTACGCCATCTACCACGACCGCTACCAGCGCACCGGCGGCGGCTGGAAGTTCACCGAGCGGGTCTACGAGGTCAGGTACCTCGACACCAGCCCGCTGGCGGGCTCGGCGCCCCGCCCAGCCGGAGCACCCGCCACACCGTTCGCCGACCCGGCGCCCGCGCCGAGCCTGGAGCGGGCGGCCGCTGCGCTGACGGCACACGGTTTCACCGTCGAAATCCTCGACGACGCTGCTGCCGCGCGTACCCGCATCAAAGATCTGATACCCGAGGGCGCCAGCGTGTTCACCTCGGCCAGCGAGACCCTCCGCCTGTCCGGCATCGATGAGGACATCAACGCCAGCGGGCGCTACCAGGCCGTCAAGCCACGCGTCCTGGCCATGGACCGCGTCACCGGCGCCGACGACATCCGGCGGCTGCTCGCCAGCCCCGACGTCGTCGTGGGCAGCGTCGCCGCGCTCACAGAAACCGGCTCCCTCGTGGTCGCCTCGGGCAGCGGAAGCCAGCTACCCGCCTACGCCGGCGGCGCCGCCCGCGCGATCTGGATCATCGGGGCGCAGAAGGTGGTTCCCGACCTGAGCACCGCGCTGCGCCGCGTCGAAGACCACTGCCTCCCGCTGGAAAGCGCCCGCACCCAGGTGGCCTACGGGTGGCCCAGCGCCGTCAGCCGCCTTCTGGTCCTCAACGCAGAACCCCACCCCGGGCGCGGCACCGTCCTGCTGCTCCGCGAAGCGATCGGATTCTGAACCGCCGGGAGTCGTCCAGCCGATCATTCGCTCCAGAACGGGCGCACCTCGATCGCGTGATAGCGGGCGATCGGATGCGCGGCCGCGAGCTCGATCGCCTGCTGCCGATCGGCGCAGCTGACGACGTCGATGCCGGCGATGAACTCCTTGGTCTCGATGAACGGCCCGTCGCTGAGCAGCGTCTCTCCGCCGCGGACACGGACCGTCGTGGCCGTCTCTGGCCCCTCAAGCGCGTTCCCCAAGACCTGAAGGCCGCGTGCCTCCAGGTCCAGCCGCCAGGCTTCGCCCTCGTCCATCACCGCCTGATCGTTGAACGGCGCCGCCGGCGTTCCGCCCATCCACATGGTCAGCAGGTACGGGCGGGCGTCGCCGTCCTCACCGCGCCCGAACGCGGACGCCTCCTCACCCAGCCGCAGCCCATCGGCGAACGGACGGATCTCGAGCGTCTGGAACCAGGAGATCGGGCACTTGACGGCCACCTCAATCGCCTCGTCGAGGCCGGCGCATTCGAGCAGGTTGAAGCCCGCTATGAACTCCTTGGTCTCCGCGAACGGGCCGTCGGTCACCAGCGTCTCGCCGTCGCGCACGCGCACCGTCGCCCCCGTCTCCGGCAGGTCAAGCTCCCGGCCTAGCAGGTGCACGCCGCGGCCCTTCATCTCCTCGACCCAGCCGGGGAGCTCACGCTGCATGACCGCCAATTCCTCTGGTGCCGGCAGGCCGTCATCGCAGATGATCAAGAGCAGGTACTTCATCTCACCCTCGCTTCACGTAGCCGTAACAGCTGATCGCCTGGCGCTTACGACCAGACAACGAACGGGAACCACCTAGAAGGACACATGGAAGTGTTGAGTCGGCCGGCCGCTGGCGCCGTCGGGAGATTAGCCGGCTGTGGTATTTTCGACGTCGTAGTGAGCTGCTGCGAACTGAGGAGGTGAGACCGATCAACGCAATGACAGGTCGGGGCTCCCTCCCTCGCATGGCCTAGGGAGTGCCCGCAGAAGGCATCCCGAAAGGCTCCAAACGCAATGCGCTTCACCTCCCAGGCGTCGTCCGACGGCGTCACCGAACGGCTCTTCACCCTCACCTCCACCGTCGGTGAAATCCCCGGCGTGCTGTGGACGCCGGACGGCGCCGCCGGGCCCCGCCCCCTGATCCTGATGGGACACGGCGGCGGCCAGCACAAGAAGGCGCCCGGCATCGTGGCGCGTGCCCGCCGCTTCGCGGCCGAGTGCGGTTTCGCGGTGGTGGCCGTCGATGCGCCCGGCCATGGCGGCCGGCCGGTAACTGAGGAACAAAGCCGGCTCATCTCCGAGATGCGGGCCCGCATGCAGACCGGAGGGGAGGTGACCACACTGCTCGCCGGTCTCCACACACTCCTCGCCGGCCAGGCCGTCCCGGAATGGCGGGCGGTCTTGGACGCGGTCGCCGAACTCGGTCACGTCGGCGCCGGTCCGGTGGGCTACTGGGGGATATCGATGGGCTGCGGACTTGGCGTTCCGTTCATCGCCGCCGAACCCCGCATCCGCGCGGCGGTGCTGGGCCTGAACGGGGCGGAGACCTCGGCCGAGGCCGCCGCGCAGATCACCGTCCCGGTGGAGTTCCTGGTGCAGTGTGACGATGAGCTGGTGCCGCGGGCGGCGAGCCTGGCGCTGTTCGACCTCTTCGCTTCGGCTGAGAAGACGCTGCACGCCAATCCCGGCAAACACGCGGAGATCCCGCGGTTCGAACTGGACAGCACGCTGCGGTTTTTCACCCGGCACCTGTGCTTATAACGCTGTTGCCCGCGACGCGCTGACCGGTTCCGCGGTCTGCCTATCCGGGCCAGGACGAGGAGGCTGGCCGTGACGCCGGTCGCCCCGAGGACGATCAGCCGCGGGTCGGACTGGTAGATGCCGAAGACGCCCCAGCAGAGCAGTTCGGCGAAGATGAGCCACCACGTGGACTTGGAGATGCCAGCGGTGTGATCGGTCCGGTACGCCGTCCAGACCGAGGGCGTGACCTGGAGCAGGAAGGCGACGGTCAGGACGGTGCCCAGGCCCGCGCGGCCGAACAGCACGGCCGCGGTGACGAGCAGCGCGGCCCACGCCACAGCGAGTACCAAGGGCCGGCGCGGGAACCCGGCCCGCCCACGACCAGGAAACGCCCGCTGTCTCCCCGGTGCGCGCCAAGCGTGCCAGCTGAGGCAGGAACTGCGGCGCGGCCAGGAACGCGGCCGCCAGCGGCAGCAAGCTGAAGACGGCGTGCCTCGATGATCCCTCTATCGCTCGGCAGGAAGCCTTACAGCGATAGTGTATTGCCGAAATGGCGAAATATTTTTTCGAATATCGACGCTATGACGTCATCATTGAAATATTCCATGCTCGTGGATGAGATTGACCGCAAGATTCTTGCTGAGCTTCAGCAAGACGGTCGCCTGACGGTGACGGAGCTGGCCGACCGGGTGCGGCTCACTCCTGCGCCCTGTCACCGGCGGCTGCGCGAACTGGAGCGCAACGGCATCATCACCGGCTACCGCGCCATCCTCGACCCAGCCGCTGTCGGCCTCGGCTTCGAAGCCCTCGTCAGCGTCACGATGGACCGCGAGGACGCCGGCACCGTGGCCGCTTTCGAAGCCGCGCTCGTCGCAGTGCCGGAGATCCGGCACGCCGAGCGGCTGTTCGGCGACCCCGACTACCTGCTCCGCGTCGTCGCGACCGACCTGAATGGCTATGCGACACTGCGGGATCGCAAGCTCGCCACCTTGCCGGGAGTCCATCGCATCACCTCAACCATCGTGATGAAACGCATCGTCGACAACCGGCCGCTCCCACTACCGGGAACCCGGTACCGGCCCGCCGGGTTACCGGAGCTAGACGGGAATTCGTGGCACTGTCGGGTCGACCCGGGCAATGTCGTGGGGATCGCTGGTGACGATGGCATGACGACGCTGCCGGGCGCAGAGCACGACATGAACGTCAACTACGTCGTCATGGTTAGTGGCCGCGCACATCAACCCGACGCTCCGCGCCACGCTCAACGTCATGACCGCGATGTCGATGCCGGAGGACTTGAGTAGCCTGGCGAGACGGGCCTGGCGAGGACTGCGCCATGCCTGTGCGATGACTTCGACCGGGATGCAGATAGTTCCCCCGCGCCGCCGGGTTTCGTCCAATCGTGCTTGCATGGCTACGGCCTTGCCGGGGTGATCGAGCGCGAGAAGCGCGCCAGCGTCGAGCGTGAGCCCGGTCGTCGCGGCGGCGCTCACCCCGCCAGCCTGTCGCCGCCCCCTGGCAGACCAGTCAGTCCTACCTGGTCAAGCTCGGTCTCGACCTGCCGCTGGACCTCCGCGGGCACCGGGGTCTCTTCCCGCCAGGAGGCCAGGATGTTGTCCAGGGTCTCGCGCTCCTGGTAGTCCTCCAGCGCCGTGGCCACATACGAACTGACCTGTCGCTTGCCTCCGGCAGCGTGCTTGATCCTCTCTACCAGTTCGTCGGGAAGGCTCACCGTGATGCGTTTCATACAATTATCATACTCCGCGATGCTCTCCGGCTCCGAGCCCGCCACCGGCGATGAACACCGTGGCTGACGGTCGGCCGCGTGTCGATCGCCTCCTCAGCGACTGGGTATACGAACTTATGTACACCTAAACGGCGGCTGACGAGGCATCACAAGAGCGCAGTGAGCACCTGTAGGCCAGGGGGAAGCCGCGCGGGATAAGTCTGGTACCGACCGTCGGCGACGCAATCCGCCTCGCGAGGCCGAAGTAATCAGACGGACTTAAAACTGAATAACAGAAGGGAGATAATTTTGATGAGGAAGTCGATCAAGAGCTTCGTAACGACCGGAGCGCTTGCACTCGCCACAGTATCCGGCGCAGGCGCGGTGCTCGCACCGCAACGTCGGCCTCCGCCGATGTCCTGGTCAACTACGATGGCGGTACCATCCACCTCGGACAGTCCATGCAGGTAGGGGTTTGGTACCAGCAGTTCAGCGGTGGCCCAAAAGGTTACCGGGCAGGCGTATGGAGCGTCTCGGCGCACAAGTGGATCCTCACTCGCAGCGGTTACTCGTCAGCCACGGGCTGGAAAATATGGTCGGTCAAACCGTCGAGGCGCGGCGAGTACCATACGGTCTACGATACCGACAGCAACAGGGTGACGTTCTATACCGCAGTGAAGTAGGTAATAGCCGAAAGGATCGCTCATGCCCCGGGTTGTAATGGACACCGCATCGAAATCGGCCGGAACTAACGTATTAGTCCACTCGCGAACGAAGACCGACTATTACGTCGCCTGACCTCCGCCACGGCTGAACCGGACCCGGTCATCCACCTGGAGTATCGCCGTGGCGGTATCCACCGAGACTGCCGCGGCCGCGGCGATCTTGTCGATCGAGCGCCATCTGTAACGAGGATGGCTCAGGGCCTCATCGATTCTCGCCCTGATCGCCTTATCGGTGCTCATTTCTGCAGCAGGTTCGTTGCCGGGAGCTTGTTCGGCTGCGGTATTGAGGTCGGCTGCGAGCGCATCATAATCCCTCGCCGGAAGCCCGAAGCCGAGTGACTGTGCGATTCGGGTGTACAGTCGCTTCAGGCCCTGCGCGTCGTTAAGCTCCAGTCCCTGACGAGCAGAGAGGGGCATCGGCAGGTCTCGCGGCTGTAGCCCGCCGAAACACATAGGTATCACGGGTATCTCACGGATCCAGGCCGCTCCCGCCTCAAAATTGACCCACGGGCGACTAATGGCGATCGGGCTGCATAGCACAACAAAGATAGAGGAATTACGTAGCGCCTCGCTTACGGATGAGAACCATTCCTCTCCCGCGGCAATGCTCTCCGTGTCAGATGATAGGAAGACCGTGAGCTGCTCAAGAAAGTCTTCTGTCATCCTCAGCTTCAGTCTCGCCGCAACTTTCGCCTCTTCGGTGATGTGGCTGATAAAAACCTGAGTAGCCATCGCGCTCCTTTATTTCGGGTCAGCTTAGTGCTGCGTGCCGGGTAAAGCAACTTTGTCGCGGATCGTTTTCTCGTGTCGTAATCCTAACTGCAAGCAGATACCCGAGACGCCACGGAATGCTCTGCGCCACGCGTACCCAGCCGCTCACCTGCTGTGTCTCTGCGGGCTGGGTCCGTTACCTTATGCTGATAATGCCAACTGGAAAACTCGAAAACCGCCCTTCCCCGTGGTTAGGGGAGAACGGCTTCGGGACAGATGGGCAGGGTCTGGTAATGACGCGACCAGTTACCGGTGTGAGCGTCGGTAAGGCGTGCGGGCGCGGCAGGCGGCTTACCCGCCGGAGTCCGGTTCGCCGAAGGAAACCCGGTAGGTCAGGGACTCGACGTCGGCCCCGTCGAGGTGCGCCTTGAACTCATAACGGGCCAGGTATTCTCCACCAACCCGGTGCCCCTACAAACCAATGCGTTGGAGGATCAGCGGGCTGGCGGGCGGGGGCTCATCGCCGATGTCGATCGCCCCGGCCAGTTCGGCGCGGGCCGCGTCGAGCCGGCCCGGGTCCTCGCCGCGCAGTTCCACGATGGGATCGCCCTTGGCCACGGGCTCGCCTGGCTTGGCGCGGCAGATCACGCCGGCGGCCGCCGACACCGTTTCGCCGGGGCGTGACCGCCCGGCTCCCAGCCGCCATGAGGCCATGCCCACCGCATACGCGTCCAGCCGGCGGACGATGCCGTCGCGCGGCGCGGCCACGACGCCCAGCAGGGGGCTGGCCGGGAGCGGCTGATCGGGGTCGCCGCCCTGAGCCCGGATCATCTCGCGGAACTTATCCAGGGCCCGGCCGTCGGCGAGGGCCTTAGCGGGATCGCCGTCGACCCCGGCCAGCTGCAGCATCGCCTCGGCCTCGGCCACTGACAGGTCCCGGACGTCGTCGGGTCCGCCGCCGCCCAGCACGTCCAGCGCCTCGGCGACCTCCACCGCGTTGCCGACGGCGCGGCCCAGCGGCGTGTCCATGGCCGTCAGCATCGCGGCGGTGCGGACCCCGTGAGCCTGGCCGATCTCGATCATCGTCGAGCCGAGCAGCTGGGCCTGGTCGATATCGGTCATGAACGCCCCGGACCCCACCTTGATGTCAAGCAGGAGGCTCTGGGTGCCCTCCGCCACCTTCTTCGACATGATCGAGCTGGCGATCAGCGGGATCGACTCCACGGTGGCCGTAATGTCGCGCAGCGCGTATAGCCGCCGGTCAGCCGGGGCCATTTCGTCGCCCGCCGCGGTGATGACGCCGCCGACCTTGTCCAGCATCTGGAGCAGCGCGGCCGGATCCAGGTCGGGCCGCCAGCCGGGGATCGACTCCAGCTTGTCCAGCGTCCCGCCGGTGTGGCCGAGTCCGCGCCCGGACATCTGCGGCACGGCGGCGCCGAAGACGGCGACCAGCGGCACGATGATCAGCGACAGCTTATCGCCCACGCCCCCGGTGGAGTGCTTGTCGACGGACGGACGGCCCAGCCCGGACAGGTCGGCGCGTTCCCCGGAGGCGATCATCGCGCCCGTCCACTCCGCTGTCTCGGCGGATGTCATGCCTCGCCAGAAGATGGCCATGAGCAGCGCGGACATCTGCTCCTCGGCGAACTCCCGGCTCATGTAGGCGCGCATGAGATCGCGGATCTGGTCCGGGGTCAGCGCGCCGCCTTCACGCTTGGTCCTGATGACGCCGACCCCGTCGAAACGCTTCTCGTCACTCATCGTGTACTCCGTTCAGGATGGCCGCGGTATGTGAGGTGCCGATCCGCGTGGCGCCGGCCGCGATCATCGCCAGGGCCTCTTCGGTGGTGTGGATGCCCCCGGCGGCCTTCACCCCCAGCCGGCCGCCGACCGCGGCGGCTATCGCTTCCACCGCCTGCACGGTGGCGCCGCCCGCCGGGTGGAATCCGGTGGAGGTCTTGATGAAGTCGGCGCCGCCTGCCTCGGCCGCGAGGCTGGCCGGCGCGATCCGGTCGGGACCGATGAGCGCTGTCTCGATGATGGCCTTCAGCACCACCGATGGGCCGACGGCGGCTCGCACGGCGGCTACTTCGGCCGTCACCTTCACCCACCGGTTATCCATCGCGGCGCCGAGGTCGAGGACCATGTCGACCTCGTTGGCGCCGGCCGCCACCGCGGCGGCGGCCTCGGCGACCTTAACCGCCGCCGGGTGCGCTCCCGAGGGGAAGCCGGCCACCGCTACGAGGGCGATTCCGGGGGCCAGGACTCCCGGGTCGAGCGGCAGCCGGGACGGCGAGATGCAGATCGCGCCGACGCCTAGCTGCTCAGCCTCCTTGGCCAGCCGGGCTACGTCCTCGTCGGTGGCCTCGGGTTCCAGCAGCGTGTCGTCAATAATGCGGGCCAGTTCGGCCCGGGTGGTGGCATCCGACGTCATGACTGGTCCCCTCTAAAACTTGATTCAAGCGCGGCCGCGGCGGCCGCCATCATCTGTTCGGCCTGTTCGGTGGCGCTCGCCCGGGCGGCTTCAAGCTCGGCCCGCGACCGCACCGGCCGGACGGCCTCGGCGTAAATCTTGAGCTCGGGCTCGGTGCCGCTGGGCCTGATCATCACGCGGGCGTCGCCGCCGGCGTGCCAGATCAGGACGTTCGCCGGCGGGAGCGGCTGGCCGGGGGAACGCTCGGCGTGACCGCCGGCCAGGTCCACCACGCCGGGAGCGGCGTCGCGCAGGTCGGTCACCGTGACCGTCTGCCCGGCCAGCCGCCGCGGCGGTTCCTTCCTGACCCGTTCGACCGCGTCGTTGAGCTGGGCCAGGCCGGCCGCGCCGTCCGCCTTCAGCGTCCGCAGGCCGGTGACATGCAGGCCGTGGGTCAGGGCCAGGTCGTCGAGCCGGTCCGACAAGGTGCGGCCGTGCGCTGCTTCTTCGGTCGCCAGCGCCAGGACGAGCAGCGCCGCGCTGATCCCGTCCTTGTCGGCCACCAGGTCCGGCCGCACGGCGTAGCCGAGGGCCTGCTCGTATCCGTAGATCAGGGCGTGGTCGTTGCCGCCCGCCCGCGCGATCCACTTGAACCCCGTCAGCGTCGTGACGCACCGTACCCCCGCCGCCTGGGCGAGGCGCCGCAGCAGCGATCCGGACACCACCGTGGTGGCGACGGCCGGGGGCCGCGCGCCAGGATCCGCGACGGGCTCGCCGCGGGCCAGCCGGGTCAGCACCGCGTCGCCCAGCAGCGCGCCCAGCTCGTCCCCGGTGAACGCCCGCCAGCCGCCAGGACCCGGCACCATGACCGCCAGCCGGTCGGCGTCCGGGTCGTTGGCCAGGATCAGGTCCGCGCCGGCCTGCTCGGCGGTGTCGCGGGCCAGGTCGAGCACGCCCGGCTCTTCGGGGTTGGGGTAGTGAGCGGTGGGGAACGCGGGGTCGGGCTGCTGCTGGGCGGTGACCGGTATCGGAGCCGGCCAGCCGGCCGCCGCGAGCACCGCCCGCAGCGTGCCGTCCCCGACGCCGTGCAGCGCGGTATGCACGACCTTGAGCTGCCTGGCGCCTGGCGCCGGCCGGCCGCGGGCGGCCACGGCCGTGATGTAAGCGCTGACGGAATCGTCCGCCGAGGCGAAATCGAAGGATCCCTGCGCCCAGCCGGCCGGCAGGCGCAGCGGGTCCACCGCGTCGATGGCCGAGGCGATCTGCTCATCGACCGGTGGCAGTAGTTGCCCGCCGTCGCGCACGTAGACCTTGACCCCGTTGTACTGCCGCGGGTTGTGGCTGGCCGTCACCATCAGGCCGTAGGCGGCGTGCCGGTGGCGTACGGAGAAGGCCAGCACCGGGGTCGGCAGCGGCCCCGGCAGCATCGTGACGCTGACGCCGGCCCGGGACAGAATCCGGGCCGCGTCCGTGGCGAAGACCGCGGAATTGGTGCGGCCGTCGTAGCCGACGACGACGCCGGCGGTGGCGGCGTCCGGGTCGCTGGTCGTGATGTAGCGGGCCAGGCCGGCCGCCACCCGGCCGACCACCAGCCTGTTCATCCGCATCGGGCCCGCGCCGATCTCGGCCCGGATGCCAGCCGTCCCGAAGGCCAGCGCGCCGTCGAAACGCGACGCCAGCTCGGCGGTGTCCCCGCTGGCCAGCAGCTGGTCAAGCTCGGCCCGGGTCTGCGGGTCCGGGTCGGCGTCACGCCAGGCCGAGGCCGTGGCGGCCAGGCTGCTTTCCGGTGTCGTCATCATGCGCTCCCTTCCGGTGCCGCCGGGGACGCCGGAGCGTCAGCCGCCACGGGTACGGCGCCCTGCGGCGGCGGCCACAGGGCGGCGGCCGCGCCGTACAGGGCGGCCGCGACCAGGCCCGCCACTACCGGCAGGGGCAGGGTGTTGTAGAAGAAGCCGGGCAGGAACCTGTCGCCCCAGAAGCCGAGGACGAACCCGACGGCCACCGCGACGATCGCGCTGGGCACGACGCGGTCGGCCAGGTTGCGCGGGGGAACGAAGAACGCCGCCGCGGGGGTGCGACGCCGCTGGACGAAGAGCCAGTCCACCAGCATGACGAACGTGAACGGGATGATGATGTCCCCGGCGTCGGTGATCAGCGTCTGGACGTGGTCGAGGATCCCGGCTATGGCCAGGCCGGTGCCGAGTATGCCGAGTCCGATGGTGGCCAGCGGCTGCTCCCAGCGGGTCGGCTTGTGGATGTTGTTCAGCGCGACGAGCAGGTCGACGGTGGAGGGGTACAGGTTCATCGCGTTGGTGTGGATGACCGCCAGCGCGGCGCCGATGGCGGCCACGAAGCCCCACCCGCTGATGCTCGAGCCGAGCAGCGCGATGTTCCAGTTCCCGGTGGCCTGGTTGGAGTAGACGCCCAGGACGCCGAACACCAGGACGGCGAGCATGATCCCGACCGAGGGGGCCAGGAAGTACGACGCCCTGGTCCCCCCGGTCCTGGCCGACGGGACGGCGAACCGTGAGGTGGTGGACAGCTTGTAGGTCCAGGCCAGGATCGAGAAGGTCAGCACGGTGCTGAGCGCCGAGCCCCAGTTGATCGGCGCGGTCTGGTGCGGGTAGTGCAGGGTGAAGTGGGTGACCAGGTAGATGGTCAGGGCCAGGTAGGCGGCGATCAGCAGCAGCACGGTGTAGCGGTAGAACCGCTCCAGCCACTTCATGCCGAACAGCACCAGGATCAGCTGCAGGCCGCCGACGATCACGTCCCATAGGTCCACCGGCGAGTGCGTGATGGCGGCCAGGATCTCGGCGCCGACCTCGGTGTTGAGCCCGAACCAGCCGAGGTTGACCAGCGAGAACAGCACCGAGAACAGCAGCGACCCGTCCCAGCCGAAGGTCTTCCTGGCCACCACGAGCCCGCTGAGCGGTACCTCCCGGCCCATCTCCGAGAACAGGCCGGCCGGGATGAAGCCGATCAGCCACGACGCCACGATCGCGATGATCATGTCTGTCAGCCCGAACTTGAACAGCAGCGCCCCGATCAGCGGGGTGGTGGCCGAGGCGGACGCCATGAGCCACACGATGAACATCTGCCTCGGAGTCTGCACCCGCTGGTCATCGGGAACCGGGGCGACACCCACCGTCTCGATCTCGCCCCCGACCCTCCGGCCGATGGTCGAAGAGCCCCCCGCTTCATCCGCTTTACGTCTGATCTGCACCATCACGAGGACCTCGCCGTCTCCCGAGCCGTGCATGCGCGGCATGTAACGTGCCCACTAAAGAAGTGGTTCTCTGTAAGAAATTCTAAATATGGGTCTTTTCGGCGCCCGGCCGGCCGGGCGGTTCAGGCCCCGGCTCGGCCGGCCGTGGCCGGTACCCATGGTCGCGTTCAGAACCGGCGGTCGTACCAGGGAACACCCTGGCCAGTACCCTGGCCTTGATCGCGGGGACACGGACCGTTCTGGAATTTAAATTTCCGGAACGGCACTGGTTTCACACCCCGCACCCCTACTTGGCTGCGGGGTCGTCGTCTACGGCGCCTCCGTGGCCAGGGCCAGGCCAGCTCCGACCACGATGATCGCGCCGAGCACGTCAGGCGGTGTCCTCGGCCGGGAGGGCGGGGCCGGGGTCGGTAGGCGACGGGCGTTCGTGCCGGGTTTCCCGCGGTGGTGCTGACGAGCGGGAGCGCCGGGCCAGGGCGATGCCGCCGAGCGCGGCGACGAAGCAGGACGCGCCTCCGACGGCGAGGCCGGTGCGCGGGCTGGTCACGGCGATGATCCAGCCGATCGCCGGGCCGCCGACCGGCGTCGTTCCCTGGAAGGCGACCTGCCACAGCGCGATCACCCGTCCGCGCATGCTCGGCTCCGCGCTGAGCTGGATGGTGGAGTTGCCGATCGCGATGAAGGAGACGCTCGCCCAGCCGACGAACAGCAGCGCGGCGTAGGCCAGGCCGAGGGCGGGGGAGTATGCGCAGACCAGGATCGCCACGCCGAAACCGGCCGAGGCAATGATCATCGGCCGCAGTCCGGTGCGGCCCCGCGCGGCGGTGAACAGCCCCCCGATCACCGCGCCGACGCCCATCGCCGCGGTCATGAAACCGTAGGCCTCCGCGCCGCCGTGGAACGTCTGCCGGGCCAGGACCGGGAGCGTGACCTGGAATTCATACGCCAGCAGACCGACCAGGCTCATCATCGCCAGCGGTATGGCGATCGTGGGAGTGCGGGCCGCGTAGCGCAGGCCCTCGCGCAGCTGCCCGCGGGCCCGCCCGGCCGGGGGGCTCGGCCGCAGGGCGGAGCGGTCCATGATGAGCAGGGAGGTGACGACCGCCCCGAAGCTGGCCGCGTTCAGCAGGAAGCAGATCCCGATGCCGACGGTGGCGATGAGGACGCCGCCGATGGCGGGCCCGACCGCCCGAGCCGCGTTCACCGTCACCGAATTCAGCGTGATGGCATTGCGCAGCTCATCTTTGCCCACCATCTCCCGGACGAAAGCCTGCCGGGCGGAGTTCTCGAAGGCGTTGTTCAGGCCGAGGATGACGGCCAGCGCGCAGACCTGCCAGAAGCGGACCGCTCCGAGCACGGTGAGCAGCCCGAGCGCGAGAGCCTGGAAGCCCATGGCGACCTGCAGCACGATCATGAGCCGCCGCTTGTCCACCCGGTCGGCGACCACGCCGCCGTAGGGGGCGAGCAGCAGCACGGGCAGGGTCTGCAGGGCCACGGTGAAGCCCAGGTCGGTGCTGGAGTGGGTGAGGGTCAGCACGAGCCAGGACTGCGCCGTCATCTGCATCCAGGTCCCGGCGAGGGATATCGACTGGCCGGTGAAGTACAGGCGGTAGTTCGGCACCTTCAACGAGGAGAACGTCTGGCGCCGCAGCGCGCCAAGACGGCGCTTCACGGTCGCCGTCCCCAGCGGGATCTGGTCAGGCAACGAGCTGGGCATCCCCGGTGAACGCGGCCCACAGGGCCGCGTAGCTGCTGTCCCGCTCCAGCAGCTCGGTGTGGGTGCCGACCTCGGCGATCCGGCCCGACTCCATCACCACGATACGGTCAGCCCGGGCGGCGGTGGTCAGCCGGTGCGCGACCACCAAGGTAGTGCGCCTGGCCGTGAGCCGCTCGGTCGCGGTGTTGACCGCGGCCTCCGACGCCAGGTCGAGGGCCGCGGTGGCCTCGTCGAGCAGCAGGATGGCGGGGTCCACCAGGTAGGCGCGGGCCAGGGCGA
>Ga0302314_10006421_pt1 | contig 21282 bp, 18 predicted proteins | sample III_Palsa_N2_3_FD_200533 | JGI IMG/M metagenome (GOLD analysis project Ga0302314, IMG submission 200533) | Peat permafrost microbial communities from Stordalen Mire near Abisko, Sweden - III_Palsa_N2_3 | ecosystem: Environmental > Terrestrial > Soil > Palsa > Peat permafrost | place: Sweden...
AAAAACCGCACCACCCGCATCAAGCATCCAATAACATCGAGACAACCATGGCAGAAATCAAAGAATTCGTAGTCAACGACCGTCGCAAGTTCACCGCCGAAGGCGACATCCGCCCGGACGCTCCACCGTCCGAGCCCAAGGCCCCGCGTCCTGAAACCCTCCAGCCCGCCGCTCCGCCGCCCGACCAGTACGAGTCCTCGGCCAAGCTCACCGGCCCCCAGGCGGTTCCCGACAAGCCCGTCGGAGCTACCGGTCCCGAGTCCATCAGCGAAGCCGACCCCAACCCGGAAGCTCCACCACCCCCCACCGCCGAGCAATCCGAGCAAGCCCAGCGTGCCTACGCCGCCACCATCGACCGCCTCGACACCGCCATCCGCGCCTCCAACCCCGGCATGGAACCCATGCCCGACATGAGCTTCGAGCGGCTCGTCCAGTCCGTCTACATGCAGTCCATCCTCCAGCTCGGCGGCGGCACCGAACCCGGCCAGGCCCCACAGGTCGATCTCCTCGGCGCTCGTCAGTCCATCGACATGCTTTCCCTCATCGCCGAAAAAACCACAGGCAACCTCTCCGCCTCCGAGTCCAGCCTCATCCAGTCCGCTCTCTTTGAAGCCCGCATGGGCTTCCTCGAAGTCACCCAGATGCTCGCCCGCCAGGCCGCTACCAAACAACCCGGCCAACCCCCAACCACTCCCAACGGCCCCAGCATCGTCCGCTAAAGCACTCACGCTTTTGCCTTACTTCGCGAAACTTGGCTCCCTTAGCGCCCTTTGCGTCAAAGCCCTTGCTGTTGCCTGTTCCACCTGACCAACCATGAACGCGACTCTCACATTCCTGGGCTCCGGCACATCCATGGGCGTTCCCACGCTCGGCTGCACCTGCGCGGTCTGCACCTCGGCCTACACCGCAGGCTCACCCAACCGCCGAACCCGTCCGTCCATCCTGATCTCCTACAACGGCCGCAACGTCCTCATCGACACCGGCCCTGACTTCCACGCCCAAGCCATCCGCGAGCACATCCGCTCCGTCGATGCCGTCCTCTACACCCACTCCCACGCCGACCACATCCTCGGCATGGACGACCTACGCCCCCTCAGCTTCGCCCGTCCCGAAGGCATCGCCCTCTACGCCGACGACGCCACCGCAACCGTCATCGAGCGCATCTTCGAGTACACCTTCCGCACCGTCGATCGCTACCCCACCAGCGCTCGCGTCCACATCAACCGACTCTCTACGGCCATCGGCACGGAAGTCGCTCTCTTCGGAGCCACCTTCCAGCGAATCCCCGTCACCCACGGCCGCAACACCATCGCCGGCTACCGTTTCGGCTCCGCCGCCTACCTCACCGACATGTCCGACATCCCCGAAGAAAGCATCCCGCTCCTCCAGGGCCTCGACATCCTCATCCTCGACGCACTCCGCCGCGAGCCTCACCCCAGCCACTCCCACCTCGCCAAGTCCATCGAAATCGTCAACAAGCTCGCTCCCAAACGCGCCTTCTTCACCCACATCTCGCACGACCTCGACCACGAATCCACCAACGCCGAACTCCCCGCCAACATGCGCCTCGCGCACGACGGCCTCAAGCTCCAGTTCGAGCTTCCAACGGATACCCAAGCCTGATGCAGATCTACCGCTCCCTCAACGAACTCGCCGCAAACACTACACCCTCCGTCGTCACGGTCGGCAACTTCGACGGCGTCCACTGCGGCCACCGCATGGTCATCGCCTCGGTCATCGACCGCGCAAAGACGGTCAACGCACGGTCCGTAGCAGTCACCTTCGATCCCCACCCCGCGCACGTCCTCCACGACGGCCCCCGCCTCCCCCTCATCACCCCACTCCCCGAAAAACTCGATCTCCTCGCCGCCACGGGCCTCGACCTCGCGCTCGTCCTTCCCTTCGACGAAACCCTCCGCCACTGGACCGCCCGCGAGTTCGCCCAGCGCGTCATGCACGACGCTCTCCACGCCTCCGAAGTCCACGAAGGCGAAACCTTCCGCTTCGGCCACAACGCCCAGGCTGGCGTCAACGACCTCTCACAGCTAGGCAACGACCTCGGCTTCACCGTCCGCGCCTACGAACCCTTTCTCCAGCGCGGCTCCGCCGTCTCCTCCAGCCGCATCCGCTCGCTCCTCGCCGCAGGCTCGGTCGATCAGGCCCGCAACCTCCTCGGTCGCCCCTTCAGCATCCGCAGCACACCAGCCTCTGGCCGAGGCTACGGCACCCGCTACGCCGTCCCCACCATCAACCTCGCCCCCTACCCCGAACTCCTGCCCGCCAACGGCGTCTACATCACCACACTGCGCATCGGCACCGGCCCGGACGCCCGCCTCTTCCGCGGCGTCACCAACGCCGGCAACCGCCCCACCTTCGGCGCCGACTCCTTCGCCGTCGAATCCCACCTCCTCAACTTCACCCCCATCGACCTGACCGAGTCCACCCCCCTCGAACTCACCTTCCTAAAACGCCTCCGCGGCGAACAACGCTTCCCCACCCCCGAAGCCCTCCGCACCCAGATCGGCCTCGACGTCCACCGCGCCCAACGCTACTTCGCCCTCTGCGACGCCCGCCACATCTCTCTGGACTAACCGACCCCTTCCGATTTGCCCATAATCCAAAAGAACTGAAATCCGAAACACGGGTGTCCTTCGCCATGCGTTTTGCAGGCTCTCCACGCAGCAGGCATCGCACAGTCGATCTTCCGAAATAATTTCTAAAAAGACAAGATACGGCAAAGCATGGCAAGATACGTCAACACTTTACCTAAGCTTCCTCAATAAGATCAGCAAGAGCGCAGTTATCAGGTCCGGTCTCGCAGAGACTCTCCGGCCATCTGTGACTCAAAACAAAGCTAGACGCGCCAGTAGTTGCGAACACACGATCGTGCGCGCTCTGAGCCTTATCGCGTCCATGGAGGAAACAATATGCGCCACACGTGGAAGCGAATTTTGATGCTTCTTGTCCTAACCGTTCTGACCACTGGAGGAACTCTCATGTCCCAAACATCTCAGGTAAAAAACATCGTCCTCGTTCACGGCGCATTCGCAGACGGATCAAGCTGGTCCAAAGTCATTCCTCTGCTGCAGGCGAAAGGATATAAAGTCACTTCTGTTGCGATTCCTCTCACCAGCTTCGCGGATGACGTAGCCGCGACAAAGCGTGCCCTCGCGGTGCAGGATGGTCCAGTGATCCTCGTCGGCCACTCCTACGGTGGCGTCGTCATTACCGAAGCCGGCAACGATCCCAAAGTCGTCGGCCTGGTGTACGTTGCCGCATTCGCTCCGGATGCCGGACAGTCCATCGTGGACATCAGCAAAGCCTTCCCCAAGCCGATCGGACTGGAGAAGCTTGCACCGCTGGCCGACGGATTCCTGCTTCTATCCCCGGACGGAATCGCAACTGGCTTCGCGCAGGACTTGAGCAAAGAAGAGCAGGCTCTCCTCACCGCCGTTCAACCGGAGACGCACGGATCCATCTTTGTCGCACAGCCCACACAAGCGGCATGGCACAGCAAGCCGTCATGGTACATCGTTGCCTCTAACGATCACATGATTGCTCCTGAGCAGGAAGCCAGCATGGCCAAGCAACTCAAGGCCACCACCACCACTCTTCCTTCAAGCCATGTGGTGATGTTGTCGCACCCCAAGGAAGTCGCGAAGGTTATCGAAGACGCAGCTGTCGGCACAAAGTAATCGCTCAAAAAGAGTCAACGAACGTGAGGCATAATGCCTCACGTTCGTTGGCATATCTCGGTACTTCCACGTCCGGTTCCGTTGGATATCAGCAACTACCCAGCATGGAATGAAATGGAGCCAAGCGTGTCCCGAATCGTACGAATACCAATCCTGCCCCTGAAAATAGTCAATGCTCACCTGCTCATCGGCAGCAACGGTTGCCTTCTGATCGACGCCGGGCTACCCGGTTCCGCAGGGAAGGTTGAAAAAGTTCTATCAAAGCAGGGGCTGTCCTTCAAAGACATCAAGGCCATCGTCATCACCCATGCTCATGTCGATCACGCAGGGGGCGCTGCCGAACTCCGCGAGAAAACGCGTGCTCCTATCATTGCGCACGAGGACGACCTCCCCTATTACAAGCGGGAGAAGCAGATGACGTTCTGTCCCACAGGGAGAGTCGGACGATTGTTCTTCAAGACCCCAATGCCCCACCAGAGCTACACAGCCTTTGAGCCCGACGTCCTGCTTTCCGAAGGCAACTCCTTCAACCTCTCAAAGTTCGGCGTCAACGGCACCGTAAAGCACACACCCGGACATACAAAAGGGTCCATTTCGGTAGAGCTCGAAAACAAAGAAGCACTGGTCGGAGACCTGGTGGCATCGGGCATATTGATTGGCGGTATTATCCGGACCAACCGCGCCATCAGGCCCCCTTTTGAAGACGACCCTCAGGCTGTCCGTAAAGAACTGCTTCGCCTGCTCGACGCGGGTGTCAACCAGTTCTACATGGGACACGGAGGGCCACTCGACGCTCGTGAGGTGCGGCGCCATGCTGAAGCTCTCGCTCAAACGCCCAGCGTACGTTAGTACCTCTCAAAATCTGAGGTGTGATTTTCACCACTTCATCAACGCTTGGCGAATACCTCTTCGCAAAAATAGGGATCGAAGGAGTTCGGAATGAAAGCTGTAATCGGAGAGGTCTCTCTGGAGATTGAAGATCGCGGAACAGGATACCCTTCCCTCGTCTTCCTCCACTATTGGGGCGGAACGCATCGCACCTGGAACAAAGTAGCTGCGGAACTCCAGTCGTCCTACCGCATCATCACCTACGACATGCGTGGCTGGGGTGCATCAGGTGCCGCGACGGATGGCTACTCCATCACTGCCCTGGCGGACGAGGCCATAGCTCTCATCGAACACCTCGGGCTCAGCAAGTATGTCTTGATCGGCCATTCGATGGGCGGCAAAGTAGCCCAGCTTGTTGCATCGCGAAACCCGCAGGGACTCGTCGGCTTAATCCTTGTAGCGCCCGCCACGCCGACACCGTCGCATCTCCCGGAAGAAGCGAAGCAGCAGCAGCTTCACGCCTACGACAATCGTGAGACCGTGCTTCAGACCATCGCCTTCCTCAGCGCTCGCACTCCCGATCCCGAAACAGTGGAGCAGATCGTTCAGGACAGCTTGAGCGGTACTCCGGAAGCGAAGCTGACATGGCCAACCTCCGCAATCGAGGAAGACATCTCCTCGGAACTTTCAAAGATCACTGTGCCAACCCTTGTACTCGCAGGAGAGCAGGATCGCCTCGACTCCATAGAGCAGCACCGGCGTGAAGTGATTGCAAGAATCTCTGGCGCAAGGTTGGAAATCATCCCGCACAGTGGTCATCTTCTACCGATAGACGAACCCGTGCAAACAGCACGAGCCATTGACCTTTTCCTCAAGCGACTTCACGACTAAGCCCAGGCTCCGCTCCCACCCATCAGAGAGCACGGCAAACCCGACGCTGCTGCTAACTCACTTCTGAGGTCCCGCAGCAACACCAAGCTTCGGCGGCGCCACCGGCTTCGCAGGCTTTGCTGAAGCACCCACAATCGGTTTCGGCAGCACAATCGGCTTCGCGGCATTCACCTTAGGCGTAGCCTCATCATCCGGCGTAGCATCCGCCGCGGGAGGTGCAACAGCCGCAGGCTTCGGCGCGGGCTTATCCGAGTCATCATCGTTATCCGCATCCGGATCATCCGTCTTCACCGGCTTCGCTGGCGCCACATCCGCACCCCCCGGAGCCACAAGAACATCCAACTGCTTCTTCGGTGCATTCGGCTTGGAGAACTGCTCATTCGGCTTCCCAGCCACCGCCACCTTCATAAAGTCCATCCATATCGGCAGCGCGGCTTTCGCGCCTGTCTCTTTCTCGCCCAGGCTCTGCCGGCTGTCGAACCCTACCCACGTCCCACAAGTCACCGAAGGCGAAAACCCGATAAACCACGCATCGGTAAAGTTATTCGTCGTTCCCGTCTTGCCGCCAAACGCATGGTGCATCTGCGAAGCCGCAGCCCCCGTTCCATGCTGCACCACCGCCTGCAGCAGGATCATCATCTGCCGCGCGATATCCAGCGAGATCACCTCGCGCACTTCCGGAGTCTTCTGTTCCATCGGCAGCCCATCGGCCTGCGAAACCTTGCGAATATAGTGCGGCGCAATCCGTATCCCATCATTCGGAAACACGCTATAGGCACCCACCTGCTCCGCCAGCGTTATATCCGCCGACCCAATCGCCACCGGCAGAAACTCCGGAATATTGCTCGTAATTCCAAACCGGTGCGCGACCTCGATGACTTTCTTGATTCCAACCCTGTCTGCCAGCTTCAACGCAGGAATATTCCGCGACTCCGCAAACGCATCAATCAAACTCATCGAGCCCTTATAGTCTGCCTCGTAGTTATGCGGCGTATACGGCCCATTGGGCGTGTAAAAACTCGTTGGCCCATCTACAACCGTGTCCGTTACCTTCATCCCGCTCTCGAGAGCCGCCGTGTAGTCATACGGCTTGAACGAAGATCCCACCTGCCGCTGCGCCTGCGTCGCCCGGTTGAACTGCGACAGTGCAAAGTCTCGCCCACCCACCATCGCCAGCACTTCACCGTTCGAGTTATCCACCGCCATCATGGAAGCCTGCGCTCCCGAGTCCTGCTCCAGAATCACCTGCGGACTCGGCCCCGCCGCCGTCACCACCTTCACATAAACAAGGTCGCCCACCGACACCAGATCGGTAGCCTTCACATGCGTCGTCCAAGCCCAGTCCGCGGGAACCATCGTCGCCTGCCGCGCGCCAATCTTCACCACCATCTTCGCCGGCGACACATCCACCACCAGCGCATGGAAGTAAGCATTGTCCGCCAGCGGCTGCACCCAGTCCGGATGCCGGTACGTCTGCATATCCAACCCGGAGCTCACCACATTCTGCAGACGGCCCTTCCATCCATGCCGGCGCTCATAAGCCGCCGTCCCATCCAGCACCGCTTGATTGGCCACGCGCTGCAAATCCAGATCCAGCGTCGTGTAAACCCGCAACCCCGCGCCATGTACCTCGTCCACGCCATACTCGCGCTCAAGCTGACGCCGCACTTCCTCCACAAAATAAGGAGCCTCACTATTCGCCGGGGCCTCCAGCTTCAACCCCAGCGGTTCGGCCTTCGCTTCTTCGGCTTGCCCTTCCGTAATCTTGTGGTTGTTAACCATCTCCGTCAACACAAGGTTCCGCCGCTTCAACGCCCTCTCCGGATGCCGCACCGGCGAGTACTCCTCCGGCCCCTTCGGCAGCGCAGCCAGCAGCGCTGCTTCCGGTAGCGTCAAATCCCGCGCATGTTTGCTGAAGTAGTACTCCGACCCCGCCTCAAACCCATAAGTCCCACGCCCCAGGTAAATCTGGTTCGCATATAGCGTAAAGATCTGCGACTTCGTAAATCGACGCTCAATCTGCAGCGTCAGCACAATCTCCTGGATCTTCCGCCCATACGTCTTCTCCGACGAAAGAAACAGATTCCTCGCCAGTTGCATCGTCAGCGTAGACGCTCCCTGCGCCTTCCCATGCGAATGCACATCCTGGTACGCGGCTTCCACCATCCGCACCAGGTTCAGTCCGCCATTGCTTTCAAAGTCCTTGTCTTCAATCGAAAGAATCGCATTCCGCAACACCGGCGGCAGCTCCGAGTACGGCACCACCACCCGCCGCTCCAGCGCAAACGATCCAAACACCTTGCCGTGGATGTCATAAAGCTCGGTTGTCGTGCTCGGACGATACCGTTCCAGATCCGCCATCTGCGGCAAATTGATCGAATAAACCAACAACAACCCAACCATCACCCCAAACAACGACGATGCACCCAGCAGCAGATAAAACGCCGCCCGCGCCGCTACGCGACGGCTACGAAACTCAGGCTCACGGAACGGAAAGCGGCGCATAGCGCGCCATAGCGGCGAGCGCTTCGATCCGCTCACCGGCTCTTCATCCCGGTCTCTTTTCTTGGGGTTCTGCAGACTCTGCACGGCCATTCCACCTTACCATGCAGAGCCCACAATCTTCGCAAAAACGAAGCTGCCTAAGCTGCCTTCGCCTTCAGCATATCCAACGCCTTCGTCAGTTGGTCATCCACTTCTGCAGGTTTCTTCGCCGCCGGAATCGTCGTCTTCGCAGCAGCATCCTCATCCGAGTCCGCATCCTGAACATCCAGGTTGGAGGCCACCAGCGTATCCGGCGTCACCGCATCGTCCTCAAACTTCTTGCCACCCGGCGATGCATACTTCGCCACACTCAGAATCAACGCCGCGCCATCCGGCAACTCAAACGTCTTCTGCTGCGATCCCTCGCCAAACGTCTTCTCGCCCACCAGGTCCGCACGCTTGTCGTCCGCCAGAGCAGCAGCCACCAGCTCCGCCGGTCCAGACGTCCCACGATTCACCAGCACTACCATCGGTGCCGTCGCGTTGATCGCCTTCGACGCATCCGCCGTGAACGTAATCTTCGCGAACTTCTGTCCTTCCAGCGTCGCAATCGTGCCCGACTTCAAAAAGAAGTTCGCCATCCGGATCGCTTCCGTCATATCGCCGGCCGAAACATCGCGCAGATCCAGCAGAATCTTCTTGTTCCCTGCCTTGTTCATGCTCTTCAGCTTGCTTTCCACCTGCTGCACATGTTCCTTGTCCAGGATCATCGGCTTCAGCGAAAGGATCGACGAGTTCTCATACTGCATCTCCGCCACGGCCGGTTCCTGCACCACCACGCGGTTCAGCTTGATCTTGTCCGGATCAGCCTTGCGCGGACGAATCACCGAAATCTGCAACTCGCTTCCCGGCTGTCCTTCCAGCAACAACTGGATCATCGCCAGCGAAAGATCGCGCGTATCCTGCGCTCCAATCGCTTCGATAATGTCGCCATCGCTCAAGCCTGCTTTGTCAGCAGGCGAGCCCGGCACAATCGAAATAATTGTCGCGTACCCGTAACGCTTGGAAACCTCAAGACCAACCTGCGCCTTACCACCCTTATCGGACTTGTAAGCCTTGTAGTCCTCAGGCGAAAGATAGCTCGAGTCCGCATCCAGCGACTCCAGCAACCCGCGCAGCGCTCCATTGGTCACCGCCGAAATGTTCGGATCGACCACATAGTCGCTCTGGATATGTTCCAGCACTTCGCCATACACATTGATCTGGCGATACGCACCATCCTGCGCCGTCTCTCCCGCCGCATGAACGCCATAAGCATTCACACCCAGAAAGACCGACAGAACAACCAAAACCGACGCAGCGAGTAACGAAATCTTGAGGCTCTTGGGCATGTTTCTTTAATTCCCCTCCAGGGGGCGTTCGGAAGCTTCTTGGGTATAGACGCACCCCGCCAGCATCCCGATAGCAGAATGATACCTTTACCGCAGCTTTTACGCTTTGATCTAGAGAGTTTTTGGTGGCGGTGACTGGGATCGAACCAGTGACCTACGGGTTATGAGTCCGTCGCTCTAACCATCTGAGCTACACCGCCTGGGTGAGAGACAACATCAAACGGCACACAGCCGCGACGACTGCCGCTCTTCCATCATAGATTTCGTGACTTCATAGGTCAAACCTGAGAAGCTTTTTGAGGGGGATGAGTCATAATTCGCAATAAGACTTGTAATTCCCTACAAGATTTGTCATTCCGTAGCGCAGCGAAGGAATCTGCTGTTTCTTTGGCGCGGCAACTCATTCCCCCGGAACATCCGGCAACTTTTACGAGACACGACACAATGCCTCACCTCACCTCCATCCCGGCCACCGCTCTCGCTGCCTTTCAGCAACCTTGCACCATCACCAATAACTGCCGCCTTTCCAACTTCCTGCACCTGCTCTACGTCCTTGCAGCCGTCCTCAGCGTCATTCTCGTCATCCTGATCGCGTTCGCGCTCCGCTTCTACGCCAAAAAGAAAAAGTCCGATTCGGAGCTCCCGCGCTGATGTCTTCCTCGCAAAAAGTCCTCGGCGTCATCCCCGCCCGCCTCGCCTCCACCCGCCTGCCCCGCAAAGTCCTCCGCGAGATCGCTGGCGAACCCCTCCTCGCGTGGGTCTACCGTGCCGCCCAGGCCTGCCCGCAGCTCGACGAAATCGTCATCGCCGCCGACTCCCCGGAAGTCGAAGCTCTCTGCCACCACAACGGCTGGCCCTGCATTCTTACCGACCCCAACCTTCCCAGCGGTACCGACCGCCTCCACGCCGTCTCCCAGCTCCACGACGCCGCCATCTACGTCAACATCCAGGGCGACGAACCCCTCCTCCACCCCGAACACATCGCCGCCATCCTCGCACCCTTCGCCAAGCCCCACGTAGACGTCACCACCCTCAAAGTCCCCTGCCGTCCCGAAGACGTTACCAACCCCAACGCCGTCAAAGTCGTCACCGCCCTTGACGGCCGCGCGCTCTACTTCTCCCGCGCCACCATCCCCTTCGACCGCGACGCCACCGGCAAAACTCAAGTCTGGAAACACCTCGGCCTCTACGCCTACCGCAAAGCCGCTCTGGAACGCTTCGCCGCCCTCACCCCCAGCCCGCTCGAACAAACCGAGCGCCTGGAACAGCTCCGACTCCTGGAAAACGGCATAGCCCTCTACGTAGCCGAAACCACCCACGACACCATCGGCGTAGACACCGAAGCCGACCTCATCCGCGTCTCCGCCATCCTAAGCACCCGCCAGCCCTAACTCGCAGATCTAAGCTGGCAGCTCAAAGCCTGCCCCGCTCTCGTCAGCACCCGCACAATCCGGGTGCCCCATCCTCACGACGGCTTCATCGTCGTTAGGGTAGGCATCGCGCGCTTAGCGCGACCGCCCCTGCCCATCTCCACCCCGCCACACCCTTCAATCCAACGGCCCCTTACAGCGCATCCACCGTAAGCCGCAACCCACCCTCAACAACCTCCGCCCTCACACACTCCAGCGTCTCCACCACCCAAGACACCCCAGCCGCCCGCAACTCTTCCGCCGAGTGCGTCCCCAACACCCCAAGCACGCGACACCCGGCCTCGATACCAGCCCGCACGCCACTAGGAGCATCCTCGATCACCACACAATCCTTCGGCGCTTCATGGATCAACTCCGCCCCGCGAAGATAAGGCTCCGGATGCGGCTTGCCATTCACCACACGATCCCCGCTAATAATCCGTTCCGGCACCGGCAGCTTCGCCACCTCCAACCGCCCCACCAGCAACCGCCACGTAGCCGAGCTCACAATCGCCCACCGATCCATCGGCAGTGACTCCAGCAGCTTCCGCACTCCCGGCAGCACCTCAAGATCCGCAACATCCGCCAGCTCCATGTCCTCAATGAGCTTCATTCCCTCAGCCACATCAATTCCCGGCACCAGCTTCGTCATCACATCAATCGCACGCGTCCCATGCTCGATCACAAACTCATCGGCATTCGGCACGCCATAATGCGCCGCCCACTTCCGCCAGCAGCGATTCACGCTCGCAATCGAGCTCACAATCACGCCATCGTTATCAAACAGCAGGCCCTTCGTCTCAATCACAACCCGTCCGCTCAAGCAGCATCTCCCGCGAGCACAAACGCCTTCGCCGCGGCCAACACCTGCTGCACACTCTCCTGGCTACAGCTCTCGCAGTAAACCCGCAACAGCGGCTCCGTCCCACTCGCCCGCAACAGCAACCACGTCTCCGCGGCATTCTTCTTGCCCACGCAAGCCGGGTTCTCCAAAAAGAACTTGATCCCATCCAGCGTCTCGACGCGCAACACCTTCAGCCCGGCAACATCGCTCTCGCCAGCCACAAACGCCTTCGCCCGCCGTATCGCCGACTGCTTCAGCTCATCATTGATGTGCATATCGATGCGCCCATACTGGTGCTCGCCATACTCCGCCTGCAACGCCGCCACAAGCTCACCCAGCGTCTTGTGCTCATCCGCCATCACGTTAGCCAGCAGCAGGCTGTTCAGAATGCCATCGCGCTCCGGCAAGTGCTTCGAGATACCCACACCACCAGACTCTTCGCCACCAATCAACACATCGTGCGCCAGCATCAGGTCCACCACGTACTTGAACCCAATCCCATGCTCATGCAGCTTGCGTCCATACTTCGCCGCAATGCGATCCAACATCTTCGTCGTGTTGAACGCCCGCGTCACATCCCCGGGCCACTTCTTGCGCTCCAACAACCACTGCAGCAGGATCGCAAAAATCTTGTGCGCATCCACCACATTGCCATGCTCATCTACTGACCCTATGCGGTCCGCATCGCCATCCGTAATCAACCCAGCCGCACACTTCTCCGCCACCACAGCCACCTGCGTCGCTGCAATATGCGGCAAAATCGGCTCCGGATTGATCCCCGGAAACGCCGGGTTCAGCTCATTGCGAAACTCCACATACGGAACTCCCGCGCGCTCAAAAATCCCCGCGACATACCCACGCCCCGCGCCATACATCGTGTCGATCAGAAACCGATACCCAGAATCCTTGATCGCCTTCAGATCGACGAACTTCTCCAGCGCCGCAATATACGTCGGCGCAAAATCCACTTCCTCAATTTTGCCCGGCACCTCCGCAACAGCAAGCGGCTTCAGCAAATAGCTCTCAATCGACGCAATAATCGACGGGCTACCCGCGCCGCCATACGTCGCCTTGTACTTCACCCCGTTCCACTCCGCCGGGTTATGGCTCGACGTAATCATCACGCCGCCCGCGGCCCCACGCTCACGCACCGCAAACGAAAGCTCCGGCGTAGGCGTCACCTTGTTCGCCAGAAACACCGGTATCCCCGCACTCGCCAGCACCTCCGCAACAACCTTCGCAAACGACCGCGATCCAAACCGCGTGTCATACCCAATGCAAACGCCGGCCTTCGCGTCCTCGTGATGGATCACATACAGCGCAATCGCCCGTGCCGCCACGCGCACATTCTCATACGTAAAGTCGTCGGCAATAATCCCGCGCCAACCATCCGTCCCAAACTTAACAACCGTAGTCTCACTCATAACCTATCCCCTGCTCCCAAACCCTATTCCCTATTCCCTATTCCCTATTCCCTGCTTTTAGATCAGATCCTCGCGTCCACCTTCATGGATCGCGCGCACCAGCTTCGAAACATCCTGCGATCTCGCCCGCGTCGTAATCAACAACGCATCCGCAGTCTCCACCACGACCAATCCATCCACACCCAGCAACGCAACCGTCTTGCCCGGCGCATACACATAGTTCCCGCTGGACTGAATCGCAAATATCCCCGTCGTCGCACCGTCGATCACGTTGTCCTTCTCGCTCGTGCCCAGATGCTCATGCAGCGAAGCCCACGACCCTAGATCGTTCCACCCAAAGTCCGCCGGCAGGCAATAAATATTCGACCGCTTCTCACCCTTCGCCGACCGCCGCTCAAGAATCGCATAGTCCACCGAAATGTTTTCGCACTTCGGATACTCGCGCTCAAACACCTCTTCAAACTCCGGCGTTCCATGCGCTGCCGCAATCGCTTCCAGCATCGGCACCATATCCGGCACATGCTCTCTCACCGCCGCAGCCAGCGTCTTCGCACTCCAAAGAAAAATTCCGCCATTCCAATGAAAGTTACCCGCCGCTAAAAAACGTTCCGCCGTCGCCGGATCAGGCTTCTCTCGAAACCGCCGCACCCGGTGTACATCAATCGGCACCGCCCCGCAACATCCTTCCACGCCGTCAACGGTAACGCCCTGCTCAATGTACCCATAGCCCGTCTCAGGACGCGTCGGCGGCACACCCAGCACCACAATGTTCTCGCCCGCGGCAGCCAGCTTAATGCCCGCACTCAACACCTGCGCAAACCGCTTCGCATTCGACACCACATGGTCCGAAGGAAACACCCCAAGCACAGTCTCCGGCTCCGTAAGCTCCAGCAGAAACGCCGCCAGCGCACACGCCGGTGCGGTGTTCCGCGCACAAGGCTCAGCCAGCACATGCTCCTGCGAAATCTCCGGCAACTGCTCCGCAATAATCTCCTGCAGCCAACCGTTCGTAATCACCCACACATCCGCCGGCTTGGCCAGCGGAGCCAGCCGTGCCAGCGTCTGCTGAATCATCGTGCGCTCGCCCTCAAGCGCAAGCACCTGCTTCGCAAGTGCGCGTCGGCTGCGCGGCCAGAAGCGTGTCCCGCTTCCTCCCGCCAGAATTACCGGCGCAAACTTTGGGCCCGTTTGGGTCTTCTCATTTGACATACATCACCCTCGCCAAGCGAATCATCCTGCCTCCGCTTCGCAGCCTGCCTTCTGATCTAATTCAGCTTCGCAAGATACTCACGAATCCGTACAACACCTTTGTCGATCACATCCGCAGACACCGCATACGAAAGCCGAATATGCTCTGTCGTGCCAAACGCATCACCCGGAACCACCACAACGTGCGCTTCCGTCAACAGCTTCGCCGCCAGGTCCGACGCCGAAGTAATACCACCCTTGCCAATAAAAGCCTTCACATTCGGATACACATAAAACGCACCCTGCGGCACCGTGCAAGTCAGCCCAGGAATCGTCTTGAACCCTTCCAGAATCCGGTCGCGCAGCTTGATGTAATCCGCACGCATCTCGCTCACGCACTCCTGGCTCGCCGTCAACGCGGCAATCGAAGCCTGCTGCACCATGCTCGCCGTGTTTGACGTGCTCTGCGACTGTAGCTTGCTCATCGCGCTGATAATCTGCTTCGGCCCCAGCGCAAACCCCGCCCGCCATCCCGTCATCGCATACGTCTTCGACAGCGACCCCAGAATCACGATGTGCTCCTTGCACTCCGTAAACGACCCGCCGCTCACCACCTCGCCGGTAAACGTCAGGTACACATAGCACTCATCGAGCAACACATAGATACCCTTCGCATGAGCCAGCCGCACAATCGCTTCCAGGTCAGCCGGACTCACCACCGCGCCCGAAGGATTCGAGGGCGTATTCAAAATAATCGCCTTCGTCTTCGGCGTAATCGCGGCTTCAATCATCGCCGCCGTCACGCGAAAGTTCTCACTCTCTTTGCTCTCGACGAAGACCACCGTTCCGCCCGCATACTGAATGATGTCCTTGAAGCTCACCCAATAAGGCACCGGCAGAATCACCTCATCGCCGTGGTCCACCAACGCCTGCACCGCGTTGAACAACGCCAGCTTGCCGCCGGTCGTAAACACGCACTCTTCAACCGTATAGTTCGACTTGAAGTCCGCCGCATGACGATCCACAATCGCCTGCCGAACCTGCGGCACACCGGCCACAGCCGTATAACGGCTGAAGTTGTTCTCAATGGCCTTGATCGCGGCCTGCTTAATATGTTCCGGAGTATTGAAGTGTGGCTCGCCTGCGCCAAAGTCCGCCAGGTCAATCCCCTGCGCCTTCATCTTCAACGCTTCCGCAGTAATGGCCATCGTGGCCGATACTTCGATCCGATTCACGCGATCGGACAAAACCTTCCTACTTGCTTCGGAACTCATGCCTCTAGTCTTTCAGATTTACCCCTGGAGATAAAGCACCAGGGCATTCCTTGGCGAACCTTAGCTCCCTTCGCGCCCTTTGCGTTCAAAGCTTTTGCCTCTCCTACCGCCGCTTCCGCACCACCCACGTCGTCATACACCGGTAATCCTGCACAATCGTCGTCTTCAGCGGATCCACCAACACCGCACCCATCTGCCGAGTCATATCCATCAGCGCTGCCTCATCCACCAGAAACCACTCAGACCCATCCCCAATCCGGTACACATGCCCCCGCACGCGCTCAAACTCCATCCCAATCCTCGACCCCAACCGGCAAAACAACATCCCACCCGGCCGCAACACTCTCCAAAGCTCCTCCACCATCGCCAGAAAGTGCTGCTCATCCCGGGCAAAGTGCAGCACGGAGTTACAAATCACCACATCCGCAAACCCATCGGCAAACGGCATCTTCTCCAGCGCAGCCACCTGAAAGTTCTCCGTCGACAACCCCGGCGCAAGCTCCGCCGCCAATGCCGTCACATGCGCCACACCCTCGGCACTTGCATCCACCGCAAACACCTCAGCCCCATCCCGCAACAGATGCACCAGGTTCCGCCCATACCCGCACCCGGCATCCAGCACCTTCATCCCACGCGCAATATTCCCCCGCAGAATCTGGTCAAACACATAAATATCAATCTGCCCAAACTGCTCCTGCACACTCATAGGTCCCACGTTCACTGCCTCACCGTTCCACTCACATCGCTGATCACCAGCGTTTCATAGTCCAGACCCGTCGACGCCGTAAAGTACAAATACGCCACCGCCGGCACCGCATTCACAGACCCTGAAAAAATCTGCGTTCCATTCTGCGTCACCGTGTACTGCCCATTCACCAGCGTAAAGACAAACGTGTTGACCAGTGTCTGTCCTCGCACCACAATCGGCGAAATATTGTCGTTGTAGTTGAACCAGGGGTTCTCCCACTGCGCTGTCTCTCCCCGCGTCACTCCGACATACGGCACCATCGGCGCATCCGGCGGCCCATTCTGATAGGTATCGAAACCCAGCACCAGTCCCGGAATTCCCTCCGCGCCCAACCCTTGCCCCTTCAACCCCATGGAAGTCAACGTAGCACCCAGGCTGGGATCACCCAACACTACAGTGAATCCATCGGCAGGGGTAGCACTCGCATTACTCGTCGTCATCGTAAAGCTCAACGTAAAGTTCGTCGTCGAGATCAACTGCGACCACACCAGTTGCGCTGCCTGCTCTCCCGTGTTCGTCAATTGATAGGTGCAGGCAGTCCCTCCGCTTACAACCGCGCTTCCATGCGCGATCCAGCTTGGATCACAAAGATCGCCGATCTGGTTCAAGACGCCGACAAACAACCCAACCGTATTGCTCGTGACCGAAGTCGCGGAATTACTCACCACCACATAAAACGTGCTTCCATCCTCCGCTGCGGTAGCGCTCGTTGCGCTATAGGTCGAACTCGTCGCGCCCGAAATCGCAGCGAACGTCGCGCTGCCCGGCCCAGCCTCATACCACTGGTACGTCAACGGCAGCGTCGACTGCGCGACCACCGAAAAAGTGCCCGTCTGCCCCACCTGCACATACTGCGACACAGGCTGCGTAACAATCAGAATCCCGCCCGAAACCGTCAGCAGCGCGTTCTGCGAAGCAGCCTGCCCGTAAACATTCTGGGCCACCACATAGTACTGATCGCCGCTATCCAGGAGCGCCGTCTGGCTCGCCGGAACCGTGTAGCTCGTCCCCGTCGCTCCCGATATCGTCGTCCCCGCCGCCTGCCCAGCCGGTATCCGGTACCACTGGTACGTAATCGTCGGCGATCCGGTCGCCAGCGCGCTAAACGTTGCCCCCGTACCGGGAGCCACCGTCACTCCCACTGGCTGCTGCACAATCGTCGGCGGCGTCGGTCCCATCGCTACATGCATCGTCGCAATCGTGCTGGTATACACCGTTCCGCAGGCATCGGTCACCGTCGCATAAAACTGTGTGCCGTCGTCGCCGTTTACGGTAGTCGGCGTCACGTAAACCGCCGCCGTCGCTCCCGCGATAGCGCTCCCGGTCACTCCACCCGGAGCAATCTCGTACCACTGATAGGTAAACGACCCCTGCCCCGCTGCCGCTACTTTGAACGTCCCCACCTGCCCCGCCGTAATCTGCACGTCCACCGGCTCCGTCGTAATCGAGCTCCCGATCGTCACCGTCACAGCGTTCGAGGTCACACTGGCCAGCGCATTGCTCACCACGCAATCATAAGTTCCCGACTGCGCCGCCTGAGCCGCTTGTATCGTGTACGTCGAGCCCGTCGCCCCCGGAATGTTTGCCCCATTCCATTGCCACTGAAACATCGTCGCATTGCTCGCCGCAACCGACAGCGTCAGCGTGCTGTCCAGGCAAACACTCGCCGCCGCGGGCTGCGTTGTAATCACCGGAAAGTCCGCCGCCGTGATCACCACCGTCAGCAGCGCGGACGAGCTCGTCACAGAGCCGTAATCATTCGACACCGTAACCCGAAACGACGATCCATTGTCGCTCGCGGTCGTCGGCGGAGTCGTATAGCTCGTCGCCGTCGCTCCCGGAATCGCCACGCCATTCTTGAACCACTGCAACTGAAGAGGCGCATGCCCCGTAGCCGTCACGGAAAACGTTGCCGTTTGGCCGCCCGCCACCGTCACACTCTGCGGCGCACTCACCGTCGGCCCGGCATCGGTCATCAGCCACGGCCCACACCCGCACATCCCCATCACAGCACAGGTCAACACAACGACAAGGACAGACCGCAACAACAGGCGTAGGCCCGTAATCATTCAGGTAGCTCCAGCGTGAGGTTTTTCCGGTTCAACCTCAGTATCGCATCACGAGCCTAATTCCGCTTACCTGGCGACTTCCTCTTCAACCGCTCCACCACATTCGGAGGCACCAGCGAGCTCACATCCCCACCCAGCTCAAACACACCCTTGATCAGCCTTGAGCTCACATACGTGTACTTCTCGCCCGGCATCATAAACAGCGTCTCAAGCTCCGGATCGAGCTTCCGGTTCATCATCGCCATCTGCAGTTCATACTCATAGTCCGAGATCGCCCGAATCCCACGCAACACCGCCTTCGCCCCCTGCTGCCGCGCAAAGTCCACCAGCAGCCCATCGAACGTAGCCACCGTCACATTCCCATACCCAACCGTCGCTTCGCGAATCATCTCCTCGCGCTCGGGCACGGTAAACAACGGAGTCCCCTTCTCGGAGTTACGCAGAATCGCCACCACTAACTCGTCCACAATTTTGGCCCCCCGCATAATCAGGTCAAGGTGCCCATTAGTCAGTGGATCGAACGTCCCCGGATAAATCGCCTTAGTTTGCATCGCACACCGAGCATACCTGCCTCAGCCCCCTTTGCGAAACTTCGCCCCCACCCCACAGCAGTTGCCCTTACTGTTCGCTGTTAGCTATTGGCTGTTAACTCTCACCTTACCGCCCCTTCAACAACTCTCTCGCAATCACAATCCTCTGTATCTCGCTCGTCCCTTCCCCAATCGTGCAAAGCTTCACATCCCTATAAAACTTCTCCGCCGGATAGTCCTTGATAAACCCATACCCTCCATGAATCTGCACGCCCTCATCGCAAATCCGGCAAGCCGCCTCGCTCGCATACAGCTTCGCCATCGCGGACTCCATCGTCACCGTCTTGCCTGCATCCTTCATCTGCGCCGCGCGCATCGTCAACAACCATGCGGCATCGAGCTGCGTCGCCATATCCGCCAGCTTGAACTGGATCGCCTGAAACTCACTAATCGCCTTCCCAAACTGCCTCCGCTGCAACGCATACTTCATCGCCGCGTCCAGCGCTCCCCTCGCCATCCCCAACGCCAGCGCTGCAATCGAAATCCGCCCTCCATCCAGCACCCGCATCGCATCCTTGAACCCCTCACCGACCTTCCCCACCAGGTTCTCCTCCGGAACAAAGCAGTCCTCAAAGATCAACTCCGCCGTATCGCTGGCCCGCAGCCCCAGCTTGTTCTCCTTCTTCCCCGGCCTGAAACCCTTCGTGCCTTTCTCCACCAGAAACGCCGAAATCCCTCCATGCGTTGCCTTTTCTCTATCCGTAATCGCCAACACCAGCGCACAATCCGCATACGTCCCATTGGTAATAAACGTCTTCGACCCATTCAGCACCCACCCGCCATCACGACGAACCGCCGTCGTCCGCATTCCCCCCGCATCCGACCCCGAACCCGGCTCCGTCAACCCCCAAGACCCCAGCCACTCCCCACTCGCCAGCTTCGTCACCCACCGCTTCCGCTGCTCGTCGTTACCACCCAGCATGATGTGGTTCGTACACAGCGAGTTATGCGAAGCCACAATGATCCCCACGCTTCCATCCACGCGCGAAAGCTCTTCCACCGCCAGCACATACTCCACATACCCCATTCCCGCGCCGCCCAGCTCTTCCGGAAAGATGACCCCCATCAACCCCATCTCACCCAGCTTCTTCACCACCTTGTGCGGAAACTCACTCTTCTCATCCCACTCGCTCACATGCGGCGCAATCTCCCTCTCCGCAAAGCCCCGAACCTCACGCCGCAGCTGTTCCTGCTCTTCCGTCAACCCAAACATAGCCAAGCAAGTCCTCCATCCACAAACCGCCTCAAGCTACCACAGCCCCTACACCACTGTCCCTCCACGCCTTAACTCGAAACTGGAAACTCATAACTGGAAACTGAAAGCCTAACCGCTCTCCCCCACCAGCCCTAAATCCGGGCGCCCCGGGTCCGGATTTTCGGACCCGGGCATTCGCGCCAGCGAACCGCTCTCCTACAACCGAGCACAAATCAAAAGCGGCAGCCAACCGAAGTCGACCACCGCTCTCACTATTCCCTGTTCCCTACTGCCTACTCCCTGCTCCTAAGCCTGTGGCTTCGGCGTAAACAAAACAAACTTCGCCGAAACCTCGCTCCACTTCGCCAGCAGTCTCTCTCCAAGCGTGCTCTCCGCCAGCCGCACATGCTCTTCCAGCAACGCTTTCAAAGCAGACTGCTTCTCAGCATCGACCGCCGTAAACTCCTGCGCTTCCAGGAACTCCGTGTGATAGCGGACCTCTGAAATCAGCGTCTGCGCTTCATCCAGAACCCATGCCGTGCCGCCGGTCATCCCCGCGCCAAAGTTGATCCCGATGTCGCCCAGAATCACCACCTGCCCGCCGGTCATGTACTCGCAGGCATGGTCGCCCACGCCTTCAATCACAGCCTGCACGCCGGAGTTCCTCACCGCAAACCGCTCGCCCGCTCTACCAGCAGCAAACAATTTTCCGGCTGTAGCTCCGTATAGCGCAACGTTGCCCAGCAACACATGCTCGTGGCTGGCCTCCGCCGCGCAGCCAATGGCACGCATCACCAGCTCGCCGCCCGAAAGTCCCTTGCCGACAAAATCATTCGCCTGCCCGGTCAGCACGATCTTCATGCCCGTCGCCGCAAACGCGCCAAACGACTGGCCAGCCGTACCTTCCAGCTCAAACGTAACGTCTGCCTTGTCCAGCTCGCCCTTCGCACGCAGTATCGAAAGCTCACCCGCCAACCGCGCACCAACCGCACGATGCGCATTGCTGATCGCCGACTTCACCACATACGGCTTGCCTTCCGCCGCAGCCTCAACCGCAGGCTTCGTCCACGGCTCATCCAGCGGATGGTCCTCACCCGGCCTGTCATTGCGAACACCCATCCAACGCGTCGGCCCTTCGCCAGCCCGCGAAAGCATCGGTGTCAGATCGAGATTGCCATCAAACCGCACCTGCTCCAGCAGATCGACCCGGCCCACCGCATCCTGCAAGCTCGCCAGCCCAAACTTCGCCAGC
>Ga0302314_10006423_pt1 | contig 21277 bp, 16 predicted proteins | sample III_Palsa_N2_3_FD_200533 | JGI IMG/M metagenome (GOLD analysis project Ga0302314, IMG submission 200533) | Peat permafrost microbial communities from Stordalen Mire near Abisko, Sweden - III_Palsa_N2_3 | ecosystem: Environmental > Terrestrial > Soil > Palsa > Peat permafrost | place: Sweden...
CGACAGCGCAGCGCATGCATCGGCTGCAGTGCATCGCCCAGGCACTTTTGCAATACTTTGGTCGCGCGCATGGTGTGGTCTCCTCTGGCTTCGTAACCCGTGAGGAATGACCGCATCATGCGTGCACCGTTCCTTCAGTCCGCACGCAAGGCGTTGATTGAGCGAGGAGATTCGTGGGGAAACCTCAGGGACGGAGGTAGTTAATTTGGGATAATCGCCTTTATTAGGCAATGGGAAAGTTGACCACCATTCGATACCCGGTTCTTCGCGCATACCATGATGAGGCTCCGATGACTCGTACAGTTGCTGACAAACGCACCACCTTTCGCGCCCTGCATCAGCAAGGTTGTTTCGTGCTCCCCAATCCCTGGGATGTGGGCAGTGCACGGATGTTGCAGCACCTGGGCTTTGCAGCGCTGGCCTCGACTAGTTCGGGTTATGCCTGGTCAACAGGTCGCCCCGACTACGCGGTGACGCTCACGGATGTACTACAGCATCTGGCTTCTCTGTGCGAAGCGGTTGACCTGCCGGTGAACGCCGATTTCGAGTCCGGTTTTGCATCCGATCCCGAAGGGGTAGCGGTCAATGTCGGGCTCGCGGTGCAGGCGGGCGTGGCTGGCCTCTCGATTGAGGATCGCGATATCGAGGCTCCGTTCGGCCTCTACGACAGCGCCTTTGCGGTGGAACGCATCCGTGCTGCTCGTGCAGCGATCGACCGGTCGGGCGAGAACGTCATACTGGTGGCTCGTACCGAGGGCCTGCTACACGATGCCGATGCCGTCACGCCGGCCATCGACAAGCTGGTTGCCTTTGCCATGGCGGGTGCCGACTGCCTGTATGCGCCGGGCGTACGCGACAAGGCCCACATCGCGACGATGGTCCGTGCGGTGGCACCCAAGCCGCTCAATGTCCTGGTCATGGACACCGAATGGAGCGTCGCCGAACTGGCCGATCTTGGCGTGCGACGCATCAGTATCGGCGGTGCGTTGGCACGGGCTGCTTGGGGCGCGGCATTGGTGGCTGCCGAACAGATGAGGGCCAGTTCGTTTAAGGGGCTGGCCAATGGAACGCCCGGCAGGCAACTGAACGATATCTTCGCCGGCTTCGCTTGAAGCTGTGCCGCGATTCTTTTACGTCTTCGAACTCCAGGGTCGTCGCTGGCCTTGGCCGAATCCGTTCGGCTGTGCGGCGATCGATCAAGAGGCGATCATGACCAGCGTGCTGATTACGGGCTATTGCATGGGGACGTCGGCGTTATGCGCAGCGAATGCATTTCCGCCGGCAACTACGTCGGCTTACGTGACGCTTTTCCCACGCGGCCAACCCGCCCAGTCACATCGAGAGAACGGCAGATAACCGTACTGCTGGTTTCTTGCACGCCTGCGACCGAGCGCAGCAATTCGATGAGTTGTCCAAGATGTGCGGTGTCCCTGCAGGCGACACGCAGGCGCGCATCAAACGAACCGGTCAGCGATACGGCGTCTTGAACAATGTCAATGTTGTGCAGCGCCTGTTCGAACGCCTCCATGCTGGTACCCGGCTGTAGCTTTACGTCGACAAACGCATGCAGGCCAAAGCCCATCGCTTCCATCGAAACCTGGGCCTTGAACCCGGTAATGATGCCACGCTCTTGCAGACGGGCGACGCGCTCAGCGGTGGCATTGGGACTGAGGTTGATCTGCTCACCGAGCTCCCGAAAGCTCTTTCGTCCGTGCGTTAGCAGTACACCGAGGATTTTGCGGTCGATGTCATCTATGGCAGTACTTCGCAACGTTTAGTCTCCCAAATCTGACGCTTGTATGAGTAAAAACACAAAATAATAGAAATGGCAACACAAGACGCGGTTTGATCGCTATCTTACCGCGATTAGTGCTGCCATATATCGTAATAAGGTTACGTTGGCAGGGAACCAGCGCGGTGCTGCTGCAAAAGTTCGCTTTGATCAATGGCTGTTCAATTAAGGAGGATGTTCATGCGCTTTTTTCGTGCCATTACGTCGTGCGTGTTGCTATTGGCTCCGCTCGCTGTTGCGGTCGCTCAGATAAACCCGCCCGCCGTGCCGATTGACGCGGCCGCGCGCAAATCAGTTGTTGAAAGTCTGGGCAAGCAGATGCAGGTCAACTATGTATTCCCTGTGGTCGCCGGCAAGGTGGCGACGGAGCTCTCGACCAACGTCTCGCGCGGTGCTTACAACGGTAGCAAGACAACCGATGTTTTCGCCAAGACCTTGACTGCGGACCTCGCCAAGGCGGGTCAGGATCGACATCTGCGCGTGCTCTACGATCCGACTTTCAAGGCTGGACCTGACGATCAAAAGACGCCTACCCAGGAAGAGGTGGATGAGACAAGAAAATTTGTGCTTCAGGATGGTTTCGGTATCGCCAAGGTGGAACGGCTGCCGGGCAATGTGGGATATCTCGATCTTCGTGAGTTCCCTCCGGCCGAGTTCGTGACCGGTGCTTACGCCTCAGCGATGAATCTGCTCTCGGGTACCGATGCATTGATTCTCGACCTGCGGAGGAACGGTGGTGGCGATCCTGCTGCGGTGGCGGCCTTCCTCAGCTACTTCTTTATCGAGGGCGACAGTCGGCACCTCAACGATCTCTATTGGCGTCACGACAACAGCACCCAGCAGTACTGGACCATGCCTGTCGCCGGTGCACGTTATACAAAACCCGTTTACGTACTGACGTCGGCTTACACCTTCTCGGGAGGTGAAGAGTGCGCCTATGACTTCCAGACGCAGAAGCGGGCCACCCTCGTAGGTCAGACCACTGGCGGCGGCGCCAATCCGGGTGGTGCGTTCTCGCTGGGGCACGGTTTCGTTGCGTTCATTCCGACCGGGCGCGCGATCAATCCGATTACCAAGACGAACTGGGAACATGTGGGTGTGAAACCCGACGTGATGGTTCCTTCCGCAGACGCGATGAAGACGGCTTACACCAGCGTCCTTGTGTCGTTAATCCAGAAGACCAAGGACAGTGAGCAGCGGGATGCGCTGCAACGCACGCTGACTAGAGTCAAGAAAGGCGAAGACGAGAAGCCCAACTACGAGCCGCCCAAACAGTGATGTGGACAGGCCGCACAAGCGGTAATCAAGCGGACAAATAGCAAAGCTAGGGAAGGGTGGGAGGCAGCGTGGCAGCCTTCGAACGTCGATGACGCCCCGCGTTGATATAAAAATATCATTGACACGTAAATGTTAATTAGATAACACTGCGTCAGTGGGCTGTCCACGCGACTATCTCGGGGGAGAACGTCATGGAGTTTCGTTATCTGCAGCACAGTCGGCGCAGCATCTGCATGGCCATTGCCGTGGCTTTGCTGGGGCCGCTCGGTGTCGCGGCACAACCATCGACTGCGAACGGGACGGACTCCGTAGCGGAGGTCGCCAGCAGCAGTGGGGCGGCCGAAAGCGGAATGGTTGCTCCTGCCACCGGCCAGGGTCAGGCAGCGTCGTTGCCTGCTGCCAGCAGCACGGCGCCGACCAATCTGGGTGCGATCATGGTTACCGCCAACAAGCGCACTGAACGGCTGCACGACGTGCCGATGGCGGTGTCGGCTCTGTCGGGCGACCAACTCGAACGGCAGAGCGCGTTCAGCTTCGCCGACTACGCCACGCAGGTACCCGGGCTCAACGTCATTACAACCGGCGCGGGTCAGACCCAGTTGGTGCTGCGCGGCGTCACCTCGGGTTACGGCCAGGCCAATTCCTCGGTGGGAACTTATATCGACGACACCCCGTACGGCTCAAGCACGGTTTATTCGGCAGGCTCCCTGTTGACACCGGATATCGACCCCGACGATCTGCAGCGCATCGAGGTGCTGCGCGGACCGCAGGGCACGCTGTACGGTTCGAACACGCTGGGCGGACTGGTCAAGTTCGTCAGCACGCCGCCTGACAGCACGCAGTTTTCCGGCCGCGTCGAGGCAGGTGTCAGCAGTGTTGCAGGTGGCGGCAGTGGTTACGATACGCACGCCACGGTCAACCTGCCGCTCGTTCAGGACAAGCTCGCACTGCGTGTCAATGTCTATGACCGCCAGGATCCGGGTTATGTCGACAACATATTCACTGGACAGAAAGATCTCGACGGCGACAAGGTGCACGGTGCGCGCGCGCAATTGTTGTGGACACCGACGCAACAGTTTTCCATCAAATTGTCGGCGCTTGCGCAGAATCTGAGCAGTAGCAGCCTGGCGAATGCCGGTATCGACGTGGACCCGGTGACGCTGAAGCCGATTTATGGCGACCTGCAGCAGAGTCGTGCGGCCAGTACCGGCATGTTCGATCTGCGCTATCGGCTGTACAGCGCTGACGTGAATGCCGACTTTGGCTGGGCCAAACTTATCTCCACGAGCAGTTACAGCACGCTGGCCAAGGACTCCAACACGGACTACACCACCGCCTACGGACCGGTACTGAACCCTTCGTTTGGCCTGACCGGCGTCGGCTATTCGTTGCTCAATCCGATTACGTTGGGCAAGTTCACCCAGGAACTTCGGCTGCAATCGTCGCAAGATCAGACGCTGGAGTGGCGGGTCGGCGCTTTCTACACACGCGAGCACAGCAGCAACGTGCAGGACATACTGAGCTTCGACGCAAATACCGGTGAGCCGGTCGCGCTGCCGACGCTTGGTCATATTTCTGTTGGGCCCGCGATCTTCAAGGAATGGGCCGGCTTCGGCGACCTGACCTGGCACGTCACTTCGCAGTTGAGCTTGCTGGTTGGCGCACGTTACAGCAGCGACAAGACCTCTTACACGCAGACCGGCGATGGCATCCTGGTCGGACCCACCGACTTCACCATCCGCCAGTCGGACAGCCCAACCACCTACCTGCTCAACCCGAGTTTCAAATTCAACGATGACCTGATGGCCTACGCACGTATCGCCTCGGGCTTCCGGCCCGGCGGCCCCAACGTTGGCGTGCCACCGGGCCTGGGTGCACCGGTGACCTTCGGTCCCGACAAGCTGGTGAGTTACGAGCTTGGTCTCAAATCGACCATGCTCGATAACCGCATGACCATCGATGTCGACGCGTTTTATATCGACTGGAGCCAGATCCAGCTGACTTCTTATGCAGATGGTTTCGGCTTCCTGGGCAATGGCGGCAAAGCCACCAGCCAGGGTCTGGAAGCGAGCTGGCAGTACGCGCCGGTGCACGGCCTGCTGCTGTCGGCCAACGCCAGCTGGACCGATGCGGAGCTGGCGGCGAATACCCCGCCGGGTTTGTACGGCTACAAGGGCGACAGCCTGCCGTTCGTGCCGAGATGGAATCTGAATCTGGGTGCGGACTACGACTTTCCACTGGCGGGGGGCTGGTCGGGTTTCGTTGGCGGCAACTATCGCTTCATCGGTGCGCGCAAGGCCGATTTCGCGGTCGTTCCGGGGCCGCGCAGCACGGTTCCCAGTTACGACGAAGTCGATCTGCGCGCGGGTGTCAACTACGCCAACTGGACGTTCAAGGCATACGTCAAGAACGTGACCAACGGGCGCGGTATCACCTCGGTCAGCCCGGAAACCACCGATCCTCTGGGCAGCCCGTTCGCTGCGACTTATGTGATGCCGCGCACCGTCGGTGTATCGGCCACTGTGGATTTCTGAGCAAGCCCATCGCCCATCTGTATCCGGAGTTCAATCATGCACAACTACGTGAAACGTGGTGCGGCGTTCGTCATCAGCTGCGTCGCAAGCATCGCGATGGCGCAGGTGGCGCAGCCGATTCAACCGTCGCCAGCGTTGCCGATGACTCCCAGCCCCGTGGTTGCTGCGGCGGCTGCGAGTAATCCGGCCGACGCGACACACGCCTTGACCGCAGACGATCTTTCGAGCTTCCTCGACGGTATGGTGCCGTTCGCTCTTGAGCGCGGTGACGTCGCCGGCGGCGTGATCTCGGTGGTCAAGGATGGCAAGGTGCTGTTCGCCAGGGGTTACGGCTATGCCGACCTCAAGACGCGCACGCCGCCTTCGCCAGAGACCACGCTGTTCCGCCCCGGCTCGACCTCCAAGCTGTTCACCTGGACGGCGGTGATGCAGCTGGTCGAGCAGGGCAAGCTGGATCTGGACGCGGATATCAATCAGTACCTCGACTTCAAGATCCCGCCGCGCGACGGCAAGCCGATCACTTTGCGCAACCTCATGACGCACACGCCGGGTTTCGAGGACACCGCCCGCGGCTTGTTGCCGGCATCGACAGACGATATCGACCTGGGGAACTATCTGAAATCGCACATCCCGGCGCGGATCTTTGCGCCTGGGAAAGTTGTGGCCTATTCCAATTATGGCTGTGGCCTCGCCGGTTACATCGTCCAGCGTGTGTCGGGCGAGCGCTTCGAGGACTACATCCAGCATCACATTTTCGAGCCGCTGGACATGCCTCATTCCAGCTTCGCCCAGCTGTTGCCGGCTGCGCTGGCCCCGCTGATGGCCAAGGGTTACGAGAGCGCGTCGAAGGGCGAGCCGCAGCCGTTCGAGGCGGTCGATCCGGCGCCGGCCGGCGCCTTGAGCAGCTCGGCCATGGACATGGCGAACTTCATGATTGCCCAGTTGCAAGGTGGTCGCTTCGGTGACACCCGGATTCTCAAGCAGGCCACCGCCGACCTGATGCACAGCCCCCAATACACCGCGGCACCGGGCTTGAACGGTTTCGATTTGGGCTTCTATCAGGAAAACAGCCACGGCCAGCGCATCATCGGCCATGCCGGCGACACCATGGTGTTCCATAGCGATCTGCATCTCATGCTGGATGCGAACGTCGGCGTCTTCATGTCGTTCAACAGCGCCGGCAACGAGGGCGGCGCGCATGTGATCCGCGAAGCGATCTTTGCCAAGTTCCTGGATCGCTACTTCCCCTGGAGTGCACCGGAGGAACCGACCGCAAGCAGCGCGAAGGCCGATGCCGCACGCGTCGCCGGCTGGTACGAGTCGAGCCGGCGCAACGAAAGCGCCCTGCGCGTGCTCTACATGCTGGGCCAGGTCAGCGTCGCGGCACAGCCCGATGACACCATCGTCGTTTCGGCCTGGAACAACTACGCAGGCAAGCCGCTCTACTGGCGCGAGACCGGTCCGCTGACGTATCGCGAAGTCAACGGCGACGCGCACCTGAAATTCGTCACCGATGCGCAGGGCAAGATCAGCTACTGGGCCACTGATGTGGAAGCGCCCGTGTTTGTGTTCCAGCGCGTGTCTGGTGCCAGGGCAATGGGCACGGTCGGCCTGTGGGCAGGCCTGTCGTTCGCCGTCGTCATCGTGGCCTTGCTGACCTGGTTCATTGGCGGCTGGGTACGCCGGCACTATCGCCGTCCGCTGGTGCTTGAGGGTGTCCAGCGCCGCTCGCGCCTGCTGTCGCGGTTGGGTGTGCTGGCGCTGTTCGTGGACGTGGGTGGCTGGCTGGGTCTGCTCGCTGCGCTTTCGGTGAGCGAGGACATCGTGCTGCAGGGCAGGGCAACGCCGTGGCTTTATCTGCTCTACGTGCTGGGTCTGTTCGGCTTGCTGGGCGCCGTCGCCGTGGTCGTGCATGCGGTGTGCAGCTGGCTGGCACCGCGTCGCAGCCGCTGGGTGCGTGCAGGCGAAACCGTACTGGCATTCGCCGCGATCTACCTGGCGTGGTTCATCGTGGTGTTCGGCCTGGTCAGCTTCAGCGCACGTTATTGACGGCAAGTCGTCGAGCGCGCGCATTTCCGGATCAACAGGAGTTTTCATGAACAACAACGGACAAGTGCGACTGCAGATGCAGACATGCATCGAGCGGCGACCGACCGTGGCGCCTTTCCACATCACGGGCTATACCTTCACCGCGTTCGAAGCGGTGGTGGTCACTCTGGAAGCGGACGGTCTGGTCGGTCAAGGCGAAGGTCTCGGGGTCTATTACAAGGAGGACACGCCGGAAAAGATGCTGGCGCAGATCGAGGCCCTGCGTGGCCAGATCGAAGCTGGCCTCACCCGTGAACAGTTGCAGCAAATGCTGCCCGCCGGCGGCGCGCGCAATGCGCTCGACTGTGCGTTGTGGGATCTGGAGGCCAAGCGCAGCGGCAAACCCGTGTGGATGCTGGCCGGTCAGGACAAGCCGAAGGCGCTGATGACTACGTACACGGTCGGCGCTGACCAACCGCAGGTGATGGCCGAGCGCGCCCGCGCCTTCGCCAGCGCCCGTGCGATCAAGCTCAAGCTGACCGACGACGATATCAATGCGCAACGTGTGCTGGCCGTGCGCGCGGCACGCCCTGACGTATGGTTGATGGTCGACGCCAATCAGGGTTTCACGCGCGAGTCGTTTGCGCGCCTGTTGCCGACCCTGGTGGAGGCACGGGTCGATGTGGTCGAGCAACCTTTCCCGATTGGCAAGGAAGCGTGGCTCGACGGACTGGAGCGGCCGATCCGCATCGCCGCGGACGAAAGCGTGCAGGATCGCAGCGACCTGCAGAAGATGGTCGGCCGCGTCGACATCATCAACATCAAGCTGGACAAGTGCGGCGGCCTGACCGAGGCGCTGGCGATCGTCACGGACGCGCGCAAGCTCGGTTTCGAGTTGATGGTCGGCAACATGTCCGGTTCATCCCTGGCCATGGCACCGGCCTTTGTGGTGGGCCAGTGCTGCGGCGTGGTGGATCTGGACGGCCCGACCTTTCTGACCACTGATCGGTCGCCATCTGCCAGCTACGAGGATGGATACATCTGGTGTGCGGACGAGCTGTGGGGTGGGCCGGCGATGGTTGCGTAGGTCGGTCGTGCGCGATCCTTTTGTGGGAGCGACTTCAGTCGCGATGCTCTTGGTGGTCTCCCAAAAAGCCATCGCGACTGAAGTCGCTCCCACATTTGGTTCGCGCACGACCGAAGGGAGTCCCTTGTGGACAGGGTGCGCTTCTACAATCGGTCTATTGGGAACGGAGGGAGTGACATGTGTCGAATAGCCTGATTCCAGCACGCGAGCGCAACTGGTTTGGACATCCACGCGGCCTGAGCGTGCTGTTCCTGACCGAGATGTGGGAGATGTTCTCCTTCTTCGGCATGCGCGCGATCCTGGTCTATTACATGACCAAGCACCTGGACATGGGGCAGGAATACGCCTCGCTGGTCTATGGTGCCTACGCGGCCTTCGTCTATTTCACGCCGGTATTCGGCGGCATGGTGGCCGACCGCTGGCTGGGCAAGCGCAATGCGGTGGTGATCGGCGGCGCGGCGATGGCGCTTGGCCATTTCATGATGTCCTCAGAGGCGCTGTTCTATCCGGCGCTGGCCACGATTGCGCTTGGCAATGGCTTGTTCCTGCCCAGTCTGGCCAGCCAGATCGAGGGCCTCTATCGCGATGGCGACGTGCGCAGCAAGAGCGCCTACAACATCTATTACGTGGGCATCAACCTGGGTGGATTTCTGGCGCCGCTGGTGTGCGGCACGCTGGGCGAATCGTATGGCTGGCACTGGGGGTTCGCCGCGGCTGGCTTCGGCATGCTGCTGTCGCTGATGATCTATCTGGCAGGGCGCCGCTACCTGCCGCCGGAACCGGCGCGCGGTGCCGCCATGCGCGCGGCCACGCCACCGTGGGACCGTGCCGTGCGGGATCGCTTCGCTTTTCTGATCGGCATTGCCGCGATCGTGGTGATCTTCCGTGGTGCCTACGAGCAGAACGGCAACACCATCGCCCTGTGGGCCGACACCGGCATTGACCGGCAGCTGGCATCGGGCTGGGTGATACCGATGACCTGGTTTCAGTCGATCAACTCGCTGGCGGTGTTCGTGTTCACTCCCTTCCTGGTCGCACGCTGGACACGTCTGGCCCGGCACGGCGTGGAAACACCCTTGCTGGGCAAGATGGCGTTCGGCGCCGTCATCGTCGGCGTTTCCTACGTCGCGCTCGGCATCGTCGCGGCATGGAATGACGCGCACGGCACGCGAGCCAGCTGGCTCTGGCTGTTCGGCTGGTTCGTGTTGTTCACCATCGGTGAGCTTTACATCCTGCCGGTCGGGCTGGCCCTGTTCGGTCGGCTGGCACCAGAGGGGTTTCGCGCCACCAGCATCGCCACGTGGTTCTTCGCCGGCTTCTTCGGCAACCTGCTCGCCGGCGCCCTGGGCACGCTTTGGAGCGTGCTTTCCCATGGCTGGTTCTTCGCCCTGATCGGGGCGGTTTCCGGTGTGGCGGCGGTGCTGCTGTATGCGCTCAGCCTTCGTATGGGTAAGGTGGAACATCAGCGCGCTGCGACCGGGCCCGCGCTGTCCACCCACTGAGCTGACTACCGTGACCAAAGACCTGCAAAAGAAATTGAAGAGCCGGTGGGATTCGTTCACTACCGCCGAGCAGAAGATCGCCACTCACCTGTTGCACAACGTCAGCGGCATCCCGTTTGAGACAGCTGCGTCACTGGGCAAACGCGTCGGTGTCAGCCCGATGACCGTAGGGCGGTTCTTGCGCAACCTCGGTTATGCCGGCCTCAACGAGTTGAAAGAAGAGCTGCGCGGCGACGCGCCGTGGCTGCAGCTGTATGCGACCCCGGAGCAGGCTACTCATTCCGACGTTGTTTCCGAGACCCTCAAGGCAGAAATACGCGGCCTGACCCAGGTACATGAGCTGACGCGCACCGCGGAGTGGAAAGCCATCGTCAAGCTGCTGGTGGCCGCCGATCGCGTGTCCGTCGCCAGCTTTCACCAGGCCCGCTTCCTCGGGATCGGTTTCGCCGGCCTGCTGCAGAGTGTCAAGCCGCGTACGGTGTTCGTCGAAGGAAACGATGGCGCGTATGCCGACATGCTGCTTGATGCGAACGAAAAGAGTTGTGTGCTGCTGATCGACTTTCGGCGCTACTCGCGGCACTTCCGCATTCTGGCCGAGGAAACCGCAGCACGCGGTATTCCATTGGTAATCATCACCGACAGCCAATGCTACTGGGCACGTCAGTTCACCGATAACGTAGTCATGCAGCCTGTGGACCCCAATCGCGCCTGGTACGACTTTACTGCGACTACCAGTCTGCTCAGTCTGCTGATCGCTGCCGTGAGTCGTGAGCAGGGCGACATGTTCGAGCGCATCGGCGACATCACGCAGCTGCGGCAGAAGTTGGTGGGTTACGTGGAGGCGCCGCCCGAGGCAAAGCGTGCGTCGGGCGCTGGCACGAAGAGCAAGACCAGTGGCAAGGGGAAGGGCGGCGTGACCACACGCAAGAGTCGCGGTAGACCCAAGGTTTGACATGCTGCTGAAGGCATTGCCGTCAGCAACGGGCAACACCATCGAACAAGGGAGTGACTGATGATCCACCGAGTTCATGCAAAGACCCTGTGCCAGCGTGCGGCGAGCCATTGGCTGGCCGCTGCAATGGTCGCACTGGCGACGCTGCTGTCGTCGAGTTCATCCGTCGCAACGCCGTTCTGGTCCGTTGCGCCACAATCGCTTGACGCGTTCGCCAACAAGGTCACGCAGACGTTTGACACTCCCGGCATGTCGATGGTGATTGTCGATGGCGACACGATCACAACGCACAGCTATGGCGTGCGCAAGCTGGGTTCCGCCGCGCGAGTGGATGCACACACCATTTTTCCGATCGGCTCCAACACCAAGGCGTTCACCGCCGCCGCGCTGGCGATCCTGGTCGACCAGGGCAAGTTGCGTTGGGATGACCGCGTGATCGACAAGTTGCTTGGATTTCGCATGTATGACGCCTACGCGTCGAGCGAGATGACGGTGACTGACTTGCTGGTTCACCGCAGCGGGCTGGGGCTGGGCGAGGGCGATCTGATGATCTTCCCCACCACCGACCGCAGCCGGGCCGAGCTGGTACATGACATCCGCTATCTGAAGCCGGCGCACTCATTCCGCGCCGACTACGACTACGACAACGTGTTGTACATCGTCGCCGGGCAACTGGTCGAGGCGGTGTCCGGCCAGCGCTGGGAAGATTTCGTTCAGCAGCACATCCTCGATCCGCTGGGCATGCACGACACCCAGGTGAGCATCGACGCACGCGTCGCCGACCAGGCGTCGCTGCACGCCAGGAATGCCACACCGGTGCGTGGTGTCGGCAAGCAGCAGGTGCTTACCACGGTGATGACCGGCAGCGTGTTCGCCTCGGCTGGCGCGTTGCAGGTCAGCGCCGATGACATGGGCCGCTGGCTGCGACTGCAGTTGCGGCACGGCGCTCTGGATGACGGCAAACGCATCTTCAGTGACGCGGCTTCGCAAGCCTTGTGGACGCCGCAGACATTGATTCCGATCGATCCTGCGCCGGCTGTGCTCGCGCTGGCACAGCCCCAGTTTGAAGCCTATGCGCTTGGCCTCGAAGTGCAGGATTACCGCGGGCACAAGATCGTCACCCATCTCGGTGGCGTGCTGGGCGGCATATCGGCGGTGGTGATCATTCCGGAAAAGCATGCTGCCTTTGCCATCATGCTCAACTCCGAAGACGTCGGCGCACTGTTCGCGATGCGCGAGCACCTGCTCGATAGCTTGCTGGGGCTGCCTTCGCCGGACTGGATCGCCAGCTACAAACAGGTGTTCGACGGGATCAACGCCGGCGCCGTGGCTACACTCCGCGATCATGGCGCCGCCACGCATCCGGAACGCGGCCCGTCGTTGCCGTTGTCTGGCTACGCCGGCGTCTATCGCGATCCGTGGTACGGAACCGCGACTATAAGCCAGAGCAAGAGCGGCAAGGGCGCGCTGAACATCAGCTTCGACCGCACGCCGGGATTGCACGGGGCACTGGAGCACGTGCAGTACGACACGTTCCGCACGCACTGGGCGATGCACGAGGTCGAGGATGCCTACGTCACCTTTGCGCTCAAGCTCGATGGCAGCATCGATCAAATGACGATGAAGGCCATCTCGCCGACTGCCGATTTCAGTTGGGACTACCAGGATCTGCGCTTCACCCCGATAGCCGCAAAAAAATAAAGGCCCTTTCCCGATACGGCAGCCACGTCGTCATCGACATCGGATCAGTCGGGAATTCATCAGGAGTCAGGTTGCATGAGTACGCTTTCTGTATCGCCGGATGCACGGGCAGGCTTGCTGCCGCAGCCGTATCTGCTGTTTCTCGGAGATACCACCGAGCCGGGCTATGCCAAGACTGCTTTCGGCCTACGCGATTGGGCGGCGGATCGCTGTGTCGGCGAATGGTCGTGCGGCGCGACAGTCACTACCGGCTTGCCACAGCTGGCGCCTGCCGAAGCGTGGGCGCGTGGTGCGCGCGGGCTGGTGATCGGTGTGGCCAATGCGGGTGGCTTTATCCCCGAAGCATGGATCGTCGCGCTGGTCGAAGCGCTTGAAGCTGGCCTCGACCTGATCAGTGGCATGCACACGCGCCTGGTGGATATTCCGCAGCTTGCTGCGGCGGCGGCGCGGCTGGGACGACGCCTGATCGACATCCGTACACCACCGCGCAACATACCGGTCGGTTCCGGGCGCAAACGTACCGGCAAGCGCTTGCTCACGGTCGGCACCGATTGCGCGTTGGGCAAGAAATACACCGCACTGGCGCTGACGCGCGCTTTTGTCGCGCGCGGGGTCGAGGTGGATTTTCGGGCGACTGGCCAGACCGGCATCCTTATCGCCGGCAGCGGCATCCCGATGGATGCGGTGATCGCCGATTTCGAGGCCGGTGCAGCCGAGATGCTGAGTACCGACGCGTCGCCGCAACACTGGGACGTGATCGAGGGGCAGGGCTCGTTGTTCCATCCCGCCTACGCCGGCGTGTCGCTGGGCCTGCTGCACGGTAGCCAGCCGGATGCCTTCGTCGTCTGCCATGAGCCGGGCCGCACGCATGTGCTCGGTCATCCGGCATTTGCGTTGCCGACCATCGAAGAGGTGATCGACATGACGATCCGGCTGGGCCGTCGCACCAATCCGGCGATCCGTTGCGTGGGCGTCAGCCTGAACACGGGGCACCTCGACGCCGACGCGGTCCAGGAGCTATTTTCGCGTGTGAGCCAGCGGCTGGGATTGCCAGTGGCGGACCCGATGCGTGGTGGCGAGGCGTTCGACCGGCTGGTCGATGCCGCGCTCCACGAACCAGCCGCAGGATGAACGTCGACCATTCGGCGAAAGTGTTTGATCTGCGTGCAATGGAACAACTCCTTGGCGCATCCGGAACAACAGGGGAGAAAGGACATGACGATCAGCAGACGCTCGACCCAGGCCTTGTTCGGCATGGCCACGATCCTGGCTACCCTGTGCGCGTCGCCGGTGATGGCGACCCGACCAGACGATGCCGCGCTGGCTGCGCGCGTCGATCGTGTGCTCGCGAAGACGCCATTGATCGACGGTCATAACGATCTGGCATGGGAAATCCGCGAACGTTTCGGCAATGCCGCCGGCGTCGACCTCGGCGTCAGTACCGCGAACCTTCCGCTGAAGCTGGAGGACGGTGAAATGCCGTCGCCGCTGATGACGGACATTCCGCGCATGCACAAGGGTCATCTCGGCGCGCAGTTCTGGTCGGTGTGGATTCCGCCTACAGTCACCGGCCCGGCGGCGGTGAAGATGACGCTCGAGCAGATCGATATCGTGCGCACCATGGTGGCGCGCTATCCGAAGGATCTGCAGATGGCCTATTCGGCGGACGACATCATGCAGGCGTTCAAGGCCGGCCGCGTGGCATCGCTGATCGGCATCGAGGGCGGTCACCAGATCGACGACTCGCTGCCGGTGCTGCGCGAGATGTACGCACTTGGTGCGCGCTACATGACGCTGACTCACACGCTGGACAACGACTGGGCCGATTCCGCAACGGATGCGCCGAAGCATCATGGGCTGACGCCATTCGGACGCGCGGTGGTGCATGAGATGAACCGCCTCGGCATGCTGGTCGATCTCAGCCACGTGTCGCCGGATACGATGCGTGCTGCCCTGAACACCTCGGTCGCGCCGGTGATCTTTTCGCACTCCGGTGCGCGCGCACTGGACGATCATCCGCGCGACGTGCCGGACGACGTGCTGAAGATGGTGGCGCGCAATCACGGCATCGTCATGGTGACCTTTGCGCCGTCCTATGTGTCGGCCGCGCGCAATCGCTGGGAAGCCGATCGTGCCGCCGAGCAGACGCGCTACAACGCGCCACCTTACGCCGGCCTCTACATCGGTCAGCCCGAGCGGGCGAAGACGGCGTTGGCCGAATGGGACCGCAAGCATCCCAAGCCCTTCGTCACGCTGGCGATGGTCGCCGACCACATCGAACACGTGCGCAAGGTGGCGGGGATCGACTGCGTCGGTATCGGTTCCGATTTCGACGGCATTCCCGACACGCCGCAGGGCTTGGAAGGCGTCGACAAGTACCCGGCTCTGCTCGTGGAGCTGGCACGTCGCGGCTGGACTGACGAGGAACTCGGCAAGCTGGCCGGTGGGAACATGCTGCGGGTGCTTCGCGAAGCCGCCGCCGTGGCCACGCAGCTGCAGGCAAGCGAGTCGCCATCCTCGGCGACGATCGGGCAGCTGGATGCGGACGTCGCCCAGAAACCTTGAGGTGTGTGGAGCCAGGCCCGATCACCTGGCATGACCTTCGGCATATCCGGTGCCGCGCCGCACGGTCTACGCTCGGTCATCCACCGGGGAGATACATCCATGTTCAAACCTCTGATCGCAGGTATCGCGTTGGCACTGAGCGGCGCTGTCGCCGCACAGGCTGCGCCCGCCAGTTCGCCCGCTTCCGCTCCCATGGCCACGCCGGCCTGGGTGGCCACGAGCAACGCCGATGCCCAGCCGCTGCTGAAGGTACTGGCCGACTTCAACCCCGAGTTCGCCTCGCAGTTCGGCTTTCCGGGCTACGACGACAAGGCCATCGACCTGAAGCCGGGCGTGGAGCAGCGCTCGCGTGCCGCGATGACTGCGGCGCGCGATACCTTGCAGAAAAAGCTGGCGGCGGAAACCGATCCGGATGTGCGCCAGGATCTGCAGATCATGATCAAGGCGGCCGATCGCAACATCGAGGGCAGCAAGATCAACGAGCAGTACCTGCTGCCGTACACCGACGTGGGCCAGATTGTTTTCCAGGGCGAGTTCACCCTGTTGCAGGACCAGGTTGCCGCTGGTCGCCGACCGTCCGCGCTCAAGCGCCTGCAGTGCTATGTCGGCATGACCGCCGGCTGCAAGCCGGTGACGAAGGAGGCCGAGGCGCTGTTCCAGGCGAAGCTGGACAACCCGAAGCTGATCGGGCCGTACAAGGTCGAGGTCGAGCAGAATCTGGCCAACACCGCGCGCTATGTCGACGGCATCCGCAAGCTGTACGCCAAGTACAAGATCGACGGCGCCGGCCCCGCACTGAACGCCATGCAGAAGCAACTGGATGACTACGACGCATGGGTCAAGACCACGGTGCTGCCGCATGCGCGCACCGACTTTCGTCTGCCCGCGGCGGTGTACGCCAACAACCTCAAACAGGTTGGCCTCGACATCAGCCCGCAGGAGCTGATCAAGAAGGCCGAGCTGGAGTTCATGGAGACCCAGGCGCAGATGCAGATGATGGCGCCGGACGTGGCGAAGGCCGAGGGCATCACCGCCACCGACTACCGCGACGTGGTCAAGGGCCTGAAGAAGCAGCAGCTCGACCGTGATTCGATCGAGCCGTACTACCACCAGGTCATCGGCAAGATCGAGGACATCATCCGCCAACAGGGCATCGTCTCGTTGCCGAATCGGCAGATGATCATGCGTGTGGCCTCGGAAGCCGAGAGCGCTGCCGAGCCGGCACCGCACATGGATCCGCCGCCGCTCATAGGCAATCACGGCGAGCGCGGCAGCTTCGTGCTGCCGCTCGGCAATCCGCCGAACGGCAAGGGCGACAACCAGTCCTACGACGATTTCACCTGCAAGGCCTGCGCGTGGACGCTCACCGCACACGAGGGCCGGCCGGGCCACGAGCTGCAGTTCTCGGCGATGGTCGAGCACGGTGTGTCGCTGGCGCGTTCGCTGTTCGCGTTCAACAGCGTGAACGTGGAAGGCTGGGCGCTGTATTCCGAATACATGATGATGCCGTACGAGCCGAAGGGCGGGCAGATGATCGCCCTGCAACTGCGCCTGCTGCGCGCGGCGCGTGCCTTTCTCGATCCGATGCTCAATCTCGGACTGATCACGCATGACCGCGCACACGACATCCTGGTCAACGACGTGGGCCTGTCCGAAGCGTTCGCCCGTGAGGAGCTCGACCGCTTCACGTTCCGTTCGCCGGGCCAGGCGACTGCCTACTTCTACGGCTACTCGCGCTTGCTGGAGTTGCGCGCGCACACGCAGATCGAACTGGGCAACAACTTCAACCTGAAGCAGTTCAACGATTTCCTGATCGCCCAAGGCCTGCTGCCGCCGGATCAGCTGGCCTACGCAGTGGATACGCAATTCATTCCCGCCCACGGCGGCAAGCGAACGCAGTAAACCCGTCGGCATGGCGGCCCACCGGACTTCGGCTGGGCCGCCATGGATGGCGCTCGATATTCAGGCGATTACTGGACTTACGTTGTGAATGGCCGGTGTGCCATCGCGTGGACGACAGAAGGTGGAACTATTCCGCCGCTTCGTCGGCCACGCGATCCAGATTGGCGTTGATGCGCAGCAGCAGCCCACGCAGCTGGTCGATATCCGCATTGCTGAAGCCATCCAAGGCCTCTTCACAAGTGGCGTCCATGATCGCCTTGCCCTTGGGCATGCGCCGCGAAGCTATGTCGGTCAGGGAGATCATGCGGCTGCGCTTGTCGTCAGGGTCAGCGATGCGCTGGACCAGGCCGTCGCGTTCCATGCGGTTCAGCAGTTGGGCCATGCTGGACTGTTCGACCCGGGCGAGGCGCGCCAGTTCGGCCTGTGGCAGGGCACGATTCTGCTTGAGTGCTACCAGCACCGGCAACTGACCCATCGCGAAGCCAAGTTCGCGCAGTTGATTGTCGACGATCCGCGCGAAGCTGCGATGAGCGTGGCCGATGAGTTTGAGGGTGTCGGTGGTGTAGTCGGTCATGGCCGATTGATAATACATAGGAGGCTATGTTTTATATATAGGTACCTATATTAGCTGATCGAGCCTCTTCATGCGCACACAACCACGCATTGCCATCATCGGCGGTGGCCCCAGCGGCCTCACACTGGCGTGCATCCTTGATCGGCAAGGTATTGCAACCACGCTATTCGAGCGCGAGGAGGGGCCGTTGGTCCGACCGCAGGGCGGCACCCTGGATCTGCATGAGGAATCGGGGCTGCTGGCGCTCGAGCGTGCCGGCCTCAGCAGTGAGTTCCAGCGCATTGCGCGGTACGAGGATCAAGGCACGCGACTGTTGGACAAGAGCGGTGGCGTCCTTTTTGAAGAAGCCGAAGGATTTGATCAAAGCCGCCCCGAGGTCGATCGCACGGCCCTGCGTGGCATGCTCCTCGATGCGCTGCCGGAAGGTTGCGTGCGCTGGGGATACACGTTGCATGAAGTGCGGCCGCAGGACGACGCTACCTGGATGCTGGTGTTTGACAGCCGCGAGGAAGGTCCTTTCGATCTCGTTGTCGGCGCCGATGGCGCGTGGTCGCGCGTGCGGCCGTTGCTGTCGCCATACAAGCCGCAATACAGCGGCCTCACCTTCATCGAATTCGGTATCGACGATGTGGACAACCGCCATCCGGCGCTGTCACGGCTGGTGGGGCGGGGCAAGGTCGGCGTGGAGGGCGATGGCAAGGAAATCATCGCGCAGCGCAACGGCAACGCGCACATCCGCGGCTACGCGATCTTCCGCGTGCCGACGGACTGGGCGGTGAAGCGTTTCGATTTCACGTCGCCTGCCGCCATGCGCGATGGACTGGTGAGGGAATTCAACGGGTTTGCCGACGAGGTGCTCGATCTGTTTCGCGCCAGCAACGACCACTTCGTCGCGCGGGCAATCCATGCGCTGCCGGTGGGCCACTGCTGGGCGAACCGTCGTGGCCTGACCCTGATCGGCGATGCCGCTCACGTGATGTCACCGTTCGGCGGCGAAGGCGTGAACGCCGCCATGCTTGATGCCGCCGAACTGGCCCATCTGCTGGTCGAGCAGCTGGACTGGACGAAGGCGGTCGCTGATTACGAAATGCAGATGTTCGAACGTGTCGTCGAAGCGGCCGAATCGTCGGCCGAAGGCGCGGCCACCCAGTTGTCGCACGACGGTCAGGCGTTGACGCTTGAGATGTATCGCAGCCACAGCATGCACACCAAACCGTTGCCGAATCCACTTGCCGCGTAAGAGTCAGAACGGAGCAGCTCGCACTCTCAGAAACGTGTGTCAAAGCCTTTTCGGCAACTGCTAAGGTTGCGCATCCATTACAGTCGCGCACCTCAGTCAGGAGCCAGTTTTGAGGCTTTTACCTTAAAACGCTGCCTTCAATACTTCCCGCGGGCACTGGTAGGGGATGCGTGTGCAGTGGCAGGCGGTGCGTGTGGGGCAGGTTTCGGCGACGTCCCGTGCGGCGGTGGCGGGTGACCATGGTCATGATCATGACCATGATTCCAGTACGGCGGTACGGCACCCCAGTAGGCAGGTGCATAGCCGTTGACAGGTTCGGCCTGCTGATCGGCGTACTGCTCGTTCTGCTGCAGCAGTGCATCGTTCTCGCCTTGCAGCCGCCCATTGTAGGCAGCCTGGTCAATGAGCGCCTGTTGCCGTGCTTCGATGTCGAGCTGCTTTGCCTCGTTGGCTTGCAGCATGGCTTCGGCCTGCATCTTTTCCTGGCGGGCTTCGAGGAGATCCTTGTAGAGCACGTCCAGGTGATGCGAATCCGCATAGTTCTTGGCGAGGGCATCTTGGCCCAGGTCGAGATACTGGTGGATGACCTCGCTGTCACTGGCCTGATGGATCAACTCACTTGTGCCGCTGCGGCAGGCATGATCGGTGTATTCGATCTGCCCGCCGGCCTTGGTGCATTTGTAGATGCTTTGCGCACTGACCGCTGGCGCCGCGGCCAACAGCAGAACGGCGATGCACAAAAGACGCTGCTTTGTGAGCTGAGTTTTCATCGTGGCGCTATTTTGCGCCAATCGCAGCGACCCTGCGTAATGAAAATGTGTAAGCCGGGTCAGGCGACGGTATCCGGGTCGATTTGAGTGGTTTCCTGGCCAGTCTTGGCGTGCCGGCTGGCCTGTCTCCAACTGCGCAAGCCGATCACCGCCAGCACGATGAAGCCGGCATACAGCACCGATGTGATCATCAGTGACTTGTAGATGTATTCACCCACGTAGATCACGTCGACCACGATCCACAGCCACCACGCGGCGATATGCCGGCGCGCCTGCCACCATTGCGCGACCAGGCTGAAGGCGGTCAGTGCCGCGTCCAGCCAGGGCAGGGCGGCGTCGGTCCAGCGATGCATGGCGAAGCCCAGCGCGAGTGCGCCGACGGCGCCGGCCAGCAGATGCGCACTGGCCGGTGCGGCCGGCAGCGGCGCGACCTGGACCAGGCCGTCGTCGTCGAGGTTCTGCAGCCAGCGCACCCAGCCGTAGACGATCAGCACGCCGAACGCGACCTGCAGCAGCGCGTCGGAATAGAGCTTCGCATCGGCGAAGATCCACGTGTAGATCACCACCGACAGCAGGCCGATCGGCCAGCACCACGGCTTGCGTTTGGCGGTGAGCCAGACGGCCCATGCGCTGATCAGGGCGCCGATGAGTTCGATCCAGGACATCAGAGGTCGAACGTCACGGAGAGCCGCGCCAGCCGCGGCGCGCCCGGGAACAGATAGCTGTCGCCGCCGGAGGTGCCGGTGTCGCGCCAGTAGAAATGGTTGAACACGTTGTCGATGTTGAATCGCCAGGTCATCGCGTGGCCGTTCCACTGGGTGACGTAGCGCAGGCCGGTATCGAACACGTCATAGGCCGGCACGCTGATCAGGCCGTTCGGCGTGGCGGGGTTGGAGCTGCTGTAGCGCCAGCCGCCCAGCAAGCTGAGATCCGGCGCGAAGGGCAGGCGGTAATCCAGGTACACCGACGTGCGCAGACGTGGCACGTTGACGATCTGGTGGCCTTCGTAGCTGGGCGTGCCGGTGTCCTCGGCGCGAGCCTGGATCAGGTTGGCGCTGGCGGTGAGGCGCAGGTTGTCGCTCAGCTGGCCGGCGGCGTTGAGCTCCAGCCCGGTATGTACCTCGTTGCCCTGCTGCACGAAGGTGAAGCCCTCCGGCGTGTTGTCCGGTTGCGCGAACTGGTACGGCTGACGGATGCGGTATAGCGCGGCCTGCAGGCTCAGTGCATCGCTCCATTCGTACTTGACGCCGGCTTCAGCCTGGCGCGCCAGCAGCGGCGCCAGCACGTCGTTGCCGTTGGATGCCCACCACGGCGCCTGGCCACCCAGTGACAGGCTTTCGCTGTAGCTGACA
>Ga0302314_10006424_pt1 | contig 21277 bp, 22 predicted proteins | sample III_Palsa_N2_3_FD_200533 | JGI IMG/M metagenome (GOLD analysis project Ga0302314, IMG submission 200533) | Peat permafrost microbial communities from Stordalen Mire near Abisko, Sweden - III_Palsa_N2_3 | ecosystem: Environmental > Terrestrial > Soil > Palsa > Peat permafrost | place: Sweden...
GGACTTCGGCGACTATGCCTCGGAACCTTGAATATTTCCGAAATGCCCGATCTGCTGCGACGATGCGCCCGTTTGCGCGCGGTGACGCAAGAAGGCGTCAGCGAGCACGCAGGCCATCATGGCCTCAACCACCGGGGCGCCGCGAATGCCGACGCAAGGGTCGTGGCGGCCCTTGGTGCGCAGTTCGATCTCCGCTCCGCTCTCGTCGATGGACCGGCGCGGGGTCAGGATGGAGGAGGTGGGCTTGAACGCCACCCGGGCGACGATGGGCTGGCCGGTGGAGATGCCCCCCAGGACGCCGCCGGCGTGGTTGGACAGGAACAGCGGACCGTCATTGCCCATGCGCATCTCGTCGGCGTTTTCCTCGCCGCTCAGGCCCGCAGCGGCGAAGCCCTCGCCGATCTCCACACCCTTGGCCGCGTTGATCGACATCAGCGCCGCGGCGATCTCGGCGTCCAGCTTGCCGTAGATCGGCGCGCCCCAACCGGCCGGGACGCCGGTGGCCTCGACCTCGACGATGGCGCCGGTGGAGGAGCCCGCCTTGCGGATTTTCTCCAGATGCGCCTCCCAGCGTTCAACCATGGCGGCGTCCGGGGACCAGAACGGGTTGCGTTCGACCTCGTCCCAGTCCCAGCAGGAGCGGTCGATGGCCTGCGGGCCGATCTGCACCAGGGCGGCGCGGATGCTCACGCCAGGACCCAGGATCTTGCGGGCGACAGCGCCGGCGGCCACGCGCGCGGCGGTCTCCCGCGCGGAGGACCGGCCGCCGCCGCGATAGTCGCGCACACCGTATTTGGCGAAATAGGCGTAGTCGGCGTGGCCGGGGCGGAAGGCGCGGGCAATCTCGCTGTAGTCGCGGGAGCGCTGGTCGACATTCTCGATCATCAGCGAGATCGGCGTGCCTGTTGTGACCGGACCGCCCGTGCGCTCGTCCTCGAACACGCCGGAGAGAATGCGCACGACGTCCGGCTCCTGGCGCTGGGTGACGAACTTGCCCACGCCGGGGCGGCGGCGATCGAGCCAGACCTGGACGTCCTCCGGCGTCAGCGCGATGCCAGGCGGACAGCCGTCAACCACGCAGCCGAGCGCCGGCCCGTGGCTTTCGCCCCAGGTGGTCACGCGGAACAGATGGCCGAACGTATTGTGCGACATGGCCGGTCTCTTAGCGGAACCGGGCGGCTTGCGACAGCGTCAGGCCGCCCACTGGGCGTTGAAGCGGCGCAGCTTGGCTTCCACAACGGTCTCAGACACCGGCATGTCGACGACCACCAGCCGCACATAGAGGTCGCCCTGAGCGCGGCCGCCGCGGGCCGGCAAGCCGAGCCCGCGGGCTTTCGCCAAGCCTCGAGCGCCGTCCTCCACGGAGATCCACAGGCCGTGAGGCCCGCAAGGCGTGTCGACCAGCAGCCGTCCGCCCACGGTTCTCAAGGCCAGGGGAACCTCGGCGGTGACGCAGAGATGATCGCCGAGCACCGCCTGACCGTCCTCGGCGACGATGCTGACGGTCAGGGGCTGACCGTCCACCGACAACGCCTCGCCGTCGCGCAGGCCCGGAGGCAGCCGTACATTGACCTGGCGGCCCTCCGCCAGCTCCACCGGCCGCCAGCCGCCCAGCATCGCCTCCGTGGGCGTGATTTGCAGTCGCCGGGGCGCGACGTGGCGCAATGCCGCGCCCTTGGGACGCAGGGTCCGGTAGGCCTCGATGATCAGCCGCAACCGCTCGCCGTCGCCGCCATGGTGATCGGGATGAGCCCGCTTGGCGGCTTCGCGGAACGCCGCGCGAAGCGCGTCCGCGTCGGCGCCGCCCGCCACCCCCAGGATACGCAGGGCGTCCGCCGCCGACATGGGAGACCAACCCTGGCTCATGCGGCTAAGGTTGCCGGCGCAACGTCAATGGCGCGTTAAGGGAGGCGCTGGGGAGCACGCATCTATCGGTGTTTACCTCCCCGCGCAGCGGCGGCAGGTAGGTTACGAAAACCCGATCCAGCGGCCAGACAGGGCGACGGTGAACCAGAGCGCCATGACCACGCCGGCGGCGGCGCGGGCCTTCACGCCGGTGTCGCCGCTACGGACCACCGGGTTGAACACCAGGTAGGTGAACAGCAGGGCCAGGGCGAGCGCGATCATCTTGATCAGGAAAGCCTCGCGGTCGATCAGCTTGACCGGTTCGGAGGCGCCGAGCAGCAGACCGGTGATGAGAATCCCGACCAAGGAACTGGTCATATAGGGCCGGGCGCTGACTTCGATCTCCTTGGGCGTGACGGTCTTCAGGCCAACGCCGAAGATGCCCAGCGCGGTCATCAGCACCGCGCCGCCGAGGACGGCCAAGCACAGCAGATGGATCACTTCGATAGCCGGGAACAGCCACGTGGACTCGCGGATCGTTTGCCCGACAGGGCTGCCCTCGATCGCTTGGGCGATGTGATAAAGGCTCATGTTTTCAGGTATCCGCGGGAACGGCTTTGCAGTCTTCGATCTGCTGGATGAAGGGAGACTGGTTCTGGTCGCAGTCGGTCCAGTTGTAGGCGATCAGCCGGCCGAAAACGATGACGAAGGTCCAGACGAACAGGGAGATGCACGCCGCGATCTTGGCCTTGCGAGGGGTGGGTCCCCGATCCCACGTCTCCTTGTCGTGCTCCACCTTCAAGGCGGACCAGGCGGCGTTGATCATCCCTACCACCAGCAGCACGCATTTGATGCGGAACCAGATCGAGTGCCAGGTGCGGATCGGGATGGCGTAGAACAGCGCTACGCCGGTGATGCACAGGACCACGAAGCCGGCCACCGTCCAGGGCAGCATCTTCGCGGTCATCTCCGACACCGGCGTGTTGCGGTAGGATACGCCGAGAAACCGCAGGTCCACCATCATGATGGTGCCCACGAACAGCATGATCGCCATCACGTGCGCCGACTCGGTGATCGAATACATGTAGAGGGACTCATGGAGCGCGATGCTCCACGGCGTTCCCGCCAGCCAGTTGACGAAGCCGTCCAACGATTTTCTCCCCTATGTCCGGCTGTTCTGAAGCGAACGGAACCCCGACGCAAGCGCCGGCTCCGGGGCGCGCGCGGGCATCCGCGGCGCCCGCCCGATGGACGCGGCACCATCGTCCCGCTAGGTTGCAGCAAGATTTCTGCGGCGGCGTATGCTTTGCGGGAAGGAAACGCGGGGATCGCCGGTAGGACGCCGCTAAGCTGAGGCGAGATTTGCGAATATTTGTCCGGACATGGGCCCTCCAGGGAACCGGCCGCTGAAATCTTAGTGCAAAATCTTTCCGATACGGGATGTGAGAACACTGCAGGATTCGGTTCCAAAGCTGAATTTGAAAATAAGGCGGCGGGGATGACGGGACGCCGGTACACAAAGGGAAACGTATGATGAAACAACATATTATGGCCGCCGCGGGCGCCGCTGCACTGGCTTTGAGTCTGGCCGCGCCACAAGCCTTGGCGCACCACGCCTTCCAGGCCGAATTCGACGGCAACGCGCCGGTCTTGCTGCAAGGCCAGGTGACCAAGGTGGAATGGATCAATCCTCACGCCTGGGTGCACATGACGGTTCTGACCGACGGCAAGCCGCAGGAGTGGATGGTCGAGGGCGGCACGCCCAACACGTTGCTGCGCGCCGGCGTCACCCGCGATTCGCTGAAGGTCGGCACCACGATCATCGTCCGCGGCTATCGCGCCAAGGATGCGCGCTGCCTGCCGGTCTGCCGCGCCAACGGCCGCGACGTGACCTTCCTGGATGGCCGCAAGGTGTTCATGGGCTCCTCCGGCACCGGCGCGCCGGCCGACGGCGCCGAGCCGGCCCACCAGTAGACCTCAAGCAGCCAGGAATTGAAGGCGGCGGGCGCGAGCGCCCGCCGTTTCTCGTTGAGCTACTGCGCTTCCGACAGCGCCTTCATGCTCTTGAGGGCGCCCATGAACATCGCGGCGCGACCGGCGCGGTCCTTATCCTTGGCGGCCTGATCGGGCAGCGGCGCCTGATCATAGAACAGGGTGTAGATGATCTTCGAGGTGGTCGCCGAGGTCGGCTTCACCTCGACGCAGCCGTGATATTCGATCGGCGAGAGCGGCTGGGTGTAGGTGTAGGAGAGGTCGGTCTTGGAGACCATCACCTCGTTGATCCGGCCCGCCAGCAACCGATTGGTGCCGACCCCGCCGTCGCCGGTGGTGTAGACGCAAGACAGCCGCCCGCCCGCCAGCCAGTCATGAATGGCGCAGAAGCCGCCCACCTTCTTCCAGACCACGTCGGCCGGACGGTTCACATCGATGTCCTGGACGATGGTGATGTACTCGGCCGCCGCAGCCGCCTGGGCGAAGGCCAGACCGGCCGCGAGGCCGAGGCCGGCGAGCGCTGTGTGTTTGAAGAGTCCCATGGCTTCCCCCTTAAGGATGCGGCGCTGTAGCGGCCGCCTTGGATGACAGTCTATCTGGTGTTCAGGCTTTGATCGCCGCTAAATCCTTGTAGGCGGCGACACGCACCTCCTTCATGACCGGATAGGTGGTTGGGTATTCCTGCAGCATCAGCACGACGCTGAACGTGTTGGCCGGATCGACCCACATCTGGGTGCCGGCGATGCCGAACCACCAATAGGAGCCGTCCGGCTGGCCGCCGCCCGGGAACCCTTCCCCGCCTGCCTGGACCAGGGCCACGGCGGCGCCGAAGGCGTTCTTGCCGCCAAAGCTCACGCCGGGCTCCATCAGGTTGGAATGGGCGGTGCGTACGGTCTCGGCCTTGACCACCCGCACCCCGTCCAGTTCCCCCTCGTTCAGCAGCATCGAGGTGAAGCGGATGTAGTCGTGGGCCGAGGACACCAGCCCGCCGCCGCCACTCTCCAGATCGCGGTCACGGGCGAAGGGGCTGGACTTGCGATCGTCGACCACGATCACCTTGCCGTCCTTGGCTGTCACCTCGGTGGTGAAGCGGTCGAGCTTGGACTTCGGCGCCATGAAATCGGTGTCGCGCATCTTCAGCGGCTCGAAGAAGCTCTTGCGCAGATAGTCGTAGAAGCTGACGCCGGAGACCCGCTGGATGATCAGGCCGGTCAGGTCGAGGGCGACGCTGTATTGCCAGCGCGTGCCCGGATCGAAGTCCAGCGGCAGGGCCGACAGGCGCTTGCCGAAGGTCTCCAGGTCCCGCGCCGGCGGCAACTCGCCGGGGCCCGGCTCGGTGTCGCGTCCGCCTGGCTTGATGCCGTTCTTGGCGTAGAGCTGCGCCAACGGGCCATGGCCGATGGTGGCGTAGTTGAAGCCGGCGGTGTGGGTCAAAAGGTGGCGCAGCTTGATCGGGCCGGCGGCGGGCCGGGTCGTCATCGCCTTGGGATCGACGATCACCTGCATGTCCTTGAAGTCAGGTAGGATATCGCTGATCGGCTGGTCGAGGGAAAGCTTGCCGTCTTCCACCAGCTTCATGGCGGCCAGGCCGGTGATCGGCTTGGTCATCGAATAGATGCGGAACAGGCTCGTGGGCGTCGCCGGCGCGGGGGTGTCGAAGCCGAGCGTCCCAGCGCTGATGAAGCGAACCGGATGGTCGCCCAGCTTGATCGCCGCCACCACGCCGGGGAGCTTCTTGGCGTCGACGTAGGACTCCATGAAGGCCTTGATCGCCGGATAGTCCGGCTCGCCCGCCGCCCGCGCGCCCTTAGGGATAGCCAGGGCGGCGATCGAGGCCAGCAGCGCGCGGCGGTCAAGCATGATGGCGTCGGTCATTGTCGCCCTTCCCCCAAAAGGTCTTATGACTATGCGAAGCGCGCCGCATTCGATGCGCGCCGGCCGCTAGAAGACCGGCAGTGCGCAGGCGATGATCGGGACCTTCGATGCGGTACATACCACCGCGAAGGTCCAATCTAAATTCGGGCCAGAAATATTGCGCTCACATGGACAGGGCATTTTCGCGCTATTACACCTCTCGCAAAAATCGAAACGATCGCCCTTGGGGGGAGAAGACGTGAAGCAAACCATAGCGACCTTGGCTATCGCCGGCCTTGTGGGATTGGGACTGACAGGGTCGGTCGCCGCCGCCAACACACACCATCACGCCGCGGCCGCGAAATCGCCGGACGCCACCGTCGGCGCCATGCCGCGCGTGGGCGGCCATCCGGACCTGAGCGGCGTCTGGTCGGTGATGAACACCGCCAACTGGAACATTGAGCCGCATATGGCCAGCGCGGCGCTACAAATGCGCCCAGGCCCAGTCATTCCGGTCCCCGCCAAGGAAGTCGTTGCGCTCGGCGCCGTAGGCTCCGTGCCGGCCGGCCTGGGGGTGGTGGAAGGCGGAACCCTGCCCTACACGCCCGACGCGCTGAAGCAACGGGACGACAACAAGGCCCACTATCTGGAGCGGGATCCGGAGGTCAAATGCGACCTGCCGGGGGTGCCGCGGGCCAACTACATGGACCTGCCGTTCCAGATCCTGCAGTCCGACAAATCGATGCTCATCGCCTATGAGTACGCCGGCGCGGCGCGCAACATCCTGTTCACCGACCCAGGCCCCGCGCCCACCGACAGCTGGATGGGCCAGTCGGTGGCCAAGTGGGACGGCGACACCATGGTGGTGACGGTTACCGGCCAACTCGATTCGACATGGTTCGACCGCGCCGGCAACTTCCACTCCGGCGACATGGTGGTGGTGGAGCGCTGGACCCCAGTCAACGCCAACCTGATCCACTATTCGGCGACCATCACCGATCCGGCGACCTTCACCAAGCCGTGGACGATGAGCATGAACCTCTATCGTCGCCTTGGCGCCGACGCGCAGATGCAGCAGTTCAAGTGCGTCGAGTTCGTCGAGGAGCTGATGTACGGCAGCCTGCGCAAGCATCCCCTGCCCTAAGCTCGGACGCGCACGACGCTCGCAAGACCGGAAGGCCCGCCGACTTAACTGGACGCGGGCCTTTCCTTTTTTGTCGTGGCCTTTTTGTCGTGGACGGCTATCACAGCCGACCTCAGCAGCGATCGCCGATTAAATTCATGACCGACACGCCTCCCGACCGCCTCGCGGTGAACCCCGCCAGCCCCTTTTACGACGAGCAAATCCTGGCGCGCGGCGTCGGCGTGCGGTTCAAAGGGGTCGATAAGACCAACGTCGACGAGTACTGCGTCAGCGAAGGCTGGGTGCGCCTGAGCGTCGGCACGACCGTGGACCGCAAGGGCAACCCGATCACCATTAAGCTGCAGGGCCTAGTCGAGCCCTATTTCCGGGATGTGGACGGGGCGTAAGCGCCACCGCCCATTCGGCGCCCATGAGGCTAAACAATCTGCGTTCATATCGCGCGGCGAGATACGGGAGGGTTGTAAGCGCGGAATTCTAGCGGGGCGTTGGGAGTTTACGATGCGCATCGCCTTATGTCTGAGCGGCCAGCCTCGTACCTGGCGGGATACCTGGCGGTCGGCCTTCGCCTATTTCGAAGCCCACGAGGTGGATGTGTTCATCCACACGTGGGACGAGACGGACGCGGCGGAGCTTCAGGATCTGCTGGCGACCTATGCGCCGCGGGCGTTCAGGCTCGAACCGCGTCCGCTGTTCCTGGAGGAAAAGCGGCGGCTGGCCGAGCGCTTCCCGGTTTGGCCGCACCTTACCATGTTTGACATGTTCCATTCGATGGCGGCGAGCGTGGCCCTGGCATTGCAATCGGATAGCGCGGCCGCACCCTACGATCTTATCTGTCGCTCCAGGTTCGACGCGATCCATGACGGTCGGTGGAGCGGCGAGCAACCGCCAGATGGCGCCGTCGTCATTCCGTCCGCCGGAGGCGCCGGAGACGTGGGCTGCAATGATCAGTTCGCGATTGGCGATCCGGCCACCATGCGGCGATACGCGGGCGTCGCCTCCTGGCTGATGGACGGCATGCTTCAGTTTCAAGGCTCGACGCTCATGCCCGAAGTCGCGCTCCAGCATTATCTGAAGGCCGTCAGTGGTCTGACAATCGTACAGCAGCCTCTGGCGCAGCGTCTGTTGCGCGAGGATCAGGTCGGGCTCCCCTTCGCCGAAATTCACCACGACCCGCTGGTCAATGCGCGCAAGAGCGAGGAATGGGAGGCCTTCGCCAATGCCCATGACCTGCGCGGCGGCGATAGAGAGCTCGACTTTTGGCATCATAGCCGCACCCCGCTTGCCTTTGACCGTTGGCTGAAGGACTTGCCGGACGACCAGCGACAAGCCGTGCTGACGCTGGCGTGGCCTGACCGCATGGTCGCGATCGATCGCCTGCTCGGCGAGACGCTTGGGCTCGCGGCCATGGATGCCGAGCGCTACGGCGTGGCCCGTCTGATCTGCGCCGCGCTGGTGCACCGCATGGCGCGCGACGAGCCGATGTCGCCGCAGAGCTTCATCGTCCACGCCTTGTCAGCGAACGCTCTGGACATGCGGCGGGCGCAGCAGTGGGTTCAGGAAGACGCGGGTCGCGTCGAGCAGATCGCCAAGACCCTCACCGGCCTGCCGATTCTGGCTGCGGCGCTGAAGTTCGCCCCGCCGTTCGAACAGACGGCCTCCATGGGATGGCGCGCCGAATAGGTTAGGCCAAGGCGCCCCCGAGCGCCTGGTACTCCTCCGGCGCGCCGCAGAAGGTCACCTCGTCGCGGGCGATGAGCCGGTAATGGACGCGCCGACCGGCGGCGATAAGGTGGTTGTAGAGCGGGGCGACATAAAGCTCGCTCATCGACGGCGCCATGCGTTCGGCGGCGAGCGCCTGCCGGAAGTCGTCCGCGCGGGCAAAATGATAGAGGCCGGTGCAGCACAGGTCGGAGATCGGCCGCTTTTCCGCTGTCGCCAGCACCAGCGGCTCAGGTCCCGGACCGGGTTCCACATAGGACCAGTTGTCGCCGGAACCGCGAAACACCTCCAGCCACCCGTCCGGCGCCGGCGCGCCGCCGGGCGGCGGACATTGAAAGCCGGGCCGGAAGGTGTCGATGTTGAAGATGGTGAGCGGGACATCAGCGGCGATCTCGAGGGCGAGCAGACCCTTTTCCACAGTCTCGGCCTGGCCCGAGGTCGGCGCGTCCAGGCCGACCACATGGAAGTCGGCGATGCCAAGCCGGCGGCAGGACTCGGCGACAAAGGCTTCCGCGCCGGCTGCCGGACCGGTGACGAAGACAAACGGCGTGCCGGCGAAACAGGCCGCGAAGCTCAAGACCGCATGGTCGAACACCGGCCGGCCGTTTAGCGGCAGTTCGTACTTGGGCCGCGTATAGCCGGCCTTGGTGAAGCGCGCGGAGACTCCGGCCATGGGGATGATGATCACGCCCGGTCCAGCTCCAGATAGAGCCGCAAGGCGTTGGCGATGAAGGCCTGCTGCCGATCCGGCCGGTCGGCGTGCAGCGGCAGGGCCGACAGGAAGAGTCCGGTCATGACGGCGCGCACCTGCACCGACGCCCCGCCCAAGCCGTCGATCGTCACGTCCGCCCAGGCGTCTTCGAGCCAGGCTTGGGCGGGTAAGGGCTCGAACTCAAGACTGTAGTCGCGGTCCACCTGGCCGACCCTGCAACGGCCCGCGATGATCTGGTCGTAGCGGCCAAGGATCGAGTGGGCGAACTTCGCCAAATCATATCGCGTATCGCCCCAAAGGCTCGGCGGCCCATGCACGGACCCACGCGGATCGATCACTTTGATCCGTCTCAGCCGGCCGCTGTAGAGGATGTTGCTGAAGCAGAAATCACCGTGCATCACGGTCTCGGGCCGACCGCTTTCAAGGTCGATGGCGCCGGCCAGGATATCGGCCATTCGGCGCAGGGACGGACAAGGACGGCCGTCGAATGACAGGTCGCGATCGATGTCGAAGCCGGCCTCGGCGAAAATCTCCAGCCGGGCGTGGGTCTTGTCCACCGCCAGCGCCGCCAGCGCCGCGTCGCCGGAGCCCTCGCCGCGATGGCCGGCGCACAGGCTCAGAAACGTCTCGCAGGACGCCAGGATCCGCAGCCAGGCCTTCCGCCCGACGGCGCCATGGACGAACAGCTCCGACAGCACCGGCAGGTATTCGTATTCGGTAAGGTAGAACCCTCGCCCATCGACGACGCCGGTCTCGATCATGCGTGCGCAATAGATTTGCAGGTCGGAGGGCGCGTTCCGCAGCCATCGCGCCTCGGCTTGCATCTTGCCTTCGTCGGCGCTGGACTTGCGCGCGGTCAGGCCATCCATCCGCACGGTGTTGAAGGCCCGAGCCGTGCTCACCGCCAGCCTGGAGCGGAAGAAGGTCTGCAGGTGGCCGAAGTCGAGCCAGTCGTCGGTGGGGTGGAGGGCGACCGCATGGTCTGCGAGATAGACGTTCACTCCCTCGACAAAGTCTCCCCTGGCGCGGGTCAGCGCGCGGACGAGGTCGAGGCTGGACGAAAAGGCGAAATAGCCCGCCGCCACCGGCCGGCCTTGGCCTTCCTCGCCGGCCGGGATGATCTTGAGCGCGGCGATCTTGCCGTTCCGCTGTTCGATCTCCGCCCAGGAATAATCGCCGCCGCTGTTTCCACCCACGATGACGTCGACCGCGCTGACCGGCGGGGCGGTTATCAGGGTGTCGCCATGGAGAATATGGACTGGCAGGTCGCCCTTGCCGAGGCTGTTGACGGCATAGACGATCGCCTCCCCCAGCCGCAGGCCCTCGGGAAGGGTGACGATCTCGACGCAGAGGTCCGCCAGCCTGGCCTCGTCGAAGGCCGAGACCGCGAAGGTCTCCGGCAAGGCCAGGTGGACTGCGCCTTGGTCCTTCAACTCCGCCATCTGCAAGTCATAAAGCCGGTGCGGTCCGACCGGCAGGAAGGCCGGCGGCAAGGGGCCGAATTCAATCGCCAGTTCCTGACCGACGATTGCGCCCGACATGATCAGGCGGATCACCTCCATGGGCTACGCCTGGCCCGCGATCAGCGCCTGAATCTGTTCGAGACTGAGGTTCACAAATTCGCTCGGCCGCACGGCGCGGTCGTCGACATAGAATCCCTCGTCCCCACACCAGGGCTTGCCGACGTGGATTTCGTCGAAAGGAACGTCGTGGCGCCGAAGCCATTCGATCACAACGGGCAGGGTGTTGGCGTTGATCTTGCCGATCTGGCCGCCGAAGGTGCGCATATTGCGCGCCGAACAGATCACGATCTCGAACCCTTGAGCCTTGTAGTCGCGCAGCTTCCCGATCACCGCGGCGTTGGGTTCGCGATCCGCGTAGGACCGGTGCGGGTCATCAATCGCCAACACCCCGTCCAGGTCAAAGACCAACCGTTTCATCGAACCACCCGACCATGTCTACGGTCTGGTTTAACAGCACCGATCGCCGTGTCATCAGCTCACGTCGACCGCTGACGGAGCCGCAGTCTGATCTAAACCAAGGTTGGGAATATCCCCGGCATGCGTCGGGACGAGCCGATAATCCTGGGCAAGAGTGGAGGCGGCGCCCTATTTCACCGCGTACTGGTGGCCGATCGGGCGGTTGGCGACCAGGCGCAGGAAGCCGAACAGGGACGCGACCAGCGTCCAGATCACGGCGAGCATGCCGAGAGTCACCGCGGCGACCACCAGCAGGCCGGCGACCTGGGCCGACCAGGATCCTACGTGGGCCTGGTCCATGGCGGCGCCGACGCCGGGAAGATGGTCGCGGGCGAACTCGACCAGCTTGGTGACCGCAAGGCCCCCCGCGGTCACCGCCGAGCCGATCGCCAGCAGCACGAACAGGACCGCCGTCCAGAAGATGCGCAGCTGGAAGCGGTAGTGGCTGCGCACCAGCAGGTGGGAATCGTTCTTGTGCGCATAGGCCAGGGCCATGGTCGCCAGCGCCGGCACGCCGAACATGAACACCGAGATGAACAGCAGCACATAGCCCGCCAGCGCGACCACGTGATCGAATCCGGCCAGGACCGGGTCGATGGCGCTGTGGGGATCGCCGGCGTGGGTAACGGGGGATTCGGTCAAGGCCGGTCTCGCTGACTGCGGCGGCGCCGCGACGACGATGGGCGCCGCAACAGGCGCCGGTGCGATAACCGCGACAGGTTCGGCCGGTTCCGGCGCGGGCTCAACGACCTTCTCCGGTTGCGCGATTATCGGTTCCATCGCGATCGGGGCGGCGGCGGGCGGCGCGGGCTCGACCGCCGCCGGCGCCGCGACCTCCTGGACAGACTCTGGAGCGGGGTGCGCCAGCTCGAGCGGCGCGGCCTCCGGCGGCGCATGCTCAAGCTGCGGCGGCTCGACGCGGCCGAACACGGAGGCCGGGATTTCCACGGAATGTCCGGGCGCGGCGTGTTCAAGCTCCAGGATCAACGGGTCCGAAGCCTGGGCCTGTGGAGGCTCGGACGACGGTGCGGGGGTGGCGTAGAGCGGCCAGGACGGCGCGGGCGCATGCTCTGTGTCTTGCATAGGCGCGGGCGAGGCGGCGTTGAGCCGCTCGATAGCTTCGCCCCAGGTGTCGGTCATGACCGGCTCCGAATTCCCCGGACCGAGGCTCCCCGAGCCCCGATCCTCATAACGCGATTATATCAACCCCAGTGACACAACGATCATGCGATCGCTCGGTTCACTGCCACCAATGACGTTGCGGCGGCGGCAGGAGCGGCGGAGGCGGCTCGAACGGTCCGCCCTCCCAGCCCCAGTGTTCATCGTCACGGCGCTCGCCGTGGTCGCGGAACAGCTCCGGCAAGTCACGGGCGCCGCGGCACCAGCGACCATAACGATCAGACCACCGATGGCAGTCCTCCGGATAGATCAGGTTCTCGTGCACATTGATCGTCGCGGCGGGCTCCTGGTCCACCGGCTGATCGGTGAAACCGTAGATGCGGTTATGAGTGATATCGGCATGGCCACTGGTGACATAGACGCCGGTGCGGCGCGCCTCGATGGAGGAGTCCGACAGGTGAAGGTCGACACCCTCCGACAGAACGCCCAGCCGCGCGCGACTGATCATGGTGCTGGTCACGGTGACCAGACCACCGCCGTGCTGCAGCCACAGCCCGGTCGCGAAGCCGCTGATCTTGGCGTTGAAGATATGCACCTCGGCCGGCTGTCCGCGGCTGCGGTGGATCATGAGGCCGACATCCGGCGATGCGGACGGATCCGAGCCGGCGGCGCCAAGAATGTCCACATGATCCACCGTCAGGCCGCCGCCGTCCGCGAGCGACAGGTCGATCCCGCTGGACGCGCCGGTGACGTGCACCTTGGTCAGTTCGGCGGACACATTCTCCGCCACGATCGCCGGATCATAACTCAGCGCATCCACCACGCTGCGGCGCACCACCAGAATGCCGTCTTGGAGATAAACCGCAGAGGCGTCGCCGGTGTAGTGGATTCGGGTCTGGGTCATGGCCAGGTTGGTCTGCCAACCCTCGATGCAGGGCGACTGGCCCGCCTGACCGGCGATGAAGGTCAGGTTGTTCAGCTCCACCTTCGGCACGCCGCGCGTGATGGCGATGCACGGCATGCCGGCGGGCGGCTCGATCGCCGCCACCGGGCCCTCGGACCCGGGCGGCGCGAAGGCCGAGAGCGGCTCGCCGATGATGGTGACCGACTTGTAGACCTGCAGGCTCTCCATGCAGGGCCTGCCGCTTGGATGAATGTAGATGGTGCCGCCGTCGTCGACGGCGGCCACGGCGTAGGCCAGCGGCGTCGGTCCCTCATCGGGATCGCCGCAGTCCACGGTCATGGTGTGGACCGGACCCACGGAGGGATAGCCGTGGCGCAGTCTCCAGTTTGGATCACCCCAAACGCCGCGGTACTGCAGCATCGGGCCGCCCTGCCAGCCATAGCCTGAACCATAGGCGTACCCCGGGCCGCCGCCCTGGTCCCAGACGGGTCCGTGCGGGCGCCAGTGGTGGATCGGCGGATGCAGCAGCAGGCCGAAGTCCGGGCGGATTTCGGCGTCGGTTCCGGCGGCCGTCTGCGCCATGGCGCCGCCGGCGGCCAGGGCGAGCCCGGCGGTGAAGATCATCGCGATCGCCGCGACGGCGAGCTTGGCGGCTAGACCAGATGCGGATTGCTTTACCAAGACCCATCCCTTTCAGGCATGTGCGGCGCGCCATTGACGCGTGCAAGGATCGCCTGAAGGCGATCGGCGGAAGGCGTGAAGCCGGCCAGGGCCGCATTGAGCTGGTGCACCACCGCCTGCGCCTTGTCCTGATCGGCGACCCCGGCAAGGCCCAGCGAGAAGTAGGTCGAAATCGCGTATTTGGCTTCGGGCGAGCCTTCCTCCTCCGCCCGCTGGAACCAGTGAAAAGCGCGGGCATAGTCGGTGGGCACGCCCACCCCTTGCGAATACATCACCGCCAGCACCAGCTGGGCGCGGGGCGAGCCGTTTACGGCGGCGTACTGGATCGCTCTGACCCGCTCGATCCGGTCGAGATGGCCCGTTTGCGGGCGGCCCAGCATGGCCTGCAGCGCCTGGACGTTCTGCGGCCGTAGGATCGCGAAATCGCACGGCGCCGGCAAAACGCCGAGGTAGACCATGGCGTCGGCCACATGCACGAACGGCAGCTCGTCGATCCTGGCCAGCGCCGCCTCTTGATAATCATTGCGGGGCTGGCTCTCGTCGGACAGCGGCACGCCGGACGGCGGCGGGTCGGGCGGATAGAATTCGTAGGGCGGGACCCAGCGATTGACCTTGGTGGAGATGAAGGCGGCGTAGCTGGCGCGCTGCGGCCCGCCGCGCTCGAAGTCTTTCAGCAGCACATAGGCGCCCACATCCCCGGTCTGGGCGGCGAGATCGTTATAGAGATAGGCGTCGACATCGTTTCGCGGAAACAGCTGCAGCACCCCACTCAGGCCGCCGTGGTTGGGATAGCCCATGGCGTAGCGGGCCTCATCGTTGTCCAGGGGCTCGCCGAAGGGGCCGAAGGCGCTGTCGTGCATGCGCGCCAGGGTCTCGAAGCCGGGGGCGCCCTGAGTCGACAGGACATAGATGACCCGGTCCTTGACCTTCTGCCACTCTCCGCCGTCCATGCGCGACAGCAGCTGGTTGAGCTCGTTGTAGGCGGTGACCCGCTCGAACGCCCGGCAGTCGTCGAAGTGCGAGATCACCCGCAGGTGCTCGCTGGGACTGTTCTCGTCGTGCGCGGCCATGTGCTCATAGCCGGTGGAGTTGGCCAGGGCGAGCGCGTACCAAGTCGCCGCCTCGACCGGATCGTCTAGATTCTTGTCGGTGGCCCGGTAAGCTTCGTAGCGGTGCGCCAGCTCGATCTGGGCGAAGAAGTCGCCGGCGAAACCCTGTTCGCGCAGGGCCCGCATCTCATGCTGCTGGTCGTTGAACTGCGCCGCGTCGGTCACGGGTAATTGCGGCCGGGGGCAGGCGCCCACGTAAAACTTATGCCCCCACGGACCCGCCACATCGCAGGCAATCATCGGCGCGAGCGCCCCGATCACCAGGATCGTGGCCCCCATGCGCCTTACGCCTGGCCGGTTCCACAGCCACAGCGCGATCCTTGCGACGGCGTTCGTCATCGCCCCTCTCACGCCACCATTAACAGCCTGTTAACCATAACATCTCTCCGGCCAAGGTGGTTCCGAGTCAAGCCCAAGGGTCGATTGCGGGAACTGACGCTCGCTTATCGCGCGTATGAGGGCGGAAGTTGCGAGACATTGGCGGCGCCTATGCTTGCCCAGGCTGCGCCGTCCGGGCTTCCGATACAGTATAGCCCATTGAAAACCTGAAACATCACAATGCGTGGACAGTTCCGAATCGGCCGACAGGCCGCGCGTCATCATCGGCGCCGGCAATCAGCGCTGGGACGGCTGAATCGCCACCCATAGGGAACAGATTGACCTGACTGATTCGGGGCCCCGGGGCGGCGTGGTTCGGCGAATGGCGGCCGTGTCGCTGATGGTGGATGCGATGAAGCCGGGTGATGGAGCGACGACGTGCGTGCTTCGACGCGCGCCCGCCGGGCGCGGCTTAGCATGACGTAAAATTATAGAGCCCATAAAACCACGTCATCCTGAACCGCCGCGAGGCAGCGTGTCGAAGCACGCACGCCCAGGGGCGCGTGTCAGAGCACGCAAAACAGCTTGAGCCGCGCTATATAGACACCATGACCAAGCCGCTGATCCCGCCCTCGCCCAGCGAGGACGACTATTACGCCCGCGCCGCAGACGAGCCGCCGCTGCCCGAGGAAGGCGACCCTATCGCCCTGTTCAGCGAGTGGCTCGATGCGGCCAAGGCCAGCGAGCCTAACGACCCCAATGGCATGGCCGTGGCGACGGTCGATGCGAACGGCCTGCCGGACGTGCGCATGGTGCTCTTGAAGGACGTCGATGCGCGGGGGTTCACCTTCTACACCAACACCACCAGCGCCAAGGGCCATCAGCTTGAGGCCGCACCCAAGGCCGCCTTGCTGTTCCACTGGAAGAGCCTGCGCCGCCAGGTACGCGTGCGCGGGCCGGTCGAGTTGGTGAGCGAGGCGGAAGCCGACGCCTATTTCGCCAGCCGCGCCCGCGGCAGCCAGATCGGCGCCTGGGCCTCGGACCAGTCGGCGCCGATGGAAGGCCGGCTGGCGCTGGAGGCTCGCATCGCCGAGTACGGCCTGAAATTCGGCCTCGGCAAGGTCCCGCGTCCGCCGCAGTGGACCGGCTATCGCGTGGTTCCCCAGGCGATGGAGTTCTGGCGCGACCGGCCGTTCCGGCTGCATGAACGGCTGGTGTTTTCACGGGCCGACGCCAGCGCGCGGTGGGAGACAAGTCGGCTGTTTCCATAAGGCTCGGTTCAGAACGCTCGGTTTTTGTTCAGCCGGCCGTTCTGGGTCCAGACATTCATCTTCCCGTGAAGATTATGGCCGGCGCGGCCTTGGTCGCCCGGACGCGCAGTTGCCGCACGCCCTCCCGCCCCATAAAGTGAACGCAAGTTACTTGAGGTGAGGAAACGCGCATGCTGGGTCTGATGCAAAACTGGCCGCTGACGGTCGACCGCATCCTGGATCACGCCAACAACTGGCACGGCGACCGCGAGGTCGTGACCCGCTCGATCGAGGGGCCGATCGTGCGCACCACCTATGCACAGATCCACGAGCGGGCGCGGCGGGTCTCCAACGTGCTAAGGGCGCTGGGCGTCCAGCCCGGCGACCGGGTGGCGACCATGGCCTGGAACACCGGGCGGCACATGGAGGCCTGGTACGGCATCATGGGCATGGGCGCCGTGTGCCACACCCTGAACCCGCGCCTGTTCGCCGAGCAGCTCTGCTACATCATCAACCACGCCGAAGATAAGGTCATCTTCGTCGACCCGACCTTCGCGCCGATCCTCAACGAACATCGCCACAAGATGCCTTCTGTGACCCACTTCGTGGTGCTCACCGACGAGGACCACATGGAGGCCGCCAGCCTGCCGGGCGCGCTGTGCTACGAAACCCTGTTGGATCAGGTCTCGGCCGACGCCGCCTGGGGCGGGTTCGATGAGAACATGGCCTGCGGCCTCTGCTACACCTCGGGCACGACGGGCAACCCCAAGGGCGTGCTCTATTCGCACCGCTCCAACTTCATCCATACCCTGGTCAGCCTGCAGCGCGACGTCATGGCCTTGTCTGCGCTGGATACAGTGCTGCCGGTGGTGCCGATGTACCACGCCAACGCCTGGGGTATCGCCTTCTCCGCCCCCGCCGTGGGCGCCAAGCTGGTGATGCCGGGCCAGAAGATGGACGGCGCCTCCATCTATGAGCTGCTGGAATCGGAAGGCGTGACCTTCTCCGCCGCCGTGCCGACCGTGTGGCAGGGGCTGCTGCAGTTCCTGCAATCCGAGAAGCTGACGTTGTCGACGCTGAAGCGTGTTGTGATCGGCGGGTCGGCCGTCCCCGAAGGCATCGTGCGCGGCTTTCGCGACGACTTCGGCGTGGACGTGACCCATGCCTGGGGCATGACCGAGACCTCGCCCCTGGGCACCCAGGCCACACCCAACCACAAGATCGCGGCGATGTCGGACGAGGAGCAGCTCAAGTTCAAGCTGAAGCAGGGCCGCCCGCCCCTGGGCATCGAGCTGAAGCTGACCGACGATGAGAACCGCCGTCTGCCGCATGACGGCGCGACCTTCGGTCGGCTGAAGGTGCGGGGCCCGTTCGTGGTCGGCGAGTATTTCAGGGGCGACGGCGGCAAGATCTTGGACGATGGCGGCTTCTTCGACACCGGCGATGTGGCGACCATCGACGGCCACGGCTACATGCAGATCACCGACCGCGCCAAAGACGTGATCAAGTCCGGCGGCGAGTGGATCAGCTCCATCGAGATCGAGAACATCGCCGCCAGCCATCCCAAGTCGGCGCTCGCGGCGGTGATCGGCGTGCCGCATCCCAAGTGGGACGAGCGGCCCCTGCTGCTGGTCAAGCTGAAACCCGGCGAGACCGCGACCAAGGAGGAGTATCTCGCTTTCCTGGAAGGCAAGATCGCCAGGTGGTGGATGCCGGACGACGTGCTGTTCGTCGACGACATCCCCCTGGGCGCCACCGGCAAGATCGACAAGAAGCTGATCCGCTTGGGCCTGGAAGGCTATGTGCTGCCGACAGCCGGCGGCGCGAGCGGACCCGCGCCCGCCAGGTCCGTCCAGCCCGCGCCCGCGCCGAGCGAGACCCGTCCACTGTCGCCGGCAAGGACGCCCGTGTGGATTGTCGGCGCCCTGATCGCGGCGATGACCGGACTTGGCCTGGCCTTCACCCCGCATCACGGACAGAGCATCGCCTCGCGGGTGGACGAGGTGATCGCCGTCGCCACCAACGCCCCCGCCAGCTGGCAGGGCGTGCATATGGCGTCGAACTGACGGACGCTACCCGCCCCGCAGCCGCGTAAAGACGAAGAGGGCGCCCAGCACCGCCACGGAAGCGGCGAACAGGGTGAGGATCATTGGCCGGTGACGGCGGAACAGACGCATGATCTGGCGCCGGGGGCTGTGATGTCGCGACTGACTGCTCATCCCAAATCCCCAACTGGACTCGGCTGGTTCCTTCACGACGGGCGTCACGCCAGCCGGTAGCGGCTGTCCGCGCGCGGGGCGCCATCGCTGGTTATGGCGCCTTGTCGCACCATATGCAGGATGTGTGAATAAACCGAGCCCGCCGCCGCGGGATGCAGCCGGGGATCGACCGCTGCATACATGATCGGCACCATCTCCCGGATCTCGCCGTGACCGGCGGCGATCTGGTCGAGAATCTGCCGTTCGCGATCCAGCCGGTGGGCCTTGTAGGCGGCCAGGAAGGGCGCGACCTCGGTGATCGGCGGACCATGGGTCGGCCAGAGGATGTCGAAGCCGCGCGCGGCGACCTTGTCCAGGCTGGCGTAGTAATCGCTCATGTCGCCGTCCGGCTGGCTGATCACCGTGGTCGACCAGCCCATCACGTGATCGCCGGAGAACAGGGCGTTCTCTTCAGGTAGCGCATAGCAGACGTGGTTGGAGGCGTGGCCGGGGGTGGCGATGGCTTCCAGGGTCCACCCCGGGCCCTCCAGGCGCTGGCCGTCGGCGATGGCGACGTCGGGGCGGAAATGCCCGTCGTCGTCCTCCTCGACCCTCACGCTGGCCGGGCCAAGCTCGGGCGACGCGCGGCCGTAGATGACGGCGCCGGTGCGCGCGGCCAGGGGCAGGGCCAGGGGTGAATGGTCCAGGTGGGTGTGGGTGGTGACGATGGTGGTGATGGTCTCGCCCGCCGTCGCCGCCAGCAGCGCCTCCAGGTGATCGTCCATCGCGGGGCCGGGGTCAATCACCGCCACCTCGCCGCGGCCGATGATGTAGGTGCCGGTGCCCTTGAAGGTGAACGGACCGGGATTGTTGGCCACCACCCGGCGGATCAGCGGCGAGACCTGATCGGCCTTGCCGTATTTGAACTCGATGTCGCGGACGAAGGGGATCATCGGGAGGGCCTCACTGGCGGCGCGCTGCTTGCGTGGGGGCGGCTGTACACGGTTTACAGGAGCTTACCATGGCCGCCCGCGCTGCGATTTTCGTTTCAAAACGGCTGCAACGACCAGCCGCCGCCCTGCTCTGTCTCATGACGGCACAGTTGCTGTTCACCCTGGCCAGTTGCGAGGCCGAACCCGCCGCCATGGCCGCCCGCGTCGCCATCAGCCCGCGCTAAACCCCCAGCACACCCGACAGGTCGTAGCCGGCGTCCGCGCCCAGGCGGACCAGCTCATCGCGCGGCCGCGTCCCCGAGGCGGCCTGGCCCAGCGACCAGGTGATGATCGAGCGTGTGCCGGAGCGGCAGAAAGCCAGCACGGGACCGTCCGCGCCCGCCACCGCCTCGGCCACCGCGTCCACCTGATCCGGCGTCGGGCCGCCGCGCACGGGGATGTGGACGTAGGCCAGGCCCGCGGCCTTGGCCGCCGCCTCCATTTCCGCGCTCGCGGGCTGATCGGGGACCTCGCCGTCGGGCCGGTTGTTGATCACCAGCACAAAGCCGTCCTTGGCCGCCAGCGCCATGTCGCCGGGCGAAATCTGCGGCGCGACCGCAAAGGTTTCGGTCACTTTACGAATGTCAGCCATTGGACAGCTCCTTCACGCATGCTTCGTTGACAACATCGGGGGCCAATGGAAATTACGCAACCGCGTGGAGCGAATGCTTCGCCCGAACAGGCTGCTGAATGTTCCGCTTTCTCCTGCGCCGCCTGCTTGTCGCCATCCCGACCCTGTTCCTGGTCGTCACCGCCTCCTTCTTCATGATGCACGCCGCGCCGGGCGGGCCGTTCGATTCGCAGCGACGGCTGCCGCCGGAGGTGGAGCGGAACATCAAGGCCAAGTACGGCCTCGATAAGCCCTTGCCGGTCCAGTACCTGAACTATGTCGGCGGCGTCCTTCACGGCGATCTTGGGCCGTCGCTGAAGTACCAGGACAAGACCGTCGTCGGCATCATCGCCGAGAACTTTCCCACCAGCCTCAGGCTCGGCCTGTCCTCGCTGCTGATCGGCGTCAGCATCGGGGTCGCGCTGGGATCCATCGCGGCGCTGCGACAGAACAGCGGCGTGGACTATGGCGTCACCACCTTCGCTATCCTCGGCATCTGCATCCCCACCTTCGTCACCGCCCCGCTCCTGGTGCTGGTGTTCGCCCAGATGCTGGACCTGTTTCCCACCGGCGGGGTCAGCGAGCTGAGGAGCTATGTGCTGCCGGTGGCGACCCTGGCGCTGCCGCAGATCGCCGTGGTTTCGCGCCTGACCCGGGCCGGCATGATTGAGGTGCTGCACTCCAACTACATCCGCACCGCACGCGCCAAGGGCCTGTCGGAACAGCGGATCGTGCTGGGCCACGCGCTGCGCGCGGCGGTGCTGCCCCTGGTGGGCTATCTTGGCCCAGCGACGGCCGGGATCATCACCGGCTCACTGGTGGTGGAAAAGATTTTTGGCATGCCGGGCCTG
>Ga0302314_10006425_pt1 | contig 21277 bp, 13 predicted proteins | sample III_Palsa_N2_3_FD_200533 | JGI IMG/M metagenome (GOLD analysis project Ga0302314, IMG submission 200533) | Peat permafrost microbial communities from Stordalen Mire near Abisko, Sweden - III_Palsa_N2_3 | ecosystem: Environmental > Terrestrial > Soil > Palsa > Peat permafrost | place: Sweden...
GTGGTCGAGAAAGCCGGGATCCTGGTGGGTGAAGCCGTTGTGGTCCTGCTGCCAGACGTGGGAGGCGAGCAGGTAGTTCAGTGACGAGATCTTGCGCCGCCAGGGCAGCTCAGCCGTCACCTTCAGCCACTTGGCGTGCTGGCTGAACATCGAATCGACGATGCGGATGAACGCCTCATAGCTGTTGAACAGCCCATGCCGTCCGGTCAGCAGATAGCCTTCCAGCCAGCCCTCGCACTGGTGCTCGCTCAGCATGGAGTCGAGGACGCCGCCCGAGGCCGCCAGAAACTCGTCGTTCTCCTCGGTCCGCGCGTCCCACTGACGGCTGGTGGCTTCGAACACCGCGCCGAGCAGATTGGAGAGTGTCTCGTCGGGCCCGAAGATGCGGAAGTTCCGATGGTCTTCGTTCAGCGCCGCCACGTCGCGCAGGAACTTGCCGAGGACGAGCGTGTCCTGCCCCATGACCGCGCCCGGCGCGGGAACGTCCACCGCGTGGGCGTGGAAATCGGGCATCCGAAGATCACGCAGCAGCATGCCGCCGTTGGCGTGCGGATTGGCGCCCATCCGGCGTTCGCCCGTTGGCGCGAGATCGGCCAGCTCAGCTATCAGGCGGCCGCCCTGGTCGAACAACTCCTCAGCCTTGTAGCTCTTCATCCAGCTCTCGAGCTGCGCGACGTGTTCCGGATGTTCGGCGTCGACGATCAACGGCACCTGATGCGCTCTGAACGTGCCCTCGATGGCGAGGCCATCGACGAATTTCGGACCCGTCCAGCCTTTTGGCGACCTCAGCACGATCATCGGCCACGCCGGTCGATCCGCCGCCCCTGCCTTGCGCGCACGATCCTGAAAGCGGCGGATGTCCTCGACGGCGGTTTCGAGCGCGGACGCCATGAGTTCGTGCATGGTGTCGGGGTCGTCACCTTCGACAAAATAGGGCGTCCAGCCACAGCCCCTCAGAAACTGCTCCAGCTCGTCGCGCCCTATCCGGGCCAGGACTGTGGGGTTGCTGATCTTGTAGCCGTTGAGGTGCAGGATCGGCAGCACGGCGCCGTCGGTGATCGGATCGAGAAACTTGTTGGACTGCCAGGCCGTCGCCAGCGGGCCGGTTTCAGCCTCGCCGTCCCCGATGACGCAGGCGACGATCAGGTCGGGGTTGTCGAACACGGCCCCAAAGGCATGGCTCAGCGAATACCCAAGCTCGCCGCCTTCGTGAATCGAACCAGGCGTGGTCGGTGCGACGTGGCTGGAAATACCCCCCGGAAAGGAGAACTGCTTGAACAGCTTCTTGAGCCCGGCTTCGTCCTGGCTGACATCCGGATAGACCTCGCTCCACACTCCCTCGAGGTAGGTGTTGCCGACGAGCGCCGCGCCGCCATGACCGGGTCCGGCGATGTAGAACATGTTCAGGTCGTACTTCTTGATGACCCGGTTCAGGTGCACGTAGATGAAGTTCTGGCCCGGGACGGTACCCCAGTGGCCAACGACCAAGGGCTTCACGTGCGACAGCTTCAGCGGCTCGCGCAGGAGCGGATTGTCGTAGAGATACAGCTGTCCGACGGAGACGTAGTTGGCGGCGCGCCAATAGGCGTGCGTCTTGCGCAGCTCGTTTGGGTCGAGCGTCACCTGGCGGCTTGCAGTGGGAGGGGCGTCGGCGGACTGGCCTCTCGCATTGAGCGTGGCTGTTGGGGCGTTCATCGCAGCGGCCTTTCGAGAAGCGCACTGGCGCGGGACGGGCTCGGCGCGCGAGCCGGTCCCGCAACCTCACGCCAGGAGTCGCCTCGAACCTAGCGCCAGCCCACACCCTGCATCAGGCTCGGAAACTACCGACGTCGGAGCCATGGCTGGCGATAGGTGCGGCTCGTTACGACCGCGACCGCGACCGCGAGACGTCGTGAAGGCTATTTCGCCAGCTTTTCGCGAATGGCGAGCAGTTCCTCGCGACGCGCGTCGCTGGTCTGCGGATAGGCCATTTTGAGGTCTTCAAGCGCGTCGATGATGATTCGAGAAATAATCAGCCGGGCGTTTTCCTTGTCGTCGGCGGGCACGACGTACCAGGGAGAATCGTCGGTGCTGGTCGCACCGAGACAGTCCTCATAGGCCTTCATGTAGGCCTTCCAGAACTTCCGCTCCTCGATGTCCGCCATGCTGAACTTCCAGTTCTTCTCAGGCTCGTCGATCCGCGCCAGGAAGCGCTTGCGCTGCTCGTCTTCCGAGAGGTGGAGGAAGAATTTGACGATGCGGGTCCCGTTGCCGTGAAGGTGTTTTTCCAGATCGCGGATCGAGCGGTAGCGGTCGCGCCAGAGGTGCTTGTCGTCGTGGGTGGCGTCCGGAATCCCCTCGCTCTCCAGGATTTCGGGGTGAACGCGGGTGATCAGCACCTCCTCGTAATAGGATCGGTTGAAGATGCCGATCCGGCCCCGCTCGGGCAGGTCGCGGGTGGTGCGCCAGAGAAAGTCGTGTTGCAGCTCGGCGGCGCTGGGGTGCTTGAAGCTGAAGACCTGGCAGCCTTGCGGATTGACGCCGGACATGACGTGCCGGATGGCGCCGTCCTTTCCCGCCGCGTCCATGGCCTGAAAGATCAGCAGCACGGCGTACCGGCTCGATGCGTAGTGGAGCTGCTGCATCTCACTCAGTCGCGCGACGTGTTTCTCAAGCAGCTTCTTGTACTGCGCCTTCGATTTGTAGACGGGATCGACCCGCGTGGGCCATTTCTTGAGATTGACCTTGTCGCCCTGGCCGACCCGAAAGCCCTTCGTGTGTATGTTCATCGTCTTCCTTCCGGCGAGACGCCGGCTCTCTCGAGCCTTGATGACCTAGGCGGCCTGCGGCTTGAGCCCTGGCGCCGTCTCGGCCCTGGGCTTGGCCTCGCCGCCGCGGTCGAGGATCCAGTAGGCGAGCAGCTTCACGCGGTCGTTCACCAGAAACCAAGCCAGCGCGTAGCCCCACACGAAGGCCGCCCAGCCCCATCCGAGCGGGGTCATGAACAGCCCGTAGACTGCGATCAAGGTCGCTATGACCTGGGTGCCGAACACCGCGATCAGCAGGATCTGCGCCGGGCGTATCGACCAGAAGGGGCCCCTCGTGCGGGTCAGGAAGATCGTCAGATGCCCGGCGACCGAGAGTTTCAGGTACATCAAGGTCTGGATGTGCGCCCGGTCGAGATGGAACACGCGATCGGCCAGATAGAAGAGCCCGAAGGCCGCGGCGACGCCGAACAGGCCCAGCACGGTTGAGACCCCGAGAACCACGCGCATGTTCCAGGCCTCAGGCTGGTTCCGGTAATGGACGTTGTCGTAGGCGATCGACAGGATCGCGCCGTCGTTGAGCAGCGCCAGCATGACGATCATCACCGCGGTGACGGGATAGAAATTGAACACCAGGATCGCCAGCGTCATGAACACCAGCACCCGCAGCGTCTCGGCGATGCGGTAGATCGCATAGCTGTTCATTCGCTGGAAAATCTTCCGGCTTTCCTTGATCGCATCGATGATCACCGAGAGGCCCGGCGTCATCAGCACGATGGCCGCGGCCGCGCGCGCCGCGTCGGTGGCGCCCGAGACGGCGATCCCGCAGTCCGCCTTCTTCAGCGCCGGGGCGTCGTTGACCCCATCGCCAGTCATGCCGACGATGTGGCCGGCCTGCTGCAGCACATCGACGATGTGGAACTTATGCTCCGGGAAGACCTGGGCGAAGCCGTCGGCCTGCTCAATCGACGCCGACAGCGCCGCGGTCTCGTGACGCTTCGAATCGCCGAAACCGCTGGCGTCGAGGATGTTGGCGCCCATCCCAAGCTTCTTGGCGGTCTCCTGGGCGATGGCTATGGCGTCGCCGGTCACCATCTTGACGCTGATGCCCATGTTCCTTGCCGTTGCGACCGTTGCTTTCGCGTCGTCTCTTGGCGGGTCGAACAGGGGCAGGACGCCGACGATGCGCCACTTGCCCTCGCCGTCGGCCCGCGCCACCCCCAAGGCCCGAAAGCCTCGCGCCGCGAAGTCGCCGACCGCCTTATCGACGGCGGCCGTCACCGCCTTGGCGTTGGTCGCCAGCGCCAGGATCACCTGCGGCGCGCCCTTGGCGACTTTGAATTCCTTGCCGTCCGCCCCCTTCACAGTGGCCTCCGTGCGCTTTTGCACCGCGTCGAACGGCTGGAAGTGGACGACCTGGTAGCCCTGTAGGGCCTGAGTGTTCTTCAGGCCGCCAATGACCGCCAGGTCGATGACGTCCTTGTCGTCTGCCCGCGAGGCCAGTGCGGCGTTGAGGATTACCTGCTCGGCCGGCATGTCGTCGAGGCAGAACGGATCGCCTAGTGTCAGCTTGTTCTGGGTCAGGGTGCCGGTCTTGTCCGAGCACAGTATATCGACGCCGGCGAGCTCCTCGATCGCCGACAGGCGGGTAACGATGGCCTCCTTCTTGGCGAGCAGGCGTGCGCCGACCGCCATGGTCACCGAGAGCACGGTGGGCATGGCGACCGGGATCGCCGCGACCGTCAGCACCAACGCGAACTGCAAGGTGGTGAGCAGTGGATCGCCCCGATAGAGCGCGACGGCGATGATCACGGCGACGAGGGCCACCGCGAGGATGATCAAATAGTTGCCGATCTTCAGCACGGCGCGCTGGAAGTGGCTGACTGTGTGCGCCTCCTGCACCAGCTCGGCGGTCTTGCCGAAGTAGGTGCTCGCGCCCGTGGCGTAGACCAGGGCGCCGATCTCGCCCTGGCGGACAATCGATCCCGAGAATACGGCCTCGCCCGGCTTGCGCGTGGCCGGCAGGGATTCTCCAGTCAGGGCGGACTGGTCCACCTCAATCGGGTCACCCTCGAGCAGCCGCGCGTCGGCCGGGACGATGTCGCCCAGGCGCAGGCGGATGACATCACCCGGCACCAGGTCGCGCGCCGGCGGCTCGACCCACTTGCCGTCCCGCTCGACCCTGGCCTTGACCGCCAGCTTGGCCTTCAAGGCGGCGATCGCATTGCCCGCCTGGTGCTCTTCCCAGAAGCCAACGACGGCGTTGGCCACCAGCAGCAGCAGGATTATCCCGAAATCGGGCCAGTGTTGCGCGACAGCTGACAACACAACCGCCGCTTCGATCATCCAGGGGATCGGGCCCCAGAAATAGCTGAGGAACTTCAGGACCTCGTTGGTCTTCTTCTCCTCAAGTTCGTTGGGGCCGTACTGGAGCAGCCGCTTCTGCGCCTCGGCTTGGGTGAGACCTTCCGACGAGGACCGCAGCTTCGCCTGCAGGTCCGACATGGACATCGACTTGAGCGCTTCGTTCGGATCCGGCTTCAACTTAGGTGCGCGCGGGACCTTCGGCGGTGCGGAATGTGCGTTCACGGTGGTCGTCTTTCCGACAGAGTGGCCGGGACGACGGAAGCGCCCGGGTCGCCGTCACACCCAGGTTCGCGCCAACCTGCGGCGTGCGGTCAGCGCTATGTCCCGTCAGCCCTGGAGCCAGTGGAGCGCCGCACTCTCTTCGCCTTGGTCGAACACCCTGACGTCCGGATGCAGGAACACCTTGACCGCGCCGACGAGCCAGTGCTGCCACTCGTGCCGAGCGATCACGGCGATACGCGCCACTTTCTGCTGGTGGGCCTTTACGAAGGCCGCATGGTTTTCGAGGGCGGCGATGTTTTCCCAACCCTCGAGGCGGGACGCATCGATCAGCAATCTGATGTCGCCTTGTTGCGTCATCAGGGCTTCGACCTTCGGCGCCAATTCAGCGAAGTCGTCGGCGGCTAGCTTCTGTGGCGCCACGATCTTCAGCACGCCGGGTGCAATGACTTCTGTCTTGATCATGGAATCTCTCCTGACCGATCAGTTAACGCTGCAACCCAGCTGAGCGGTTCTGCGGTTTGGTGTTCACCGGAGACCATCTCAGCGGCGCACGACTGCATGGGTCGGTCCGGACGCCGGACCTGAGCCACCGGCGGGCGACGCGAGATGTCCCATGAGCAGGCTCGCAGCCATCGAGGCCAGAACGACCAGCCAAAAGAGCATTCCGACCGCCCGGCGTTGCTGGACGGTCGGAGCGGCGTGGCCAGTTGCGACATTCGCGGTTGGCGATCTCGGCAGGAGCGCGACCAGCCGAGCTGCTATCGTTGCGCGATCCGGTGGGGTGAGGGGATCGCCGAGGACACCCGCGAGAAGCAACGACAGTCGCCGGGTCGCGCCTTCGGCTGGCATACGTGAGAGCTCGGCGGCTTCCGCCCAAGGATCGAGGTCGAGGCGCGCCAAAGCGGAGACGACGCTTAGCGGCATGTCATCGCGGCCTTCCCAGACGGTGGCGAAGAGGAAGTCATTGAACGTGGCGCTAAGCCTGGAAGACGAAGAAATCTCGATCGTCTGAGCTGGCGAGTTTCGACGGGAGGTAAGGCCCGATCGGATCATGCCGATGCCACCAGCGGGACCGCTTCCGGCGGCGAGGCGTGATCGACGCCGTTGGTGCGCGCCGGCTTGGCGGCCTGCTCCCGCAGATCGAGGAACGGCTTGATGATGTCGATCGGCATCGGGAAGATGATGGTCGAGTTTTGCTCCGCGCCGATCTCGGTCAGCGTCTGCAGGTAGCGCAGCTGCATCGCGGCAGGGATGCTCGAGAGGATCTGGGCGGCGTCGACGAGAGTCTGCGACGCCTGGAACTCCGCCTGGGCGTGGATGATCTTGGCGCGTCGATCGCGCTCGGCCTCGGCCTGTTTGGCGATGGCGCGGACCATGTTGTCGGTCAGTTCGACGGTTCTGATCTCGACGTTGCTGACCTTGATGCCCCAGGTTTCGGTCTGCGTATCGAGGATGGCTTGAACGTCCGCACTCAGCTTCTTGCGCTCGGACAGCATCTCATCCAGCTCGTGCTGGCCGAGGACGGCGCGCAAGGTGGTCTGGGCGAGCATGTTGGTGGCGGGAAGGTAGTCCTGGACCCGAATGACCGCCCGTTCCGGATCGGCGACGTTGAAGTAGAGCACGGCGTCGACCTTCATCGACACGTTGTCGCGCGAGATGACGTCTTGCGTGGGTATCTCGACCACCTGAATGCGCAGGTCGACGCGAACCATTTCCTGGATGAACGGGATCAGCAGCACGAGGCCGGGGCCCTTGACCGCCTCGAACTTGCCCAGGGTGAATACGACCGCGCGCTCGTATTGGCGCAGGATCTTCACAGAGGCGAACAGCAGCACGATCACGGCGAAGGCCGCCACGGGTGCGATGAATGAGTACAGTACCGGCATGACGCTTCCTGACGACGGGGCGGACGCCGCAGCTCTGACGTCCTCACCCACCTGCCGCCCGTCAAAGCACGCGCGATAGCGTCGGCATTTACGTAGAGCCCGTTCGCTCTACCTCACCGCAGCTCGGTAATTTCCGAGTCTGCGGCCAGCGCCCGCTTCCCCGTACGGTGCAGAAGCCCTGGATGCGACTGATGGCCGGCCGCCATCGGGACGCTCGTCCTCGGTTCAGGCCGGCGTCCTGCCGAGCGCGATACAGGGACTTCAGCAGATGCAAATCGGTATGGTCGGCCTGGGCAAGATGGGCGGCAACATGTCCCGCCGCCTGATGAAGGCGGGACACCAGTGCGTGGTATTCGCCCGCACCGCCGCATCCCGAGACGCGGTGGCCAAGGACGGCGCGAGCGCCGCGGACTCGCTCGCGGACGCGGTGAAGATGCTCAAGAGCCCACGGGCGGTCTGGCTCATGTTGCCGGCAGGCGAGGCGACCGAGCGGGCGGTTCAGCAGCTCGCTGGATTGCTGGAGCGGGACGACATCGTCGTCGATGGCGGCAACTCCTTCTACAAGGACGATATTCGCCGGGCCAAGATGCTCGCGAACAAGGGCATCCACTACGTAGACTGCGGCACCTCCGGCGGCGTCTGGGGCATCGAGCGCGGCTACTGCATGATGATCGGCGGCCCGAAGGCGGCCGTCGAGCACCTCGATCCGATCTTCGCGGCGCTGGCGCCGGGACTGGGCGACATACCGCGCACGCCAGGGCGCACGAACGACCCCGCCCGCGCCGAGCGCGGCTACATCCACGCCGGCCCGTCCGGCGCCGGTCACTTCGTCAAGATGGTCCACAACGGCATCGAATATGGCCTGATGCAGGCCTACGGCGAGGGCTTCGACATCCTGAGCAACAAGGACTCGAAGGACCTTCCCGAGGAGGAGCGCTACACGCTTGACCTTCCCGACATCGCCGAGGTCTGGCGGCGCGGCAGCGTCATCTCGTCCTGGCTGCTCGACCTCAGCGCCGCCGCGCTGCTGAAGGATCCGCAACTGGAGACCTACTCGGGCTACGTGCAGGATTCAGGCGAGGGCCGCTGGACGGTCGAGGCGGCGGTGGAGGAGGCGGTGCCCGCGGAGGTGATTACGGCGGCGCTCTATGCTCGTTTCCGGTCTCGCCGCGACCATTCCTTCAGCGAGAAGATGCTTTCGGCCATGCGCTTCGGCTTTGGCGGACATATCGAGGGCGCCGAGGCGATCGACCCCGAGCCGAAGCCCTCGGTTCCAGCGAGCCACCATCCGGCCAGACACGCGGCCGAATAGCCACCGACGCGCGCGGCCCCAGATCGACATGCAGACGACCCACGAGCCAATGAAGGCCGACGGCCACCGCCTGGACCTTCGCGCCGCAATCTTCGACGTCGACGGAGTGCTGCTCGCCTCTCCGCACGAACGCGCCTGGCGCGAGGCGCTTGAAGGCTATGCCGACCCGGCCGCCTTCACCACGGCGATCTACCAGGCCGAGGTGGCTGGCAAACCACGCCTGGACGGGGCCATCGCGGCCCTGGAGGCGATGGGCGTGCCCGGCGCAGCCGGGAAGGCCGCCGAGTATGCGACGGCCAAGCAGGCGCGGCTCGAGAAGCTGATCCAAGCCGGCGCCGTCCGGCCCTTTCCCGACGCCCTTCGTTTCGTCCAGGCGGTGCGCGCCCTCGGCTGGCCGATGGCGGTGGCGTCATCCTCGAAGAACGCGAACGCCATGATGAAACCCATCCGACTGACGTCAGGCGACAGCCTGCTTGGCGTCTTCACCGCGAACGTTTGCGGCCGCGATTTGCGGCACGGCAAGCCCGACCCGGAGCTTTTCCTGCTCGCCGCCTCCGAACTGCACGTGGCCGCCGAACACTGCTTCGTCGTGGAGGACGCGCCGGCCGGCATCGAGGCCGCCTGCGCCGGCCGGATGACCGGGCTCGGCGTCGCACGTCTCGGCGACACCGCCCTCCTCTGCGCGGCGCATGCCGATCTGGTGGTCACGAACCTGGACGACGTGGGACTGGGCGCACTTGCAGCCGGGCGGCTTCGCCGAAAAGTCCTATGACGTCGCCCGAAACCATGGACCAGGCGCTGCGTCCGACCGCCGACCCCGGTTGGGTCCTGGTCGAGCGCGGCTACGATCCGCTTCGCGAAAGCAGCCTCGAATCCCGCTTCGCGATCAGTAACGGCTTCTTGGGCGTCAGGGGGGCGAGGGCGACGACCCGCGGCGCGCGCTGGATCGTTCCGGCGCGGACCTACGTTGCTGGACTGTTTGACACGTCCGGCGCGCCGGAGGCGGTGCCTGCGCTGGTTCCCGCCGCCGACTGGCTGAAGGTGCGCATTCTGCTGGGCGGCCGAACTCTGGTCCGACACCCGGGGAGCGTCTCGTCGCATTGCGTCACGCTCGATCTGAAGCGAGGCGCCCTGATCACCGAGTGGCAGCCGCTGGCGGCGCACGCACATGGCGTTCGGCTTCGCACAATGCGGCTGGCTTCGCTCGGCGATCGCGCGATCGGCATGCAACTGATCCAGATGCAAATGGGTCAAGGCGCGGCCGAGGTTACGCTGGAAGCGACGTTCGAGGGCCTGGACCTGGGCCTGACGCCGCTGAAACTGGGGCGCGATCTGGGCGTCTGGCGAACCCCCCATTCGGGGATGGGCCTTGCCATGGCCGGCGATGCGTCGCTTCAGGTCGATGGCTTGGACCTTGCGCCCGCCAAGCGCGGCGACTTCAAATGGTCGTGGACGTGGACGGCTCGGCCCGGACAGATTGTCTGCTTCGAGCGCCTCGTTGCGGTGGCCAGGAGCGCCAGCACGAATCTGGACCCCGGCGTTGTTGCGCGCCAGGCCCTCGACCGCGCCCAAATCCGGGGGTGGGGCGGCGTGCTCGCGGACCATGAGGCCGCGTGGACCGGCCGGTGGCGACGCAGCGAGGTGGAGGTGGCCGGCGATCCGGTCGCCCAACAGGCGTTGCGGTTTGCGCTTTACCACCTCAACAGCGCCGCCAACCCAGCTGACGAACACGTCTCGATCGGCGCTCGGGCCCTGACTGGGGACGACTATCATGGGCATGTGTTCTGGGACACGGAGATATACCTGCTGCCATTCTACATCCTGACCTGGCCCGAAGCAGCCCGGGCCCTCCTGATGTACCGCTTTCACACTCTGGACGCGGCGCGCGCGAAGGCCGCCCGGCTGGGCTGGCGCGGCGCCCTCTATGCCTGGGAGTCCGCGCGCACGGGCGGCGAGGCGGCGCCCGCCCAGGTGGTCGGTCCGGATCGAAAGGTCGTCGATGTCCTCTGCGGCACGCAAGAGCAGCATATCAGCGCCGACATCGCCTATGCGGTTTGGCAATACTGGGAGGCGACGCGGGACGAAGGTTTCCTGTTGGACGCCGGCGCCGAGATCCTCCTGGAAACGGCCCGCTTCTGGAGCAGCCGCGCGCAGCTGGAGGCGGATGGCCTTCGCCACATCCGCGGTGTCATTGGGCCGGACGAATACCACGAACACATCGACGACAACGCCTTCACCAATGTGATGGCGCGCTGGAACATTCGCCGCGGGCTGGAAGCAGCGGCCTTGCTACGAGAGCGCTGGCCGGCGCGGTGGACGGCGCTTTCGTCCCGTTTGCAGCTGATCGACACCGAACTGGCTGAGTGGCGCGAGGCCGCTGACAGCCTGACAACCGGCTTCGATCGCAAGAGCGGACTGTTCGAGCAGTTCGCGGGCTATTTCAGCCTTGAGGACATCGATCTATCTGCCTATGCCGGCCGATCGGTTCCGATGGATGTCGTTCTTGGGCGTCCACGCACGCAGGCATCGCAGGTGCTGAAGCAGGCCGACGTCGTTGCTCTGCTGGGGCTGCTGCCCGATGAATTCTCCGGACAAACCGGCGCGGCCAACTTCCACTACTACGAGCCACGTTGCGGCCAGGGCAGCTCGCTGAGCGGCGCGATGCACGGACTGGTCGCCGCCAGGCTGGGAGAGGGCGAGAAGGCGTTGCGATACTTCCATGAGACCGCTGCGATCGATCTGGAGGACACCCACGCCGCCACCGCCGGCGGAATCCATATCGCTGCGCTCGGCGGCCTGTGGATGATGACCGTCTTCGGCTTCGCCGGGCTGGCGCTCAAGCGCGACGCCATCGCCCTCGACCCTCAATTGCCGCCCGGTTGGAGCCGCCTCGATTTTGCTCTGCAATGGCGTGGCCGTGGCCTACGAATCGCAGTCCATGGCGCAGAACAAACCCTCGAGGCGACGCTCGAGTCCGGCGCGGCGATGAAGGTTGTCGTCGGCGGCGTGGAATACGACCTCCGACCGGGCTGTCGACTGACGGCCCCGACCCGCAAGCTTGTGGCGACCCGCCGCGATCTTCAGCCGAACGAACTCGCGTCTTGAGCGAGACAACGGCTGTTGGCCATCCGCCAAAGCAAAGGCGCACCCGCTGGACTACAGTCCTTCGGTCACCTGCCCTCCCATCGGCCGCGCCACGAAGTCGAGTCCGCTCGCAGGCGCAAGATCGCGCGCCGGCGCGGCAGGCGCCCCCAGCATCGCCCTCTGCATTGCGCGGGCGAGATCTATCTCACGATAAGGCTTCTCCAGGACCACAGAGTCGGGCCGCAGGCGTTTGATGCGCATCGCGTCTCCGGTGACGAATACATGCGGAACCGGCCCATTTCCGAGGACGGCCTCGATGACCGCCAGCCCGCTTCCATCGCCAAGGTGCTCGTCGACAATGATCAAGTCTGGGCTGAGGCGAAGCGCCGCGGCGATGGCGTCGCGCTCGGCGCCTTCCGTTGCGCAGACCTCATGTCCCATGCCCCGCAGAACCTCCCCGAGCAAGGAAGCGATCACCGCCTCGTCCTCGACAACCAAAATCTGTAATGATTTCATTGGCCTGCGTCCCACGACTTTGCGGACGCTGCAGGGCGCGACGTGTCGCCCAACTGCGCCCTAGCAGGTGGTCGAAAAGAAGGACGGCCTGCCAGAAACCGACCCTGACGGGAAAGGTTCCCGGCGGACAGGCTCGGGTTCTACGTAGGGCAGGCTTTGGCGTCGCGGCCGGCCGCAGCGTCGCTGCGGCGTCGCGGCGAGAGGTCATTCTATGATATGATTGAGCATTCCCCCATTCGGGAAGCCGCTTCCGAGACAATTCTGATGCCGACGGGTCGGCCGGGTCCAACCAGTGCGGAAACCCCGCCATCGGCGCGGCCTCCGCGCGCCCTGGCGAACGATTTTCCGGTGGTCGCGATCGGCGCGTCCGCGGGCGGGCTCGACACCGTTCGCCGGCTTCTGGATTCCTTGCCGGCCGTGAGCGGAATGGCATTCATCCTGGTGCAACACCTTGATCCCGACCACGACAGCATGCTGGTCGCACTGCTTACCGGGCGCTCCTCGCTGAGCGTGCTCGAGGCGGTCGATGGGATGCTTATCGAGGCCGAGCACCTCTATGTCATCCCTCCGGGCGCCTACCTGACCGTTGGCGACGGCGCGCTTCACCTGTCCCAGCCGCGGGCCCGCCATGGCGCCCGGTTGCCGTTCGATTTCCTGCTGAATTCCCTTGCGACGGCCTACGGCGATCGAGCCGTCTGCGTCGTCTTGTCCGGCACAGGCGCCGATGGAAGTCTCGGCCTCGAAGCGATCAAGGCTGCGGGCGGGCTAACGATCGCCCAGGACCCCGAGGACGCGAGCTTCGATGGGATGCCGCGCAGCGCGATCGCGACGGGCCGCGTCGATCTGGTGCTGGCAGCGGATAAAATCGCCGGCGGTCTTGTCCGCGCCACGGGGAGAGGCGCCCTCGCGCGCGAAGCCTCCGCCGATCGCGGCACGGGCCGCGCGCAGGACCGTCTGTCGGCGATTATCGAACTGCTGCGCGCGAAGACCGCGCATGATTTCCGCTTGTATAAACATGGCACGCTTCGCCGTCGAATCGAGCGGCGCATGGCGCTGGCGGCGATCGACGCCGGCAGGATGGACCTCTATCTCGCGGCCCTGAGCGGCGATGACGGCGAGTTGGACCTTCTGGCCAAGGATCTGCTCATCAACATCACCAGCTTCTTTCGCGACGGCGACGTCTTCGAGCTGCTGGCCCAGACGACGATCCCACAGATCGTTCGAGACCATCCAGCGGGCCAACCTATCCGGATCTGGAGTGCGGGCTGCAGCACTGGCGAAGAGACCTATTCGCTGGCCATGCTGTTCCAGGAACAGATCGTTGAAGCGGACCTCGATATAAAGTTGCAGGTGTTCGCTTCCGACCTCGACCCCGACGCGGTGGCGACCGCGCGCGAAGGGCTCTATCCAGCGAACATTCGGGAACACGTATCGGCGGCCCGATTGTCCCGCTTCTTCGCCAAAGAAGACGACGGCTACAGAGTCTTGCCCGATCTGCGTGCGGCTGTGGTCTTCACCACGCAAGACGTGCTGGCCGATCCGCCGTTTTCGCGCATGGACATGATTTCGTGCCGCAATGTGCTGATCTACCTAGGCCCCGAAGCGCAGGCGAAGGTCATCGCCCTGTTCCATTTTGCGCTGCGGCCCGGTGGGCTTTTGCTCCTGGGCAGCTCCGAGACCGTCGGCAATCTGTCGGACCGTTTCGAAAGCGTGGCGAAGGCCGAGCGCCTGTACCGCCGCATCGGCAAGAATCGGCCTGGAACCTTTGGACGCTCCCCGGCCGCTGGTGAGGCCGTCCGAGCGCCCTCGCGTCTCGAACAGCGCGCGGGGCCCCCGCGCCAAACGAATCTTGCGGAACTCTGCAGACGGCTGATCTTGGAGACGTATGCCCCGGCGGCGGTGCTCATCAACCAAAGAAACGAGTGTCTCTTCTCGCTCGGCCCCACGGATCGGTACTTGCGCGTCGCACCCGGTCACCCGACGCTCGATCTCATCGCGATGGCCAGGCCGGGCCTTCGCACCAGGCTCAGATCGGCGATCCAGCAAGCGGTCCAGGACAAGGACACCGTCAAAGTACCGGGCGGGCGTATTGACGACGCGCCGGGGACCTTCTTCGACATCTCGGTCCAGCCGGTTTCCAGCGACGGCGAGGATCTACTCTTGGTCAGCTTTGTCGAAGCCGCGGCGCCGGGCGCGCCTGCCCCAGCAGGGGCTGTGACCCCGAGCAATTTCTCGCAAGTCACCGAACTCGAGCGCGAGCTCGCCGCCACCAGGACCGAACTGCGCAGCGCCGTTCGAAACCTCGAGCTGTCGAGCGAGGAGCAGCGGGCGGTCAATGAGGAGGCGCTCTCGGTCAATGAAGAGTTCCAGTCGACCAACGAAGAACTGTTGACGTCGAAGGAAGAACTTCAGTCGCTCAACGAGGAGCTGACGGCGCTGAACAGTCAGCTTCAGGAGACGCTGGAGCGACAACGCACGACCGCAAGCGACCTGCAGAACGTCCTCTACAGCACCGACGTTGCAACGCTGTTCCTCGACACAAACCTCAACATCCGGTTCTTCACACCGGCGACCCGGTCCGTTTTCAGCGTATTGCCCGCGGACATCGGCCGCCCGCTCGCCGACCTCCACTCGCTGGCGGCCGACAACGAGATGCCGCTCGACGCCGCCGCGGTCCTGGAGACGTCGACACCGATAGATCGTGAAATCGAGGCGCATGACGGGGTCTGGTTCTGCCGGCGCATGATGCCCTATCGCGCGCACGACAACAGCGTCGAGGGCCTGGTCATCACCTTCACGGACATCACGGAGCGAAAGCGGGCGGCAAAGGCCCTGGTGGACGCCCGGCAGGAGGCCGAACGCGCCACCGCCGCCAAATCCAGATTTCTCGCCATCGCCAGTCATGACCTGCGTCAGCCTTTGCAGTCGCTCGCCTTCCTGCAAGGGCTTCTGGCCAATGCAGTGAAGTCGGAACGCGCCAAGGAACTGGTCGTAAAGTTCGACCAGACGCTGGGCGCCATGTCCGGCATGCTGAACGCCTTGCTGGATATCAACCAGATCGAGGCTGGCGTGGTCCGCCCTGAGATCGTGACCTTCCTCGTCAGCGATATCCTCGATCGTCTGCGCGACGAGTTCACCTACCAGGCCCAGGCCCAGAATCTGCAGCTCGATGTCGTGTCGTGCGGTCTGTCTGTTCGAAGCGATCCAAGACTGCTCGAACAGATAATGCGCAATCTGATATCCAACGCCCTGAAATACACTCGGAAGGGTCGCGTGCTTGTCGGATGTCGTCGGCGCGCGGGCCTAGTGACCCTCGAGGTCTGGGACACTGGCATCGGCATCGCCGAAAAAGACCTTCCGGCGATCTTCGACGAATACCATCAGGTCGGCAATGAGGCGCGCGAGCGCAGCCGTGGCCTGGGACTGGGCCTTTCCATCGTGCAGCGCCTGGTGGAGCTCCTGGGCCACCGCGTGCACGTGCGCTCTCGCCCCGGCAGAGGGTCCACGTTCGCGATCGACGTCATGGCCGCTCGGAACGTCCCGTCAGAGGGGGTTGAGATCGAGCAAAGTCCTGTCGGCATGCCCGGCGATGACTTCCTCCGAAAGGGCAAGATTCTGGTCATCGAGGATGACCTGGACGTGCAGGATCTGCTCGCGGTCTCGCTTCGGGAGGCCGGACATCGCGTCCTCACGGCGCTCGACGGACCGGCGGCGCTTGTTGTGGCCTCGGCTGTTGGACTTCGGCCCGACGTTCTCCTCGTGGACTACAACCTTCCGAACGGAATGACGGGTCTTGAGGTCATCGGAAAGATCCGCGAGCGGCTTCACCATCAGATCCCGGCCGTCATCCTGACCGGCGACATCTCAGCCGAAACGCTTCGCCAGGTCGCCCAGCACGACTGTGTTCAACTTACTAAGCCGGTGAAGTTGCCGAGATTGATCCGGCTCATTCAGCAGCTGTTGCCAATCTCCCACTCGCGGACACCGTCAGTGGGCTGGGACGCCGACGCCATTTCCAACCGTCGCAAACCTACGATTTTCGTCGTCGACGACAGCCTGCTGGTGCGGGAGGGGCTGCGCGGTGTGCTCGAGGAAGATGGCCGCACGGTTCGGGACTATGCAACCTCGGAAGCCTTTCTCGAAGCTTATGATCCCGCCGTCGAAGGCTGCCTGCTGGTCGACGCCTACCTTCCCGGGATCAGCGGGATGGAGCTGCTGCAACGTCTTCAGGAGGCCGGGCACCACGTGCCGGCGATCATGATGACCGGCAGCAGCGATGTAAACATGGCCGTCGACGCCATGAAGTCGGGTGCTGTCGACTTCATTGAAAAGCCGATCGGCGTGTTCGATCTGCTGGCGAGCGTGGATCGGGCGCTCGAACAGTCCCACGATCAGAGCAAACTGTTTGCCTGGCGATCCGACGCCGCCCACCTTGTGGGCGAGCTCACACCGCGACAGCACGAAGTGATGGAGCTGGTGCTTGCGGGACACCCGAGCAAGAACATCGCCGCGGACCTCGGCATCAGCCAAAGAACCGTCGAGACTCATCGCGCGACGATCATGAAGAAAACCGGCTCGAAGTCGCTTCCGGCGCTCGCCCGGATCGCGCTCGCGGCGGCGGAAAACGCCGCCGGCGAATCACGCGCAGCCGACCTCCCACGCGGCGACTAAGCCGGGTCACTCGCCCTAGCCTGACACAGGGGGCCAAGAACGGTCGGCCATGGCAGGCTCGGACCCGTCGGCTTGCGCCTGGCAAGATGGCCCTTGGTCGAGGCGATCCCGAACGCGGGCCTGCTACATCGGCGAGCTCGATAGTTACGTAGATTCCGAGCCTTCGGTGGATGCCCGGGCGTCGCTATATTTGACTTTGAGCACACAAGCCAAGTGTTGGCCCCGCGCATCGCCCGCAAACCCCGCGATGCCGGTCCGGCACTGCAAGATGAAGGTAGAAAGATGCTTACGTACTTTAACGACGGGTATTTTGGGTGGGGTTGGATTCTCTGGCTTGGGTTCATCTTTCTGATTTTCTCAGGCTTCGGCAATTGGGGCTACACCTATCGCGTGCATCGGAAATACGACCTGCTGCCACGAAAGGAAGCCCGCGACATTCTCAATGAGCGGTACGCTCGGGGCGAGATCACGCGCGAGCAATTCGGGCAACTAAAGTCCGATATCGCCAGCGAATAGCGCCGTTCTCCGAGCCATGCGGGGGCTCCCGCCGCCGTCACCTCCAGGAGGGGCGATTGACGCCCATGCAGAAGTCACCGCACTCGACCCTGTCCGGGCCTACAGCCGAAAACGTGAACTCGCTCGCGTACAGCGACAAGGTCGCGGTCCGTCCTGGGCATGAAGCGGCGGCCAAGGCCGCTGGACGACCGAGCGCCGCCATTGCCGGCGCTACCCGACGTCGGTCAGCGATCGCGCCCGCTACCCAAGCTAAGCGCGACAAATACCGTCCGGGCGCGCCGCCCTAGCGCGATCGGTTTTCTCCGACCGAGCCTGGGAGCGCCCTGAACAGCCATCGGCGAAGCCAAACGAAGCTGAAACCGGCAAGTCCGCCCTCATCGTGGAATTCGTATTCGCCGTCGCATTGGCTGGCGGATCGACGCGTCAGCGTGCATCGCCGGAATCGTCCCTGGGCCGGTGCTTCATGGACCCGTTCTTGGAGCGGCGTGCTCGTCGGCGAACAGGACGCCCAGCCGGCCGCGGTCCCGGCCGGCTGGGCGCGTCTGACGTCAAGCCTCGACCGGAACGGCCCGAGCCGCATCCTTGCTCTGCCCGGCGACCTGCGCGGTTTTCGTGTCGGTGAAGTCGAGCACGACGCGCGACGGCACATCGCCATGGGCCAGCCGCTCGAAAATCTGGTTGATCGACGAGAGTGGCTGGAGCTCGATGTCGGCCTTCACCTTGCCCTTGGCCGCGAAATCCAGACACTCGGCCATGTCCTCGCGTGTGCCCACGAACGAGCCACGAACTGTGACGGCGCCCGCCACGAGGGCGAAGATTTCTAGCGGGAAGTCGCCCGGCGGAAGGCCGACGAGCACACAGGTCCCGCGCTTGCGGGTCATCGCCACGCCCTGCCTGAATGCCGGAAGCGACGGCGCGGTGATCAGCACCCCGTGCGCGCCGCCGCCGGTCTCCTTCTTCAAGACCTCGGCCGGATCGTCCGTCTTGGCGTTGATGACCAGATCGGCGCCCAGACGCTTGGCGTGCTCGAGCTTGCCGTCCTCGATGTCGACGCCACAGACCAGCAGACCCATAGCCTTCGCATACTGGATGGCCAGGTGGCCGAGACCCCCGCACCCGGAGACGGCGAGCCATTCGCCAGCTCTGGCCTCGGTCTGCTTGATCCCCTTGTAGGTGGTGATGCCGGCGCAGATCAGCGGCGCGGCCTCCTTGGGGCCTAGGCCCTTGGGGATATGAGCCACGTAGTTTGGGTCGGCCAGCACGTACTCGGCGAAGCCGCCGTTCTGGGTGTAGCCGCCGAACTGGGCCTGGTCGCAGACCGTCTCCCATGCCGACAGGCAGTATTCGCAGTGGCCGCAGGCCGAGTAGAGCCACGGTACGCCCACGCGATCACCCTCTTTGACGATCGTGACGCCGGCGCCCAACCCAACGACGATGCCGATCGCCTCGTGACCTGGAATGAACGGTGGGGTGGGCTTAAGCGGCCAGTCGCCGTTGGCGGCGTGAAGGTCGGTGTGGCAGACCCCGCAGGCCTCGGTCTTGACCAGTATCTGGCCCGGGCCGGGCGTCGGGACATCCCATTCCTGGATCACCAGTGGCTTCTTGAACGCCGTGACGACGGCAGCTTGCATCTTGGTGGGCATGACTGATCCCCCTTCGGGGTTCGGGTTCAGGCGAAATCGCCTCAGTATCGGTTAGGCGGCCGCACGTCCAAGTCCCCTCACCGCCTCGATCATCTTGACCAAGACCGCTTGAGCGTCGCCGTAGACCATGTTGCAGTTTGGTGAGTAGAACAGGGCGTTGACGATGCCCGAGTAGCCCTTCCCCTGGCCGCGCTTGACCACATAGACCTGCTTGGCCTTGTCGGCATTGAGGATGGGCATGCCGAATATGGGTGAAGACTTGTCGCTGCGGGCCGCCGGATTGACGACGTCATTGGCGCCGATGACCAGGGCGACGTCGGTGGTAGCGAAGTCGTCGTTGATGTCCTCGAGCTGGAAGATCATGTCGTAGGGCACGCCGGCCTCGGCCAGCAGAACGTCCATCTGACCCGGCATGCGCCCCGCCACAGGGTGGATGGCGAACTTGACCGAGACCTTCGCCGCCAGCAGCAGCTTGACGAATTCATACAGCTTCTGCTGGGCGTGGGCCGCCGCGAGGCCATAGCCCGGCACGATGATGACGCTCGAGGCATAGCGCATCTTGATGGCGGCGTCGGAGGCTTCCGTCGGCCGCTCGCTGCCTTCGATGGCGCCGGGCTTGGCCTTGGCCACGGCCCCGAAGTTGGTGAACAGCACATTGGCGATCGAGCGGTTCATCGCCTTGGCCATGATCACCGTCAGAAGCAGGCCCGCGGCGCCGACCACCATGCCGGCGATCATCAGCGCCGGATTCTGCAGCACGAAGCCTTCCAGACCCACCGCTAGGCCAGTGAAGGCGTTGTAGATCGAGATCACCACCGGCATATCCGCGCCGCCGATCGGCAGTGTCATCAGGATGCCGAACACGACGGCGCAGGCGAAAAAGATCCAGATCCAGGTGGGGGTGGTCAGCCAGAGGCCGCCGACGCCCAGGGAGGACGCCACGATCACGCCGGCGACGGCGAGCGTCGCAACCATGACCGCCGCATTGGCGAACTGCTGACCGTTCACGCGCAGGGGTTTCTTGATGACACCATCGAGCTTGGCCCAGGCGATGACGGACCCGGAGAGCGAGACCGCCCCGATCAGGCCGCCCAACAGGGTCACGACCATCTGCGTAGCCCCTTGCGTGTGGCCGCCGAACAGCTCGACCGCGGCGATCGCGCCGGCCGCGCCGCCGCCCATGCCGTTATAGATCGCCACCATCTGCGGCATGGCGGTCATGGCGACTTTGCGCCCGACCAACCAGGCCCCCACGCCGCCGATCAGCAGGGCGGTCACGGCCAGGCCGATATTGACCAGCATGTGCGGCCGCGCCGCGGCGTCGACGGTGAACAGATAGAGGAAGCTGGCCAGCACCGCGGCGATCATGCCCAGCCCGGCGACCCGGATGCCGGACGGCGCCGTCGCCGGCGAGGACATGCGCTTCAGGCCGAACATGAACAGGAAGGCGGCGCCAAGGTCGGCCGCGCCGATGACGAATTGAGAGACGAGGGCGAGCATGGCGGGCCTCAGCCTTTCTTCAGGTGATGGACCCGGGCGTGATGGTGGGCGCGCTTGGGCTCGGCGTCGCTGCGCTTGAACATGGCCAGCATGCGGTCGGTGACGGCGTAGCCGCCGGCGGCATTGCCGGCGCCGAGCAGCACCGCGAAAAAGCCGATCGCCTGCTCCAGATGGGTGCTGGCGTTGAAGAGGGCGAACAGGCCGCCGACCACGACGATGCCGTGGACGAAGTTCGAACCCGACATCAGCGGGGTGTGCAGGATCGCCGGTACGTTGCCGATGATCACCCAGCCGGCGAAGGCGGCGAGCATGAAGACATACAGGGCGACAAACCCGGTCATGGTGATGCCGAAACTCATCGCGGGGGTCCGATCGTGCTCAAGCCGCTCTCGCGGGTGATTTCGCGGCTTTGGCCTTCGCGCCCTCGTCCAGGTTGGCCTCGGCGTCGCAGAGCTTGCCGTCGTGGGTCAGGGCCGTCTTGGCGATGACCTCATCGGTCCAGTCGATGACGATGATGTTGTCCTTCATCATCAGGGCCAGCAGCGCGTATTGGTTCTTGGCGTAGAGTTCGCTGGCGTCCCGGCCGAGCAGCGAGGGGACATTCAAGGGGGCGACGATCGTCACTCCGCCGACCTCAGTCGTCTGCCCGGGGGTCGTGTCCTCGCAATTGCCGCCGCCCTCGGCGGAAAGGTCGACGATGACCGCGCCAGCCTTCATCCCGGCGACCTGCGCCTTGCTGATCAGTTTGGGAGAGGCTTTGCCGGGGATCGCCGCCGTGGTGATGACGAGGTCCGAGGCCTGGATATGTTTGGTCAG
>Ga0302314_10006427_pt1 | contig 21276 bp, 18 predicted proteins | sample III_Palsa_N2_3_FD_200533 | JGI IMG/M metagenome (GOLD analysis project Ga0302314, IMG submission 200533) | Peat permafrost microbial communities from Stordalen Mire near Abisko, Sweden - III_Palsa_N2_3 | ecosystem: Environmental > Terrestrial > Soil > Palsa > Peat permafrost | place: Sweden...
TGAGTTCAAGAAATACGATCCGGTCGTGCGCAAGCACGTGATCTACAAGGAAGGCAAGATCAAGTGACGTAACGGCCCGCTCGCGCTTCGCGCGAGCGGCTCTGCCGGCACGTCATTCCTGCGCAGGCAGGGATCTAGCGCCCTCGAGAAAACCCGCCCTCATGGCGGGTTTTTTTGTTGCGCGCTTGCCGTCAGCGCAACACAGACCCCATCATCAGGCGATGATCTCGGATCTAGCCCTTTTCCCCAGCCTGTTAGGTGACCATTGGCACCAACTCGCCGTCCCCGTGCAGCGCATGCACGGGGACGCGACACGTGTGGTGGCGCGTGGCGCCGCAGACGTGGAGGGCGCGACGCACTTGCCAGCACGCTGCCTGCGTCGATTGCTTGGGCTGCCCGAACCGGGTCCACAGCAAGCACTGGAAGTAACGATCGAGCGCAACGGCACCCATGAAACCTGGACGCGCCGCTTCGCACTTGGCCAAATGCGCTCGGTGCTCGACCGTGTGATCGATACGCCTCTGCTGCGCGAACAGCTCGGACCGATCACGCTACGTTTCGAGTTGCTCCGCGATGACAATGTCATCGACTGGCGACTGCGCGGCGCGCGGATCTTCGGCCTGCCACTGCCACGAGCCCTGTTTGGCGAAGTGCTGTCACGCAGTGGCGAGCGGGACGGTCGCTATGCGTTCGATATCGACACCCGGCTGCCACTGTTTGGCAGACTCATCGCCTATCGCGGTTGGCTGGAGATCGTCTATGACAACTGAGGACGCACCGGTGATCGTGTTTGACGGCGTCTGCCTGCTATGTAGCCGGTGGGTCGACTTCATCCTGCGGCATGATCGTAACGGCCGCTTCCGACTCGCCGCGATGCAGGGCAATCACGGCCGTGGCCTGCTGCTTGCGCATGGTTTGTCGGCGGACGATCCGGTGTCATTTCTGCTGGTACAGGATGGCTGCGGTTATACCGATACCGATGCGATCGTTCGCGTGTTACGTGAATTTGGCCATAGGTGGATGTTCGTCGGAGGATTGCTGCGAGCCATACCGGGATTTCTGCGTGACCCGGCGTATCGCTGGATCGCGCGACATCGTTATCGGCTGTTCGGGCGGCGCGAGCAATGTCGCCTGCCCGATGTCGCTCACGCGGCCCGGTTTCTGGACTGATCCAGCTCAGTCCAGCGCTTCCAGTCCAGTGTGCAACGCGTAGCCTGCAAAACCGGCCACCAGCTGCTCCAGTGTGAGCAGACCCATGCAGGGCTGCGCACCCTTGACCACAACCAAACCATCGGCCAGCCGCTGTGCCAGCACCACTGCAGGAGTCACCGGCACCTGCGGGCCATCACCTGCCGCCGCATCGAGCCACCAGCGCAATCGCAGCGGCGCGCCATCGACACCGATTCCACCGAGTTCCACCACCATGCCGCCGATATCCGAGCCGAAACGTATGAAGAGCTCGCTCAAGCGTCGCAGGCGCGGCGCATACTTCGCGAGATTGCGGATCAACCCCAACCGCACCAGCCCTGCCGCGCACCAGGTACCGCCCTGTAGCAACGGCAACTCAAGCCCGGCGCGAAACAACACGGTATGCACTTGCGGGTAGCGCGTTGGGAACAGCTCCAGATCCGGCACCTCGCATACGCCGACGTGGCGATGCCCGAAGGGAAACGACTGTCTCTTGCCAGACATCCAGCCATAGGCGTGCTGCCAGCGGCCATCGCGCCAGACCCGAATAGGTCGCCCGCAATAGCCGAGGATCGAGGCCACTGTGGCATCACCTCGCGGTGTGCGATTGCCTGGATTGATGGCATGCTCGATCGACTGCAAGGTCCTGAAACGCGGCAGTAGCGCGTCGACCACGGCGCTACTCAGCGCCGGCACGCTGGATGCGCCGCTCACTAGCAACCGACCCGCCTCGAGGGCGCGGTCGTTCAGGCGCGCGATACCACTGACGAAATCGCGACCATCAGCGAGGTCGATGTAGTCGCTACCGCAGGCCAGGCAAGCCTCTGCAACAAGGTAATCCTGGCCCTGAAATGGACCGGCGGTATGAATCACCAGTTGCGGCGCCAACTGCGCCAACGCTGCCGGGAGCTCGATATCAGTAACGTCGAGTGTTGCGACCTCCACCAAGGGGTCGCACAGCTCGGCGCGCAACGCTTCCAGTGCCTGCCTCTGGCGACCAACGAGAACCAGTGAAAAGCGCGGTTCGCGCGCCAGCCGGTGCGCGATGCGCGAACCGAATACGCCAGTCGCCCCGATCAGGATCACCCGCAGAACCATACCTTCTCCCTCAGAAAACTCGCCAAGTACTGTCCGTTGGCACTACCCGACCCCGTCGCACATCAGCAGTTTCGCACCCGCCCAAGAAAAAGCCCGCCATGAGGCGGGCTTTCATCATTCAATCGACCGTGCGCGCGATCAGGCGCTGGCGACAGCGTAGCCCTTGAGTCGCTGGGCAAACTCCTGCAAGGCGCGGATACCGCTTTCTTCGGCCTCGTGGATCCACTGCTGCAGACCGTTCAGTGCCTGCTCGGCACCGCGCTGCTCCATCAACGCTGCAAGGCGGCTGCGGAAATCGCAGACGACGCTCAGGGTCGGACGCTTGGCCAGTACGGCCTGCATGCGCTCGCGCCCTTCGCTATCCAGCCAGCGGCCACCATCGGCCATCGCCAGACGGATGCGACGCGGCATCGACTTGAGGCTTTCGCCGGCGTGCTGTGCTTCCTCACTGAGGGTGGGCACGATCACACCGCGGTAATAGTCTGTCATGGCCTGGATGCGATGGGTGAGCACCGCCTTCAGCATGTCGGCGTCCGGCAGGCTTACGTTCGGTCGTATGTCGAGCGACGGGGCGACGCGCAGCACCTTGGCCAGGCCAATCGCACGCAGGCCGCAGATCGCTGCCCAGCCGATATCGAACTCCCACTTGCGCAGGGCGAACTTCGCTGAACTCGGATAAGCGTGGTGATTGTTGTGCAACTCTTCACCACCGATCCAGAAGCCCCACGGGATCAGATTCCGCGAGGTATCAGCACTTTCGAAATTGCGGTAGCCGGCCCAGTGCCCGATGCCGTTGACGAAGCCGGCGGCCCAGAACGGGATCCACACCATCTGCAGTGCCCAGATTGCCGCGCCGATCACGCCAAAAAGGGCGAGGTTGATCAGCAGCATCAAGGTTGGGCCCCAGTACGGATGGGCGCCATAGACGTTGCTCTCGACCCAGTCGTCCGGGGTGCCGCGGCCGTACTGCTTCATGTCGGCCTTCGACTCGCAGGCATCGCGGTACAGCGAAACGCCGTCCCAGAACACCTTCTTGATGCCATAGATCATCGGGCTATGGGGATCTTCCTCGGTCTCGACCTTGGCGTGGTGCTTGCGATGCACGGCCACCCACTCGCGGGTCACCATGCCGGTGGTCAGCCAACCCCAGAAGCGGAAGAAGTGGGCCAGAACCGGATGGAAATCCACGCCACGATGGGTCTGGCTGCGATGCAGATACAGCGTCACCGTGAAGATGGTGAGCTGGGTCATGATCAGCACGTAGACCAGTTTCGACACCCAACCGGCGCCCGTGAGGCCGTCGTTGAGAAAATTCAGTACTGCGTTGAGCATGGAAAGCACCGGGTTGGGAACAAGATCAGTCTAGTTGGCGGCTTCCGTACCCGCCAGCATGGTGTGAAACATAAGGATATCAGCAGGTCAAGAGGCAGACGCGAATAACTCGTTAGTTCGCACAAGCAGGCACTCCACCAGTTGTTTAACCATGGGGGCGCCGTGACAATCACCCAATGACCTCGCCTATCCACGTATCGCCTCCCATCCTGCGCCTGGACCAGCTGAACCGCCGCCGTGCCGGCCGCCCCGCCGTACAGAATCTGAGTCTGGCGCTGCAGCGCGGCCAGGTATTGGGCCTGCTGGGGGTCAACGGAGCTGGCAAATCGACCACTCTGTCGATGATTGCCGGTGCGCTGCGACCGGACAGCGGTGACATCGAGCTGAACGGAGCGGATTTTCTGGAACACCCCGAACTGGCGCGCCAGCTGATTGGCTGGCTGCCCGAACGCTCACCCGTCTGGGCCGAACTCAGCGTGATCGAACACCTGGACGCACACGGTCGCCTGCGTGGCCTGAGCGGCAGTGCACTTCGCCAGGCCCGCACCGCAATCATCGAACGTCTGGAACTGCAGCCACTGGCACGGCGCCTCGCTGGCGTACTGTCACAAGGTCAGCGCCAAAGATTGGGACTGGCCTGCGCGCTGCTCCATCAGCCAGCGCTGCTGGTGCTGGACGAGCCGGCAAACGCGCTGGATCCCGTGCAAGTGGCGGCGTTGCGCACGTTGATCCGCGAGCAGGCCGCCAACGGCACTGCGGTGATTCTCTCCACGCATCTGCTCACCGAGGTGACAGCCGTATGCGATCGGGTCGCCATCCTTCACGATGGCAGCCTGCAGCATGAAGGCTCGGTGCACGAGGGAGATCACGCCAACCTGGAGCGCACGTTCTTCGACATCGCCATGAACCGCAAGGCGCAAGCCGCATGACTCTTTTCGCCGTGATGCGACTCGAACTTCGCCGCCTGTTTGTGCGTCCGCTGGGCTGGATACTCGCCGCTCTCACCCTGGTTGAGCTGGCGTGGCGTTTTGTACTTTTGCTGGGCAATTTTCTCGGCACGCAGATTCGCCTGGCGGCGCTGCCCAGCGGCCCCGGCTTCACCGACATGGTCAGCGTGCCGCTGCTGAGCAGTTTGCTGACCGGCGGCATGCTGCCGTTCGGCCTGACCGAACTGGCGCTGCTCATCGTTCCCCTGCTTGCGATGTCCACGCTGGCCGGCGAGCGCAGCAATGGAACGTTATCGCTGCTGTTCGGGGCGGGCTTGTCGGGCGGGTCCATCGTGTATGGCAAATACCTCGCGTTGCTGGTCTGGCTGCTGCTTTGGCTGTTACTGATACTCGCCATGCCGTTGTCGCTGGCACATGCCACGACGTTCGACTGGGGCAAGCTTGCGGCGGCCACGCTCGGCATGGTGCTGCTGCTGGCGGCGCTGGCGGCCATCGGCGTCGCCTGCTCCGCCTTCACTGCGCACCCCGCGATTGCGGCCACCGCAAGCATCCTGCTGGTACTGGGGCTGTTCATCGTCCAACTGGGTGCGCAGGCTGTCGGCATCGACAATGGGGTGATCAACTGGCTGGCCTTGCCCAGCCATCTTGAACCGTTGCTTCGCGGCCTGGTCTCGACCACCGATGTATTGTGGTTCGTGCTGGTCGTCGTGCTGGCACTTGCACTGGCCACGCGCCGCCTGAATGCCGACAAGGAGCGTGGCTGATGAACAATCTGTTCAGACGTCTGGATGGCTGGTTGTTTGCCTTGCTGCTGGTACTGGCGATGGCTGCACTTGGCTATTTGAGCAGCCGCTACGTCCACGTAGCCGACTGGACCGCGAATGGCCGCGCAAGTCTGTCCGCGCAGAGTCGCGCCGTGCTGGCCAAGCTGACCGGCCCGGTCGACATCGTCAGCTATGCGAATCCGCAGAGCGACACACGGCAGACCGTAGCCAGCTTTCTGCTGCGCTATCAGCAGGTCAAGCCGGATCTGACCCTGCACTTCGTCGATCCGCAGCTGGACCCGGCAAAGATGCGTACGCTGGGCATCACGGTCGATGGCGCGATGATCCTGCACTATCACGGCCACGAGCAGCGGCTGGACGAGCTGTCCGAAAGCGCCGTCACCAATGCACTTGAGCAACTGGTGCGCGGTGGTGACCGCGTCGTGGCTTTCGTCAGCGGCGATGGCGAACGTCGCCCCGATGGTCAGGCGAATGCCGATCTTGGAACGTTCACGGCGCAACTGGAGCGTCGCGGCATGCGTGTGGTGCCATTGAACTTCGCGCAGGTTACAGCGGTGCCGCAGCATACCGACCTGGTAGTGCTGGCCAGCCCGTCGCTGGCGTTGCCGCCGGGCGCCGTGCAAGCGTTGGTCGCGTATGTGCAGAACGGCGGCAACCTGTTGTGGCTTACCGAGCCGACCAACGATGATCTTGGCCTCAAGCCGCTGGCCGCCGCGCTTGGCGTGCATGTACTGCCGGGCGTACTGGTCGATGGCTCCGGTGCCGCGCTGGGTCTGCACGATCCGCGCATGATCACGCTTGGCGACTACCCACCGCATTCGATAACGCGCGGCTTTACGCTGACAACGCTGTACCCGCAGGTGTCTGCGCTGGCGCTGGTGTCGCAGAGCGATTGGGCCGTGCACTCGTTCCTGCGTTCCAGTGCGCAGAGCTGGACCGAATTTCATCCGATCGACAACTCGAAACCTTCGGATATCCGATTCGATGCTAACGCTGGCGAGCTGAAGGGTCCGCTGGATTTCGGCTTCGCGCTGAGCCGGCTGTCGCCCAGTCCGGACAAGAGCGAACAGCGTGCGGTGGTGATTGGCGACGGTGATTTCCTTTCCAATACGTTCCTTGGCAACGGTGGCAATCGTGCGCTGGGCGAACGCGTATTCGACTGGCTGCTGGGCGACGACAAGCTGGTCGATCTGCCGCCACGCGGTGCGCCAGACCGGCTGCTGCAGATGTCGCAGAATGATCTGGACATGGTCAGCCTTGGTTTCGTGCTGGTGTTGCCGCTGCTGCTGCTGCTCATCGGCGGGCTGATCGTATGGCGCCGGCGTCGGCGCTAGGATGAAGCGCGCCACTCGCCAGCGCCTCATGTTGCTGCTCGTCGTCGCGGCGCTGCTTGGATGGGCCGGTTGGCAGCTGCAACGTGATGCGCAGGATGCTCCCGGCGCGCTGCTGGCACTCGATCCGGCCAGCATCAGCCATGTCGCGCTGAGCTTCGGTGGAGCGCCCACCACACACTATGAGAGACGAGACGGCCACTGGTGGCAAACCGACGGCAAACCGGTACGTGTCGACGATGCCCGGCTCGCCGACCTGACCGATATTGCCGCGGCCAGCGTCCTTCGCTGGCGTGCAGCCAGCGAGTTTCAACCGTCGAAGATCGGCCTGGCCCCCCCATTGGCGATCCTCGTGCTGGATAACCAGACGTTGGAGTTTGGCGAGACGTCGGTCACCGGGCCACAGCGTTACGTGCGTGTCGGTCAGCGGGTGGCACTGGTGTCGGTGCGTTACATGCCGCGGCCACCGGGCACGAAAATCACCAAGCTGCAGTGATCGGCGAAGCTATCCGCACGATCAGATAGAGGATTACGCGTGCCGGAATTGCCCGAAGTCGAAACCACCCGCCGCGGCATCGCGCCGTACCTGATTGGTCGACGGGTCCTCGGCGTCACGCTGCGCCGGCCCGACTTGCGCTGGCCGATCCCCGCAGCGATCAGCGAGCTGCTGCCCGGACAGCGTATCGACGCGGTGGAGCGGCGCGCAAAATATCTTTTGCTGCACACTGAGATCGGCAGTGCGCTACTGCACCTGGGCATGTCCGGCGTGCTGCGCGTGTTACCGCCCGACGCACCCGTGGGCAAACACGATCATGTCGACATCACGCTGGAACGCACGGCCACACAAGCCGACCGCATCCTGCGTTTCACCGATCCGCGCCGATTCGGTTGCCTGCTATGGCAGGCGCCTGGAGAAACCCATCCGCTGCTGGCGAACCTCGGACCGGAGCCGCTGACCGATGCGTTCGACGGCGATCTGCTGTGGCACCTTTCGCGCGGCCGCACGGCCGCGGTGAAACTGTTTCTGATGGACAACGCGGTCGTCGTCGGCGTGGGCAATATCTACGCCAGCGAAGCGCTATTCGCCGCTGGCATCGACCCTCGCCGCGCTGCAGGCAGCGTCTCGCGTGTGCGTTACGCGCGACTCGCCGCCGAGGTGAAACGCATCCTCGCCTGGGCGATCGAGCGCGGCGGTACCACGCTGCGTGATTTTCTCAACCCCGATGGGGCGCCCGGCTACTTTTTCCGCGAACTCAACGTCTACGGCCGCGCCGGCGAACCCTGCCATGTTTGCGGCACGGCGATCCGGCAAGTCGTGCTGGGACAACGCTCGACATTCTGGTGTCCGCACTGCCAGCGCTGATTGGCGCGACTGTCTGCAGGTTGGGTTGAGCGTAGCGAAGCCCCACATCGAACACCGCATGCTTCGAGGTCACTGTGTTGGGCTTTGCCATGCTCACCCCAACCTACCGAAGCAGCATGGCGACCGGATCAATCCGGCCAGTGAAATGCCACGTAGGTATTGTTGAACTGGGGATCGTCGAGGCTGCCGCCGGGTTGCGCGACAAGATCCCCGGACAGACCATCGACTTCCAGCTGCTGACCCGCCTTGAATTGCGTGCCGAGTGACAGCAGGTCGATCAGGCGTTCGCATAGCGCACCGGCACGGTCGACTTCGCGCTCGGGCACATTGCGCAGGCTGATGTCCGGACGGCCAAACTTTCGCATGCCGCGGGTATGGATCCATGAGCGCCCGGCCATGTCTTCCGCATTGCGCAGGATCAACAGGTGATTGCGCGGCGGTGCGCCACCCTTCACCAGATATCGCTGGCGCCATTCCTCCTCACTGAACAGGCTGAGGATCTGCGGATCGAGAATCGAACTGCCACCGATGTCGAGCAGCGCCGCGAGCACACCCAGCGTATCGCGCAGATAGTCGAGCGTATCGCGATCGCTGATTTTTCCGCGCACCACCAGCACATCGGAAGCCGTGCGCGCCTGCTCGAATGTTGCGGGGGATTCTTCCTGCAGGATTTCGCCCAGCGCACCCTTCAGCGGGTAACCCTCCCACTGGCGCAGCGCGAGATTCTGGAAGCGCTGGATGTCGACGCCCGCGGGCAGACCGGGGCTGTCGTAGCGCATCGCCGGAATCACCAGCTCGGGCTCGAACTTGCCGAAGACATAGAATTGCAGCAGCACTTCTTCACTGCTGGGTTGCCAGTAAGGCCGCGGCCATGCGGAGGTTTGGCTTGCTTGCGTCATGCGAATTCCTTGATGGTTTTAGGCAACGGCGCGCTCACGATTTCCGCTCACCCAGCGGCAGCACCGACTGCTGCAGCTCGATGCGTCCATTGCCTTCGCTGATTTTCTTGAATTCGGCGCGGCTTACCGACACATAGCGTTCGTTGCCGCCAATCTCAACCTGCGGGCCATCAGTGACGGCATGGCCTTGATCATCCACACGCACCACCATCGTGGCCTTGCGACCGGTGTGGCAAATGGTCTTGATCTCTTCGAGATTGTCGGCCCACGCCAGCAGATAGCGGCTGCCTTCGAACAGTTCGCCGCGGAAATCCGTGCGCAGGCCATAGGCCAGCACCGGAATGTTCAGACGATCGACCACGTCGCTGAGCTGCCATACCTGCGACTTGGTCAGAAACTGCGCCTCGTCCACGAACACACAATGCAGCGGGCCATGTGCAGCGATATCGGCCTCGACCCGCGCCAGCAGGTTCTCCTTGCTGCTGAAGCGCAATGCGTTCGCCTTGAGGCCGATTCGTGAAGCGACCACACCCTCACCGTAACGGTTGTCCAGCGCCGGGGTAAGAATCAGCGTGCGCATGCCGCGCTCGTGATAGTTGTAGGCGCTCTGTAGCAGCGACGTGGTCTTGCCGGCATTCATTGCCGAGTAATAGAAATAGAGCTTGGCCATGTTCGAGTGGCGTAGAAACGATAGTGAAGGACGAGCGGAAGTATGCGCTATAGAGCCTATTCCCTCACCTCATTCCTCGCTTACGCCTTGTCCAGTGGGGTGGTGCCGCCGATGAATTCACTGCGGGCCTGTGCCAGCCGAAATTTGTGCTCGGCCCGCGCACGCCGCCAGTCGATCAACGCGAAGACCGCATAGATCAGCTTGAACAGACGCAGCCGCAGCAACACTTTCGGTGTATCGAAAAGGTCGCCAGCCAGCATCGAGATCACGCCCTGCTCCAGCCGGAACGTGTTGCGTGGATCACGGAACATCTCCTGCATCACGGGTCCGTTGAAGCGATAGATGAAGAACGAAAAGCGCGCCATGCCGGCGCGCTGGCGTTTTTCCAGCTTGCGTTGCAACGCCGGCTCGCGCGCGGGTTCACGCAATGCCTGGTCGACCACCTCGACCGCCTGCTCGGCGCCGCTCATGGCCAAGTACACGCCGGAAGAGAACACCGGATCGAGGAACGCGAACGCGTCGCCCACCAGTACCCAGCCCGGGCCGCCCATGCGCGTCGAATCGTACGAATAATTGCCCGTGACGCGGACCTCGTTGCCGATCAGCTCTGCATGCTGGACGCGCTTCCACAACGCCGGATTCATCTGCAGCGTCTCCAGCAGAAATTCCACCGTGCGCCCTTTGCGCTGCTTGAGATAATCCGGACGGCACACTGCCCCAATACTCATCACGCCGCCCGGCAGGGGGATCATCCACATCCAGCCGTACGCAAAACTATAGATGCTGATATTGCCGGCATCCTCGCCCGGACGGGGTTCCGCGCCGCGGAAGTGCCCGAAGATCGCCGCGCTCTGATGCTCGTCGTTCTTGCGTCGCAGCTTGTTCTTGGTCGACAGCAACGCCTCACGACCACTGGCATCGATCACATAACGCGCCTGGATCCGATATGCCGCACCTTCGTCGGTAACCACGTCGAGCAAGGATTCGCGGGGACCGGCCTGCTCGACCTGTTTCACCTCGTGACCTTCGCGTGCGTCCGCACCGCAGGTACGCGCGTGGTCGTACAGCATCTTGTCGAAATCCTGCCGCCACACCTGATACGCGTGCGGTGGACTGCCGCCGAGTGCACGTGCGAACGCGTAGGTGTTGTAGCCGCGCTCGTTGTCCGCTTCGAAATCGGCGCCGGGCTTGAACACCCCGAGCTGACGCACCTTGTCCAGCACGCCAAGCCGCTCGAACACCGGCAGATTCATCGGCAGCAGTGATTCGCCGATATGAAAACGTGGATGGCGGGCCTTTTCCAGCGCGATCACCCGGTAGCCACGCCGTGCCAGCAACGTCGCCGCCGTGCTGCCAGCGGGGCCTCCGCCGATCACCACCACGTCACACGACTCGACTGCCACGTTCGTTTGATCCGTCATGCCTGTCCCTGTCCCACCCGCCACGGCGACGGGTGTCATGGGCTTGATTATGGCTCAAGCGGACCGACGCGCCAGCGAGGCTCTGATAACATCGCTCGCCGCCCCTGCAACGTCAGATCCATGCTCAATCCCCAACAATTGGCCGCCGTCGAGCATTGCGACAGCCCGCTGCTCGTGCTGGCCGGTGCCGGCTCCGGCAAGACCTCGGTGATCACGCAGAAGATCGCGTACCTGATTGCGCGCAAGAAACTTGCGCCGTCGAAAATCGCCGCGATCACGTTCACCAACAAGGCGGCGCGCGAAATGCGCGAGCGCGTGGGCAAGCTGGTCAGCGCCGAGGATGCACAGGCACTGACCGTGAGCACGTTTCATGCGCTGGGCCTGAAATTTCTGCAGATCGAACATGCGCGAGCCGGCCTGCGCCGGGGATTTTCGGTGTTGGATGCAGACGACAGCGGCGGCATCATCAAGGAACTGGCGCCAAAGGGCGTGAAACCCGACGTGCTGTTCGGCTTGCGCAACCTGCTAAGCCGCGCAAAGAACGGCGGGCTGTCACCGGAGGAAGCGCTGGCCGCGGCGCGCAGTCCGCGCGAGCTGGAAGCGGCGACGATCTACGACATGTACCAGCAGCGTCTCGCCGCCTTCAATGCGGTCGACTTCGATGATCTGATCCGGCTGCCGTTGCGCATCCTGGAGTCCGACGAGGAAGCCCGCATCATCTGGCGCGAGCGTCTGCGTTATTTGCTGGTGGACGAATACCAGGACACCAACGACGCGCAGTACCGGCTGCTGAAAGTGCTGACCGGCGAACGCGGCGGCATCACCTGCGTGGGCGACGACGATCAGTCGATCTACGCGTGGCGCGGCGCGAATCCGGAAAACATCGACCAGCTCGGTCGCGACTGGCCAAACCTGCGTGTGATCAAGCTGGAGCAGAACTATCGCTGCGGCAAGCGCATCCTGCGCGCGGCAAATCAGCTGATCGCGAACAACCCGCACCTGCACGAAAAGAAATTGTGGAGCGATCATCCGGAAGGCGCGCCGATCCGCGTACTGGAATGCAAGGAAGCCGAACACGAGGCAGAACGCGTCGCTGCCATCGCTACCACGCTGGCGGAAAAGCACAAAGCGCGCTGGCATGACATCGCGATTCTCTATCGTGGCAACTTTCAGGCGCGCCCGCTGGAAAAAGCCCTGCGGCTGGCCAAGATTCCCTATCACCTCACCGGCGCTCTGAGCTTTCTCGATCGCGCGGAGGTGAAGGATCTGCTGTGCTACCTGCGCCTGTTGACCAACCCCAGCGACGACGCCGCGTTTTTGCGCGTGGTCAACGTGCCCAAGCGCGAGATCGGCTCAACTACGCTGGAGAAGCTCGGCCAGCTCGCGCAGAGCCGGCATGGTTCGATGCTCGACGCCACCCGCAGCGACAGCGTGCTGCGCCAGCTGACGCCGCGCCCGGCCGCTGCGCTCGCCTCGTTCGCGAACTTGCTTGACGAGCTGCGCAGCGCATCCCTGCATCAGGGCGCCGCCGAATTGGTGGAGACCATCCTGCAGCGCACCGGCTATGCCGCACAGATCGCGGCCAGCACTCCCGATGCCACGCTGCGCGAGCGACGGCTGGGCAATCTGCGCGAACTCGCCGACTGGTTTCGGGCCATGCAAAAGGGTGGCAACAGCGCCGGCGATCTCGCCTCGCAACTGGCTCTGTTGAGTCACGCCGACCGCGACGAGCCGGGCAATGCGGTGCGCATGATGACCCTGCACGCGGCGAAGGGGCTGGAATTCCGCTTCGTCTTCATCGTCGGATGCGAAGACGGCACGCTGCCGCATGAGGGCGCGCTGGACGAGGGCCGCATCGATGAGGAGCGCCGTCTGATGTACGTGGGCATCACCCGCGCCAAGGAACTGCTCACGCTGTCCTGGTCCGCAAAAACGAAGCGCTATGGCGATGTCCACAGCAACCAGCCCAGTCGTTTCCTGCATGAATTGCCGCAAGCGGACCTGCATTGGCAGGGCAAGGATCCGGAAGCGGACAAGGAAGTGACGCGCGAGACGGCCGAGTCGCACATGGCAAAAATTGCCGCCATGCTGGGCAATCGCTGAGCAGGGTCGAGTCGACCGGCGATGCTGAACAACGGAAACCCTTTATCGTGTGGAGCTTGGGTTAATCGCGTGTCCCTCATCCGGACCTGAAACCTCATGACCGATCCCGCTGAACTCCATGTACAGCTCGCCAGCGCTTTTGAGCAGCACGCGTGGCGTCATGTACAGCAACTCGCGGAGCGTCTGCTCAAACTCGCGCCAGTTCACGCCGATGCGCACTACATGGCGGGAATGGCCAGCCTGGAATTGCAGCAGATGCCTGAGGCCCTGGAATACCTGCGCAAGGCGGCCGTGCTGGATCCCGCGCGAACCGACTTCATGGCGCAATTTGCGCGAGCGCTGATGCTCGCCCAGCGGAACCGCGACGCGAAGATGGTTGCCGATCGGGCGATGGCCTTGTCGCCTCAGGATGCGTCGCTGCTGGACACGCTGGGGACGATCTACACGCGGGTCGGCGACTATGCATCCGCGGCAACCGCATTCCGGCATGCCGTGACGAAGGACCCGCGCCAAGCGGCTTTGCACTACCACCTTGCCACAGCACTGTTGTCGGCAGGCGACATCGACGACGCCGAGGTCGAAGCCGAGGCCTGCCTTGCCCTGGATCCGCATTACTGGCCAGCTCATCTGAGTCTGGCGCAACTGCGTCGGCAGACATCTGCCCACAATCACATCGAACGCTTGCAAACGCAGTTGTCGCAGATCGGTGGCAATACGACGGATGTCTCTGCACAAGTTTGTCTGCATATGGCACTGGCCAAGGAACACGAAGACCTCGCCGATTATCCGCAGGCATTCGAGCATCTCGTTCACGGCAAAGCGGCAGGCGCCAATCGCCATTACTCCACCCCGCAGCAGGAGGCGATTTTCAGGGCGGTAGCGGAGGGCTTCCCTGATCCGGGTGTTCCGGTGGCCGGCTGTGCGAGTGAGGAACCCATCTTCGTCATGGGTATGCCGCGCACTGGCACGACCCTGGTGGAACGCATCATTTCCAGCCATCCGGACGTGCATTGTGCGGGAGAGCTGCTGAACTTTCCGATGTCGCTCAAGCATCTCTCGGGTAGCCAGAGCTCCGCATTGATCGACGTCGAGACCATCATCAGGGCTCGTGCTATCGACGGCAAGCAACTTGGTGAAACCTATCTTTCCAGCACACGGCCGGATACCGCGCACAAACCACGCTTCATCGACAAGCTGCCGCACAACTTTTTGTATGCGGGGTTCATCGCCAACGCGTTTCCGAACGCGAAAATCATCTGTCTGCGGCGTGACCCGCTGGACACCTGCCTCAGTATTTTCCGACAGCTTTTCCCGCCGAATTCGCCGTTCTTCGACTACTCATTCAATCTGCTCGACACAGGCAGGTACTACGTTCTGTTCGATCGGCTGATGACCCACTGGCAGCGCGTGTTTCCAGGACGCATCCTGGAGGTGCCGTACGAAACGTTGGTGAATGCGCAGGAGTCCAGTACACGTCGGCTGCTGGAATTCTGCGGCCTGCCCTGGCACGACGCCTGCCTGCGTTTCGAGGAGAACCCGAGCCCGGTAGCCACCGCCAGCGTGGTGCAGGTACGCGAGCCCATCTATCGAAGCGCGCTACGGCGCTGGAAGCACTACGAGCCGCAATTGAACGCATTGCGCGCACTGCTGCTCGAGGCCGGTATCCGGCTCTAGGCAGCCATCCATGCTCAGATCAACTTCGCGAATTCCAGCTCGCTCTTGAGATAGGCGTAGTAGATCGGCGCGGCGACCATGCCGGGCAAGCCGAATGCCGCTTCCATCAGCAGCATGGCGATCAGCAGTTCCCACGCACGCGCGTTGATCTGCATACCGACGATGCGCGCGTTGAGGAAATACTCGAGCTTGTGGATCACGACGAGGAAACCCAGCGCAGCGATCGCTACGCCGAGCGATACCGACAACGCGGCAATGGTGACGGCCGTGTTGGATATCAGATTGCCCACCACCGGCAACAGGCCGACGATGAAGGTCAGCACCACCAGCGTCTTGGAAAACGGTACGTGGATGCCCATCAGCGGCAACACGCCGAGCAGGAAGATGGCGGTGAACAGCGTATTGATCAACGAGATCTTGATCTGCGCAAACACGATGTTGCGAAACGCCAAGGCAAAACGCTGACAGCGCAGAGTCAGCGCCGCCGCGAGCGGCCCTACCTGATGCGGCGGACGGGTGCTGTCACTGAGCGCAACCAGCGCGCCCAGCACCAGTCCGATGATGATGTGCACGAATACCCGTGCGGCGACCTTGCCGGCCAGTTGCAGGGTCAACGCATGCTTGCGCAGCTGATCGAGCGCGCCTTCGCGCAGATCAGCGACGCTGTCCGGCAGATGATCGACCAGCATCGAGGGCAATTGCTGGCGGGCTTTTTCCACAAGCGGCATCAATTGCTGTTGCCACAGCAACTCGGGATTGCCGATTTCATTGCGGAAGAAGCTGATCGCTCCGAGGATCAGCAGTAGCAGCAACCCCACCACGATGATGCCCAGCGCGGCCACCACCAACACCCGCGCCCGTCCACCGGAAATGCGTCGGCCCATCAACGGAGCCATCGCGTGGACCAGCTCGTGAACGAGCAAACCAGCCAGCAGCGCCGACGTCATCTTCAAGCCGAGGATCAGCAGCAACGCCATCGCAGCCAGCACGTAACTCGCATAGCGGATGACGGAGGATGGTTCGCGTGAAACGACCGACGGAGAATCCATGCGGATCGGAACCGGTGACTACGGGCCACCAGTCTGTCAGCAGCCTGCGATAGCTGCCAGCCCCTGTGTCCAAAGTGCTGTCATAAAATCCGGCTATCGTGATGATCTTTGAGCTTGAGGATTCCTGGATGCTACTTCGCCTCCCCGCGACGCTTGTCGCCATCACCCTGCTGGTCGGTTGCGCGACGGCACCTGCGCCATCCGCTGCCCCGGCAAGCGCCCCACAAATTGCGCCGACGCACGCTGCCGCCGATGACAATTTGAACGCGGTGGCATGGAGCCAGACCGCGATCGAACACGACCTGATCTACGTGCAGACGTATCGCGATGCCCAGGCGCAGCTGCTGGGCGCATTGCACGACGAAGGTTGGGACGCGCTGGGCAAGGCCGATCGGACCACACCGCTCAAGCATCTGAAGCCTGCGGTGATCCTGGATATCGATGAAACCGTGCTGGACAACTCGCCCTACCAGGCGCGCCTGATCAAGAGCGGCGGTGAATTCAACGAGGCTGACTGGGCGGCATGGTGCAAGGAGGAACAGGCTCGCGCGTTGCCCGGCGTGATCGAGTTCACCCATTTCGCCGCCAGCCATGGCATCGCGGTGATCTACATTTCCAATCGCGCCAAGGATCTGGACCAGGCCACCCTGGCCAATCTGGGCAAGGCTGGCCTTCCGGTAAGTGGTCCGGATGCATTCCTGGGTCTTGGCACGTTTGTCGAAGGTTGCGAGCAGGCGGGCAGCGAGAAAGGCTGCCGTCGGCAACTCGTCAGCCAGCACTATCGCGTGCTGATGCAATTCGGCGATCAGCTTGGCGATTTCGTCGACGTCACTACCAATACTTTGGATGGCCGCCGCAAGGCCCTCGCAGACTATCTGCCCTGGATCGGTACGCGCTGGTTTGTACTGCCCAACCCGACCTACGGTTCGTGGGAACCGGCCCTGTTCAACAACGACTGGAGCGCTCCTCGCGAGCAGCGACGCCAGCAGAAAATCGATGCACTGCGCTATCAATAATATGAATACGCAAGTAAATCAATAATATATCGAACAAAAGAAAAGTATTGCCTTAGATTTAACGAACAAGTAATATTTCGCCTGCCAACACCTGCTGACCGAAAAATTTTGCAGGCAAGGCCATTTCCCTTCCGGCTCTGCCGAATTTCCCCGTGAGGCTAGATGCCCGCGGGGTTTTCTTTTTGTAGCGCCATGCCGTGTGCGGCCGGCCCTTGTTGTGTGCCGCGACGCCGCTTACCCTGCCCGGCCATGGTGCCGTATCGGCACCTCACTCGTCGCCAGTTACAGCGAGACCGCGCATGCGCCTGCCAACCGTCAGCTCCACCTTGTTGCCGCTGTTTGTCGCGTTGGCCCTGGCCGCCTGCCACGGCAAGGACGATGCCTCACAGCCAGGCAGCAGCACGCCGGAGGGGGCGGTGCAGGCCTCAGTCGAGCTGCTCAAGGCAGGTGATTTCAACGGCCTGTGGAAACACGCGCTGCCGCCGGCCGATTACGCCACGATGCGTACCGACTGGCATCAGCTGGCCCAGGATCCGCAACCTGTCACCGCCGAGGATCGCGCCAGGTTCAACCAGGCCCTGCAGGAGCTCACCGCTCCGGACGCGGAGAACAAGCTCTACGCCGAACTGCAGCCGAAACTGACCCTGATGCAACAGCAGTACCAGGATCAGCTGCCGGTGTTGGTGAGTGTGGGCGAGGCCCTGTTGAAGAACGGCGTCGCACAGAACAAGACCCTGACCGGCGAACAGAAAGCCCAGGCCAATGCCGTACTCGACGTGCTCACTCCCTGGGCGCAGCAGACGCCATGGTTCGATCAGGCCAAGGCGAAACAGGCCGTGGGTATCGCCGTAACGACTGCGCGCAAGCTTGATCTGAAAAGCCCCGAACAGGTGCGCACAATGGACTTCGACACCACGATGGCAAAATATTCGGTGGGTTTTGCCGGCGCCAAGCAGCTGCTGGGGATCTACGGCCTGTCGGTGGATGACACGCTCAACTCGATCAAGGTGACACCGATCGACAACAATAACGGGCACGCCCGGGTGAAGATTGACTACACCCTACTGGGCAAGCCGCTGTCGACCGAGTCGAAGCTGATGCTGCAGGACGGCCGCTGGTACAGCGAGGACATGCTGAACAACGTGCGCGAATCGCACCGGCAGCTGACTGAACAACGCAGCCGCCCTGCCGGCAGCGCCAGCGCTCCGGCGGCGACCAGCACCGTGCCTGCTAAAGACTGAACATCCCAGCCGTTAGAATAGACGGATGCAGAATAATTCCATCGCGGACTCCCCCCCCCGCCAGCGCGCGCCCTGGTGGTTCAACCTGGCCGGGCAGCTGTTGCAGCCCTGGTTGCGCATTCGCCGCGATCCGGCCGAGCCGGCGGCGCTGCTGCGCGCCGGCGTGCCGGTTTGCTACGTCATCGAGCGCGACGGTTTCTCCGATGCGCTGATCCTGCAGCGGGCCTGCCGCGAAGCTGGCCTGCCCAGCCCGATGCAGCCATTATCCGGCACCCGCCGCAAACGTTCGGTGTTCGCGCTGGCGCGCCGCGATGGCTGGATGTTCGGGCGTAACCGCAAACGCACTCCGAATGAACCGCTGCGCCAACTGGTGCGTTCGCTGGAGGGTATGCCGGAACGTGATGTCCAGCTGGTACCGGTGTCCATCTACGTGGGTCGCGCGCCGAGCCGTGACAGTGGCTGGTTCCGCGTGCTGTTTTCGGAAAACTGGGTGATGGTCGGCCGCTTTCGCCGACTGCTGGCGATGCTGTTGAACGGGCGAGACACCGTCGTGCATTTTTCCGCGCCGGTATCATTGCGCAGCGCGCTGGACGAAGCCGGCGACATCACGCCAGAGCGCTTCACGCGCAAGATTGCACGCGTTTTGCGCACCCACTTTCACCGTATCCGCGCAGCCGTCATCGGCCCGGATCTGTCGCACCGGCGCACCGTCGTCGACGCGGTACTGAATGCCGAACCCGTGCGCGCAGCGATCGCCGCCAGCGCCGCGAAAGAAAAGATCAGTCATGCCAAGGCGTGGCGCAAGGCACACAAGCTGGTGCTGGAAATCGCCGCGGACTATTCGCATCCCGTGGTGCGCTCGGTATCGTTCCTGCTGGGCAATTTTTGGAACAAGTTGTACGACGGCATCGCGATGCATCACTTCGACAAAGCGCGCGCCGCCGCGCCTGGTTTCGAAGTGGTCTACGTGCCCTGCCATCGCAGTCACGCCGATTACCTGTTGCTCAGTTATCAACTGCACGTGTCCGGCGTTGTGGTGCCGCACATCGCTGCCGGCGTGAATCTCAACCTGCCGGGGATCGGGCCGATCCTGCGTCGTGGCGGAGCGTTCTTCCTGCGCCGCAGCTTCAAGGGCAACGCGCTGTATTCGGTGGTGTTCAACGAGTATGTCGCGCAGCTGATCGATCGCGGCGTGCCGATGGAATACTTCATCGAAGGCGGTCGGTCGCGCACCGGCCGCTTGCTGGCACCACGAGCCGGCATGCTGGTGATGACGGTGCGCGCGTTCCTGCGCGCACCGCGTCGACCGGTACTGTTTCAGCCTGTTTATATCGGCTACGAGAAACTGGTGGAGGGCAACTCGTACGCGGGCGAGCTCAGCGGCCAGCCCAAAGAAAAGGAGTCGCTGTTCGGCCTGCTGCGCGGATTGATGAAGGTGCTGCGCCAGCGCTACGGCCACGTCGCACTGAACTTCGGCGAGCCGATCGAACTGAACCCGTTGCTTGACGCGGCGAGTGCCGACTGGCGCACCGCTGGCATCGATCCCGAAGCCAAGCCGGAGTGGCTGAACAGCGTCACCGACCGCCTGGCCGAACAGATCCAGATCAACGTCAACCGCGCCGCCGACGTCAACCCGATCAACCTGCTTGCGCTGGCCCTGCTCGCCACGCCCAAGCACGCCATGGCCGAAAGCGATCTGCTGGCGCAACTGTCGCTGAGCAAGGCGCTGCTGGAAGAGTTGCCGTACTCCGACCGCGTCACGCTGACTCCGATGAATCCGGCCGCAATCATTGCCTATGGCGAACAGATGGGCTGGATCCAGCGCGTACAGCATCCACTGGGTGACGTACTGACCACGAGTGGCGAGCAGGCCGTGCTGCTCAGCTATTTCCGCAACAACGTATTGCACCTTACCGCGACCGCGGCGTGGGTGGCCTGCTGCTTCCTCAACAATCGGCGCATGTCGCGCGCTTCGGTACTGCGCCTTGGCCGAATCATCTATCCGTTCATCCAGGGCGAACTTTTCCTGCCGTGGGATGGCGAAGGCTTCGGCGAACAGCTGCAGGCGACCATCGATTTCTTCGTGCGTCGCGGCCTGCTCGAATCCACCGGCGAAGGCCGAGTACTGGAACGCGGCGCCGGTCAGGAAGACAGCGCTTTCCAGCTCAAGGTGATCGCGCGCAGCCTGATCCAGGCGTTCGAGCGCTACTACATCACGATTGCCGCGCTGGCCAAGAATGGTCCGCATACATTGACCGGCGCGGAACTCGAAAACGCCTGCACGCTCACTGCTCAGCGACTCAGCCTGCTCAACGAACTGTCGGCACCGGAGTTCTTCGACAAGGCACTGTTCCGCGGATTCATCCAGAAGCTGCGCGAACGACGCGTGGTATGGACCGACGAAGCGGGCAAACTCGACTACGACAGTGCGTTGGAAGGTATGGTCAACGACGCACGTTTGATCCTGTCGCGCGAGGTGCGCCACTCGATCCTCAAGATCACGCCGGGTGGCGATGTTGAGAAAGAGCTGCCTCGCAACACGGTAGCGGAGTTGAAAACACAATCGGAGTTGCCGTTGTCGACTCCCACGGAAGCGGAAGCCGAGCCCAAGTCCGATCCGGCCGAAGTCGTCAGCGTGAGCGAAGAACTGCACGAACGCCACGTCATCACCGAACGGCATGAGCATACGTCGGGCGATCAATAAAGATCCTGAGCTTGGTTCGCAGAGTTCAACAGCGATAAAAATACGCTTGAACGGGCGCTCGAAATCAACCCGCCAGCCCGAAGGGTTTCAGAATGTTCTTATGTTTCTGCCTGGTGCCTACCTCGTAGGATCACCGTGACCATCCTGATCAGTCCAACCTTCGTATGTTGCCGAAACGCCTTGCGCCATCCTGTTTGCTGCTCAGCGTGCTGACGAGCGCGCTTATCTGCGGCTGCCATTCAAGCGGCAGAGCTGAACAGCCGGCACCGCCAGCCTTCGTCCAAGTGGTTTGCCTGAATGAGCGTTGCGGTGTCATCGATCAGGACCTCAGACAGCGAGTCCCGTTCGAGCGCGGCTACCAGACACTGCTTCTGGCGCCGAACGGGCAAAGTGCGTTTGCTTATGATGGAAAAAGCTGGTTGTTGCTCGATTTGGTAAACCAATCCAGCAAGCAG
>Ga0302314_10006429_pt1 | contig 21273 bp, 19 predicted proteins | sample III_Palsa_N2_3_FD_200533 | JGI IMG/M metagenome (GOLD analysis project Ga0302314, IMG submission 200533) | Peat permafrost microbial communities from Stordalen Mire near Abisko, Sweden - III_Palsa_N2_3 | ecosystem: Environmental > Terrestrial > Soil > Palsa > Peat permafrost | place: Sweden...
GTTCTGGTGGTCGGCGTAGACCAGCTCGATCTTCTTGCCGTTGATCGCGCCGCCGGCGTCGGCGATGGCCATCTTGATGGCCTCGACGCCGCCCTGGCCGTCGATGTCGGCGTACACGCCGGACATGTCGGTGATGATGCCGATGCGCACGACGTCGCCCGAGATCTGCGCCTGCGCGGCGCCGGCCACGCCGAGCGCGCCGAGGCAGGCGACGGCCACGGTCTTTAGGGTGGCGGAAAGGGGCTTGAACATGGGTCGGTCTCCTTGTTTGTACGTGGTCTGGCTGACGAGAAAAGAGCGGCGGGCGTTTCAGACGCCCAGGTATTCGTGGAGCTTGTCGATGCGGCTCGGCAGCTCGGCTTGCGTGAACTGCTGGATCACCTGGCCGTGTTCCATCACCAGGAAGCGGTCGGCCAGCGGCGCGGCGAAGCGGAAGTTCTGTTCGACCATGACGATCGTGTAGCCCTGCTTGCGCAGCGCGACCACCATCTCGGCGAGCTTCTGCACGATCACCGGCGCGAGGCCTTCGGAGATCTCGTCGAGCAGCAGCAGGCGGGCGCCGGTGCGCAGGATGCGCGCGACGGCCAGCATCTGCTGCTCGCCGCCCGACAGCCGCGTGCCCTGGCTCGCCTTGCGTTCGGCCAGGTTCGGGAACATCGCGTAGATCTGCTCGATGGGCATGCCGCCCTTCGTGAGGACGGGCGGCAGCATCAGGTTCTCCTCGCAGCTGAGGCTGGAGAAGATGCCGCGTTCCTCCGGGCAGTAACCGAGGCCCAGGCGCGCCACCTTGTGCGTCGCCATGCCGATGGTCTCTTGGCCCCGGACCTTGATCGAGCCCCTGCGCGCGCCGGTCAGGCCCATGATCGCGCGCATCGTCGTCGTGCGGCCCGCGCCGTTGCGGCCCAGCAGCGTGACGACCTCACCTTCGTTCACGTGGAGGTCGACGCCGTGCAGCACGTGCGACTCGCCGTACCAGGCATTCAGGCCCTTGATCTCGAGGAAGGGGGTGGTCATTCTCAATGGGCTCCGACGAGCTCGGTCTGCGCGGTGCCCATGTAGGCCTCGATCACCTGCGGGTTCTTCGAGACCTCGGCGTACGGCCCCTCGGCCAGCAGCGCGCCGCGCTGCAGCACGGTGATGGTGTCGGCGATCGACGACACCACGCTCATGTTGTGTTCCACCATCAGGATCGTGCGGTTGGCCGACACCTTCTTGATGAGCTGGCGGATGCGGTCGACGTCCTCGATGCCCATGCCTTGCGTCGGCTCGTCCAGCAGCATCAGCTGGGGCGACATCGCGAGCGTGGTGGCGATCTCGAGCGCGCGCTTGCGGCCGTAGCTGAGTTCGACCGCGGGCAGCTGCGCGTAGGCGGCGAGGTCGACCTCGGCCAGCAGCTCCATCGCGCGGGCGTCGAGCCTGTGCAGGCTGCTCTCGGGCTTCCAGAAGTGGAACGAGGTGTTCAGCGTGCGCTGCAGCGCGACGCGCACGTTCTCGAGCACGCTCAGGTGCTGGAACACGGCCGAGATCTGGAACGAGCGGATGACGCCGCGGCGCGCGATGGCGGCAGGCGCCTCGCGGGTGATGTCGGCGCCGTCGAAGACGATGGAGCCCGAGGTGGGCTGCAGGAACTTGGTGAGCAGGTTGAAGCAGGTGGTCTTGCCCGCGCCGTTGGGGCCGATCAACGCATGGATGTGGCCGCGCTGCACGCGCAGGTTGACCTTGTTGACCGCCACGAAACCCTTGAACTCCTTCGTGAGGTCAGTTGTCTCGAGGATGTAGTTGTTGCTCATCCGACCGAGTGTAGGGGCTGCTCCCTAGCCGTAACAGTTCGCAGAAATACGTTCGGGTTAGCCCGGACTAAAACGTCGCCTCCCATGCACGGCGGCGTCAGGAAACTGAAAGAAAAGGGTTGGGCGAGCAGCAAAAAAGGGCCGTGCCTCGCGGCGCGGCCCTTCATGACACCGGCATGGCGCCGGTGCCGATGGCTTCGGGAACTCAGAGACCCAGATCCGAGATGAACCGGTTCGTGAAGCCCCAGGTGCCCGCGGTGCCGTAGCTGTTGCAGGTGGCCGAGGCGCTGCCCAGCGGGCAGTCGACGTCGCGGTCCAGCGACCAGAAGTGGATGCCCGCGAGGCCGTTCGCCTTCGCCCACGACGACAGGGTGTCGACGTTGGCGATGCTGAAGATCTCGTCGGTGGCGTCGTTGCCGCCGATCATCGGGGTCACCTCGATCTGGCTGTACGGCACGCCCCAGTAGCTGTGCAGGTTGATCGCCGCGTTGATCGCCGATTGCGCCATGTCGCACTTGCCGTCGCTGCCCAGCGTGCAGTTGCTGGCGATCGCGCTGCCGTAGTCCATCGCCATCAGGTTCACGTAGTAGCCCGTCAGGCCTTGCGACTTGATCGAGTTCATCACGTCGACGCCGATCGCGCCCAGGCTTTGCGGCGAGTTGCCGCCGAGAGTGGCCAGCGTGAAGCTGAAGCGCAGGCCCGGGTGGTTCGCGCGGGCCACCTTCACGCGCGCGACGAGCGCGTCGATGACCGCTTGCGACTGGCCGCCCTCGATGTCGAAGTCGATGCCCTGCAGGCTCGTCGAGTTGTAGCGCTGGATGAAGGCCTCGAAGTTGGCATCCGAGCCGCAGGTGAACACGCCGTCGGCGCCACCGGTGGAGATGATGTACTTCTTGCCGGCGCTGACCCACTGGTTCACGTTCTGCGCGACCAGCGCCGCCGGCGTGACGCCGGCCCAGTTCTCGCTGCCGCACTCGCCGGAGGCGAACGCCCAGCTGAGCGACGTCTGCTTGGCGGGCATGGCGTTGAGGACCGGGGTGCGCGTGCCGGTGACCGACGTGGAGATCTGGTCGACGTTCCAGTCCATGTTGATCGTCACGTCCTTGTACGACCCGAACACGAAGCCGGAGGCCGGCGGCGGGGACGGCGGCGTCGGAGCCGGCGGCGGAGACGGTGGCGTGGGTGCGGGCGGCGAGGGCGGCGTCGGCGTGCCGCTGCAGGACGTCGTGATCGTCCACGGCTGGCCGGAGCCGCTCGGGCCGTTGTTGGTGGCCGGGTCGTTGCCCTGCGTCCACCAGTTGGCCTTGTAGGTGACGCCGTTCTCGGTGACGGTGGCGCCCGCGTTGTAGGCCGTGCTGGCCGACCACGGCGCGCAGCCGGTGGGCGCCGGCGCGGGCGGCGTGGGCGTCGGAGGCGGCGGAGCCGGGGTGGGCGGCGGCGGCGGCGTGGGCGTCGGCGGGGGCGGCGACGTCGTGCAGCTGCTGGCGACCGTCCAGGGCTCGCCGGTTCCGGTCGCGCCGTTGTTGGTGGCGGGGTCGTTGCCCTGCGTCCACCAGTTGGCCTTGTAGGTCTTGCCGCCCTCGGTCACGGTGTCGCCCGCCACATAGGCGATCGCCGCGCTCCAGGGTTGGCATTCGGTGGTGGCATGCGCGCCGGTCGACGCGAGGGCGCTGCCGGCCACGGCGGCCGACAGCAGTGCGATGCGTTCGAGGCGTCTTTTTCTCTCGATCGGGGTCAGGGAAGGGGACATTTCGGGCTCCTTGTTGTGGACCGGCCCTCCGCGGAGGGCCGGTGCGAGGCAGTCTCTGCGTCCGCCCGTGTGACGGGTCTAGGTAAAACCAGTAAAGAACCAGTAACCAATTGACGTTATTTTTTGAAAATGTAATGAAATCCGAACAAGATTCGGTCTTCAACGAATTAGGGGGATGTTCAATGGAAAGAACGCGTCAGCAGGAGGTTTTAAATCGGGCAGCTTCGCAGATTCACGGCATATAGTACCAAAGTGGTACCAATGTAATTCACGGGCATCAAGATACCCGGTTCAGGGGATAGCCGAAGGCGCTCGAATTGCGCGCCGCGCCGCCCGACGGGCGTGGGAAAATCGCGGCTGGATGAAGTACACGGTAGCCGTCCGCACCCTCTGCGAGTTCACGGCCAAGCTCGGCGATCTCGATCTGCGCTTCACGCCCTCGGCCACCGCGCTCGAAGGCATGGCGGGCCACGCCATGGTCGCCGCGCGCCGCGGCGAGGCCTACGAATCGGAGGTGTGGCTCAAGGGCGAGTACCGCGAGCTGGTCGTGCGCGGTCGCGCCGACGGCTTCGATCCCGAGGCGGGCCGGCTCGACGAGGTCAAGACCTACCGCGGCGACTTCCACGCCATGCCGCAGAACCGCCGCTCGCTGCACTGGGCGCAGGCCAAGTGCTACGGCGCCCTGCTGTGCGCGGAGCGGGGGCTCGAGCAGCTGAAGGTGGCGCTGGTCTATTTCGACGTCGCGTCGCAGGACGAGACGATGCTGGTCGAGTCGTTCGGCGCGGCCGACCTGCGCGCGTACTACGAGCTGCAATGCGACCGCTTCCTCGCCTGGGCCGCGCAGGAGTCCGCGCACCGCAGCGCGCGCGACGCCGCGCTGGCCGCGCTGCCGTTCCCGTACGCCACGTTCCGCGCCGGCCAGCGCCAGCTCGCGGAGAACGTCTACAAGGCCGCGGTCTCCGGCCGCACGCTGCTCGCGCAGGCGCCCACGGGCATCGGCAAGACGGTGGGCACGCTCTATCCGCAGCTGAAGGCGATGCCGGGCCAGAAGCTCGACAAGCTGTACTTCCTCGCCGCGAAGACGCCCGGCCGCGCGCTGGCGCTGGACGCCCTGCGCACGATCGCTGCGGCGCACGGCGCGGCGGCGGAGACGGCCGGTGCGTCGAACACGGGCGCCGTCATCGACGGCGTGGACGAACCTGCCGAAACGCAGGGCGCAAGCGCGCGGCCGGCGCAGACCCGGGGCGCGCCTTTGCGCGTCATCGAGCTCGTGGCCCGCGACAAGGCCTGCGAGCACCCGACCAAGGCCTGCCACGGCGACTCGTGCCCGCTCGCCAAGGGCTTCTACGACCGCCTGCCCGCCGCGCGCCAGGCGGCGGTCGGCGCCACGCCCGATGCCGCGCCGCGGCTGGATCGCGGCGGGCTGCGCGCGATCGCGGCGGCGCACGAGGTCTGCCCGTACTACCTCGCGCAGGAACTGGTGCGCTGGGCCGACGTGGTCGTCGGCGACTACAACTACTACTTCGACCTCGGCGGCATGCTGCACGGCATGGCGCACGCCAACGACTGGCGCGTGGGCGTGCTGGTCGACGAGGCGCACAACCTGGTGCCGCGGGCGCGCGAGATGTATTCGGCGACGCTGTCGCGCGCCGCGCTCGACGGCGTGCGCCCGCGCGCGCCCGCGACGGTCGCGCCCGCGCTCAGGCGGCTCGCGCGCACGTGGAACGAGATCCTCGGCCGCCAGCTCGAGCCGTACGCGGTCCACGAAGAGCTGCCGCAAGGCCTGGTCACGGCGCTGCAGAACGTCAACGCCGCGATCGGCGACCACTCGGCCGCGCATCCCGACGACGTCCCGCCCGAGCTGCTCGCGTTCTACTTCGACACGCTGCACTTCACGCGCCTGGCCGAGTCCTTCGGCACGCATTCGCTGTTCGACGTGACGATCGCCGACGACGCCCAGCGCGACGTCACGCTGTGCCTGCGCAACCTGGTGCCGGCCTCGTTCCTGAAGCCGCGCTTCCTGGCCGCGCGCACCACGACGCTGTTCTCGGCCACGCTGACGCCGATGCGCTTCCACGCCGACCTGCTGGGGCTGCCGCCGGAGGTCGCCTGGGTCGACGTCGAGTCGCCGTTCGACGCGGCGCAGCTGCGCGTGCAGGTGGCGCCGCTGTCCACGCGCTTCGCGCACCGGCCCGCGTCGCTGGAGCCCATCGTCGACCTGATGGCGCGGCAGTTCGCGCAGTCGCCCGGCAACTACCTCGCGTTCTTCAGCAGCTTCGACTACCAGCAGCAGGTCGCCGACCTGTTCCACGCCTTGCACCCGGACGTGCCGGTGTGGACGCAGGCGCGCCAGATGAACGAGGCCGCGCGCGGGGATTTCCTAGCGCGCTTCCGCGCCGGCGGCCGCGGCATCGGCTTCGCGGTGCTGGGCGGCGCGTTCGCGGAGGCCGTCGACCTGCCCGGCGAACGCCTGATCGGCGCCTTCATCGCCACGCTGGGCCTGCCGCAGGTCAACCCGGTCAACGAGCAGATGAAGGCGCGGCTCGAGACGCTGTTCGGCGCCGGCCACGACTACACCTACCTGTTCCCGGGCCTGCAGAAGGTGGTGCAGGCCGCGGGCCGCGTGATCCGCACCACTACCGACGAAGGCGTCGTGTTCCTGATCGACGACCGCTTTCGCCGCGCCGAAGTGCGGCGGCTGCTGCCGGCGTGGTGGCGTGTCGAAATGGCGTAATCACGAAGGTTCAAAGTCGAGCTCATCAGGCAGACTTGGAACCCAATGCGAACCACCGCTCCGAACTACATCGCCACCGAACAGCTCCTCTGGCTGCAGCAGGACGGCTCGCAGTCGCGCATCGTCGCGCGCGTCGGCATGCCTTATCCGGTGGACGACGGCACCTGGGCCTGCCCGGCCGAGCTGCAGGGCGTCGACGCGCGCTACCCGGACGTCTGCGGCGCCTCGTCGATGCAGGCGCTCAACCTCGCGACCGCGCTGATCGCCACGCGACTCGGTCACCTGCTGGAACGTGGCGAACGGTTGGTCGACGCCGAGGACACCAGCTGCGCCTGGGACGACGAGATGCTGCACTCCATCTTCGGCCTGCACGGCCTGCGTTCCCAGCGGTCACCGGAACGCGCGCGATGAAGCAGTTCGATGCGGCGGCCACCGCGCAGGCGCTCGCATTTCCGGCGCTGGTGGCGGCGCTCGAGCGCATGTTCGTCGCCGGCTGCGAGGTGCCGCCGCGCCAGGTGCACGCCGTCGGCGAGCCGCTCACCGCGCTCGTGATGCCGGCCTGGGTGCCGGGCCGCTACTTCGGGCTGAAGGTGGTCAACGTGGCGCCGGGCAACGCCGCGCTCGGACTGCCCGGCGTGTTCGCCACCTACCAGCTGTTCGACGCCGGCACCGGCGCGCCGCTCGCGGCGATCGACGGCGGCGAGATCACCGCGCGCCGCACCGCGGCCGCTTCGGCGCTGGCCGCCTCGCGTCTCGCGCGCGCGGACGCGCGGCGCCAGCTGATCGTCGGCGCCGGCCGCGTCGGCGGACTGCTCGCGCAGGCCTACCGCGCGGTGCGCGCGATCGACGACGTGATGGTGTGGAGCCGCGACGAACGCGCCGCGCTGCGGCTGGTCGTGCGCCTGGCCGCCGACGGCATCCCGGCGCGCGTCGTCACCGATCTCGCGACCGCCGCCGCCACCGCCGACATCGTCAGCTGCGCGACGCTCGCCGCCGAGCCGCTCATCCGGGGCGACTGGCTCGCGCCCGGCTCGCACCTGGACCTGATCGGCGGCTTCACGCCCGCGATGCGCGAGGCCGACGACGCGTGCTTCGCCGGCGCGGACGTCTGGATCGACACCGACGAGGCGCTCGCCAAGGCCGGCGACCTGCTGCATCCGATCGCCGCGGGCGTGCTGCGTCGCGAGGACGTGCGCGGCACGCTGGCCGACCTCTGCGCACGCCCGGCCGCGCCGCGCGATCCGCCGGGCCGCAGCGTCTTTAAGTCGGTCGGCACCGCACTGGAGGACCTGGCCGCGGCCATCCTCGTCTACGAGTCGGCCTAAGATCCGCGCCGGCGCAACATCCGTCGCGCCGCGGTTTCGAGAGGATGCCGATGAAGACGCTGCCGACCCTGCTGTTGCTGCTGGCCCCGCTGTGCGCCGCGGCCGCGCCTGCCGAGAAGACCTACGCGACGTCCGGTGACTGCGACGGCTTCCCCGCGGTCGCCCTGACGACGGCCGCCGGCCTGTGCGTCGGCCTCGTGGCCGAAGGCCTGGGCCATGCGCGCGGCGTCGCGGCGATCGACGACGACGTGTTCGTCATCGACATGGTCGCGTGGGAGAGCAGGAAGGGCCGGCTGCTCAAGCTGTCCAAGGGCGGCCGGCACGCGCCGGAGGTCGTGCTGCACGACCTCAACCAGCCCAACGCCGTCGTGCGCGGCCCGGGCCGCACGCTCTACGTCGGCATCACCGGGCAGGTGCTGCAGGTCGATCCGTACGCGGCCGACGCGGGCAAGAGCGCGCGCGTGATCGTCGACGGCCTGCCGACGACGGGTCGCCACCCCGTGCCCAGCCTCGCGGTGGGCGCCGACGGCGCGCTCTTCGTCAACGTCGGCTCGTTCAGCGACAACTGCCATCCGGCCGGCGGACGCATGCCCGATCCGAGGGCGGCCTGTCCCGAGACGCAGGAGAGCCCGCCGCGCGGCTCGATGCTGCGCTTCCCGCCGCGGGCCACGACATGGCACGCGGGCGAACAGCCGCCGTACGCGCGCGGGCTGCGCAACAGCATGGCGCTGGCCGTGCTGCCCAACGGCAAGCTGGCGGTGGCCGTCAACGCGCGCGACGGCATCAACCACGCCGATCCCAAGCTGTCCGATGCCGAGCTTCCGCACGACCTGCTGATCGTGCTGCAGCCCGGCGGCGACTACGGCTGGCCGTACTGCTACGACCAGCGCGTGCCCGCGCCCGAATACCCGGGCTTCGACTGCGCGGCCAAGCTCGCGCCCGACATGCTGCTGCCCGCGCACGCCGCGCCGCTGGGCATGCTGCTGTACAAGGGCGAGCGGCTGCCCGGCCTCGACGGCAAGCTGATCGTCGGCTACCACGGCTATCGCGCGACGGGGCATCGCATCGTGGCCGTCGCGCTCGACAAGGAGCTGCGTCCCACCGGCACGCCCAGCGAACTGGTCACCGATTGGGAACAGCGCGACGGCAGCCACCCGCAAGGCTCGCCGGTGGGCCTCGTCGAGATGGCCGACGGCAGCGTGCTGATCGCGGAAGACCACAGCGGCACGCTGTTGCGGCTGTCGCGCCGGAAATAGCGTTGCCCAAGGGATCGGCGTCCATTCGCCGCGACGAGCGCCATGGCGATCGTCGTCGACCTGGCGCGGTGAATGGACACGCCAGACCCCTGCGGCTCCAGCCGCGAGCGCGCGGCGCCCTGCGAGCGAGATGTTCATGACGGCTTCCCCGCTGGCTGGGTGCTTTGCGAGATCGCGGTCTGGTCGGGCGGCGTCGGCGGGTCGAAGGGCTCGGGCGCCGGCATCTCCGCGGCGGGCGCAGCGCCGGCCGCATGCGGGATCAGGTCCAGCCAGCCGCCGCTGAAGCCGGCGCGGCGCAGGCCGGCGACCAGCGGCGCGCAGGCGTGCATCATCTTCCACGGCATGCCGCTGCGGAAGTTCTCGATCATCACCACCGTCGGGCCTTCGTTGATGCCGAAGTGGTACGGCGACACCCAGCCGACCGGATGCCTGCGATCGCCCGGATAGCTCGGGTTGAACGACGCCTTGAACCCGTACGGGTTGGCCACGTGCAGCTGGATGTGGCGGTAGTTGGCGATGGTCGGCAGCACGATCTCGGGCGCGAACGGCAGCGACGCGACGACCGCCCACGGCGCCAGCGTGCCGTCGTCGGGGCCGTCGGGCACGCCGCGCGCGACGTAGTCGTAGAACGGCGGCTCGCCATTGCCCTTCCAGCGCTGCGCGCCGGGGCCGTCGCTGGCCGTGATGCCCCAGCAGAACTCGCCGTACATCGCGTGGCGGCGCGGATTGCGCATCGCATAGCGCTGCTGCACCTGGGCGCCGGCGCGGCTGTTGAGGAAGTAGTCGCTGCCGTGCGCGCGCATGAACTTGTCCTGCAGGCCTCGGAAGTCCACCCACAGGTGCGACATCTGGTGGATGAACAGCGGGCCGGCGTGCAGGTACGACAGGCCCTCGATCTCCAGCCACCGGTAGGTCGAGCACCACGCGTCGTACGAGGCCGCGGGAATCGGATGCGTGGGCGAGCCGAGCGCCAGCAGGTACAGGATCAGCGCCTCGTCGTAGCCTTCCCAGTGCCACGGCAGCCTGCCCGTCTCGGGCTGCCAGCCGTGGCAGATCGTGCCGCGCTCGCCGACCAGCCAGTCCCACTCGACGCGCTCGTACAGCGTGTTCGCGATGCGGCGCAGCTCGGCCTCGTCGTCGGACGGCCCGTTGAAATACGCGGCCGCGGTCAGCACGCCGGCCATCAGCAGCGCAGTGTCGATGCTGGAGAGCTCGCAGTTCCAGGCGCGGCGGCCGGTGTTCATGTCGATGAAGTGATAGAAGAAGCCGCGATAGCCGGACGCCACCGGCGACTCGCCCTGCTCGCACGCGAGCAGGAAGCGCAGCGTGACCAGCGAGCGCCGCAGCGCCTGTTCCCGCGTCATCAGCCCGCGCTGCACGCCCACCGGATAGCACGTGAGCGCCATGCCCACCGCGGCGATGCTGGCGGGCCAGTCCGGCGCGGTCTTGTCCATCACCAGGCCGTTGGCCTCGATGACCTCGTGCACGAAGTAGCCGAAGGACTCGCGCTGCAGGTCGGTGAGCATCGCGTCTCGCTCGATCGCCTCGCGCCGCGTGAACCCGTGCAGCACGGCTTGCCTGGCCAGTTCGGGCGGCACGCCCATGTCGCGCGGCGTCCGAGTCATCGGAAAGCCTCCGGCGTTCGGACTGCGGGGCGAGCGCCTGCTGGCGGCCGCGCGGCGCTCACGCAGCCTCCCATTCGATGCGCACCAGCGCCATCGCGTTGGCGGGCAGCGGCAGCGTGAAGCTGGCGCCGCCGCCGTCGCCCGCGATCTCGATGCGTTCCGGCGCGACGACGGACGCGTTCTCAAGCGCGTCGACCTGGTGCGGATGCGGATATTCGGGACTGCCCAGCCGCAGCCACTCGGCCTGCGGGTTGGCATGCGTGTCGTCGATGCGCGAGAGCAGCGCGGCGCGCGGGCGCCGGCCCTTCAGGCCTTGCAACCGCACGGTGACGACCTCGGTGGCGATGGCGTGGCGCGGCATCGCGACGTTGAGCAGCAGCACGGTCGTCGCGGCGTCGTCGTCCGGCGCGCCGACGTGCGCCTTGACCGTGAGATGCGTGTCCGGCACGGCCCAGCGCCGCGAGCCGAGCTGGTTGATCATCTGGAAGCCGCGATACACCGGCTTGGGCACGCCGTACAGGTTCATCAGTCCGAAGCCGCCGTGGTACGGGATGCTGGGGAAGTAGTTCTCCTCGAAGATGTCCGAGAACACCCACCAGCTGTACGCGTCGACCTGGTCGTCGACGCTCAGGATGAAGTGCGCCGCGAGCGCCGCGCAGAACGGGCCGTCGTGCATCGGGTCGCGCGGGTTCGACGTGATGTTCCACTCGGTGTAGTAGAGCGGTTTCGCGCCCGCGGCGCGGCGCGCCTCGCGTGCGCGGTCGCGCATCACGCTCATGGGCGCGTCGGCGAGCTGGGAGACGGTGTCGGTGTCCACCGAGCCGAACGCGTCGGTCGGGTAGTAGTGCGTGCTGATGAAGTCGGGCGGGCAGGCGTTGGCGGCGCAGAACGCGTTGAACTCGTCCAGCCACGCGTTGGCCGCGGTGGCCGGGCCGCCGACCTGCAGCCGCGGCGAGATCGCCTTGACGGCCGTCCACGTCGCCTTGAACAGCTCGAAGTACTTCGCCTGGCCGCCGGTCCAGAACGCCACCAGGTTGGGCTCGTTCCACACTTCCAGCGGCCATTGCGCGACCTCGTCGATGCCGTAGCGCTCGACCCAGTGGCCGACCAGCTTGGTCATCAGCAGCTGCCAGTCCTCCATGCGCTTCGGCGGCGTGACGTTGGCGCGGTAGTGGAAGACGCTGTTGCCGTCCGAGGACAGCGTGGCCGGCATGAACGACAGCTCCACCAGCGGCTGCATGCCGATCGACAGCAGGAAGTCGAACACGCGGTCGATGTTGAAGAACGAGAACAGGAACTGGTTGTCCTGGTTCACCAGCGTGCCCATGTCGTCGCACAGCAGGCCGTGGAAGCGCACATGCTTGAATCCGAGCTCGCGATGCGCGCGCGTGAGCTGCTGCTGCCAGTCGGCGCGCAGCGCGATGGGCGCGTGGCAGCTGCCGACGCAATGGCGCCACGCATGCCGCAGCGGCTGCGATGGCGCCGACAGGTCGCAGGCGAAGACGACGGGGGGCGTCGTCGCGGAAGCCACAAGCGCGGGCGCGGGCGGAGACGGGGACATGGGGCCTTTCGACGTGGATTCCGACGCTCGGCAAGTCGAATGCCCGACAGCAAGGGCCAAGCCTTCGGCGAGCTTGCGGAGGAGGGTGCGGCGTTGCATCGGTTGCAAAGGGGAGTTGCCGACGCTGGGGCGTTGGTTCCCGCATCTTGGACGCGTTTGCGTCCGTTCGGGCATCGCTGGCCCGAAGATTGCGTGCGCTCGGTCGCGCAGGCAGTTCCTGTGCCCGAGCCCGGGCAAGTCCCCACGTCGGCGCATGCCTCGATTTGCCACAATTGAAGATTACGCCGGTTCGCCCAAGAGGCGTGCCGTGCATGTCCTTTTCCGTGATCCCCGGGATTCGTCTTGAACACTCTCGCTGCAAACCTACCCACCGGCGCCGCTTCCTCGGCGCGCCCGTGGCAACCGCTCGGTCTCGCCGTCATCTTCTTCACGGAGATGTGGGAGCGCTTCAGCTACTACGGCATGCGCGCCCTGCTCGTGCTGTATCTCGTCAACTCGCTGGGCTACAAGCGCGAGGATGCGCTGGAGGTCTACGGCACCTACACCGGCCTCGTGTATGTCACCCCGCTGATCGGCGGCTGGATCGCCGACCGCTGGCTGGGCATGCGCAAGGCGGCCATCATCGGCGCCGTCGTGATGATGCTGGGCCACTTCGCGATGGCGGTGCCCTCGTTGCTGCACGTAGCGCTGGGCCTGCTGATCGTGGGCAACGGCTTCTTCAAGCCGAACACGAGTTCGATGGTGGGGGAGCTCTACGACGGCGTCCACGACACGCGTCGCGACGGCGGGTACAGCATCTTCTACATGGGGATCAACCTCGGCGCATTCGTGGCGCCGTTCGTGTGCGGCACGCTGGGCGAGAGCAAGACCTGGGGCTACCACTACGGCTTCGCGAGCGCCGGCGTGGGCATGTTGCTGGGGCTGGTGACGCTGTTGTCGTTCCAGCGCGTCATCGGGCGCGCCGGACTGCGTGAAGGCCAGGGCCCGATCAGCTGGAAGAACGTGCCGGAGGTCGTGATCTGGGCGCTGGGCAGCGTCGGTGTCGTCTACGCCGGCCTGGCCATTGGCCCGATGATCTCGGCACTTTCGGTACTGGCGAAGATCGTGCTGGCGGTCGTGCTGATCGCCGCGGCTATCTGGCTGCCCGGAATGATCGGCAAGAAGCAAGTCGCGGGCGAGAAGCTCACCGCGGCCGAGTGGAAGCGCGTGATCGCGATCTGCATCGTCACGTTGTTCTCGATCTTTTTCTGGATGGGATTCGAGCAGGCCGGCGGTTCGATGAACCTGTTCGCCGACAAGCAGACCGCGCGCACGATGCTGGGCTTCGAAGTGCCCGCCAGCTGGTTCCAGAGCATCAATTCACTAGCGATCCTGGTGCTCGCGCCGGTGTTCGCCATCATCTGGTCCGTGATGAACCGGTCCCGCTTCGCGCTGCCCGACACGGCCAAGCAGGGACTCGGCCTCATCGTCCTCGGTGCCAGCTTCATCCTTATGGACCGCGCCCAGGTGCTGGCCGACACCACCGGTCCGGTCAGTCCGATGTGGTTGTTCGTCGCCTACGTCATCCAGACCGTCGGCGAACTCATGCTGTCGCCCGTGGGCCTCGCCCTGACCTCGCGTGCGGCTCCGGTCCGCCTCAGCGCGCTGCTGATGGGTGTGTGGATGCTGTCGTCGGCCGCCGGCAACAAGCTGGCAGGCTCGCTCGAGAAGATCATGGACGGCACCGGCATCGCGCCGTACAAGTTCCTCTACATGGCGTGCATTGGCGCCGGCATCCTGCTGCTGGTGATCACGCCGATCCTGCACAAGATGCTTCGTTCGCGCGACGTCTCGACAGTCGCCTGAGCGCCTCGCTTCAACGACAACGCCGACCGGCTCGCGCCTGGTCGGCGTTTTTTCATCGGACGCCGCGGATCAGCGCGCCGCCTGCTCCGCGTTCTTCTTGAGCGAGACGAGCCCCGCCTCGAAGTCCTTGCCCACCATCTTGTCGAAGTTCATGAACACGCCCATCAGCCTGGACATGAACGGGCTCGGCCCGAACATGGCCCAGACGAGGTCGGTGCCGGCGTCGGTGGGCGTCATCGTGAATTCGGCGGTGTTGGTCTGCCGGAACGGCTTGAAGAAGTCGAGCCGGATCGTGATGATGCCCTTGGTCGGGCCGGCGTCCATGCCGGTGATCTCCATGCGGCCCGCGCCGGCCTTGCCGGTGCCGGTCCAGTCGTAGACCGCGCCGACGCCCGCGTCGGCGCCGCTGTAGGTGCGCTGCATCGTCGGGTCGATGTGTTCCCATGGCGACCACTTTCCCCATTGGTGGAAATCGTCGATCTGCTCGGCCACCTGCAGCATGGGCGCGGCGATGCGGATGGAACGCTCGATGCGGAAGGTGTCCGGGCGCGAGCTGGCGTAGGCCACCAGGGCGACGATGGCGACGACGAGGACGAGCAGGGCGACGAGCATGGGCGGGTTCCTGAAGGAGAGCGATCGGCGCGGATGATCCGACGCGGCGATCATCGGCGAAAGTCGCCGTCGCGTGGAAGAGGGATCGTCCCGGTTAGATTGGCGTGCCGTGCCGTCGAAGCCGGGCCCTCTCGAACGTCGTCGAAGAGGGCGGCCGACGCGATGGCGCCGAACCCCAACCAGGAGACCTCCCGATGAATGCCTTGCCCCGCCTCGCCGCGCTCGCCCTGCTCGCCACCGCCGCGGCCCAGGCCGCCCCGGTCAGCTACGACATCGACCCGAGCCACACCTACCCGAGCTTCGAGGCCGACCACATGGGCATCTCGACCTGGCGCGGCAAGTTCGACCGCACCTCGGGCACGGTGACGATGGACCGCGAGGCGGGCACCGGCAGCGTGACCATCGTCGTCGACATGAAGAGCGCCGACTTCGGACTCGAGGCGTTGAACAAGACGGCCAAGGGCAAGGAGCTGTTCGAAGTCGACAAGTATCCGAAGGCCACCTTCAAGGGCACGCTGGAAGGCTTCGTCGACGGCGCCCCCACGCGCGCGGTCGGCACGCTGGAGATGCACGGCAAGACGAACCCGTTGACGCTGGACATCCGCAAGTTCAAGTGCATCCAGCACCCGATGTTCAAGCGCGAGGACTGCGGCGCCGACGTCTACGCGACGCTCGACCGCGAGCAGTTCGGCATGGACGCCGGCAAGGCCTACGGCTTCAGCATGGCGGTGGACCTGCGCATCCAGGTCGAGGCCATCGCCAAGTGAGCGCGTTCATGCGCCGGGGCCTTGCTCCGCGGTGGGCTGCAGTTCGATCCTGAGCCAGCCCGGCAGGAACAGGTCGCCCTGGTAGCGGGTGTTGGCGTCCTCGGCGCCGATCGAGCGCGAGGAGTCCTCGGCCCAGGGCAGCGCCTGCATCGGTGCGTCGGCCGGCGGCGGACGGCCGATGTCGGCGCCGGCGGCGTTGCGGTTGACGAGCGGGTTCATGCGGACTCCTTTGCCGCGTGGCGGCCTTCCGGTCGAGCGGCAAGGAGCGTTCCTACAGCCGCCGATACGTGAGCATGCGCCCTCGGTACGCGGCCGCGCCATCCCTTTCTTCGTGGTCGAGATGGTCTTCCTCCATGCGGAAGCCGTGGCGCGCCATGTTGCGATGGAAATGGCTGCGGTTGCCGCGGTTCGGGTCGACGATCCATACCTCGGCCACCGGCGCCGCGAGTCGGGCGATGAAGTCGGCCAGCTGGCCGCGCTCGTCGCGCTCGTAGAGCACGTCGCTGCCGATGATGAGGTCGAATTCGCCGTGCACGACGACCGGCGCGCGCTCGTCGATCGCGTCGCGCGGCAGCACCACGCCGGGCCATTGCCCGTGGCGGTACTTCATCGGCCCGAGGTCGTTGAGCACGAGGTTGTGCGCGAGGAAACGGCCGGCCAGCGGATGGCAGTCGCTGGCGGTCACGTCGGCGCCCGCGCGGTGGCCGACCAGGCTCGCGAGGCCCAGCCCGCAGCCGATCTCCAGGATGCGGTCCGTCTTGCGCACCGTGCGAGCCCCCAGCCGCGCCGCGAGATGGCTGCCCGACGGCCACAGCAGGCCGAACAGCGGCCACAGCGACGACGAGATGCCCAGGCGTTCGGCGTCGCCCTGCGGGTCGCAGAACTGCTGCTTGTCGAGCAGCGAGCGGATGACGAGATCGTCGACGCCGGCGACGGCGACGCGCTCCTGCTTGACTTCATAACCGGGCATGACCGTCGGGGCGAAGCCCGCACGGAGCGCTTCGGGAACTGGGAAGGAGATCCGAGTATGCGCCTCGTCAGAACGCGATGATGACGATGACGACGATCGCCAGCGCGATCCAGGTTGCGCGCGACCAGCCGAACGTGGACGTCGTTTCCGTCTCCGCCGCCGCGGGCTCGGAGTCGGAGGGCAACTCGTCGATCGCGAGTTCGCCATGTTCGAATGCATCCACCGTCGATCGGGCGGCGTCGGCGAACATGGCCGGCACCATGATCCGGATGCCCCCGAGCGCGAGGCCCACCGAATAGGTCTGCACCAACTGCACGTCGCCCAGTGTCACCGGAATGCCTTCAGACTCGAGGCAGCCGCGCAGCATCTCCGCCTCGAGCGAATTGAACACGCGCGTGACGGTGACGAGGTCGCCGTGCGGCGGTTCCTCGTCCGCCTCGGTGTGCGAGGCGGCACGCGCATTCGCGGGGAACGGGAGCGACGCCGAAGGGTTCATGGCCCCATTCTGAGCCCAATCGCGCTAGTTCTTCGCCTTTCCGACCGCCACCAGCGCGTTCCATTCCGCGTCTTCGTAGAAACGCGAGCGCGTGAGGAAGCGCTTTCCGGTCGGGCCTTCCAGCGAGAACATGCCGCCGCGTCCGGGCACGACGTCGATGATCAGCTGCGTGTGGCACCAGTACTCGTACTGCGATTCGCTGATGTAGAACGGCGCGCCGCCGATGTCGCCGAGGTGGACGTCGTTGTCGCCGAGGATGAACTCGCCGAGCGCGAAGCACATCGGCGCGCTGCCGTCGCAGCAGCCGCCGGACTGGTGGAACATCAGGTCGCCGTGGCGCGCCCGCAGTTCCGCGATCAGCGCCAGCGCGGTGTCGGTGGCGACGACCTGGGCCGGCAGGTCGATGACGATATCTCCCATCGCAGAACTCCTGTTGGCATGAAACTGAACCGCCGCCCGCGCTCACGCGTCGACGGCGAAGTTCAAGGGAGCGGCGGATCCGGCTCCGCCGGGCCGCTCGCGGCCGGCCGCTCGGGGGCACGGCGCGCTAGCGACCGTGGCGCTCAAAAGAATCCGAGAGCCTTGTCGCTGTAGCTCACCAGCAGGTTCTTGGTCTGCTGGTAGTGGTCGAGCATCATCTTGTGGTTCTCGCGGCCGATGCCGGACTGCTTGTAGCCGCCGAACGCCGCGTGCGCGGGATACGCGTGATAGCAGTTCGTCCACACGCGGCCGGCCTGGATGCCGCGGCCCATGCGGAACGCGGTGTTCATGTCGCGCGACCACACGCCCGCGCCGAGGCCGTACAGCGTGTCGTTGGCGATGGACAGGGCTTCTTCCTCGTCCTTGAACGTCGTCACCGACACCACCGGCCCGAAGATCTCTTCCTGGAAGATGCGCATCTTGTTGTTGCCCTTGAAGACGGTCGGCTTGACGTAGAAACCGCCCTCGAGATCGTCCTTGAGCCTATTGCGCTCGCCGCCGATCAGGCACTGCGCGCCTTCCTGCTTGCCGAGATCCAGGTAGCTGAGGATCTTCTCCAGCTGCTCGCTGGAGGCCTGCGCGCCGATCATCGTCGACATCTCCAGCGGGTTGCCCTGCTTGATGGCGGCCACGCGCTTGATGGCCTTGTCGATGAACTGGTCGTAGATCGACTCCTGGATCAGCACGCGCGACGGGCAGGTGCAGACCTCGCCCTGGTTCAGCGCGAACATCGCGAAGCCTTCGAGCGCCTTGTCGACGAAGGCGTCGTCCTTGCTCATCACGTCGGCAAAGAAGATGTTGGGCGACTTGCCGCCGAGCTCCAGCGTCACCGGGATCAGGTTCTGGCTCGCGTACTGCGAGATCAGGCGGCCCGTGGTCGTCTCGCCGGTGAAGGCGATCTTGGCGATGCGCTTGCTCGAGGCCAGCGGCTTGCCGGCCTCCAGCCCGAAGCCGTTGACGATGTTGAGCACGCCCTTGGGCAGCAGGTCGCCGACCAGCTCGGCCAGCACGAGGATCGACGCCGGGGTCTGTTCCGCCGGCTTGATCACGACGCAGTTGCCCGCGGCCAGCGCCGGCGCGAGCTTCCACACGGCCATCAGAATCGGGAAGTTCCACGGGATGATCTGGCCGACCACGCCCAGCGGCTCGTGGAAGTGGTACGCGTAGGTGGTGTCGTCGATCTCGCTGATGCCGCCTTCCTGGGCGCGCGCGCAGCCGGCGAAATAGCGGAAGTGGTCGATGGCCAGCGGGATGTCGGCGGCCATGGTCTCGCGCAGCGGCTTGCCGTTGTCCCAGGTCTCGGCGTTGGCGAGCAGCTCGAGGTTCTGCTCCATGCGGTCGGCGATCTTGTTGAGGACGTTGGCGCGTTCCGTCGGCGAGGTCTTGCCCCAGGACGCCTTCGCGGCATGGGCGGCGTCGAGCGCGCGCTCGATGTCCTCGGCGGTGGAGCGCGGCACTTCGCAGAACGCGCGGCCGGTGATGGGCGTGATGTTCTCGAAGTACTCGCCCTTGACCGGCGGCACCCATTCGCCTCCGATGTAGTTGCCATAGCGCTTCTTGAAGTTGACGGCGTAGCCGAAGCGGCCGGGTTCGAGCATGTCCATTGCGAGTCTCCTGTTGTGGGTTCGACGCGGAAACAAGGCCCGCGCGCGCTGCGTCGTGCACCGCGCGAAGGGCGCTGCCGAAGCCGCACATTGCGAGGCGCGTGCCAGCCTGTCAAGAACGCCGCCAAAGGCCGCGACGGCGTCATGCCGTCAACGTCGACGCCGGCGAATCGACACGCGGCGAGCGCATCATGTGGCGCCCCGTCACGTCGCGCCCGTGCCGGGATGGAACAGGCCGCGGGCATGCTGCAACGCAACAGGATCCGGCCGCGCAACGTCGTCGTTCACAATGGCTCAACCCCAGAACGCCGATTGCCTGATGCGCCGCATGCTCATCCTGACCCTCCTCCTCCTGGCCGTCGTCTATGTCGGCTTCTGCGTCGTGCTGTACCTGAACCAGCGCTCGTTCCAGTACTTCCCGACGCCGCGCCGCCTCGGCCCGACGCAGATGTCCGGCCAGTTCAGGAGCGGCGACACGCTGCTGCAGCTGACGGTGCGTCCGCACGCCGGCCCCGGCGCGGTGCTGTACTTCGGCGGCAACGGGGAGGACGTGTCGAGCAGCGTCGACCCGCTGATCGCGGCGTTCCCGGACCGCGAGATCGTGATGCTGCACTACCGCGGCTACGGCGGCAGCGGCGGCACGCCCACCGAGGCCGACATCGCCGCCGACGCCGCCGGCCTGTTCGACCGCGTGCACGCAGAGCATCCCGACGTCATCGTGATCGGGCGCAGCCTGGGCACCGGCGTCGCCGCGCGCCTGGCCAGCACGCGTCCGGTCGCCAAGCTGGTGCTGGTGACGCCGTACGACAGCCTGCTGGCCATCGCCCAGCGCCAGTTCTGGTTCGCGCCGGTGAGCTGGCTGCTGGTCGACAAGTACGAGTCGTGGCGCTACGTGCCCGGGATCACGGCGCCGGTGCTGATCCTGCGCGCCGAATACGACGAGCTGATCCCGGCCGAGAGCACCGAGAAGCTGCGGGCGCGCTTTCCGGCCGGGCAGGTGCGATACGTGGTCGTGCCCGCCAGCCACAACACGATCCTCGACGACCCGTTGTACGTGCGCTCGCTGATCGCCTTCGACGGGCGCTGACCGGCGCGGTACCGGATCTCGCCTCGCACCGGCGCGAAAGCCGGAACTCGCGTTGACGACCCGCGCGCCGCCGTGCCGCTCGAAGAGAATGGCGCCGCGCCCGCAGCCTTCTCACGCGCGATCGACACTCAACTTCCTGCATGACGACATTGAAATCCCGCAACCCCGGCCTCGACACGCTGCGCGCCTGCGCGATCGCGCTCGTGTTCATGTACCACTACGGACTGTTCGTGGACGGCCCCAACCCGTTCGGCGCGCTGGCCTGGATCGGCTGGACGGGCGTCGACCTGTTCTTCGTGCTCAGCGGCTACCTGATCTCGAACCAGTTGTTCGCCGGCATCGCGCGTGGCCGGGACTTGTCCGTTGTGCGCTTCTACGCGCGGCGCGCGTTCCGCACCTTGCCGATCTTCTGGCTGGTGCTGGCCGCGTATGCGTTGTTTCCGGCAGTGATGGGCGGCAAGCCGCCGGCGCCGTGGTGGCGCTTCCTGACATTCACGCAGAACATCGGACTGCAACCGGGCACCGCGTTCTCGCACGCGTGGTCCCTCTGCGTGGAGGAGCAGTTCTACCTCGTGCTGCCGCTGGTGCTGGCCGCCGCGGCCTGGCTCCTGCGCCGGCGTGTCGCGCTCACGCGCGCTCACGGGTGGGCGTTGATGGGCGCGCTCGTGGCGGCGGGCGTCGTCGCTCGCGGCGCGCTCTGGCAGCGCTACGGACGCGAGGCCGACGGGCATGTCGATGGCTACATGCCGTGGATCTACTACGCCACGCTGTGCCGCTTCGACGAGTTCATCCCCGGCATCGCGGTGGCGATGCTGAAGAACTTCCATCGGCCGACATGGGAACGGCTGATGGCGCACGGCGGCGTGTTGAGCGCGCTCGGTGCCGCAGCGGTCGCGGCGATGCTGGCGCTTGCCCATTTCTTCTACGACATCCCGGCGTACGGCTGGGGCTTCTTCATGACGACGTTCGGCTACTCGCTGGTGGCGCTGTCGTTCTCGCTGCTGGTGGCGGCAGCGCTGAGTCCCACGGCCCGGGTCCTGCAGTGGCGCATCCCGGGCGCCGGCCGCATCGCGCTCTGGTCGTACGCGATCTACCTGTCGCACAAGCCGCTGGCGATGTTCCTCGGTCACCAACTGGATCCGCTGGCGATCTCCGCCGCTTCGCGGCTGGCGATCATCACGGCGGCCTGCGTGGCGATGGGTGCGTCGTTGCACAAGCTGGTCGAGGCGCCGTTCATGGCGCTGCGCGACCGCCTCGTGCCGTCGAACTTCGGCGAGGCCGCGCGGCCGGCGCGGCGGCCGGCCGCCGTCGAGGCCGTCAGTCCCTGAGGCGGCTCATCTCCATCACCCAGTTCGTCTCCCATGCGCCGTC
>Ga0302314_10006431_pt1 | contig 21264 bp, 23 predicted proteins | sample III_Palsa_N2_3_FD_200533 | JGI IMG/M metagenome (GOLD analysis project Ga0302314, IMG submission 200533) | Peat permafrost microbial communities from Stordalen Mire near Abisko, Sweden - III_Palsa_N2_3 | ecosystem: Environmental > Terrestrial > Soil > Palsa > Peat permafrost | place: Sweden...
CTCGTCTACGAGCTGCTCGTACGACCGCACCAACTGCAGGCGGCCATCGATGTCACGCGCGCCCTGCCCGAACTCCGCTTCGTACTTGATCACGCCGGCAAGCCCGACGTTTCGACTGCTCCGACGGACAGTTGGAGGCAAGCGCTGGCGAGTCTGGCGGCGCTGCCCAACATCGTCGTCAAGCTCTCGGGTCTCACGAGTGAGGCTCCGCCGGACTGGACGCTCGAATCGCTGAGGCCGTTCGTCGAGGCGCTGCTGTCGAGCTTCGGGCCCGGGCGCATGATGTTTGGCTCAGACTGGCCTGTCTGTGTTGTCGGCGGCGGGTACGACACGACCATGGCCGCGACCGAATCGTTGATCGATGGTTGTAGCGCGGCTGACCGTCGCTCGCTATTCGGTGGTGTGGCGGTCGAGACCTATGGACTTAAGCCATGATCCGCTCTGCGCTTGGTCGTAGCCGGGTGACCGTGACCGCGCTCGGATTCGGAGGTGCGCCGGTGGCCAACCTCTACTCACAGGTTGACGACGAGACCGCACGTCAAACGGTCGATGCGGCATGGGACGCGGGCATCCGCTACTTCGATACCGCTCCGCACTACGGGTTGGGATTGTCCGAGCGCCGACTCGGGCAAGCTCTGGCGGGGCGCCCGCGCGAGGAGTATGTGATCTCCACCAAGGTCGGGCGACTGCTTGAACCGAACCCTGTGCCGACTGGCTCGGACCTGGCAAGCGGCGGGTTCGCGGTTCCAGACACGTTCACCCGTCGCCGCGATTACAGCCGTGACGGCATCATGCGCAGCCTCGAGGCGAGCCTCGAGCGGCTTGGACTTGACCGTGTCGACATCGTCCTTATCCACGATCCTGAGGATCACATGACGGTCGCGCTCAGCGATGCCATACCCGCACTTATCGAGTTGCGCGAACAGGGCGTGATCGGCGCGGTCGGCGCCGGCATGAATCTGGTTGAGCCGTTGCGGCGGTTCGTCTGCGAAACCGACGTGGATCTGGTACTCGCGGCTGGACGCTGGACGCTCGTCGATCAGTCCGCGGCGCCGCTGCTCGACGACTGCTTGGAGCGGGAGGTGGGACTGGTTGCGGCCGGCGTCTTCAACTCGGGGCTGTTGTCGGTCGCTGCACCGGCCGACGACGCACTGTTTGACTACGAGCCGGCACCGCCGGACGTGCTGGCGGCGGCACGCGCCTGCGCAGCCGTCTGTGAGAACCATGGCGCCACCCTGCCTGCTGCCGCTCTCCAATTCCCTCTGCGTCATCCCGCCATCAGCTCGGTGGTCGTCGGGATGCGAAGCGTGGAGGATTGCGCGGCGGATGTGGCGGCGCTGACCGCAAGCCTGGACGAGCGGCTGTGGAGCGAGCTCCCCGCCGCCGTGCGTTGAGAGGATCCGGGCCGTGAAGATCGCATTGTTCGTGACCTGTCTGGTCGACGCACTCTTTCCGGACGTGGGGCGTGCGACCGTAAACGTGCTCGAGCGCCTTGGCCACGAGGTCGAGTTCCCCCTGGCTCAAACGTGCTGCGGGCAGATGCACACCAACAGCGGCTACCGACAGCCCGCGCTCGTGCGACGGTTTGTGAATCAATTCGAGAGTTACGACGCCGTCGTCGTGCCCTCCGCTTCGTGTGCCGCCAGCATCCGCCACCAGCATCCCGTAATTGCCCGGGCAGCTGGGGACGAGCGCCTGGCGCGCTCCTCGGAGCTGCTCGCCGGCCGCGTCTATGAGCTCTCGCAACTGCTGCTCGATGTGCTCGGGGCTGAGGATGTCGGGGCCTATTTCCCGCACCGGGTGACTTACCACCCCACCTGCCACTCAGTGCGGTCGCTCGACGTCGATGACCGCCCTCTGCGCCTGCTGCGAAGCGTGCGCGGGATCGAGCTGGTCGGGCTACCGGGGTCAGAGGAATGCTGTGGCTTCGGCGGTACCTTCGCAGTCAAGAACCCCGACGTGTCGGCGGCGATGCTGGCCGACAAGATGACGGCGGTGCTTGAGACTGGCGCCGAGGTGCTGTGTGCCGGCGACCGTTCATGCCTTATGCATATCGGTGGCGGCCTGCAGCGGATCCGCGCCGGCGTACGCACGCTGCACCTGGCCGAGATTCTCGCCTCCGTCGACGGCGGCGACGGTCCGGCAGGAATTGGCAGCCGGTCGGGAGGAGGGGTACGCGCATGACCCATGGCGACACGATCTGGAGCGACGACCCACAATTCCCAGCACTCGCCGCGCTGGCCGTCAATGATGCGCAGCTGCGAGGCAACATCCGGCGCGCCACCTCGACGATCCGCGCGCGCCGCGCGCTCGCTGTGGGCGAGCTGCCGGACTGGCAGCAGCTGCGAGCCGCCGGCGCAGCGATCAAGGATGAGGCACTCAGCCACCTCGATCGCTACCTGGAGCAGTTCGAGGCGGCCGCGGTCGCCCGCGGCGCCCACGTGCATTGGGCGCGTGACGCGACCGAGGCGAACGCGATCGTCGCGTCGATCATCGAAGCGACCGGTGAGCGCGAGGTGATCAAGGTCAAGTCGATGGCCACCGAGGAGATCGGGCTTGACAGCGCGCTCGCGGCGCGTGGGATCACGGCCCATGAGACCGATCTGGCCGCGATGATCGTGCAGCTGGGTCATGACCGGCCGAGTCACATCCTGGTCCCCGCGATCCATCGCAACAGGGCCGAGATCCGCGAGATCTTCATACGAGAGATGGCTGATGCTCCCGCCGATCTCACCGATCAGCCCGAGGCGCTTGCCGAGGCGGCGCGAAACCACCTGCGCCGCAAGTTCCTGGAGTGCAAGGTCGCGGTCAGCGGCGCGAACTTCGCCGTGGCCGAAACCGGCTCGCTGCTGGTGGCTGAGTCGGAGGGCAACGGGCGCATGTGCCTGACCCTGCCTGAAACGCTGGTCAGCGTCGTAGGGATCGAGAAACTGGTACCGAGCTTCCGTGACCTTGAAGTCTTCCTGCAGCTGTTGCCGCGCTCCGCCACGGGTGAACGGATGAACCCCTACAACTCACTGTGGACCGGTGTGACGCCGGGCGACGGGCCCCAGGCAGTCCACATCGTCCTGCTCGACAACGGTCGTACCGACGTGCTCCGTGACGAGCTCGGGCGCCAGGCCCTACGCTGCATCCGCTGTTCGGCCTGCCTGAACGTCTGTCCGGTGTACGAGCGGACCGGCGGGCACGCGTACGGCGGCACCTACCCGGGACCAATCGGCGCGGTCCTCACCCCGCAGCTCGTTGGAGTTGAGCACGCCTCGACACTGCCGTTCGCCTCGACGTTGTGTGGGAGTTGCTACGAGGTCTGCCCGGTTGCGATCGACATTCCGGCGGTGCTGGTCAAGCTCCGCCATGACTCCGTGCAGGCCACCAACCATGCAGCTGCCGATGCGGTGTTCGCCGCCGCGGGCGTCGCGATGCGGGGTAGATACCGCTGGCGCTTGGCGCTCAGGCTGGTACGGCTGCTGCGCTACGCCGGTCGTTTCGGGCTGGCTCCGATCGAGCCCTGGACGCGGTTCAGAGAGCTACCGCAGCCTCCAGCTCAACCGTTTCGCGACTGGTGGGTCGCCGAACGTGACCAGCCTCGCGGCGGAAGCGGCCCGCGTCGCCGCGGAGGCGGCAGGTGAGCCAGAGCGCGCGCGACCTTATCCTCGACCGCGTCCGGGCGGCGATCGGCCCCAGCCGGCTCACGGCGACCGAGTTTGAGCGCGGCTACCAGACCCAATCTGATGCCGGCGTCGAGGTGTTGATCGAGCGTCTGCACGACTATGGGGCTCGGACGCGGCTTGTGCCGGCGGCGGAGCTCGCGGCGGGTGTCAGTGCCGCGCTCATCTCCGAGGGTGTCCGGAGAGTTGTCGTCCCAGACGGGATTCCAGACGCCTGGGTGGCGGGACTCGAGCTGCTGCGTGACTCACCCGCGCTCGATCCCGAGGCACTCGAGCGCGCCGACGGTGTCGTGAGTACCTGTGCGGTCGCGATCGCTCAGACAGGAACGCTGGTCTTCGACGGCTCGGCGGGCATGGGTAGACGGATTCTCTCCCTGATCCCAGACCGCCTGGTCTGCGTCGTGCGGACCGATCAGATCGTCGGCTCGCTGCCGGAGGCGATCGCGAGGCTCGATGCAACTCGTCCGCTGACCTTCGTGTCAGGTCCGTCGGCCACGGTCGACATCGAGATGGTCAGGGTCGTCGGCGTTCACGGCCCCCGCCAGCTCGCCGTGGTGCTCGTGAGCTGATCAGGCCTGGACGAGCCGCTGACGCTGCCGGCCGAGCCCGTCGATCTCCAGCTCAACTACGTCGCCTGCTCGCAGGTAAGGCTTGTCGGGAAGGCCCAGAGCCACGCCCGCCGGTGTGCCGGTGTTGATCACGTCACCCGGATCGAGAACCATGAACTGACTGAGGTACCAGACGATGTGCTCGATTCCGAAGATCATGTCGGCAGTGGTGCCGTCCTGACGCCGCTGGCCGTTCACGGAGAGCGTGAGCTTGAGTGACTGCGGGTCGCTGATCTCCTCAGCGGGCACCAGCCATGGGCCAAGTGGCTGAAAGGTCTCGCACGACTTGCCCTTGTCCCACTGGCCGCCACGCTCGAGCTGGAACTCGCGTTCAGATACATCATTCGAAACGCAATATCCGGCGATGCAAGCTCGCGCTGCATGAAGGTCGGGGAGGTAGCGTGCCTGTGCGCCGATCACCAGCGCCAACTCCACCTCCCAATCGGTCTTGGTCGATCCGCGCGGGATCAGTACGGAGTCGTCGGGTCCGATGATCGTGTTTACCGCCTTCATGAAGACCACGGGCTCGGCCGGCGGTTCCTGGCCGGTCTCGCGCGCGTGGTCGCTGTAATTGAGCCCGATGCAGACGACCTTCCCGGGCCTCGAGACAGGAGCGCCGATCCGTTGCTCGGCGATCTCCAGCTGCGGGAGCTCACCCCCGGCGAGTGCTCGCCGGACCCGGCCGATCCCGTCGGCCGCGAGAAACTCACCCGAGATGTCATCGGTCAGTGGCAGCAGGTCAAAGGCACGATCACTCTCGTCGAGGACCGCCGGGCGTTCCTCGCCGCAGTCGCCGAACCGCAGCAGGCGAGTGGCCGGGATCTGCTCCATGGTGCGTGATTTATACCAGAATCATCGGAGCAAAGACTGCAAATCGATCCGCAAGACGGCGAATCACCGCGTATTCGACCTGAAACATCCGATGAATTCAATTGCGATGGACGCTGTGGACAGCGATCACGAGGTTCGTGTCGAAATGACGCTGTTGTCCTCGTCTCTCTATCGAAGCTTTCCATAGACCTGATTTTGGAAGCGGTGGGATGCCATGACTGAGACATATCTACTGGCCGACGAGTTGGGCTTCCCTGAGTCCACTCGCTGGCACGACGGCAGGGTCTGGATCTGTAATTGGGGTGCAGGCGAGGTTCTGGCGCTGACCGCCGATGGCGCCCGCGAGGTGATTGCCAGCGTTGCGCCGCAGACCCTGCCGTTCAGCATCGATTGGCTGCCGGATGGAGAACTCGTCCTCATCGACGGCCCGCGGCGACAGCTGTTCAAGCAGGGGCCGGATGGAACACTCGAGGTTCTCGTCGATCTCTCGGCGCTAAGCACTGCGCCCTTCAACGAGCTGGTGGTGAGCGCTGCCGGCAACATCTATGTAAACGGTGGCGCCGGCAGCATCGTGTGCATCCAACCCGAGCTCGCTGTCCAAGTGGTGGCCAACGGGCTGCAGTGGCCGAACGGGATGGCGCTGCTGGACGATGACCGGACGCTTGTTGTGGCTGACTCGCACGCACAGCAGTTGGTCGCATACGACATCGAGGATCGCGGCACGCTGTCGAACCGCCGCGTCTGGGCTGCTCTCGAGCATGCTCCGGATGGCATCTGCGCGGACGCCGACGGCGCCATCTGGGCGGCAACAGTCCCCGGCAAGCAGTGCATGCGCGTCGCCGAGGGTGGCGAGGTCCTCGACACCGTGCAGGCGGATCAAGGTTGCTTCGCATGCATGCTCGGCGGCGAGGACGGTCGCACGTTGTTCATCGCGACAGCGCAGTGGCGTGGAATGGACGCGGCGATGAAGGAGGGGCCGGGCCGGACCGGGCGACTGCTGACTACCCCCGGCATGCCCGCCGCGCACGCCGGCAGGCCGTGACCCAGCGCAGAGTCGACGCCTGATATCGGGGTTCGGATCTGGGCGCGAGCTGCGGACGTCAGCGTCTGCTGTGCGCTGCGAGGAACGCGCTGACGCCAGCGTCGGCATAACGGTTGAGCTCGGTGGGGGTCGCAGGTTCGTCCTCGCCGAGCAGCATTGCCTGGTTGAGCGGGATCGACATGACAAGCCAGTTGAAATGGGCCGCGGCGAGGCGTGGGTCGTCGAGTTCCAGCACCCCGCGGGAGGCGAGCCGTTCGAACACGGTCGCCAGCGCGTCGATCGTGCGTCCGGGTCCCCGCTCGTAGAAGAGCCGGCCGACCCGCGGGAAGCGCCCAGATTCTCCTATGACCAGCCGCCGCAGCTGGAGGTGGCGTGGGTCCATCACGGCACGCAGCTGACGGCGGGCGAAGCGCCGCAAGTCGTGCTCGAGGTCGCCTGCATCCCCGAGTTTCAGCAGTTCGTTGGTGTTGGGATTTGCGATCTCGTCGACCTTGGCGGTGATGATCTCCGAGAAAAGACGCTCCTTGTCGGCGAAATGCTTGTAGACCGTCTGCTTGGAGACACCCGCGCGGGCGGCGATCTCGTCCATGCTCGTGCCCAAATAGCTGTTGCTGAGGAATACGGTCGCGGCGGCCTCCACGATCGCCCGGCGTTTGCGCGCCGACCGATGCTCGTGCTGGTCTTCGCCTGGCGTGGGGCTCGCGTTCGTCATCGACGTAACAGGATACTGGACAGTCTAGTTCTAGATGAGTACTGTACAGTCTAGTTCTGACCGCTGGCCCAGCGAATGCCGTGCGCCTCCTGCGGCAGCACGGATCTTGGAGCTTGGTTGCAGCGACGATCCTTTCAGCCGAACGAACCCGAAACGAGACATAGGTGAGAACGACTGACGTCCCGAACCTCGACTCCCGACGCTGGCGTGCACTGGCTGTCCTCGGTCTGATCCAATTCATCCTGGTCGTCGACGTCTCGATAGTCAACGTCGCGCTGCCGCGTATCCAGCACGACCTTCACTTCTCGCACGCTGGCCTGGCCTGGGTCGTCAACGGCTACGTGCTGATGGCCGGCGGCTTGTTGCTGCTGGGTGGGCGGCTCGCGGACATGTTCGGTCGTCGGCGACTGTTCCTGCTCGGCGTCGGACTGTTTGCGCTGGCCTCTGTGACGAGCGGTGCGGCTGTCTCGCCGGCGATGCTGGTGTCCAGTCGCTTCGTGCAGGGTGTCGGCGAGGCTCTTGCGGCTCCCGCCGCGCTCGGGCTGGTCGTGGTCCTGTTCCCTGATCCACGCGAACGGATAAAGGCGCTTGGGATCTGGGGCGGGCTGGCCGGCCTCGGCGGCACGACCGGCTCGGTGCTCTCGGGCGTATTGACTGACTTCGCCTCGTGGCGGTGGATCTTTTACATCAACATTCCCGTTGCGATCTTTGCCCTGTTGATGGTGCCGCGGCTCGTTTCGGAGAGCCGGATGGCGGGCGAGCGCCAGCGAATCGATTTCGGCGGTGCGGCTGCTGCCACCGGTGGCCTGGTCGCGATCGTCTACGGGTTGCTCGCGGCTGCACGCCATCCGTGGGGTTCGTCGCAGGTGCTGCTGCCGTTCCTCGGCGGACTCGGCCTGCTCGCTGTGATGGTGGCGATCGAGGCTCGGTCAGACGCGCCGCTGATTCCGCTCCGGTTCTTCGCCAACCGCACGCGCGCGGTCGCCAATTTTGCCAGCCTGTTCTCGACCGCGGCGTTCTTCAGCTGGGTGTTCCTGATGACGCTGTTCGAACAGCAGGTGCTGCACTACTCCCCGCTGCAGGGCGGCCTCGGCTACCTGCCCCTCGGGTTCGGGATCGGCGCTGGAATGGGCGTCGGCACCGCCCTGATGCCCCGGCTCGGTGTCAAGCCGGTGTGGTGCGCCAGCTATTTCGGCGCAGCGATCGGCCTTCTGATGGAGAGCCAGGTGCATCTCGGCAGCTCCTACTTCAGCGGAGTCATGCCCGGCATGATCGTGCTCGCTGTGTCCTTCGGGCTTGGGTTTCCTCCGGCCATGAACGCGGCGCTCCACCTTGTGACCGGGCAGGACTCGAGCCTCGCCGCCGGCGTGCAGGGGACGATGCAACAGGTCGGAGGCGCGCTCGGCCTGGCCGGCCTGGCCACACTCGCCGTGCGGCACGCAGCGCTTCAGGTGAGCCACGGAGTGGCCCCGAACGTCGCGGCAGTCCACGGCTATGTGCTCGCCTTCCGGATCGGCGCACTGCTGCTCGTAGTCGGCGGAATGCTCGTGCTCGTCCTGCTCGAGCGCGTCAGCACGGAGGCGCGCAACCCATTCGCCGAGACTGACGTCGAGCCGGCCGTCGCTCCGCCCATCGAGCCGCTCGCGTCATCCACATTCACCTGAATCCCAGGCTGGTCACGCAATCCCCAATGCCCGAGGACACTCGGTCCGTGGTACTCTGGTTCGGATACTCGATGTCGCGCACCTATCGCACTAACCCGCTCGCGCTTGCAGTGTTGATGACGCTGATCATGCGCGATATGCACCCGTACGAGATCGCGGCGACACTGCGCCGCCAGCACAAGGACGAGAGCATCAAGCTCAATTACGGCTCGCTTTACTCGGTCGTCTGCTCGCTCGAGCGCCGCGGGCTGATCGTTAGGCGGGACACGGAGCGTGAGGGCCGGTTGCCTGAGCGCACGATCTATCGGCTGACTGATGCCGGCCGGGTTGAGGCGCATGACTGGCTTACGGAGATCCTCGCCGTCCCGACCAAGGACTATCCGGCGTTCGCGGCCGCCCTGTCGTTTCTCCCGGGGGTGGCGCCGGTCGAGGCGATCTCGCTGCTCGAGGAGCGTGCCGGGCGGCTCGAGGAGCTGATCGCACAAGCCCGCGCCGGGCGCGAGATGCTCGAGCAGCGCGGTCTGCCGCGCGTCCTCTGGGTCGAGGCCGAGTTCGAAGACGAGTTGCGCCAGACTGAGCTGCGCTTCGTGCGCCGCCTACTCGAGGAGATCACCGCCGGAACGATCGACGGGATCGACATCTGGCAGGGATGGCACGACGGTCTGCCTGTGCCCGAGTTCGCATTCGCTGGCGGAGATCCGGCATGACCAACGTGATCGAGGCACGGGAGCTGCGCAAGCGCTTCAAGGCGCGCGGCGCCACAGTCGAAGCGGTGCGTGGTGTCAGCTTCACGGTCCCGCAAGGCGAGATTTTCGGCTTCCTCGGGCCGAACGGCGCCGGCAAGACGACGACTCTGCGGATGCTGACAACGCTGCTGACGATCGACGAGGGCGAGGCACGCGTTGCCGGTCTCGACGTCGCGAGCGCCGCGGCGAAGGTTCGCCAGCAAATCGGTTATGTCAGCCAACTCGGAGGCGCCGACAACCTCGCGACCGGCCGCGAGAATCTGATGCTCCAAGGCCGTCTCTACGGCCGCGAACGCGCCGACGTCGCCGCACGCGTTGAGGAGCTGCTCGACCTGCTTGACCTCGCGAGCTTCGCCGAGCGTCAGGTGAAGACCTACTCGGGCGGGCAGAAACGTCGCTTGGACGTGGCGCTCGGGATCGTTCACGAGCCGCAGGTGCTGTTCCTCGACGAGCCGACCACCGGCCTTGACCCACAAAACCGCGCCAACCTCTGGCAGCACGTCCGGACATTGCGTGACCGCGGCGTCACCGTCTTCCTCACGACTCACTACCTCGAGGAGGCAGATGCTCTCTGTGACCGCGTGACGATCATCGACGACGGAACGATCGTCGCCGAAGGCAGCCCACGCGAGCTCAAGCGCGACATCGTCGGCGATGCAGTGGTGCTGCGCGTCGGCGACGAAGATGGAACGCGCGCACGCGTCGAGACGCTGCTGGCCGACGCTCCGTTCGTGCGCTCGACGACCCAAGCCGAGGATGGCGAGTTGCACTGCTACGTCGACGACGGGCCCGCGGCGCTACCCGAGCTGCTGCGCCGCTTCGATGCGGCCCAGATCACGTTGCGGGCGATCAGCCTCTCAGAGCCGACGCTCGATGACGTCTTCCTTGCCAAGACCGGTCGCTCGCTGCGCGATCGCGAAGCAGGGGCTGCAGCGTGAAGCTCGTGCGTGACACTCGCCTGCTGGCCTGGCGCCGCTCGCTACAACTGCTACGCAACCCGGTCTGGCTGTTCGTCAGCCTGACCGTGCCGCTGCTCTACCTCGCGCTGTTCACGCCATTACTCAAGGACGTGCCAGTCGCCCCGGGGGTCGGCGGCAACGTGCTCGATGAGTTCCTCCCCGGTATCCTCGCGCTGCTCGCGTTCACCAGCGGTGCCAACGCCGGCTTCTCGACACTGTTCGAGCTGCAGGCCGGAGTGATCGAGCGCTTCCGCGTCACACCTGCGAGCCGTCTCGCTCTGCTGCTCGGCCCGTTGGTCTCCGGCATGGCGAGCATGTTCATTTTCGACCTTGTCCTGCTCGTGGTTGGCGTCCTCTTCGGCTTCCACGTCCACGTCCCTGGCTTGCTGGTACTCGCCGTCTTGCTCGCGCTGTTCTATCTGACCATGGCTGCGTTCTCGACAGCCGTGGCGCTGCTGACCAAGGAGATCACGGGCTTCGCCGCGATCGTGAACGGCATCAACCTGCCACTGATGCTGCTCGCCGGCGTCCTGCTGCCGATCTCACTCGGTCCTGGCTGGATGGGCGTGCTCGCCCACTTCAATCCGCTCTACTACCTGGTCACCGCCGCACGCACACTCGCACTCGACACGTTCTCTGACGGCGCGTTGTGGCAAGCGTTTGCCGTGCTCACACCGCTCTGCGTGGTCTCGCTCGCCTGGGCCACACGCGTCTACCGCCGCGCCGTCGCCTAACCCGCCTCAGGCGGCGGGCAGGGCTCCGGCATGCGCTGAGCATTGACTGCGATGCGGGCCGCATCCCGCCTACGCCATCTGGGGCTTCGCGACCGGGCTGGATCATCAGGGTCGTAAACGAGCGGCGGTTCGGTGGCTGACGCTCAGGCGCGCCGCCCGTGGTTACGCTCTCTCACGATCGTGCGGTTGGCGCGATCACCCCGAGGTACTTCAGCTCTCGTCGGAGCTGGTTGGACTGCTTGTCCTGCTTGACAATTTCCGCGCTCTGGACTGCCAGCCAGTGGCGGTATGTCGCCGGATTGATGACCGCCACGGTCGCGGACCCGAACGAGGGATCGGGTCGGCACGTGCCCGCGCATTCGCCGGAATACACGCGTCCGGCTCGCGGAGTCCGAAAATCCGTCTGCACCGAGGTGCCTGGTTCGCTCCGGAGCGTGACTCCGAGGCCCGTGATACGAAGCACGTGCGTGTTCTGAGACGGGGCGATCGTTAGTGCGATGCTCGAGCCTTCCGGGAGCACCAAGTCTCGGTATGAGTATGGCTCCTGGGTGTACCGAGACTCAACACATCCTTGGCCGTAGGTGTAGCGCCATAGGCCATTGGTGTTGGACGCGCACACCTGATATCGATCCGCTGCCAGGGCGCCGCGTGTGCCATCGACACCAACCGATCCGTTCTTAGCGATAAGCACCACAGCGGCCGCGGCGGCTGCGAGCAGCAGCAGCACGAAGGACCACGACTTCCGTTTGCGCTCACGCTGCCATGCCTCGTCGAACAACCCGGCCATCGCACGCCAAGGGCCGCGCGACCGTGTCGTTGATGATTCGCTGATAGCCATGAGAGCTAGTATTCTTAGCTTCATGAGCGGTGTCAAACCGGTCGTTGATTCGGGGCTCGCGGATCTACACAAGCTCGCGCTTGATCGCAGCGATCCAACGCTGCTGCACGAACAGGTCGCCGCTGCGATCAGGCGGGCGATCGCAGATGGCGAGGCAGCCCCTGGTCAGCGGATCCCCTACGCCCTTGACCTCGCGGCAGTGCTTGGTGTGAACCGCAACACCGTGCTGCGCGCATTCCGGTTGTTGCGCGACGAAGGCTTGCTCGAGATGCGACGTGGCCGCGCGATCACCGTGACCGGCAGTGCCGATGCGAGCGCTCTAACGACCAAGACACGCGAACTCATCGGACTCGCGCGAAGCCAGGGTTACAACCGCGATGAGCTGGTCGCGTTGATCTACCGCCTGACCGGATGACCGAACTGACAGCGGCATGCCTCCCGACTGATCCGAGAGTGTGTGAGCCGTGACGCTGCGCCAGATCAGGCGCGTTCTCTGGGCCGCAGCCGGATCCCTAGCGCTGTTGCTGATCGCCGGATCAGTGCTGGCGACAACCGATCACGAGCATGACCGTGCGCACGCGGACGTGCTCGCGCCGCTGGCGATCGGGACGGCGCTCGAACGACCGAAGGTAGCGCCGGACATACCATTGGTGAACGCCAACGGACAGGCCACGTCCCTGAACGCGTATCGAGGCAAATGGGTGGTGCTCGCCCCATCGATGACGCTGTGCCAAGAGGTCTGCCCGATGACCACCGGCGCGCTCGTCGAGCTACAGCAGAGTCTTGCCAAGGCCGGCTTGGCGAAACGCGTCGAGGTCGTCGAGGCGACCGTCGATCCGTGGCGTGACACGCCCTCTCGCCTGCGCGCTTACGCGAAGCTGTCGGGGCTTCACTTCATCCAACTCACCGGCACGCGTCGCAACATTCATCGTTTGTGGAAGTTCTTCGGCGTCTTCTACGAGCGCGTCCCGGAGGGACACCCAGCCGACGTCGACTGGCTGACGCACAGGCCGCTGAGCTTCGATATCGACCACACCGACGCCGTATTCATCATTGACCCGGCCGGCCAGCTGCGCGTTGTCGACGACGGGATGCCGAAGCTCGCAGGCCCGCTGTCAAAGCGCCTACGCGCATTGCTCGACTCACAAGGCCGACAGAACCTTGCCCATCCCGAGCTGCCGTGGACCGCGGCCGACTTGATCGACGATCTCGACTTCGAGATGAACCGCGAGATACCAGCCTCCCAGGCCCCCCAGGTCCATCCCGTCAGCCTGGCCGCCGCCAAACAACAGCTCAAAGGCTCACCCCGAGCTCTCGCCGAACTTCACGACCAGGCAAGCGAACTCATCGGCGGCATCCCAGCACTGACAAAACGACTCGCCGAGCTCCGCGGCCACCCGATCGTCCTCAACATCTGGGCCTCCTGGTGCCCACCCTGCAGGGCCGAATACCCACTGCTCGCGACCGCATCCGCCCGCTACGGCCGCCAGGTCGCGTTCCTCGGCGTCGACGTCAACGACAGCACCAGCAACGCCCGCGCCTTCCTCAAAGCCCACCCGGTCTCATACCCGAGCTACGACGGCGCCTCCGACGATCTGGGCGCACTCAGCAACGGAGAGTCACAGCCGGTCACGGTCTTCATCTCCGCCACAGGAAAGATCGTGGACCGGTATCTCGGCGCTTACGACACGCTCCCTGCCCTCGAAAACGACATAGAGCACTACTCACTCAAAGTGACCGGCTGACCGGGCACGAACTCACTCAGTCTCCACGACCTACATCTAGCCACGCCCGGCATCCTTGGCGTTCCTGACATCGGCATCGGTCGCCAGGCGGATAGCCGGGATCCGGTCTCTACGGGTGCGCGGGTGTGGGTCATCCGGTTGGATTCTGCGTTTGTGCTTGCGTTGCCGCGGCCGGTCGGAGGCCGGCGAGGATGATGCGGAGGTTTCGTTGCCATTGGTCGGGTCTGGCGTGGAGTCCGATCGTGTGCTCGGCAGCTATGGCGGTGGCGAGGACGAAGGGGATGTCGCGCCAGTCGAGATCGTCGCGGATGGCGCCGGCACGTTGGGTTCGCTGGATCAGCCGCCGCAGCGCCAGGCGGAGTTGGTCGATCTTGGGCGTCAAGTCAGGGTTGCCCGATCCCGCGAGGGCGTCGTGGAGGCCGCAGCTGCAGGCGCGGAGCTGCACAAATGCCTCGGCGAAGTCCGCGAATCCACGCCAGGGGTCCGGGTCTTCGAGGGCGTGGGTAGCGAGGTTGGTCATCTCGTCGATCGTGTCGATCAGGATCGCGGTCAGCAGGGCGTCGAGCGATGGGATGCGGCGGTAGAGGGTTCCGAGACCGACGCCGGCGCGTGCGGCTACGTCGCGGGTCGTCAGGTCAAGGCCGGCGTCGGCGAGAGCGCCTCGTGCGGCGGCGACCAGCCGCTCGACGTTCCGTTGCGCGTCGGCGCGGGAGCTTGGGCCGCTCTGCGAGAGCAGAGCCTCGACTGCGTTCGGCATGCTTCCATCCTAACCACAAGCGGGTCAGGGCGTTCCTCTTCTGATAGCGTTTACGAAATGGAACAGCTCGATCCGTTTACAGGGCCAGGATGACCAGACCCATTCGTGTCGGCATCATCGGCGCGAGCCCCGATCGTGGCTGGGCAGCCCGGTCGCACATCCCCGCTATAGCGGCGTTGCCACAGTTCGTGCTCACGGCCGTCGCGACGACCCGTATCGAGACGGCCCAGGCGGCTCGCGTCCGGTTCGGTGCGAAGCACGCGTTCACCGATGCCCGGAGCTTGGTCGAGGATCCGGATGTGGAACTGGTGGTCGTCACGGTGAAGGTGCCCGCCCACGTCGAGCTCGTAATGACAGCGCTGCAGGCGGGCAGGCACGTGTACTGCGAGTGGCCACTGAGCCGAACCGCCGCCGAGGCGAGCGCGTTGACCGAGTTGGCTCGCAGCGCCGGAGTTCACGCGGTGGTGGGGCTGCAGGCACGCTTCGGGCCGTCTGTAACCCAAGCCCGCACGCTCATTGCCCAAGGCCGGATCGGAACCGTGCTGTCGGCCACCATGTACAGCGCCCGCAGCAAGGGCAGCAGCCGCGATGTCCCCGCCTGGACCGCCTACACCTACGACCACAGGAGCCGAGCTGGACTCGTCGAAGTCCTTGGCGGGCACACACTCGACCTTCTACAGCACCTGCTCGGACCGATCCGGGACCTGACCGCCCGCACGGCGATCAGAAGCCCCGAGCACCGCATCGTCGAGACGGGCGAGCCGATCATGGTCACCAGCCCCGACCACTTCCTCGCCACCGCCGAGCTTTACAGCGGAGCAATCGCATCTGTGCACCTCCACGACGCCGAGTCCGTACGGCCGAGAACGCGCATCGAAATCGCCGGCACCGACGGAAACATCGCGCTGGCCTCAGCGCCGCAGACCGACCCTTGGGCGGCCCAGCTCCAAATCGGCCAGCTCGATCTGTACGAGGCGCATCCCGACGCGGCCGAATGGTCCCCGGTCGCCGTCGAAGGAGATCGCGCCGACGTACTGCCGATCGAAGCGGCGAACGTAGCCAGGCTCTACGCCAGCCTAGCCACAGACATCAGACACGACGCCCCGCACGCAACCCCCGACTTCGAGACCGCTCAGCAGCTTCATCGATTGATCGAGCAAAGCGACCGCACCCAGCACTGAGCCGACACGACCACGTCGACAGCCCTCCACACAAGGGCAAGGAATCGTGGCCCTCTCCCAGGGGCGGCCGAGGCAACCAGGTCGCTCGGAGCGCCGTTAGTCGTTGGTTTGCCGCTTGTTAGCCGGCGCCCGGGATTCTCTCAATACGGCAGCCCCCTTTGGGGCGGACCTGCGTCTGGAAGTCCCGATCTCTGCCGTTGCGTGAGTCGAGACCCTGCAAACGCCTGCCAGACGTTCGAATCTAACGGAGACCGATGACCGATATCGCTTGGACGCCCGCCACAGCCTGGCAGGTGACGTTGCAGTTGGGGACGGAATGTCGCCAGGGCTGTTCTGACAGGAGCCATTCATGACGTGGATTCGCTCGCGCGCTTCGTTCAGCAATGTCGTTGCTCTCGTTGCTCTGTTCTTGGCGTTCAGCGGTGGTGCTTACGCCGCTGGCGGCAATCCGTTCGTCGGCAGTCACGGCGTCATCCAAGGCTGTGTCAGGAAAGGGGTGCTCGATCTTGTGAAGTCCGGTAAACGTTGCCCCAAGCACACCACCTCGCTGGCGTTCGGTAAGGCCGGCGCGCAGGGGGTTGAGGGCGTTCAAGGGGCTCAGGGCGTGCAGGGGAGCCAGGGAATCCAGGGCCTCCAGGGACCCGCTGGACCGCTGCTCTCACAGCTGCCAAGCGGCAAGACCGAGACCGGCGTATACGCCGCGGTGTTCAGCGTGCCGTCGTCTGGCCCGAGCACGGGCGGTGGCGGGGAATCGTCGATCTCTTTCCCGATCCCGCTGGCCAGTGCCCCGGCGGCGAACATGATCGCCAGCGGGCAGCCGTCGACTACCGCTTGTCCCGGCTCGGTGACCGCGCCGACCGCATCGGCCGGCGAGCTCTGCATCTACGAGGGCTACCACTACAACGAGTCCGGCCATGAGATCGTCGACCCAGAGACCGGCAATTACGGAGCCGACAGGTACGGCGCCGCGATATACGTTGAGCCGGGCAGCACGGCGGGCGAAAACGGCTGGTCCGATGGCACCTGGGCGGTCACCGCTCCGTAGCTCGACGGCAACGCCTGACGATCACCGTCGCCTCCAGACGTGAGTACGTGGCGCGATCGCCAGCCCGGTTCCAGATTTTGTTCGCTCAGATCGATCCCCTGGATGCCCGCCCTGACGGCGGGCGAGCATCCGGGCTTGTCGGCACGTCGGCGCTGTCCGACGTCGGCTAGGGCTACCGGACCATCTCGTAGGTGAGGAAGGCGAGGCCATCACCGATGGTCTGGGTGTTGAGGAGGCGCATTGGCTTCTTGTCGTTGGTTTTCCCGAAGAGCCGCTCACCGTCGCCGAGCACGACGGGGTAGACGAACAGTCGTAGCTCGTCGACGAGGTCGTGCTCGAGCAGCGTGCGTCCGAGCTGATAGCTGGCGTAGACGACGATTTCTCCGTCCAATTCCTGCTTCAGTCTTGAGGCCTCGTCGACCGCGTCGCCGTTCAGCACCGTTACGTTGGTCCACTTTGGATCTTCGAGGGTGGGGGACACGACGTACTTCGGCAGGCTGTTCAACCTGTCCGCCCACTCGCCTTCCCGGCCCACCCACCGCTTCGCGAACCAGTCGTCACTGTGGCGGCCCAGCAGCAGTGCCTCCATGCTATGCGCCTCGGCGGTTTCGAGCTCGGCCCACGCTGCGAGATCCTTGCCTCCGAATTCGTTGAACCAGCCACCCAGTCTGAAGTCCTCCTCACCGTCCGGGTCCTGGACCACACCGTCGAGCGACATGTTCGTGCTGATTACGATCCTTCCCATCTCGATTCTCCTTTGGTTGGACTGTCGGTGATGTGTGTTCAGCTCGCGATCGGGAGCTCGCCGACCTCGATCCCGATCCCGTGCTCCAGACCGGGGCAGCCCTCGGCCAGCTTGGCCGCGCCCTCGATGTCGTCGGCGGTGATGAGCGTGTAGCCGCCCTGCAGCGTGTCGGGCGGGGTGTTCCCGATCGTGCGACGTTGGATGACGGGTTTGCCAGCGTCCGCGAGGTTGGCGCCGATGCTCTGAAACCAGGCACGCCAGGCCGCGACATTGTCGGGAGAGCCCACTGGGTAGGTCTTCGGGAAGTGGTACGTAAGCAAGAATGTCGACATGGTTCAGATTCCTCCTGTTGGCCGACTCAGCGCCGGCGATGGTTGTGTTGCAAACGACGTTGTCGTCGTCTGTTGAGACCCCGGTTCGGGGAAGAAGGGATCGGCCGACTAGTGGTTCTGGACGGGAACCGGGACGGCTTCGATCCGCTGCTGCGGCGCTTTCCGCCGGCTTCCGAGGAGCAGGAGCGCTAGCGCCAGGCCGATCCCGGCGAGCACGGCGAGTGCAAGGAACGCGGACCGGAAGCCCTCGTTCAGCACGACGAGGTGGTTCGCGCCTACGTGTGCGGCCAGGTAGTCCTTGGAGCTGGTGACAGCGACGGTCGTGGCGATCGCGACCCCTAGAGCTGCGCCGATCTGGAAGGCTGTGTTGTTGAGGCCGGAAGCGAGCCCGGACTCGTGCTCGGCGACACCACCAAGCGCCGCGACCGTCGCGGTGACGAATGCGAAACCGACCCCGGGACCGAAGACGAGCAACCCGAAGAAGATGTCGCCGAAGTAGCTGCCTCCGACGGAGACCTGCGTCAGCAGCAGTGACCCCGCGGCCATCAGCGCCATGCCTGTTGTGGCAAGCGGCCTGACGCCGACCATGACGACCACGCCTTGACCGACGATCGCTCCGATCGTCACTCCGAGAGCGAGCACGACCGAGCCGACCCCGAACTTCGCCGCCGAGTAGCCGAGCACATCCTGTGCGTAAAGCGTGAGCACGAACGGCATCGAGACCGCGACCGTGCCGATCAGGAGCATCACGACGTTCGCTCCGACGAGCGTCCGCGAGCGGAGGATGCGGAGCGGCAACAGCGGTGCGTGCTGGCGCGACTCGATCAGCGCAAAGGCAGCAATGAGCACGCACGAACCGGCGAGCACGAGGATCGTCTGCACGTCGCCCCAACCGACGCTCGGCGCCTCGACCATCGCGTAGACGAGCAGGACAAGCGCACCGGTGATCGTGAGTCCCCCGGCGGGGTCGTAGCTTCGCCGCGTCACCGTCGCCCGGCTGTCGCGCAAGAGTCGCGGCGAGAGCGCCAGCGCAGCCAGACCGAAGGGGATGTTGATGAAGAAGATCCACCTCCAGCCGGGGCCATCGACGAGCGGGCCGCCGATCAGCCACGCCGCCGTTGCGCCGATGCCGCCGAGCGCGCCCCAGATCCCAAGCGCCTTGTTGCGCTCGGGACCCTCGGGAAAGGTCGTAGAGATGATCGAGAGAGCGCTTGGGGTCATGGTCGCGGCGCCGACGCCCTGGACCACGCGCGCCGTGAGCAGCGCCGCGGGCGACCCCGCGAGCCCGCACATCAGCGAAGCAGCCGTGAACAAGAGGACGCCGGCCATGAACAGTCGACGGCGCCCGAGCAGGTCGGCCGCCCGTCCTCCCAGCAACAGCAGGCCGCCGTAGGTCAGCGCGTAGGCGCTCAGCACCCACTGCAGGTCGCGAACCGAGAACCCGAGGTGCTTCTGGATCGACGGCAGCGCCACAAGCACAATCGTGGCGTCGAGGATCACCATGAAGAAGGCGCCGCAGAGGAGCGCAAGCGCCCGCCAGCGCCGGGGATCGGGGACATCTACCGTGTCGCCCTCGCGTCCTGCCCCTGCTCTGATTGGTGGGTTGTCGACCGTCGTCATCTGTCCTCCTGGTTGTCGATCCGATGTGCGCCCTTTGAGACACCAGTTCGCGCGAGAAGGGATCGGCCCGCCACAGGAGCAGCGGCTGCGGAGTAACTCAGCCGAATCCTTTCGGGCGCGAGCGGGGTCATTAGTCGTGATGGCGACAAAAGGAACCGGACAATGCGAGGATCTCGTGGTGAACGAGCGACTGCTGATGCGTGCAGCTCAGGGCGACGAGGCGGCGTTTCGCGACCTCACCGACCCCCACCGACGCGAACTCCAGGTCCACTGCTATCGGATCCTCGGCTCGATGCAAGACGCTGAGGACGTGCTCCAGGAAACGTTGCTGGCAGCCTGGCGTGGCCTTGAGCGCTTCGAGCAGCGATCGTCGCTGCGCGCCTGGCTCTACCGGATCGCGACCAATCGGTCTCTGAACGCGCTACGGGACGCCGGGCGCCGACCACCACCCGCGCTGGAATTCCCGTTCGACACGCCGCAGCCGACCCGGATGGGTGAACCCACCTGGGTCGAGCCCTACCCAGACATTCTGCTGGAGAGCATCATCGACGCTGCGCCCGGACCTGACGCGCGCTATGAGACCAGAGAAACAGTTGAGCTCGCGTTCATCGCCGCGCTCCAACACCTCCCACCGAGACAGCGCGCCGCACTCGTGCTTCGCGACGTGCTCGGCTTCCACGCCGCCGAGGTCGCAGAAACCCTCGACAGCAGCGTCAGCTCGGTCAAGTCCGCACTCCAGCGCGCCCGCGCGACGCTTGAACAATGCCTGCCGCCCACCGACCATGACCGCTTACTTCCCGACTCACCGGCCGAGCGCGAGCTCGTGCGGCGCTTCGCAGACGCCTTCCAGGCCGACGACATCAACGGCGTCGTCGGGCTCCTCACCGAGGACGCGTGGCTCACGATGCCACCCTCCCCACTCGAATACCAAGGCCCCGTTCTGATCGCCTCGTTCCTGCGAGACGTCGCCACCTGGCGCCACGGTCAGCGCTACCGGCTCGTGCCTACCCGCGCGAACACACAGCCCGCGTTCGGGTGCTACCGCACCGACGCACACGCGCCGATCGCCCACGCCACCGGACTCGTGGTACTAACCCTCCAGGGCGGACGGATCGTGGCGATCACGCAATTCATGAACCCCAGCATCCTGTCCAGCTTCGGACTCCCACGCACTCTGCGCGACCTGCACTGACCTGGTCGATTTTCGAGGAGCTGGAGCGCTGGCATTGACAGCATTGCTAGCTGTACGGGAAGGAGGAGTGATCAATGTCAACCCTCACGGTCCGCAACCTTGATGATGACCTGAAGACGCAACTACGCGTTCGCGCCGCGCGGAACGGACGCTCGATGGAAGCCGAAGCGAGGGAGATCCTCCGAGCGTCGCTGAGCGCTCAGCCGCGCACGGGTCTCGGAACTCAAATCCATAAACGATTCGCTGGCCTGGGTCTCGACGAAATCGTGATCCTGCCCCGCGATGAGCTTCCGCGCGCCTCCGATTTCTCAGCGTGATCGTTCTTGACACCAACGTCGTCTCGGAACTCGCCAAGCCAACACCTAGTCCCGCCGTCGTCGCTTGGGTGGACGCCCAGGACGAACTGGCGATCGCGGCGCCAGCCTTGGCAGAGTTGCGCTTCGGCGTCGCCCGGCTCCCCGACGGTAAGCGAAGAACTGCGCTGAGCGAGGCGATCGATGACTTCGTGGCGGATGATCTCGGCGGCCTTGTACTCGCCTTCGACACGGCATCCGCCGACGCGTACGGCCTGATCGCCGCTGCCCGCGAACGTGCCGGCCACCCAATCGGGATCGCCTACGCACAGATCGCGGCGATCTGCGCCGTCCACAGCGCTGTGCTCGCTACACGAAACGTCAGAGACTTTCTCAACACCGGGATCGGGATCATCGACCCCTGGGATCCACCAGACACCGATCAGTGAGCCCGGCTAACCGGCCCAGTTGAAGTGGACGCACCCGGCGGCTATCGGGGGAGTGTCCGACTAACTGTGTAGGCATCAGATCTCGAAAGGAGATCGATGTCCA
>Ga0302314_10006432_pt1 | contig 21262 bp, 18 predicted proteins | sample III_Palsa_N2_3_FD_200533 | JGI IMG/M metagenome (GOLD analysis project Ga0302314, IMG submission 200533) | Peat permafrost microbial communities from Stordalen Mire near Abisko, Sweden - III_Palsa_N2_3 | ecosystem: Environmental > Terrestrial > Soil > Palsa > Peat permafrost | place: Sweden...
GGCGTTGGGACTGGCTGAGCGCTTCGTCGACGGCGACCCGGTGCTGGTCATGCTGGCCGACAACGTGATGGAGCGCTCCATCAAGCCCATGGTCGATGCCTTCGCCGCCGATCCCAAGGGGGCCCGCATCCTTTTGACCCCGGTCGAAGAGCCCGAGCACCTCAAGCATTTGGGCGTCCCGGTCCTCTCGGCCGACGGCAAGGTCGAGCGCATTGAAGAGAAGCCCGAGTACCCGGCGTCCAACTTCGGGGTGACCGGGATCTACTGCTACGACGCCGACGTGTTCGGCATCATCCCGACGCTCACCCCATCGGGCCGGGGCGAACTCGAGATCACCGACGTGAACAACCACTACGTCGACGCCGGCCAGATGGCCTACGACGTCTTGGAGGGCTTCTGGGGTGACGCCGGCGAGTCGATCGAGGCTTACTACGAGGTCAACGACTTCGTGCGGGCCAATGGAGCGAACCGGGCCTAATCCTCAGGGCCCAGAAGTTGGGCGTGCGACCGGTCGACCGGCGTGGCCCGGTAGGCCCGCCGGACACTGTCGGCGATGCCCACGCCGTTGAGGCCCAAGTCGGCCAGGATGTCGTCCGCCTTGCCTTGGGCGATGTACTGGCGGGGCACGCCCAGCACCCGGCTGGCCGGCACACGATGCGCTCCCGCCTCACACCGCGACGCCAGCGCATCAATGAGAAACGCGCCGGCCCCGCCGTGGCGGACCCCGTCCTCGGCCGTGATGACCAGTTCGTGAGCCAGGGCGTCGTCCAGCAGGGCCGGATCGGGCGGTGCGACGACCCTGACGTCCCACACGGTGGCCTCAATGCCGCCGGCGGCCAGGAGCTCGGCGGCCTCGACGCAGGCGCCCACCAGCTTGCCCACGCCCAACAGGCAGACGCTGCCGTTGCCCCGGCGCAGTTGCCGGGCTTCGAGCCCGCTGCCGGCCTCAGCCTCATCAATGTGGCGGGGGGGCGTCTTGGGGAACCGGATGGTGGCTGGCCCGGGCAGGGTGAGCGCGGTGCGCAACATGGGGCCGACTTCCTCGGCCGCCGAAGGGGCGAACACGGTCAGGCCCGGGATGGAGAGGGCCAAAGCCATATCGAGGATGCCGTGGTGGCTGGGACCGTCGTCACCGGTGATGCCGGCCCGGTCGAGCACGAAGGTCACCGGCGACCCGTGCAGGCCAACATCGAGATTGGCCTGGTCGAAGGCACGGCTGAAGAAGGTGGAGTAGACGGCGACCACCGGGCGCAGGCCGGCCATGGCCATCCCGGCGGCCGAGGTCACCTCGTGCTGCTCGGCAATGCCGACGTCGAAGAAGCGCTCCGGGAAGCGGGCCTGGAAGGGCAGGAGCCCGGTCGGCCCGGGCATGGCGGCGGTGAGGGCCACCACCCGCTCGTCCTGTTCGGCCGCGCTGAGGAGCGCCCGGGTGAAGGCATCGGTGTAGGTGGCCACTCGGAGCGGCAACCCGGTGGGCTGGCATTCGGTCTCGGCAGGTGACGCCACGCCACCTTCGTCACCCACGCCCGATCCGCCGACGGCCACGCCGGCCGAGCTGCCGACCGTGTTCTCCAGCGTCAGCGGCTTCTGGGCCCGCACGTCGTGCAGGCGCTGCACGTCGTCCTCTTCCGCCGGGGCGTAGCCCCGACCCTTCTGGGTCAGCACGTGCACCACAATCGGCCCGTCCCACGACGCGGCGTGGGCGAAGGCCTGCTCCATCAACTCGATGTCGTGGCCGTCGATGGGACCGGCGTAGCGGACACCGAGGGCCTCGAAGAAGGTGTGGGGGGCCACCATCTCGCGCAGGGCGCTGGTGACCGAGTGGACGCCCGAATAGGCCAGCGGCCCGAAGGCCGGCAGGCCGCGGAGCCCGGCCCGGATCCGCTCACGCGCCTGCATGTAGGTCGGGTTGAGGCGGAGGCTGGTCAGGCTCTGTGACAGGTGCGACACCGTCGGCGCGTACGAGCGCCCGTTGTCGTTGAGCACGATGACGACACGACGACCCGAATGGCCGAGGTTGTTGAGCGCCTCGTAGGCCATGCCGCCGGTCAGGGCACCGTCGCCGACCACGGCGACCACGCTGCGCTCGCCACTCTGGCCCTGCAGATTGAAGGCGTTGGCCATGCCGTGGGCGTAGGACAGCGCTGTGGAGGCATGACTGTTCTCAACCCAGTCGTGCTCGGACTCGGCCCGATTCGGGTAGCCGGACATCCCGCCCGCCTGCTTGAGCGACTTGAAGCCGAAGCGGCGGCCGGTCAGCAGCTTGTGCACGTAGGCCTGGTGGCCGGTGTCCCACAGGATGACGTCACGCGGTGACTCGAACACCCGGTGCACGGCCAGGGTGAGTTCCACGGCGCCGAGGTTGGATCCCAGATGACCGCCGGTGGCGGTGACCGACTCGATGATGAACGATCGGATTTCGTCGGCCAGCTCGGTGAGCTGCTCCTCGGTGAGGGCCTTGATGTCGGCCGGTGTCTCGATGCTCTGAAGGATCATGGCGGTCACTCCACGCTACCCCGTGGCATGGCTCATGAGCCTGCGCTCCTGGGCCTTCGCTGGGTGCGCAGCAGGGAGACCAGGGCGACCCCGAATGCGGCCACGGCCAGGAGCTGCAGTCCGTGGGCGGCGCCATAGGTCTGCGAGATCCAGCCGACCAGCGGCGCCCCGGCCACCCAGCCGATGTAGCCGGCCGCCGTGAAGGTCCCCACGGCGCTGACCACCTGGCTGGCCTGCTTGCTCACCGTGCTCATGACCAGGGGCCAGAACAGCGAGGCCCCGCCGGCTCCCAGGGCCAGGCCGAGGGCGGCGGCGAGGGAGAAATGGGTGAGCGACTCGAGGAGGATGCCGCCCCCGGCGGTGCAACCGCCGACGATCAGGGCACTGCGGGCCGAGAGCCGGCCCAGAACGGCGCCACCGGCCCCCCGGGTCAGGGCGGCCACGCTCTGGCCCACCACGTAGGCGCCGGCCCCCAGCAGCACGCCGGCCGAGAGGGAGTGGCGCAGGAAGAGCACGCCCCAGGTGTCCACCCCGCCCTCGGTGACCTCGGCCAGGGCGAAAATAACCAGCAGCACCAGCAACCCGTCGCTCCGCAGGCGTCGGAACGGATGGGCTTCGTGCGGGACGACGACGCCGGCCTCGTGGCCCAGCGCTTCCCCGGTGTCGGTGACCAGCGCCCAGATCCCCACGGCAGTGGCGACGACGGCCACGCCCGGCCAGACCCAGCGCCACGACAACCCGGCGTGAATGATGATCCCGGCCGTGGCGGCGGACAGCAGGGCGCCACTGTTGAACAGGGCGTGGAAGCGCACCAGGGTGCCCGGATGGGCGATGAGGCGGTGCGAGGCCTCGGCGTTCATGGCCGTATCGATGCAGCCGCCCGCCATCTCCACGGCGACCAGCGCCAGCACGAAGGTCCAACGCTGCTGGGTGATGCTCATGATGAGCAGCAGGCCGGCCCAGGTGAACAGGGCGATCCAGAGGAGTCGACGGGCGCCGACCCGGTCGGCCAGGTGTCCGGATACCGCGCCGGCCACACCGGCCAGCGCCACCGCCAGGGCGAGCATGACGCCCAGCTCCGAGTCAGAAAGGTGGAAGGTGCGCTGGATGTTGAAGACCATGACGGCCCAGCTGCCCCAGAACAGCCCGAAGGTGAGGAAGGCGGCGACCACCGGCCCCGACCCGACGAGCGATTCTCTTCCGGTGGGCTCGGCCGAGGCGTTGATCAGGGCGTGCCGGCAGCGCCGGCCTTGGCCAGGAATGCCGCCTCATCGACCACGACCCGGGTGACCCGACCGGCGCCGACCAACCCGCCGCCGTGGGAGTCGAGGCGGGCGGCCGAGACGGTGAAGATCATCCGCCGACCCTCCACCTTGACCAGGGTGGCCTCGGCCAGCACCACGTGACCGACGGCGACCGGGGCCAGGTGATCGAACTGGACCCGGGTGGCCACACTCGATTGGGCGGCAGTGAGGTGGCCGTCGGTCGCCCGGCAGGTGGCTTCCTCGCACAGGGCGATGAGACGAGGGGTGGCCAACACCGGGACGTTGCCCGAGCGGAAATACTCGGCCGTGTCCTCGGGGCCCACCGTCAGCTCGAGCTGCGCCGAAAGCCCGGCATGCGGCGGATGCCCGGCGGCGGTCTGGAGCTCGGAGGACGATTTAGGCACGGCGATTACGATACCGCTCGTGACTGATACCTCTCTGATCGACGCTGATGTCCTGCAACACGTCCTTTCTTCGGCGTTGTCCCGGGGCGGTGAGATGGCCGAGGTGTTCGCCGAGGACAGCGTCTCCAGCGGGGCCATGCTGGACGACCGGCGGGTGGAGGAGCTTTCCTCGGGGCGCTCCCGCGGCGCCGGTATACGGGTGGTGGCCGGTGAGACCACTGGGTTCGCCCACACGTCCGACCTGAGTGAGGCCGGATTGCTGGCCGCCGCGGCGGCCGCGGCGGCGGTGGCCAAGGAGGGCGGGCGCAAGGTGCGTACGGTGGCCCTTGGCCCGGTCGACCTCCACGGCAGGGGAGTCAAGACACTGCCCAGCTCGGTGGAGAAGTCGGCGAAACTCGACCTGCTGATGCGGGCCGACGATGCGGCCCGCTCCATGGGTGATGCCATTGCCCAGGTCCAAGTCGGCTGCGGCGACAGCCGACGCCGGGTGCTGATCGCCAACTCGTTCGGCCTCTTCGCCGAGGACGACCAGATCCGCACCCGCTTCAACGTGATGTGCGTGGCCAACGGCGACACCGGCATGCAGACCGGCTTCGAATCGCTGGCCCGCACCGAGGGCTTCGAGATCTTCGAGCGTTTCAATGTCGACGAGGTGGCCCGCGCCGCCGCCAGCCGGGCCATTGCCAAGCTGTCGGCCCGTCCCGCCCCGTCGGGAGAGGTGCCCATCGTGCTGGCCGGCGGCAGCGGCGGCATCCTCTTCCATGAGGCCTGTGGGCACGGCCTGGAGGCCGACCACATCGTCAAGGACGCCTCGGTCTACGCCGGCCAGATGGGGCAGTTGGTGGCCAGCCCACTGGTCACCCTGGTCGACGACGGCACGGTGGCCGGCGAGTGGGGCAACTTCGCCGTGGACGACGAGGGCAACGCCCCCTCGCGCAACGTGCTGATCGAGAACGGGGTGTTGACCGACTACATGTGGGACTGGTTGCGGGCCCGACAAGAGGGACGGAAGTCCTCAGGTAACGGCCGGCGCCAGAGCTACCAGCACCTGCCCATGGTCCGCATGACCAACACCTATCTGCTGGCCGGCACCGAGAAGGCCGATGAGATCGTGGCCCAGACCCCCAACGGCGTCTACGTCAAGAAGTTGGGTGGGGGACAGGTCAACACCACCACCGGTGACTTCGTGTTCGGCACCACCGAGGCATACCTGATTGAAGACGGCCACATCACCGAGCCGCTGCGCGACGCCAACATGATCGGTAATGGGCCCGAGGTCCTTCGGCGTATTGACGCCGTGGCCGATGACTTCGACATGACGCCGGGCACCTGTGGCAAGGACGGTCAGAGCGTGCCCGTCGGCTGCGGCCAGGCCACCCTGCGCATCACGGGCGTCACCCTGGGCGGTACGGCCTGATGACTGCCACCACTGTTTCCTCAACGACAGTGTCCACCGGCGTGGGTGAGCTGCTGGACCTGGCCACTTCGGTGGTCGATTCGGCCGGCCCGGGCGAGGCCATGGAGGTCTTCGTGACCCGCGGCACGGAGAACGAGGTGCGGGCCTACGACGGTGCCGTCGAGTCGCTCACTTCGGCCGATTCCTCCGGCGTCGGGATCCGGGTGCTCCTCAGCGGTGACGACGGCAATCGCCTCGGCTTCGCCTGGGCCGGCTCCCTCGATCGCGCCGTGATCGATGCCGCGCTGGCCGACGCCCGCGACAACGCCCGCTACGCCACCCCGGACCCCGATGTGGTGTTCGCCGAGCCCGACGGCACGGCCGCCATCGAGCTGGACCTGTGGGACGACCGGGTGTTGACGGTGCCCATGGAGGACAAGGTCGCCCTGGCGCTGCAACTGGAGCGGGCGACCCGATCGGCTGATCCCCGGGTGCGCCAGGTGAATTCGGCCGATTACTCCGATGGACGGGTCGAGGTGGCGCTGGCCTCGACCACCGGCATCCGCTCCACCAGCCGGCGGACCACGGCGTTCGTGTCGGTGGACGCCATTGCCGGTGAGGGAGCGGATTCCCAGACGGGTTCGGGCTTCAGCGTGGGTCGCTCCCCGGCCGATCTGCACCCGGAGGAGGCCACGGCGGAGGCCGTCCTGCGGGCCACCCGCATGCTCGGGGCCACCAAGGCCCGTTCAGGCCGCTGCACCGTGGTCTTCGATCCACGGGTCGTTTCCACGCTGCTCTCGGTCATCGCCTCGGCGCTGTCGGGCGAGGCCGTGGTCAAGGGCCGCTCGTTCTTTGCTGGCCGGCTGGGCGAGACGGTGGCCCACGGCGCCGTGACCCTGGTCGACGATCCCACCGATGCCCGGGCGTTTACCGCCTCGTCACGCGACGGGGAGGGCCTGGCCACCCGCCGCAATGTGCTCATCGCCAACGGCGTGCTGGAGATGTTCGTCTACGACACGGTGTCGGCCCGCCGGGCCCAAACCCGGTCCACCGGGTCGGCTGTGCGGGGCGGATTCTCCGGGACCCCGTCGGCCGGCTGCCGCGCCCTGGTGCTCTCGCCGGGCCAGTTGGGGGCCAGCGAAGTGCTGGCCGCGGTCGGCGACGGGCTCTATGTCCAGTCCGTCACCGGCATCCACTCAGGGGTCAACCCGGTGAGTGGCGACTTCTCGGTCGGGGCCGAAGGCCTCATGATCCGCAACGGCGTGCTGGCCGAGCCGGTGCGCGAGGTCACGGTGGCCTCGACGCTCCAGCGCATGCTCCAGTCGGTGGTGGCCATCGGCAGCGACCTCACCTGGCTGCCGGGTGTGGCGGCCGGACAGACCCTGGCCATCGGCGACATGCAGCTCAGCGGGGACTAACCCCCGGCCGCTTTGAATCAGGTCGTGGTGGCGGCGGGAGTAGCGGCCTTGGAGTCCTTGGACTCCTTGGCCGGACTCGGCGTGGAGCTGGACGAACTGTCAGTGGTCGAGCTGGTCGACGACTCGGCCTTGGAGCTGCTCTCACTCGGAGTGGATTCCTTGCTGTCGCCATCCTTCTTGGTGGATGAGCCGTTGCTCCCCGAGCGGGAGTCGTTCTTGTAGAAGCCGCTGCCCTTGAGGACGATGCCGACCGCTCCGTAGACCTTGCGCAGGGCGCCGCCACACTCGGGGCAGACGGTCAGCGGGTCGTCGGTGAACTTCTGGACAGCATCGAGCCGGTGCCCACACGCCGTGCAGGCGTATTCATAGGTCGGCATGGCACTCCTTGGTTGGATTGGCACTCAACGATGTCGAGTGCCAACTCTACCCGAATGGGCGGGTATTCCGATCTGAGGGCGTCTGAGCATCCCTGGCGTTGTAACCCCGTACAATGTCGATTCGTGTCCGAACGCAGCCTGGCCCATCTCGATCCGCTAGGCGGTGCTCGCATGGTCGACGTCACCCCGCGGGAACCCACTCACCGCCGTGCCTTGGCCCGCTGCAAGGTGTCCATGCTGCCTGAGACGACCACCCTGGTGGCGAACAACGCCATCACCAAGGGTGACGTATTGGCCGCGGCCCGGATCGCCGGTATTCAGGCGGCCAAGCGGACGGCGGAGCTCATCCCGATGTGCCACCCGGTGCTGGTGGGCTCGATTGCGGTGAATTTCTCCATCGGCGACGACTGCGTCGAGGTGGAGGCCCAGGTCGAGACGGTGGACCGCACCGGCGTCGAGATGGAGGCCATCATGGCCTGCACGGTGGCCGCCCTCACCGTCTACGACATGTGCAAGTCCTCCGATCGCACCATGACCATCGAGAATGTGGCGCTGTGGGAGAAGTCCGGTGGCCGCTCTGGTCCCTGGCGGCGCTCCCAGGCGGGGCTCTAAGGCACTTCGGCGCTGAGCCGCCCGGCCGGACGAGAGCGCCGGTGCTCGCAAAACTATTCACCGTGATGTGAATACTTTTGGACGGAAGTACCGGGAGAGAGAGTCACCCCCTGGACATCTGATCCAGCACCATTAGATTCTCCGGCAGTGAGTGCACGCGTGGCCGATCGCATCGCCGTCGGCCGGGGGACTTCCGGAGCGGTGTCGGCCGGCATCAGCCGAATTGATGGCCGCAATGTCGTCATGGCCCGGGCCGCTTCCACCGAACGTCGCGGTGCGCTGAGTCATGCCGACGGTCTCCGCCTGGCCGCCGCCGCCGATCTGGCCCGTCACTTGCGCATTCCGTTCGTGCTGACCGTGGCCAGCAGCGGGGCCGACGTGCTCGATGGCGTGGCTGCCCTGCACGGGTGGGGCCTGGCGGCCGCGGCCATCGCCCGGTGCAGCGGCGTGGTACCGGTCCTCACCGCAGTCATCGGCCCGGTGGTCTCCGGCCCGGCCCTCCTCCTCGGGCTCTCGGACCTGGTTGTCATGAACTCCGACGCCGTGGCCTTCGTCTCGGGGCCGCAGATGGTGGCCGAGTTCACCGGGATCCAGGTCGGTCTGCAGCAACTGGGTGGTGTGGCGGCCCATGCCAAGTCGAGCGGGCTGTGCGCGGTGGAGTCGGAGGACATTGAGGGCGCGCTGGCCGAGTTGCTCGATTACCTGCCGGCTCACACCGATGAGATGCCACCGATCGTCACCATTGAAGATCCGGTGCTGCGGTCGACGCCCGAACTGCGCAGCGTCATTCCGGAGCGCAAGGCCGCCACCTACGACGTGCGCGACGTGATCCGTTCGGCCGTCGACGACGGCGAGTTCCGCGAGCTGTGGCCCCGGTGGGCCGGGCAGGTGGTCACCGCGTTCTGCCGTATCGGGGGCATGCCGGTCGGGGTGATCGCCAATCAGCCGCGGATCCTGGCCGGGACCCTCGACATCGTGGCCTCGCAGAAGGGCGCCCGCTTCGTGCGCCTGTGCGACGCCTTCAACCTCCCGATCATCAGCCTGGTCGATACCCCCGGCTTCCTACCCGGAAAGGACCTGGAGTGGCGGGGCATGATCCGTCACGGGGCCGAGCTGGCCTTCGCCTATGCCCAGGCCACGGTGCCCCGCATCTGCCTCATCCTGCGCAAGGCCTTCGGCGGGGCCTACATCGTGATGGACTCCCGAGGCATCGGCAACGACATCTGCCTGGCCTGGCCCGGCGCCGAGATCGCGGTGATGGGGGCATCGGGCGCGGTCCAGATCCTGCACCGGGGCATTGAGCTCGATGAGCGGGCGGAACGGGAATCGGATTACGAAGAGTCTTTTCTGAACCCTTGGCCGGCCTCCGAACGGGGGTTGGTCGATCAGGTGATCGACCCGGCTGACACCCGAATTGTGCTCTGTGCCACCCTCCGGCAACTCAGCACCAAGCGTGAGCACCTGGTGGGCCGGAAGCACGATGCGGGTCCCCAATAGGGGTGTGACCTGGGCCGATCTTGATTGTCACGTAGTTGCAATCAAGCTGAGGTGAATTCGTCGCCGTTCCTGGTAATAGGTAGTGCATGATCAGCGATGTGGCCCCTACCGCCGATGACGATTTCTTCATTATGGAGTCCTGTCACAGCACCTGGATCTTCGACACCGAGCGGTTGCGCTTCCGTCGAATCCTGAAGGGGCTGGCGCTTGACGCACATGCCGCCACCACAGCGTGGCGTGACTACTTCGGGTTGGAGATCGACCCCATTTCGGAGTCGTTCGTGGTCCTGCTCAATCCGGAAGGCACTCGTCTCCTGCGCTCGTGGCGCCACGTGGAGCGGTGCCCGCAGTGCGGCGGCAACCAGACGGCCGAACTCTCGCTGGACGACCTGCGCGGAGCTGCGCTGGCCTGATTTACAAGTGGATGACGTTGTGAGCGGCCAGTAGTAGCGCCGCCAACGTGCCCATGCTGGCCAAAGCCACCAACACGGTGAGCGGGCGCGCAGCCGCTCGAGGCGTTCGATTCGTCGTGAGCCGTTGGGTTGACGCCATGGTCCGCAGCCGGCTCTCCATCTCTGCCGGGTCGTCGGTGGGCAGCACGAACCGATGACGAGCGCCGTTGCGTTCGGCGACAACGATCACAATGCCCTCGCGACCGTCCGGCAAGACCGATCGCTCGGCCGTCGAGAGGCCGCTCAGATCGGCCCACGGACTCGACCACACCTCTTCGTTGTCGGCCTTGGTGAGGAGCAGGCCGGCGCCGTCGAAGTCAATCCGCAACTGAGGGACGGCCACCCGTCCGTCCCGGCCGTCGGTCAGAAGATAGACGTCGTCCACGCCCCATCCTTCGGTGGCCCCCGGCGACGACATGAGAATTGAGGCTAGTTCGACCACCCGGTTGGGGGGTCGCCCGGCCGCTCCATCCCTTGCACACGCCGGTCCCGCCGTTCGGCCCGTTCGATCTCACGCTCCACATCGGTCCAGAGCAACGGTTCGGTCTCGTCGTCGGTCCCGGCGAAGACGTGACCCCTGGTCATGATGATGAAGGCCACCGTCCACAGGACGGCGATGGTGGAGAGCTTGGCCAAGAAGCCGGACAGTTGTTGATCCAGCCGGGGTGACATGTCGAACACGGTGCCGTGGTGGCTGTAGGCGGGATAGAGCGGACGCTTGGCGAAGATCCACACGATGGAGAGAAAGCTCGGCACGATCGATTGGACGATGAGGTAGCCACCCCGACCAAGGGCGGTGATCTTCTTGGCCCCCGGCAGTTGCGTCATGACGGGTGCCCACAGCACGGCGCCTGCGCCGAGTATCAGACACTGCACAATCACCCGGGCCACCTCGGAACGGGCGGCCAAGCTGACGGCATCGGTGGTCAAAGAGCCCACGGCGATCACGGTGACGATGGCAATGGCGGGAATGGGCCGGACGGCGATGCGCAGCACGGCATCGACCGGGGGCGGCCGGGTGATCCGGGTCAGGATCGGTCGGGGCGTGCCGAGCACCAGCAACGGTGGCACGGCCAGCATCAGGAGCAGTCGTTGCAACACCAGGGCCAGGAGCGACCAGTGGGCGGCCAGGTCACCCAGGGGCCAGAGCACGGCCACCCCGAAGACGATCAGGCCGGTGACGAAGCTCAGCACTTGCCGGTTCGAGGCTCGCTGGCCCTCGGGGCGGGTCGCCACCACGTAGGCGATCAGCAGCAGTGGAAGGGCGATGGACCAGAAGACGTGAAAGTGCCAGTCAAGGGGATGGCCGGCCGCCATCATGGGGCACCACCCGTCGTAGGCTCTCCCGGATGGCTGGACCGGCACGACTTGATCGGCTCGAACGGGTCACCGACCTCGTGCTGGTACTGCTGCACACCGAGCATCCGTTGACGCTCGACTCGATCGCCATTCAGGTGCCCGGCTATCCCGACGAGCATGCGGCCCGACGCCAAGCCTTCGAGCGCGACAAGCGACTGCTGCGCGACGAGGGAATTCCCGTGCGGACGCAGCGGTTGGACGGGCAGGAGCAGTACGGGTACCAGATCGACCGCGATGGGTTCTACCTGCCGGACCTGGAACTCGAAGTCGACGAACAGGTGGCGTTGCACCTGGCAGTTGCCGGCGTGCACCTGGGTGATCCTAGTGGTCGGGATGCGCTCATGAAATTGGGAGCCACCGGTCTGGGCGAGGTGCGACCGATCGCCACGCTGGCCCCACCGCAGGCCCTGGTGGATCTGTTCGAAGCGGTGCGCACCAAGTCGTTGGCGACGTTTACCCACCGCGGGGTGGCGCGCACGGTGGCCCCGGCCGGCCTGTGGTTCCGGTTCGGCCACTGGTACTTGGTGGCCTGGGATCTCGATCGGGAGGCAGTGCGCACCTTCAGGGTCGATCGCATCGCCGGTCGGGTGACCCAGGGGACGCCGGGCGAAGCAGTGGTGCCCGAGGGTCTCGATGTGCGTGGAGCGCTTCCCGACGATCCGTGGCGCACCGAGGGCGAGGATCTGGTGGTGACCCGGATTCGGGTCGATGCCCTGGAGGGTCCCCGGGTGGCCGAAGAGGTGGGGGCCGACAAGGTCGAGACGCGTCACGAGGACGGCTCGGTTGAGTTGTTGTTGAGCGTGTCGAGCTTCCCGGCCATCCGCTCATGGGTGCTTGGGTTATTGACCCACGCCGAGATTCTGAGCCCTCCATCGTTCCGTACCGAAATGGTGGCGTGGCTGAGCGGGGTGGCCGGTGGCGTGTCGGTGGCTGCCCCCAGCGGGCCGCTGGTGTCGGACGAAGTAGATGAGGATGCCGAGTCGATGGCCGCCCAACGCTCCTCAGTGCCAGGCCAACAGACCAGCCAGCGTCTGCGCCGCCTCTTGGCCATCGTCGGGTGGTTGGCGCAGGTGGGGGAGGCGGAGATCGTCGACATCGCGCAGCGGTTCACCATTGACGAGGACGAACTGGTGCGCGAGCTGGAATTGGCGGCCTGTTGCGGGGTGCCGCCCTATACGCCCGACACGCTCATGGAGATTGAGGTGTCAGAGACGACGGTGCGCGCCTTTTTACCGGCCGAGTTCGCCCGGCCCAGGCGCCTCACGCCGGCCGAGGGCTTCGCCGTGGCGGCGTCGGCCCGCCTCATCCTCACCGTGCCCGGTCCCGATGACGACGCCTTGCGGCGTGCGCTGGCCAAGCTGGAGGTGGCGCTGGGCTCTCGGGAACTGATCGGGGTGGATGTGGACGTGCCACCGAATCTGGTCGAGATCCGCCACGCGGTCGACGCCGGCTCGGCCATTGAGATCGACTATCACTCGGCGTCGCGCGACGAGTCGACCACCCGCACCATTGAGCCGGCACAGGTGGTGACCATGGACGGCCACTGGTACGTCGACGCTTTCTGCCACAAGGCCGGGGACATGCGCCGCTTCCGGGTGGATCGCATCGGCGGCGTGCGGGTGAGCGACGAGGCGATGGTGTCAGCGGGAGCGGTCACCCGCTCGGCTGAGGACTCTTACCTGCCCGGGCCGGGCGCACTCGAGGTGGAACTCCGGGTCGAGGGTGGGGCGCGGTGGGTGGCTGACTCGATCCCGGTGCGCCAGGTGACGCGGTCGGCCGACGGTGCGGTGGTCGATGTGGTGCTCGATGTGACGGGCATGGCGTGGTTCGAGCGATTGCTATTGCAGCTGGGCCCCGAGGCCGAGGTGATCCGGCCGAACGAAATGACGGGCGTGGCGGCTGCGGCGGCGCAGCGGGTGTTGGGCGTGTACCAGGGGGGCTGAAGCCTCTCGGGGTTGGCTCACGTTTTCGGGAGAGCACACCGATACATGCAAAAAACCATTCACAAGTTTGTGAAGTAGGTCCAGTGCGGGACACACCTGTCGAGAGCCGAGCCCGAGAGACTGACACTCGATCGATGTCCATGAACGACCGTGAGGCCGACCGTTCCCGAACGTGTTGGGGATGCACGGCCTGCCCTCAAGTGGACTCGACTACTACCTGAACGATCTGGCTCAGGAAGTACCGGCGCACGACCGCACCATGTGGGCGGGCCGGGCATCCGAACAGTTGGGACTGACCGGCACGCTCCAGGCGGAGCAGTTGCGACGGGCCCTGGACGGCCGGCACCCGTTGAACGATCGCCAGTTGCGTTCCGACCGGGCCACGGTGAGTGGGCTGGACCTGACGTTCTCGGCCCCGAAGTCGGTCAGCGTGTTGTTCGGACTGGGCGACGTGCCACTGGCCCGTCAGGTAGTGGCGGCACATCAACAGAGCGTCGACGGCGCATTGGGGTATCTGGAAGAGCAGGCGATGACCGCGCAGCGTCGTTCGGGTGAACAGCGCTACTCGGTGCCCACCTCGGGAGCGTTGGCCGGTGCCTTCACCCACGCCATCAATCGCAACGGTGATCCGCATCTGCACACCCACGTCGTGGTGGCCAACCTGGTGCAGGGCGAGGACGGGCGATGGAGTGCCTGTGACCGTCGCGGCCTCTTTGCCCACCGGCAGGCGGCGTCGGCCACGTATGACGCCGGACTGCGGCGCACCCTCTCGAAGGAACTGGGGGTGACGTGGTCGCGCACCGGTGACCGAGGGTGGGAACTCAATGGTGTCGATCCGTCGTTGCTGGGTGAGTTTTCTTCACGCTCGGCCGATATCCGGCGACACATGGCCGAGTGGGGCACGCATACAGCGAGAGGATCACGCGTCGCCTGGGCGGTCACTCGTCCGGAGAAGGAGGCGGGCCGCTCGTTCGAAGCGCTGCAGGTTGACTGGGCTCGGCGAGCCGAGGCCGTGGGCGAGCTGCCGACGCTCAGGGTGTCGCGGACCGACGAGCGCTGGGTCGACGAGCATCGTTTTCATGGGAATCTGACGTTGAGCGCCGACGGTGGGGCTCGGCGACGCGATGTCGTGCAGGCCTTCGCCGATGCGACGGCGAGCGGAGCGACGGCGGGGGAACTCGGCCAGCTGACGGAGTTGTGGATCCCCGCCACCTCGAACCGGGGCGTGCACGAAGAGGTCCATGCGCTCCGGGAAGTCGTGCCGGGCGGGCATCTGATGCGAGCGCTGGGTCCGCGTCCGGTCGATCCCTCTCGGCATGAAGTGTGGCGGGGTGCGGCCCAGTCACTCGAGGCGTACGGCAAACAGTGGGGATTGCGGCGGGTGGGCGACGAGCTCGGACAGGAGCAATCAAGCGGCGCGTTGTCGACCTTTCCGACGTCCCGATTGGTGGCGCATCTTGAGATGACCCGTCAACTGGAGACGGCTCGACAGCGACTGGGTTGGCGGCCACCGCGTGAGCTGGAAATCGATCGCGGTCGCTGACCTCAGCGTTGGCGGTCGTGCGAAGTGGGTCGCGCCCGATGGCGATCGATGGCGGTCATCTCACGCCACGGGCTGCTCGCATGGGCCGGCGTCAACTGGACGTCGCGAAACCTGCGGTCCTGCCCGACGACCAGCGCATGCCCCGTCTCTCCGTGGGCAATGGCGTCCTCGGCGTGACGCGGTATGCGTACGGTGCCGACGGAGCTCGAAGGCCGGATGCTTCCATGACGACCGAGTGAGTGACTGATGGTGGTGGTCGACACTTCCATGTCGCCCCCGAGCGCACTCAACGACCGCAGTGTCTGAGGATCGGCCACGCCCGGCAGCACCACGGTGGTGCCGAACAACGAAACAAATCCATCGGCTGCTCCGGGCCAGCGGCCACGAGCCTGAGACAGATCCTGTAGGCAGGCCATGACGAGCAGACCCTGACCGGCTCCCTCGCTCACCAACTGCGGCAGATCGGGGATGGGGGCGATGTTGGCCACCTCGTCGAGAGCAAGCAGCGTGGGTGCCACCGCGGAACCCTGACGGTTCAGTTGATACGTGGCATCTCGGATGTCGCCGATGGCGGCCACGATCAGCGGGGCAAACAAGTGTTGGCGTCGTCCTGGGGAGCAGATGTACATCGTGTTGGCCCCTTGGCAGAACTCAGCGGGATCGATGGGCGGCAACTCGGTCGTGGCCATGGCACTAGTGGATTGATAGGCCGAAACGACGCCCGATGCGGTCGACCAGATGCCCGATTGTTCTCGCGCATCGGTACTGATGATGCCGGCCAAGCCTTGGGTAGCGTTGCTTTCCTCACCCACCCCTTGGGCCAGAATTTTCAACGGAGTGGTGGCATCATGCCGTTGAATCCACCCCACAACCGTTTTCATCGGTAAATTTTCTTGGGCCGCTGCGTGCAGTAGCGGAGCCAGTAATGCGCCGGCGCGCTCGTTCCAGTGATTGTCGCCTCCACCGCGCGCTGACGAGCCCGAAGTGAGTCGTGTGGACTCCACCATGGTTCTCGCGGTTTGGTACGCGGTATCCCAATCGCGTGCGGTCGTGAGTGGCGACCAGCCGATCCGTTCGACACCCTTCGGGCACTCAATTTCACCGCTCGGGTCGTACAAAAATGACCATCCGGCACTGCTTCGGTGTGGTGCGGTGGCCAACATCACATCGGGCTTGGTCGACGTCGACACCACGGGGCCTTCAGCCAGCAAAAGATTGGGTATGACCAGGGAAGATGTCTTTCCTGAACGTGATGGACCGAGGATCATCACCGAACGTTGTGGACCCGCCCAGGACCACGAATTTCCCTCTAAACCGAGGTACAAACCCTTGCGTTGGAGTGTGCGCTCGCCAAACGTGTTCGGCGGTGCAGTCGCATTGAGTGCGTGTTCCGAAATAGGTGATTCGGGTATCGAATGCATGGCCACAATTGTCGCGTTGGCATGCATGAATTTCCATTGGACAACTTTTCATTGAGCGCGACGAATGCATGCGACGCGTCGACGTATGACTGCAATTGTGCACATGCAGAGGGTGAGATCGGTGATGCAAAACGCGTCGCGTGCTGTTGCAAAAACGCTGTCGCGACGGGGGGGTGCTTGACCTGGGTCGTTATACCACCGAGAATGTATGTACCCGGAGTGTGAGGGAGGGTTGATATGTGCTGCGATGGAACACTGTGCAGCGCGAGAGGCGACGATGTCGGATTGCCGATTACGCGCGACATGCGAAACCTCACCACTTCAACCACTCGTCGCAGTTCGGGTATTCGGAATGGATTGCTGGCATGAAGTCGTTTGCGTTTCATGCCGGACATGCATATCGAAAGACAGTGAAATCGGTGCGGCAATGCGCGCGACGGTGGGTAGTCGACACTGACGTAGCGCAGGCTGCATCTCTATTCAGTGACAATGCTCCTAGGGAGGTGCACCTGTGGCGGTAGCCGCGAAGAAAAGGCCCGCAGCCAAGAAGGCTGTCAAGCGGGCCCCTGCAAAGAAGAAGGCAGTTGCCAAGAAGGCTCCGGTCAAGAAGGTAGCTGCGAAGAAGGCCGTTAAGCGCGCCCCAGCCAAGAAGGCTGTCAAGCGCACTCCGGCGAAGAAGGCAGTGAAGCGCGCACCGGCCAAGAAGGCCGTCAAGCGCACTCCAGCCAAGAAGGCAGTGAAGCGCGCTCCGGCTAAGAAGGCCGTTAAGCGCACTCCAGCCAAGAAGGCAGTGAAGCGCGCACCGGCCAAGAAGGCCGTCAAGCGCACTCCAGCCAAGAAGGCAGTCAAGCGCGCACCGGCCAAGAAGGCCGTCAAGCGCACTCCGGCGAAGAAGGCAGTGAAGCGCGCTCCGGCTAAGAAGGCCGTCAAGCGCACTCCGGCCAAGAAGGCTGTCAAGCGCGCTCCGGCTCGCAAGGCAACCGCTCGTCGGTAAGCCAAACGTTCCGAAAGGAACGCGTGAGGTCGGGGGCCTTCGGGCCCCCGACTTTGCAATTCAGGGGTGAGTGGTTGGGGGCAATCCCTCAACGTCAGCCGGCCAGTCGACGTCGTAGGCCAGTGAAGGAATGCGAAGCACCCGGACCGGCAGGCCCATCCGGAGTGCTTCGGCCAGATGCGTACGAAACGAGCCCGCACCGTAGGAGAAGGTGAAGGCAGTCGTCGCCGGCACGCGCAGCACGTTGGTGCCGTCGTCGAAGCGGTCGGGGACCAACGTGACGCCGTCGAATGGTCGCAGGACGCCGATGTCGCGGGCGTGAGGGAGGTCGCCGTGGGCGATGGTGACCCATTCGACGCCGGCCGCATGGAGTTGCTCCACGCCGGACCGCACGGCACCATTGAGCCCGAGTCCTGGTTCCCACATGACCATCGCGCCCTGATCGGCAGCCCACTCAGCCACCTCGGGATCGTCGCAGACCACGGCTACTGGGAGCGGGGCACACGACGCCACGACGTGGGCGGCCATGGAGCGAACCAGGTTGATCCGGTCGGCATCGCTCATGGAGCCGCCCAATCGGCGCTTGGCCACCGAGAAGCCCTTAATGGGAATGAGCACGGCCCGGGTCCCGACGGGCGTCATCGAACCCGCTGGTGGGGGCAATGGGTGCACGCTGACGCCGCTGGACACTGGCGACAGTGTACGGGTGGAAGCGACCGCACCCCGTGGCCGCCATAGGCTCGCACCATGAGCGATCGAGTGGCCGTCATTGGCGCAGGTTCCTGGGGTACGGCGGTCGCCGCCTTGATCGGTGCCCGGCGGCCCACCTCGCTGTGGGTGCGCTCTCCGGAGCTGGCCGAATCGATCACCCGCACTCATGTGAACGAGAATTATCTACCGGGTGTGGCCTTACCGGATGCGCTGTCGGCTACGTCGTCGCTGGAGGAAGCGGTCGATGGCGCTGGCGTCATTTTCATGGCCGTCCCCTCGCATGGCTTCCGCTCCGTGTTGACCGACCTGGTGCCGTACTCGTCCGGGTTCGAGGCCATCATCAGTTTGTCCAAGGGCATTGAGCACGGGACGAACCTGCGCATGTCGCAGGTCATCGGCGAGGTATTGCCGTCGGTGCCAGCCGGTGTGCTCACCGGTCCGAACCTGGCCCAAGAGGTGGCCCAGGGGCATCCGGCCGCCAGCGTGGTGGCCCTGGCCGATGAGCAGTTGGCCCATCGGGTGCAGGACCTGGTGCATACCCGCACCTTCCGCGTCTACATGGGCACCGACGTGGTGGGCTGCGAAATTGCCGGTGCTTCGAAGAACGTGATGGCCATTGCCGCCGGCATCTGTGACGGCCTGGGCTACGGGGAAAACACGAGAGCCGTCCTCATCACTCGCGGCCTGGCCGAGCTCGGTCGTCTCGGGATCGCACTGGGTGGTCAGGTGCTGACCTTCGGCGGACTGGCCGGCGTCGGTGACCTGGTGGCCACGTGCGCCAGTCCGAAGAGCCGTAATCGCACGGTCGGTTTCGAATTGGGCCAGGGGCGCACCCTGCAGGAGATCGTGGACGGTATGCACATGGTGGCTGAGGGCGTAAAAAGCGCCGGGCCGCTCGTCGGGCTGGCCAAGTCACATGGCGTCGAAATGCCCATCGCCGAACAGGTCGAGGCCATTGTCGAAGGCAAGTGCTCGCCCAAGGATGCCTTGCTGTCATTGATGGATCGGCCGTCCCGTCCGGAATGGGACGAGGCGCTCATGCGTGGCCTGCAGGCATGAGTGGACTCTTCGGCAGCAACAACGGTCTGGTGGATGACGGCGACGCCGATCGCCGCCAGGCGGCACTGCAGCACGTGCGTGAGCTCCTGCTGGCCAACGGCGCCACGACGGAGGAGATTGAGCAGGCCATCGCCGACGACATCATCGACCTCTTCGTCATCGACCGGATGCTGGTGCCCTCTCGCCGCCGCTACACCCAGTCGGAGGTGGCCGAACTCACCGGAGTGAATCGACAGACCCTGGAGCGATTCTGGAGGGCACTGGGCTTTCCCAACGTGAGCGAGGACGACAAGGCATTCACCGATCTGGACCTCGAGGCCGTCCGCCTGTTCCAGGGCATGCAGGCGTTGGGAGCGGCCCGCACCGACACGGCGCTCCAGCTGGCCCGCGTCATCGGTTCCTCCATGGCCCGCATTGCCGAGGCCGAGCTCGTTTCGGGTGACATGGCCGCCAGTGAGATCGATCCGATCATTGCTGCCGATGCCTTTGCCAGCGTGGCCGACGTGACCATTCCCGCCATGGCCCGCCTGCTGGAGTTCGTATGGCGCCGACAGGTGGCAGCCGGCATTCGGCGCAACATCATGTTGCGCAATGACGGCGTGGCTCCAGGCGTGAGCCCGACCCTGGCCGTCGGCTTCGCCGACATGGTTGGTTTCACGCTGCTCAGTCAGCACCTGAGTGACCAGGAGCTGGCCGCCGTGGTGCGGCGGTTCGAGGAACTGTCCCACGACATCGTTACCGGGATGGGTGGTCGGGTGGTCAAGATGATCGGCGACGAGGTGATGTTCGTGGTCGAGAGCGTGGCCGACGCCGCCCGCATCGGTTTGGATTTGGCCGATGCCTATGCCGACGATGAATTGCTGTCCGACGTCCGGGTGGGATTGGCCACCGGTCCGGTGCTCCTGCGAGACGGCGACTACTACGGGCCGACGGTCAATTTGGCCCACCGCATCGTCAACATCGGCAACCCGGGCACCGTGCTGATCTCCGATGAATTCCACACGGCGCTCATGCTCGAGGCACCCGACGAATTTACCGCCCAGGCCCTACGGCCGAGGCTCTTGAAGGACTTGGGGCGCGTGCAGCTCTGGTGGGCCGGGCGCGTCGGTCAGGAGACCGATGGAGCCGGCCTGGCCGCCGACCGCCGACGCAATGTTCGCTGGGAGCGCCTATCGGAGGTCCTGCGGGACCTCGAAGAGCTGCGCGAAGTGGGCGAGCGTCTGCTCACCAGCAATCGCTCAGTGAGCGCGAAGTCGAACGGTGGCGATACCGAAGGGTCGTAGTTCGAACGATCCCTCGAAGTGGTCGAGGGGGAAGCCTCGCAGGTCCACCTGCCATCCGTCGTGACCAGGCACCCGCACCGTTGCCGTCTCGGCCATTGGATTGAAGACCCGGAGTTCCAGTTGCCCTCCCTCGCGGCGGAGCGCACTGACTTGGGCACCGTCGACATTCAACGCAGAGCCGGCGCCGGGTCGGTTCCCCCCGCCGAAGGAGTTGACCACTTCGAGCGGCAAGAGGAACTCGTCGGCCATGGCGTAGGGGTCTGCCACGCCCACACCCAGGGCATAGCGGAAGGTGATCGGTCGACCGGCCAGTTGCAGTCCGTCGACCGGGGTCAACGGCCCCGCCGGGAAGGGGCGGTAGGCCATACCCAACCGGGAGAGCATCCCGGTGGAGCGCAAGACGGTCAGCGCGATGGTGCGGGCGTGGTCGTCCTCGATATCGATGAGTTCGTACTCGCAGACACCCTCGTGGGCCACGGTGAGGGTGCCGGCTGACACGAAGCGTTGCGCCGGAGCGGTCGGCAGCCCCACCTCGTCGGTTCTGCCCTCGACGGTGAGCCCGCGCTCCACGACGGTGAAGGCACTCTCGGCCACCGAGGTGGTGGCGGGTTCGGGTAGCGGCAGGTGCACCCGCAGCCGGTGATCCCGGCTCGGGTTCACGAAGGTGGTGGTGACCCGCACGATGGGTTCGTCGGCCCGAAGTTCAATCACCGTCTTGATGTCCACCGTGTGCGAGCCCACGCGAGCCTGCGATCCACCCTCGACCTTGTCGGGCCACTCGTAGGTGCTGACAATGGAGGCGCTGGCCCGCACCGGTCCCTTCTCTTCGAGCTTCACGACCACCGCCGTGGGCGTGTCAACGAAGGAGTCCTGACCGGGCGGCGAGTAGTTGTAGGAGTCACCCAGGTCGCCGCCGTCGACCAACTTGCCGTATCCGGGTACGCCGTTCAGCGAGAACGTGCCGTCCTCCGCGCTAAGGACAATGGCCACCAACCCATTGTCGAGCCCAATGGGATCGGTGGACGTGGTCAC
>Ga0302314_10006433_pt1 | contig 21262 bp, 17 predicted proteins | sample III_Palsa_N2_3_FD_200533 | JGI IMG/M metagenome (GOLD analysis project Ga0302314, IMG submission 200533) | Peat permafrost microbial communities from Stordalen Mire near Abisko, Sweden - III_Palsa_N2_3 | ecosystem: Environmental > Terrestrial > Soil > Palsa > Peat permafrost | place: Sweden...
TCACGAAGACCTCGGAGCGCCAGGGCCGGATGATCGACCACGACTCCGCGGCGTCGATGGAAAAGAAGAAGCAAGAGGGGTACTTCTGATGGCACACACTTCCGACCTCATCTCGACGGACATCGAGAAATACCTCAAGCAGCACGAGAAGAAGAGCCTGCTGCGCTTCATCACCTGCGGCTCCGTCGACGACGGCAAGTCCACCGTCATCGGCCGTCTGCTGTACGAGTCGAAGATGCTGTTCGAGGACCAGCTCGCGGCGATCGAGAACGACTCGAAGAAGTGGGGCACGCAAGGCGGCGACATCGACTTCGCGCTGCTGGTCGACGGCCTCGCGGCCGAGCGCGAGCAAGGCATCACGATCGATGTCGCGTACCGTTTCTTCTCCACCGACCGCCGCAAGTTCATCGTCGCCGACACGCCCGGCCACGAGCAGTACACGCGCAACATGATCACCGGCGCGTCGACCGCCGACGTCGCGGCGATCCTGATCGACGCGCGCAAGGGCGTGCTGACGCAGACGCGGCGCCACAGCTATCTCGTGAGCCTGATCGGCATCCGCAAGGTCGTGCTGGCCATCAACAAGATGGATCTGGTCGACTACTCGCAGAAGGTGTTCGACCGGATCGACGAGGAGTACCGCGCGTTCGCCAGGCAGATCGGCCTGGACGACATCACGTCGATCCCGCTGTCGGGCCTCAAGGGCGACAACATGCTCGTGGCCAGCGACAAGACGCCGTGGTACCGCGGCCCGACGCTGATGGGTTTCCTCGAAACCTGCGAGGTCGACGACACGCGGCTGCAGAGGGAACCGTTCCGCATGCCGGTGCAGTGGGTCAACCGTCCCAACCTCGACTTCCGCGGCTTCGCCGGCGTCGTCACGAGCGGCACGGTCAAGCCGGGCGACCGCATCGTGGCGCAGCCGTCCGGCAAGGAGAGCACGGTCGCGCGCATCGTCACGTTCAACGGCGACCTGCCGCTGGCGGTCGCGGGGCAGTCGGTCACCCTGACGCTGGACGACGAGATCGACATCTCGCGCGGCGACGTGCTGTCGCTGGCCGACGCGCCCGCCGAGGTCGCCGACCAGTTCGAGGCCTCGCTCGTGTGGATGACCGACGAGCCGATGCTGCCGGGCCGCCCCTACCTGATGAAGATCGGCGCGCAGACCGTGACCGCGTCCATCACCGAGCCGAAGTACAAGGTCAACGTCAACACGATGGAGCACCTGGCCGCCAAGCAGCTGGGCGTCAACGAGATCGGGGTCGTCAACCTCGCGCTCGATCGCCAGGTCGCGTTCGATGCGTACAAGGCCAACCGCGACACCGGCGGCTTCATCCTGATCAACCGGATGACCAACAACACCGTCGGCGCCGGCATGCTCAACTTCGCGCTGCGCCGCTCGCACAACCTGCGTCCGCAGGCCGTGGACGTCGACAAGGGCCTGCGTTCGCAGCTCAAGGGCCAGCGGCCGGCGGTGCTGTGGTTCACCGGGCTGTCGGGCGCGGGCAAGTCCACGATCGCCAACCTGGTCGAGAAGAAACTGGCCGCGATGGGCCGCCACACCTACCTGCTCGACGGCGACAACGTGCGCCACGGGCTCAACAAGGATCTCGGCTTCACCGAGGCCGACCGCGTCGAGAACATCCGCCGCGTCGCCGAAGTGGCGCGCCTGATGGTGGACGCCGGCCTGATCGTGATGACCGCCTTCATCTCACCGTTCCGTTCGGAACGCGCGATGGCGCGCGGACAGATGGCCGACGGCGAGTTCATCGAGATCCACGTCAACACCCCGCTGGCGGTCGCCGAGGAGCGCGACATCAAGGGCCTGTACAAGAAGGCGCGGCGTGGGGAGATCGCGAACTTCACGGGCATCAGCTCGCCGTACGAGGCGCCGGAAGCGCCGGAGATCGTCGTCAACACGCACACGCAGACGGCGGAGGAGGCGGCGGAGTTGATCGTGGGGCGGCTGAGGGCGCTGGGGCTGATCGACTGAGCATCTCAGTCAATGGGTTCATGGCGTCCTCGACGGGAGCAGCCTTGGCGTAACCCGGTTGCTGCGCCGCAACAACCGATCGGTGAGAATCCCGCCATGAGCATTGCACCAGGGCACTCGCCGACCCGCCTCATCCTTCCGATCCAGTACCTGCGAGGCATCGCGGCCCTCATGGTCGTGTGGTTCCATTCCGTCGAGCAAGTCCCGGGAGTGTCGCCGTACTTTGCAGCAGGCTTCGGCAACTCGGGTGTCGACCTGTTCTTCGTCATCAGCGGATTCATCATGCTCGCTACCACGCTGAACGACGCGCCTGCGCCGCTTGAATTCATGCGCCGTCGTATCGTACGAGTGGTGCCTCTGTATTGGCTGCTGACATTGGCGATGGTCGCGCTGGCGATGTGCGTGCCCGGCCTGTTTCGCACGTTGATCGTCGCACCTTGGACTTTGGTCGAAAGCCTTTTGTTCATCCCGCATTTCTCGGAAAGCTTCCCGAACATGGTCTGGCCGCTGCTGGTGCCGGGATGGACGCTGAATTTCGAGATGTTCTTCTACGCGGTCTTTGCTTGTTCGCTGATTCTTCCCGGACGCATAAGACTCCCGGTGCTCGCAGTCGTTTTCGGGACGCTTGTCGGCATCGGAATGACGCTCGGACCGTTCGACAGCGCGGCGGCAAGGGTCTATTTCAGTCCGCTGCTCCTCGAGTTCGTCGCGGGCGCGGCCATCGCCACGTGGAGGGGTCGGCGCGGCCCGATGCTCGCCACGCTGCCTTCGACGTTGCTATTGGTGCTCGGCTTCGGACTCTTGGCCTATCGCAACATGCCGCCGCTCGGCGCGTTCACGCAGATGGTCGGTGCCGCGATGATGGTCGTGGGCGCGCTGAGCCCTGGACTTTCGAACTGGCATTGCAAGCCCTTGCGTGCGCTCGGCGATTCATCCTATTCGCTCTATCTGACCCACCTCTTCACCCTTGGGCTGCTCCGAATCGTCTGGGCGCGTTTCATCCCGCCGATACAGAGCCGACTCGAAGCGGCGACCTACCTGGCCGTGGCGTTGGCAGCCGCCAGTCTCGTCGGCTGGCTTGCGTTCCGCCTCGTCGAGACACCGGTACTGCACTGGCTCAACGAACGCACCAAGTCACGCCGGGCGCGTTTGCCGATTGCCTCGGGCAAGTGACCGCAATCGATCGTGCCACGGCTCACAGGTGCTGGAATTCACGATGCCTGGCGATACAGGGGTATCGCGCTCGATCGCAGCGCGCGCCTGAGTGACGATCGTCTCAGTTTCGATCCGGCGACCGCCGAGGGCGAATCGTCGCGGGCACACCCACTGCGATGCAATCGTCCGGCACGTCGCGGATCACGACCGCATTTGCGCCGATCGCGACGTTGTTGCCCACGCGGATGTTGCCCAGCACCTTTGCTCCGGCGCCGATATCGACGTTGTTGCCGATCCTGGGCGCGATCGGCTCGCCCACGCGACCGAGGCCCACGGTCACGCCATTGCGGATTCGGCAGTCGTCCCCGAAGCTGGCATAGCCGCTGATGACGATGCCGCCAAAGTGGTCGATGACGAAATTGCGCCCGATCTCGACTTCGCACGGCAATTCGATCCCGGCGACGATCTGGATCCATTTGTAGAGGACGTGGTACAGCAGCGAGCATGCTTTGCGCAGCAATGCAGGACGCACGGTGTAGCGCCAGCGGCCGAATCGATACACGCTCAGCGCCCAGAAGCCTTGCGCGCCCCACTTGCGGCCGTGGGCGTCGAAGTCGGCTCGGATGTTTTCAAAGGCCATGGGGTGGGATCGCAATCGAGGAAAGAGGCTCTGCCGCAAGCTCGGTCGCGATTCAGCGCGTCGACCGACCGCCGAGGCGCGTGGCCCAGGCCAGTTGCACCGTTGTCTTCATTCGCCGCAACAACTCGCGCGAGAGCCCCCAGTCGAAGCGCTTGAGGACGGCCTTGAAGATCAGGATCAGGTCGCCCAGCAACTCCAGCGCGACATGTCCCGTGACGCAGGCGACGCCAAAATTCTTGTGGAAATAAAGCATCGCGCTTTCCATGCTGATGCGGTCGATCTGCTTGCCGCCACGGGTCAGCTTGCCGTCCACCTTCGCGCTTTCGCCCCCGAGGTGCACGACGGTGGTTGTCGGGATGTACATGATCTTCCAGCCCGCGCGCTTCGCCGCGAGGCAATGATCCACCTCTTCGTAGTAGAGGAAATATCGCGGATCGAACAATCCGACCTGCGAGATCACTGCCTTGCGGATCAGGTAGAAACAACCGGGCACCCAGTCGCATTCGCGCACCTCGGGCGGCGCCCAATCCGGCCCGTCGACCATTCGTACTCCGGGGAAATGCCGAGCCAGGCCGGTGCGTCCCAGGAACACGTTCAAGGGCGTGGGAAAGTATCGGCAACTGGGTTGGATATCACCCTCACGGCCGGTCAGGCGCACGCCCAGGATGCCGCATTCCGGGGTCGCTTCCATGTATTGCAGGGCCGCGGAGATCGAGTCCTCGGCAACGAACGCGTCCGTGTTGAGCAGCAGCATCCAAGGGGTGTCGAAAAACGGCAGCGCGAGATTGTTGGCACGGCCGAAGCCGAGATTGCCGCCCGACCGGATGAGGCGCACGTCCCGATGGTTCTGCTCGACGTGCTCCGCAGATCCATCACGCGACTCATTGTCGACCACGATCGTCTGGCACGGCCCGACTCGCTCGCACGCCTTGGCCAGCGCACCAAGGCATGGGTCGAGCAGCGCCTTGGTGTTGTAGCTGACGATGACGGTGGTGAGGACAGGTGCGATGGGCATCCCGGGACTTCTTGGCAATGACAGCAATTGGATCGCGCGGTACCGCTTCGACGATGCCGCTCGGCACGGCATCGAGGCGACACGTGCGCGGGCGACCGCCCGCACTGCGAAATTTCAGTAGGCCCCGCGATCGAAGAACACCAGCTTGACGGTGCGCGCGATGATCAGCAGGTCGAGGCCCAGCGTCCAGTTGCGCAGGTACTCGAGGTCGAATTCGATGCGCGCCGCCATCTTGTCGAGCGTGTCGGTCTCGCCGCGCAGGCCGTTGACCTGCGCCCAGCCGGTGATGCCCGGCTTGACCTTGTGGCGCGCCATGTAGGCCTTCACCAGCTTGCGGTACTGCTCGTTGTGCGCGACCGCGTGCGGCCGCGGCCCGACGATGCTCATGCGCCCCTGCAGCACGTTGACGAACTGCGGCAGCTCGTCGAGCGAGGTCCTGCGGATGAACGCGCCGAACGGCGTGATGCGCGGGTCGCCGCGCGTGGCCTGGACCACCACCGGGCCGTTGTCGGTGGCGCGCATCGAGCGGAACTTGTAGACCTCGATGATCTCGCCGTCGAGGCCCGTGCGGCGCTGGCGGAAGATCACAGGGCCGGGCGAACTCATCTTCACGCCGAGGGCCAGCACGGCGAGGATCGGCGAGATCAGCAGCAGGATCAGCGTCGACAGCACGATGTCGCTCGAGCGCTTGACGAAGCCGTTGATGCCGGTGAACGGCGCCACCATCAGGCCCACGACCGGCACGCCGCCCATGTCCTCGAGCCGGCCCTGGATGACGCTGACGCCGAAGATGTCGGGCACGAAGTGGATCGACGCGGTGGTGTTCTGCAGCGACTCCAGCAGCGACTGGATGCGCGGCTGCGAGGTCAGCGGCAGCGTGATGAACACGTCCTTGACGCCATGCACTTCGATGAAGTCGGGCAGCCCCTTCAGCGGCCCGACCAGCACCGCGTCCTCTGGCAGGTTCACGCGGTCGGCGGAGCGGTCGTCGAAGAAGCCCAGCAGGTCGTGGCCGAACGACTGGCGCTGGCGCAGCATCTGCGCGACGCGCATGCCCATGCGGCCCGCGCCGATGATCACCGCCGGGCGGCGCGCATCCGGCAACGAAGACAGGTGGCGCTGGATCGCGGTGCCGATGGCCACCAGCGCCCACTGCACAAGGGGCGTGGCGATGCCCCAGGCGATCAGCATGTCCGTGTCGAACGACTGCAGGCTGTTGGTGGCATACCCGAGCAGCGCCAGCACGCTCAGCACCCACACCCACGACAGGATGATGTCGATCCCCACGCCGACGCCCGTGCGGCCGAAGCGGTTCACCCCCGGGAACATCAGCACCAGCAGCAGGATGGCCAGCGCCATCGCGACGCCGTCCATGCGGTAGCCGTAGATCTCGTGGAACAGTCCCAGCATGCCCGCGGCCACCAGCGGTTCGAGCAGGGACGCGATCGTGCTCCCGATCGACGGCGGGGCGCTGAGGAACTGCTTGCGGACGCTGCGCTCTTCGAACATGTCAGGCCAGTCGGCACCCGGCGCCCTGGATCAGGGCTGCCGGACAGGCACGCAAGGTTCGCGCCATTTCAGCTGGTACGGCCATATGTATCCTCGAAGCGGACGATGTCGTCCTCGCCGAGGTAGGAGCCGGACTGCACCTCGATGATCTCGAGCGGCAGCTTGCCGGGGTTCGCGAGCCGGTGGGTCTCGCCGAGCGGGATGTACGTGCTCTGGTTCTCGGTGAGGATCATCTTGCGCTCGCCGCAGGTGACCTCGGCCGTGCCCTGAACGACGATCCAGTGCTCTGCACGATGGTGGTGCATCTGCAGGCTCAGCGTCGCGCCCGGATTGACCATGATGCGCTTGACCTGGAAGCGCGCGCCCGAGTCCACGCTGTCGTACCAGCCCCAGGGGCGATGCACCTTGCGATGCAGCGTGTGCTCGGTGCGCTTCTCGGTGGTCAGGCGATTGACGATCTTCTTGACGTCCTGGCTGCGCTCGCGGTCGGCCACGAGCACCGCGTCGGCGGTCTCGACGATCACGACGTTGTCGACGCCCAGCGCCGTCACGAGCCGGCCGCTGGCGTGCACCAGCGTGTTGCGGCTGTCCTCGAACATCACGTCGCCGACGCCGGAGTTGCCGGCGGCGTCCTTGGCGGCGACCTGCCAGACGGCGTCCCAGGCGCCGAGATCGTTCCAGCCGGCGTCCAGCGCCACCATGCGGATGTCGAACGCGCTGCCGGGGCAGCGCTCCATCACGGCGTAGTCGACCGACTCCGCCGGCACGGCCAGGAAGGCCTCGCGCGTCGGACGGATGAAGCGCTCGTCGGGCGTGCGTCCGCTCCAGGCCGCCTGCGTGGCGGCGAGGATGTCGGGCCGGAACTGCGCGAGCGCCTTCAGCCACACGGACGCGCGCAGCACGAACATGCCGGAGTTCCAGGTGTAGCCGCCCTCGGCCAGGTAGCGCGCGGCGGTCGCGGCGTCGGGCTTCTCGACGAACTGCGCCACCTTCTGCAAGCCTTCGCCCGAGGTGCTGCGGATGTAGCCGTAGGCGGTCTCGGGGCTGGTGGGCGTGATGCCCAGGATCACGATGGCGCCGTCGGCGGCGCCGCGCACGGCCTTTTGCAGGGCGATGGTGAACGCGGCCTGGTCGGCGACGGTCTGGTCGGCCGGCGACACGACCAGCACCGGATCGGCGCCGCCCTCGCACGCCGCGAGCGCGGCCAGCGTGAGCGCGGGCGCGGTGTTGCGGCCCACCGGCTCGAGGATCACGGCGGCCGGATCGATGCCCTTCTCGCGCAGCTGCTCCAGCGCCAGGAAGCGGTGTTCGGCGTTGCCCACGATCAGCGGCGCCCCGACGGCGATGTCGGCGGCCGCCAGTCCCACCAGCCGTTCGACGGCCAGCTGGAACAGGCTGTCGTCGCTGCCGAGCGACAGGAACTGCTTCGGGAAGCCCGCACGCGAGAGCGGCCAGAGGCGCGTACCGCTGCCTCCGGCCATGATGACGGGCTGAATGGAAATAGACGCTGCCATGGGACGCTTTCGACAAGAGGGAAAGGCTCGCGACACACGCCCGGGTGTCGCGGCGGCCGCCTTGCGGCGGATCAGGCGCGTGCGTCGCCCCAGCGCAGGACGGTGCCTTCGTCGCCGGGGTACGTGGTGTTGCCGTGCCGGTCGACGCAATAGTTCGGTGACACGATCATATCTTCGAGCGTCTCGCCCCGGGACAGCCGCGTGTAGTCGAACAGGATGCTGCGAATGAGCTTGCTGCCCTCGCGCAACACGCAGCCGTTGCCCAGCCATGCCGGCCCCACGATCGTGGCCCCCGGTTCGATCTCGCTCGACGAGCCGATGTAGACCGGCCCGGTGATGTCGACCTTGTCGAAATCGATGCTGGTGTTCAGGCCCACCCAGACGCCCGGACGCACCTCGCGCCCCGGCATGTCCATCTGCGCCACCTCGCCGCGCAGCACGCGCTGGCAGACCGCCCAGTAGTCGGTGACGCGGCCGATGTCGATCCAGTTGAACCAGCGGCTCTGCGAATAGAACGGCAGGCCCTTCTCGGCCAGCAGCGGGAACAGCTGGCCGCCGATGTCGAACACCTGGCCCGACGGGATCATGTTCAGCACTTCCGGCTCGAAGATGTAGATGCCGGTGCTGGCCATGCGCGACTTGGCCTTCTCGGGCGCCGGCTTCTCCTGGAACTCCGTGATGCGGCCGTCCTTGTCGCTGACGACCACGCCGTAGTTCTTCACTTCCTCCAGCGGCACTTCGAGGGTGACGACGCTCGCCAGCGCCTTCTTGCTGGCGTGCTCGTGCAGCGCGGCCCCGATGTCGAGATCGATGATCGCGTCGCCGCACAGCACGATGGTGGTCTCGTCGAAGAAGCCGCTGTGGTCCTGGATCTTGCGCATGCCGCCGGCCGAGCCCCGCGGGTTGGGCACGATCTCGCCGTGGTCGCGCTTGCCTTCGAACGAGTAGCCGATCTCGACGCCCCAGCGATGGCCGTTGCCGAAGTAGCTTTCGATCTTCCAGTGCGAGTACGCGACGTTGATCATGATCTCCTTGACGCCGTAGCGCGCGAGATGCTCGATCAGGTATTCGAGGACGGGCTTGCCCAGGATCGGAATCATGGGCTTGGGCATGTACTTCGTCAGCGGCCGTACACGCGTGCCCTGGCCGGCGGCAAGAATCATGGCTTTCGCCATTGCGGTTCCTTTGATCAGAAATTGGTCGGCGCGATCGCCTCGGGCGAGGCGGCCGCCGATGTCGGATTCGGCACGCCACGCTATCGCGCGATCGTGACACTGCTGGGCCGATTCTGTCAGCCCGGCAGCGCCGTACTTGTAGGCCGAAACCCCGTCCTAGGGAATGTCCCTCAGCAGCCCGGCCGTGGCATCCTTCGTGGAAAGCTTCGGCGCGTCGCCCAGATCCGGCCAGGCGATCGCGACATCCGGGTCGTCCCAGCGCACCGCGCCCTCGTCCGCCGGCGAGTAGAACTCGGTGGTCTTGTAGAGGAAGTCCGCCGTCTCCGACAGCACCAGGAAGCCGTGGGCGAGGCCCGCCGGGATCCACAGCTGGCGATGGTTCTCCCCGGTCAGCTCGACGCCGACCCAGCGGCCGAAGGTGGGGCTGTCGCGGCGGATGTCGACGGCCACGTCGAACACCGCTCCGGCGGTCACGCGCACCAGCTTGCCCTGCGCCTTCGGGCCCTTCTGGAAGTGCAGCCCGCGCAGCACCCCGCGCGCCGAGCGCGAATGGTTGTCCTGCACGAAATCGACGTGGCTGCCGACGGCGGCGTCGAACGCGTTCTGGTTGAAGCTCTCGAGGAAGAAGCCGCGGGCATCGCCGAACACCTTGGGCTGCAGCACCAGGACGCCCTCGATGGCGGTGGTTTCGACGTTCATGGGATGGGCTCGAAGAAGTTCAGGGCGGGTTCAGAAAACACGCTCGGCGAGCAGGCGCTGCAGGTACTGGCCATAGCCGCTCTTGGCCAGCGGCGCGGCCAGCGCCGCCAGTTCGGCGTCGCTGATCCACTTCTGGCGCCAGCAGATCTCCTCCGGGCAGCAGGCCTTGAGGCCCTGGCGCTTCTCCAGCGTGTGGACAAACTGGCTCGCCTCGAGCAGCGAGTCGTGCGTGCCGGTGTCGAGCCAGGCGTCGCCGCGGCCCAGGATCTGCACGTCCAGCTTGCCGGCCTCGAGGTAGACGCGGTTCAGGTCGGTGATCTCGAGCTCGCCCCGGGCGCTCGGCTTGAGCGCCTTCGCATGCGCGACGACGTCGGTGTCGTAGAAGTACAGGCCGGTCACCGCGTAGCGGCTCTTGGGACTGGCCGGCTTCTCCTCCAGGCTGATCGCCTTGCCCGCGGCGTCGAATTCGACCACGCCATAGCGCTCGGGATCGGTCACCGGGTAGGCGAAGACGGTCGCGCAATCGAGGTTGGCGGATGCGGTCTCGAGACGGCCGCCGAGGTCGTGGCCGTAGAAGATGTTGTCGCCCAGCACCAGCGCGCTCGGCGCGCCCGCGAGGAACTGCTCGCCGATGAGGAAGGCCTGCGCGAGGCCGTCGGGGCTGTCCTGCACCGCGTACCGCAGGTCGAGGCCCCAGCGCTTGCCGTCGCCCAGCAGCTGCTCGAAGCGCGGCGTGTCCTGCGGCGTGCTGATGATCAGGATCTCGCGGATGCCCGCCAGCAGCAGCACGCTGAGCGGGTAGTAGATCATCGGCTTGTCGTAGACGGGGATCAGCTGCTTGCTGATCGCCAGCGTGGCCGGATGCAGCCGGGTGCCGGAGCCTCCGGCGAGGATGATGCCTTTGCGGTTCAAGAGGATTCCTTGCGATGCGCGCCGTCAGGCGGGGAGGATCTCGTCGAGCAGGCGCCGCACGCCGGACTCCCAGTCCGGCAGGTGCACGCCGAAGCGCTCGCGCAGCTTGCGGGTATCGAGGCGCGAGTTCAGCGGCCGCGGTGCGGGCGTCGGATACGCGCTCGTCGGGATGGCGCGCAGCGCGCCGGCCGCCAGCGCCAAGGGCACGCCGCGGGCGCGTGCCGTCTCGATCACGAGCCGCGCGTAGCCGTGCCAGCTGGTCGCCCCTGCGGCCACGGCGTGGTACGTGCCGGCCAGCTCGGGCTGTGCGTGCGCGGCGCGGGCCATCAGCGCGGTGAGGTCGGCCAGCAGCTCGGCGCCGGTGGGCGCGCCGACCTGGTCGTCGATGACGTTCAGTTCGCTCTTGCTGGCCGCCAGACGCAGCATCGTCTTCGCGAAGTTGCCGCCGCGCGCCGCGTAGACCCAGCTGGTGCGCAGGATCAGGTGCTTGCAGCCGCTGGCGCGGATCTGGTTCTCGCCGTCGAGCTTGGTGCGGCCGTAGACCGACAGCGGGCCCGTGGGCGCATCCTCGCGGCGCGGCTGGTCGCCGCTGCCGTCGAAGACGTAGTCGGTGCTGTAGTGGACGAGCCAGGCGCCGCGCGCGGCCGCGCAGCGCGCGAGCACGCCGGGGGCGTCGGCGTTGATCGCCTGGGCCAGCTCCGGCTCGGACTCCGCCTTGTCGACCGCGGTGTGGGCCGCGGCATTGACGATCAGGTCCGGCTCGACGGCGGCTACCGTCGCCGCGAGCGCGGCCGGCTTCGAGAAGTCGGCAGCGTGGTCGCGGCTCTGGAAATCGAGCGCCAGCACCTCGCCGAGCGGCTGCAGCGAGCGTTGCAGCTCCCAGCCGACCTGGCCATCGCAACCGAGCAGCAGGATCTTCATGCGTCAGGCCTTCGCGTATTGGGTGCTGACCCAGTCGCGGTAGGCGCCGCTCTGCACGCCCTGCACCCATTCGCTGTTCGCGAGGTACCACTCGACGGTCTTGCGCAGGCCCGTCTCGAAGGTTTCCTTGGGCCGCCAGCCGAGCTCGGTGCACAGCTTGGTCGCGTCGATCGCGTAGCGGCGGTCGTGGCCGGGGCGATCCTTGACGAAGGTGATGAGGCGGTCGCGCGGCCCCGCGCCGTCGGGCCGCAGTTCGTCGAGCAGCCCACAGATGCCGCGCACGATCTCGATGTTGGTCTTCTCGTTGAGGCCGCCGACGTTGTACGTCTCGCCCACGCGGCCATCGGCCAGCACGGCGCGGATCGCCGAGCAGTGATCCTTCACGTAGAGCCAGTCGCGCACGTTGAGGCCGTCGCCGTAGACCGGCAGGTTCTTGCCGGCCAGCGCGTTGACGATCACCAGCGGGATCAGCTTCTCGGGGAAGTGCAGCGGGCCGTAGTTGTTCGAGCAGTTCGTCGTGAGCGTGGGCAGGCCGTACGTGTGATGCCAGGCGCGCACCAGGTGGTCGCTCGCCGCCTTGCTCGCCGAATACGGGCTGTTCGGCTCGTACGGATGCGTCTCGGTGAACGGCGCGGCGTCGGCCGTCAGCGAGCCGTAGACCTCGTCGGTGCTCACGTGCAGGAAGCGGAACGAGGCCTTGTCGTCGCCTTCCAGCGTGGCGTAGTAGGCGCGCGCCGCCTCGAGCAGGTTGAAGGTGCCTTCGATGTTGGTCTTGAGGAACGCGCCCGGCCCGAGGATCGACCGGTCGACATGGCTCTCGGCCGCGAAGTTGACGATCGCGCGCGGCCGATGGTTGCGCAGCATCGCCTCGACGAGGTTGCGGTCGCCGATGTCGCCATGCTGGAACACGTGCCGCGGGTCGCCCTGCAGCGACTCGAGGTTCGCGAGGTTGCCGGCATAGGTCAACGCATCGAGGTTGAGCACGTGCTCGTCGTGGTTCTCGAGCCAGTCGAGGACGAAGTTGCTGCCGATGAAGCCGGCGCCGCCGGTGACGAGGATCATGTCGTTCCTTCTCGCTCGCCTCGACATGAGGCGGCAGTTCCGCGCCCGGTCAGGCGCGCCCGTAGTATCGCTTGAACCACTCGGCGAAACGCTCGATCCCCACTGACAGGGGTGTCCGCGGCGCCACGCCCGTCCACTCGCGCAGCGCCGACACGTCGGCGTGCGTCGCCACCACGTCGCCGGGCTGCATCGGCTTGAACACCTTGATCGCCGCGACGCCCAGGGCGCGCTCGATGGTCTCGATGAAGCTGCCGAGCTGCACCGGATCCTGGTTGCCGATGTTGAACACGCGGTACGGCGCGCGCGAGCGGCCAGGGTGCGGCGCGAGCGCATCGAAGGCGGGGTCGGGCGTGGCGGGCTTGTCCAGCACGGCGACGACGCCGTCGACGATGTCGTCGATGTAGGTGAAGTCGCGCATCATCCTGCCGTCGTTGAACACCGCGATCGGCTTGCCGGCCAGGATGTCCCTCGTGAATGAGAAATACGCCATGTCCGGCCGGCCCCATGGCCCGTAGACGGTGAAAAAGCGCAGGCCGGTCGCCGGGATGCCGTACAGGTGGCTGTACGTGTGCGCCATCAGCTCGTTGGCCTTCTTGGTCGCCGCGTAGAGGCTCACCGGATGGTCGACGCTGTCGGCCTCCGAGAACGGCATCTTCGCGTTGCCGCCGTAGACGCTGGAGCTGCTGGCGTAGACGAGATGCTCGACCGGGTGGCGGCGGCAGGCCTCGAGCACGTTCAGGAAACCGGCCAGGTTGGAGTCGCCATACGCGAGCGGGTTCTCGATCGAGTAGCGCACGCCGGCCTGCGCGGCCAGGTGCACGACGCGGTCGAACTGCTCGCGCGCGAACAAGGCGTCGAGCGCGGCGCCATCGACGATGTCGAGCAGCTCGAACCGGAAAGCCGGCAGCGCGGCGAGTTCCGCCAGGCGCGCGTTCTTCAACGACGGGTCGTAGTACGCGTTGAGGTTGTCGATGCCGACGACGCTGTCGCCGCGCGCGACCAGGCGCTGCACGACGTGCATGCCGATGAAGCCGGCGGCGCCGGTGACGAGGACCTTCATGCGGTTTCCGCGCGTTCAGAGGCGCCAGGCGCGCAGCCCGTGCGACTCGAGATCGGCCGCGTCGGAGGTGGACTCGGCATGCAGGGCCGTGCGCATGTCGGCATCCGGGATCTCACGCGACGCGTCGGTGCCCGCCCGGCACCTGGCGACCTTGTCGACGGCGATGTCGATGTCGATGTCGAAGCCGATCGTGCTGCGGAGCTTGCCGAATTCGACAACGTGGGAGAGCCGACATAGCCCAGGCCAACGGCGGCGACGGTGGTCATTCCTTGTTCTTTGCCGAAAAGCGCGGAATCAATCGAAAGTGATGGCGGCGACGCACTGGACGTAATTGTCCGTATAGGCGGGCGTCAGGAATACCAGTGAAGCATCGACCTTTCGAACCTCGCGTCCGCCCCCGCAACTCAGGTCGGTCGTACGCGTTGGCTGGTAGTGCGCCGTGAAATAGAAGCGAGACGTACGCGTCGCACCGTTCACGTCGGGCCCGCTGACCTGCTTGACGTCCGAGTACTTGCGCTGCGTGTAGTCAGCGGTCGCGTCCAGGTTGATCTTCGCCGTCAACGCGTACGTCACATCGAGGTGCGCGACGTTGTTGATCGAGGTACCGTTCAGGTTGTCGTTGTTGACCACTCCCGCGTTGACGAGGGTCGAGGTGGAGTCGACATCCGAACTTCTCTTCAGCCCCAAGGTGACCGTGAAATGCGACGGCGGGGACCAAGTCCAGTTCAGCGAGCCGTTGACGAATCCGCGATTGCTCGACAACGCATCGCTGTCTTCGGTCGTGTAGCCGACACTGGCGTCCAGCAAGCTGTTGCCGCTCGCCTGCCAATGGGTCGTGAGGTCGAACGAACGGGTGTTGAACTTCGACGAACCGCCCGTTTCCGATCCATGCGGGTATTCGCCATTCACATAGGAGCCCGTCGCGCCAAAGGAAAGATCGGCGCTCGTGGAGTAGTGGGTGCCGACGTTGGCAGACCACTGCTGCTCTTCGTCGGGTTCGAACGAATCGAGCGAGTAAGTGCGCCGGTTGGCGTCGGTGCCTCCAAAAATCGTCCAGCGCGAATCACCGCCCAATGAGATCCGAGCAAACGCATGGGAATCGGTCTGCAGGTTGCGCGCATTCACGACCGTGAGTGTCGTTCCCGGCGTGACGTCGGCAGTCTCTCCGTAGACGTACTGGCGGCGATTCACGTCGCCACCCAATGCGCCGGACAAGTCGCCGATCGTGCTCCAGTCGAACTCCGCCGAGCCTCGATAACCGGTCGAGTTCAGCGCGTGCGAATCCTTGTAACGGTTGAAATCGACCGCTGCCGCCGCGACCAGCTTGTCGCGACCGAGCTCCTGGTTCAGTCCCGCGTTGAGCTCGGTGGTCGAGAGCCAGTCAGCCACACGAATGGAATCGTCGCTGTGATTGAGATTGCTCTGGTGCTGCACCGTCTCGCTGGCACCGAACGAAAACGGCTCGAGATCGGCCCGGGCGCTGCCTGCAAACAGGCAAAGGCACAACGGCGACAGCATCGCCAAGGGTTTGTTCTTCAATTCATCCTCCTGCCGCGGCATCGCGGCTTGCTTCATCGTGCTTGCGGCACCACGCTGCTGCCGAACGGATCCTTGTATCGACCCAGCCGGTCCATCAACATCCACCACACGAACTTCGAGCTGCGAACGTAGCGCATCAGGTACCGACGCGGCTCCGTCCAGACCCGATAGGCCCACTCGAGGCCGAGCCGCCGGAGCGGCTCGGGCGCGCGCTTGACGGCGCCCGCTTCGTAATCGATCGTCGCGCCGACGCCCATCATCACCCGAACTTGCGGCAATCGATGGCGGACGCTGGAAATCCAGACCTCCTGCTTGGGCGCGCCCAGGCCTACGAGCAACACGTTGGCGCCGCTGTCCTCGATCAATTTCAGGACGGCGTCGATTTCCGCCGGCTCGTTCACGAAGTTCATCGACGGCCCGTGGGCGCCGACCACGAGCTCACGGCCGGCCTTGGCGTTCATGTTTTCTAGCGCGACCTGCGCCACGCCAGGGCGTGCCCCGAGCAGGAAGATCCGAACGTCCGGATTGGCGGCGTTGCGGGCGCAGAACGCCGGCACGATGTCCGAGCCGGGCAACCGGTTGGCCACCGGGCGCCCCAGAAGGCGCAGCGCGATGCGCACGTAGTGGCTGTCGACCGTGATGATGTCGGCCGACCGGTACGCACGCACGAACGACGGGTTGTATTGCAGGTGGTACAGGTGATCCGGGTTCACGGTGAACACCACGCCACCGACGGCTAGCATCCGATCCAGCAGTTCGTCCATGGAGAGGTCGTCCGCCCAGACGTTCAGCAAGGGCTGGCGCGGCCACTGCGACACCGAATCAGGCATGCGACGCCACCTCGGCCCGAGAGTCGGTCCCATCCGCGCCTGGCGCCGTGTCCTTCAGGGCAATCATCTTTGCTGCAGCTTCTTAGTCGTCGGTGCGTCGCCGGAGCTTTCTGGAAGTCCGTGCAAGCGCGCCATTTTGTCATGGGCGAGGGGCGCCTCCTGTAGAGCAGGCGCGCTTTTCCCTTGGTGGCCCGCGAGGGGCAAATCTCCGGCCCGCCGGCTGCCCGGCGTCACTTGCGGTCGGTGCGCACCCAATCCTTTTGCCGACGCACGATGAAGCGCAGGTAGATCGGCACCTTGGCGAGGATGTACCACGGCACCGCCAGCAGTTCGCTCAGGCGCACCAGGTCGCGGCCACGCTGCGCCCATGCGAGCAGGATGGCGCTGAAAAACACGACAAGCAACGCCGATGCCAGCCCCAGGGCCATACTGCCGCCGCCCATCAGCCGCCCGACCAGCGCAAGCAGCCAGTCCAGCATCAGCAGGCCTGCCAGCAACGCCAGCGGTGGCACGCACAAGTCCAAGGCCATGCCCAGAAGACGGGCGTCCCCGCGCGCAATCGCCGCGCGCAGCAGCGGCGGCCCTTCGCGCAGGATCATTTCGATATGCCCATGCTCCCATCGCGTGCGCTGCGTACCGGAAGCCGATACCGAATCGGGAAACAGGCTCGTCACGAGCGCGCGGTCGCAGAAGACCGGCGCAGCGCCGGCGACTGCCAAGTCGATCCCCAGCTTCATGTCTTCGACGATGGACGCATTGGCCAGCTTGGCGTCTTGCAGCATCGCCCACGAGAACGCCATGCCGGTGCCCATCAACTGGCAGGGCAGCCCGAAACGGTGCCAACCCGAGGGCCGCACCCAGTTGCGGACACGCCATGCGAACTGGGCGAGACGCCGGCCGAGGCCGGCGTCGGCCGGGGCGAGCATCAGGTACAGCGCCTGCACCGGCCGCCCGGTGGACGCGAGGGTATCCATCAGCGCATCGAGCGCACCGGGCGCCAGGTTGCAGTCGGCGTCGACGATAACGACGGCCGAAGGCGGATCCGCGCGCAGGTGGTTGACGCCATGGGCCAGCGCATAGCCCTTGCCGCGCAGCGGACTACTGCGCTCGACGACCTCGGCGCCCGACGCACGCACCGCGTCCGCGGTGCCGTCGGAGCAATTGTCCGCGACGACCAGCAGGCGATCACCCGGCGCCAGCTGCGGCCGCATCGTGGCCAGCGCCGCAGCGATGCCGCCTTCCTCGTTGTGCGCCGGAACGAGCACGGCCAGCGAGGCGCGTGGCGAAGCGGCGGAAGTGTCGGGGACGAGCGTCGGCCGCGCCAACGCATGCGCCAGGATCTGGGCCGCCAGTACGCTGACCGCAACCAGCAGCATGACGCCTAGCAACAAGGCTCCGACCGCGAAGAGATCTCCGGCGACGATCATGCCCGCGCCTTCGCTGCCGCATCGTCGAACAGCTGCTTCAGGCGCGCGGCCTCGCGGTCGACCAGGTGGCGCTCGCGCACGCGCTCATGCGCCGCGTGCGCCATCTCCAGCAAGCGCGCAGGATCGGTGCTCAGGCATTCGCGCATGGCGCCTGCCAACGCGTCGCCGTCGCCCGCGGGAATCAGCCAACCTTCCGAGCCCGTGCGCACCAGCTCGGGAATTCCCGCAATGAAGGTGCTGATGACCGGCCGGCCCAGCGCCATCGCTTCCATGATGACCACGGGCAGTCCTTCCGCGAAGCTCGGGAGCACCAGTGCGCGCGCGGCCAGCAGCTCGGCCCGGACCTGCGCACTGCCGATCCACCCGGTGATACGCACCCGGTCGCCCAGGCCTTCGGCCGCGATCGCGGCCTCGATGTCCTGGCGCATCTCGCCGTCGCCGGCCAGCACCAGCTCGAAGTCGACGCCGTCCCGCGCGAGCGCTGCGGCGGCAGCCACGAGAAGCAACTGTCCCTTCTGCTCGCACAGCCGCCCGACACACACGAGTCGCGGAACCGGCGACGCGCGCAACGCCTGCGTGGTCTCGAAGAAGGCCGGCTCGAGGCCACAGTGCACGACCTTGACCTTGTCCCATTGCGATCCAGGCACCCAGCGACACAACTGGCTGCGGCCGAACGAACTGATCGCGACCACGAATGCAGCCAGCGAGACCTTGGTCGAAATGCCCAGCGCCTCGGGCTTGTCGAACTCCTCGGGCCCGTGCGCCGTGAAGCTATACGGAACCCCAGTCAGCACATGAGCCAGCATCGCGACCTCTGCGGAATTTGTGCCGAAGTGGGCATGCAGGTGCGCGCTTTGCGAGCCGTCAAGCCAACGTGCCACACGCACGGCCTCGAGCAGGTAGACCGCATGAAACGGGAACGGCCGCTCCGACCGTCTCGACATCCGCCATGCCAACGCCAGTGCACGCCACAGGCGCGATGGATGGCGCAGCATGAACGCCAGGCCGTCGAGTACCAGCGCGCCCACGCCGTCGCGCAGCACGTAGCGCGTGCGCTGCCGCTCGACGACGTCCTCCGCATCGGTGACCTCGGCGTCCCAGCCGCGCAATGCGATCCGCTCGACCTGCACACCGATTCGCTCCAGTGCTGCGATTTCGCGGCGGATGAAGGTGTGGCTGACCTTCGGGTATTGGTTGACGAAGTAGGCGACCTTCATGCTTTCGACTCATGGGCCCGCGCGGGAATTCCGACCGCGGTCGCGCCGGCGGGGACGTCGTCCACGACAACGGCATTCGCGCCAACGCGGGCATGATCTCCGACGATCACTCCCCCCAGTATCTTCGCGCCAGCGCCGATATCGACATGGCCTCCGATCCGTGGCATCCCTCGCTTGCCGCCTGCGCCGATCGTGACCTGCTGGAAGATCAGGCAATTGACGCCGATGCTCGCGTCGGGATGGATGACGATGCCATTCGGGTGGGGCAGCAACAATCCACCGCCGAGCTTGCTGCTCAAAGGAATGTCCGCGCCTGTGACGACCGCCCAGAACCTGTGGCGCAGGACAGCGATCCGGCGCGCGACAGCGTGCATCGGGCCCGCGGCACCTGCGTGCCGTTGGTAGGCACGCAGGCTCGCCAACAGGGAGCGGGCGGGATCCCACGCGAAGAAGGCCTTTTGTTCGCGAGACCAGTCGGCGACCTCGGCGGAAATCCCCTGGCTCAGCGGCACGTCACTTGTATTCAATGATCGCACTCCGACGACCGAACAGTCGCCCAATCCAGAACTTGAAAACGCCCTGCGCCTCGGGGAACCGGGCGGCGACCAGGAAGCCCGCGTATCGCCATGGAATGGGAATACCCTGCCGCGCGAATCGCGCACCCACCCGTAGCCATTGCAATGGGTAAGCGAGCAGCAGCAGCAGGCCCCATGCTGTGATGGAACACGCCAGCACGGCGATCAGCGGCAAGGCCACTGCCCAGATCAACGCACGCTTCGTCTCAGCGACGAAATGGCGCTCCGGCGAGCCTCCATGCAGATAGGCTCCTTCTGCAAAAGCGTGCCCGGAGCGGACGTTGCGGCTCCACCATTGCGACCATTTCGTGATGGCCGCGTCATGAAGCGTCATATCCGCGTCGAGCCGCCAGACGCGCCCTCCCGCGGCGCGCAGCCGCACGCAGAGCTCGGGCTCCTCGCCCGCGATCAAGTCATCGCGATAGCCCCCGGCGGCCTGAAGCGCGTCCACGCGGAACATCGCATCCCCGCCGATCGCCTTGGCGGCGCCGACCGGCGTGTTCCATTCGATGTCGCAAAGCCGGTTGAACACGGTCGAATCGGGGAAGCGCTCGCGACGCCGCCCGGCGACCGCAACCACGCCGGGCGTGGCACACAGGAATTCTGCCGCGGTCTCCAGCCAGCCCGGCGTGAGTTCGCAGTCCCCATCCAGGAACTGAACCAGTTCCACATGCGCGATTTCTCGCAGCCGCGAGAAGCCGGCATTGCGGGCCCTCGCTGCCGTAAAAGGCTGGCGCATGTCCAGTTCGACGACGTTCGCCCCCAACGACTCCGCGGCAGCCACGGAACCGTCCGTCGATCCCGAATCGACGTAGACACAGGCTCCCGGATGCATCGGAAATGACCGCAGGCAACGAACAAGGCGTTGCCCCTCGTTGCGGCCAATAACGACCACGCCAAGTCGGAATTCCGGATCGGACATGCCTTGCGCCATGTTCAGCCGCGATAGACGCGACGGCCATCCAGGCCGCCGACGGCCCAGGCATCCTGCGCGCCACGGCTGTCCGGGTGGTTGTCTTCTGCGATGGCCTCGAGGGACGACTGCTTCAGCCAGACGACCGGAAGCGCGATGGCCAGCAGCAGCAAGGTTCTCATCACGCCATAGGAGGACGTGGTGAAGATCGTGAACAGCATCGCCAGGATCATTGAAATGAACGCCGGCGCAAATTTTCCGACAACACTCTTCGATGGCGACACGAGGTTGGCGAGTCGCTGGACGCTCGACATCCTGGCAATGACGAAGGCATAGGGAAAGAGGAACATCGCCAATCCGATGACGCCGGAATTGAGCATGATGACGATGTAGGTGTTGACCAAGTCGATCATCCCCTCGCCTTGTCGGAACGTCTGCAAGGCGCCTTCGTAGTCGGGGACGCCCAACCACGGGCTTTGTTGGATGAGGGCCAACGACGCGTCGAGCAATTCGCGCCGATAGTTGATGGTCGACAAGTCGTCCGCGCTACTGCCGAACATCGCCTGCAAGGCCGCCATGACGGCTGAGTCGGCGCCCGCCAGTTTCGCGACCACGGCGGCGACCAGGCCGCCAATGACAACGACAAGGAATGCTCGCGAACTGAGCCAGCGCTGCAGGCCGAACGCGATGACGAGAAGGCCGGTGCCGAGCCAGGGGCCGCGCGACCAGGTCGACAACATCGCGAACCCGAACATCAGGTACACCGCGATCACCCACTTCGTGCGGAGCATGTCGCCCTTGAGCCAGGTCCAGATCGAGAGGGCGAAGATCAGCACGAATGCCAGCACGATCGGCTGCGGGGTCGTGGACTCGACTCGCAGGAATCCTCCGCGCATGAGATCGACCGTCGACTCCCAGCGCACGCCGTAGACCCATTGCAGTCCTCCGTAGAGGTTGTGCTGGATCAACGATTCGGCGCAGGCGACGCTGCCCATCGCGACACAGCCGATCGCCAGGTAACTGCCGGCATTGCGCAGATCGGCTGCCGTCCTGAGCGTCCGGGTGATCACGTAGTACGGAATCAGGACATCGCAGAAGGACTCGAC
>Ga0302314_10006434_pt1 | contig 21252 bp, 10 predicted proteins | sample III_Palsa_N2_3_FD_200533 | JGI IMG/M metagenome (GOLD analysis project Ga0302314, IMG submission 200533) | Peat permafrost microbial communities from Stordalen Mire near Abisko, Sweden - III_Palsa_N2_3 | ecosystem: Environmental > Terrestrial > Soil > Palsa > Peat permafrost | place: Sweden...
CCGCCGCCCGGTCCTTGACCTCGGCCATGCCACCGCCCGGGACTCCGGCGGCATGCACAATGCCGTTGACGTGCCCGAATCGCTCAGTGACCAGGTCCCGGACGTGGCGCATCGCCGCCGGGCTGGTAACGTCCGCGGCCAGCACCATCACCTCGGCGCCGTGGCTTTCCATCCGCCGGATGGCTGCGATGGCCCGGCTCGTGCGTTCCGTGGTGTGACCCCGGCCGGACAGCCCGTCCCACTCGTTTCGGTCGGGCAGTCCAGTGCGGGAGACAAGGACGATTCGCGCGCGCACCCGTCGCGCCAGATCCTCAGCTAGGGTGACGCCGATTCCGCCCAAGCCGCCTGTGATCAGGTAAACGCCTCGATCGCGCAGGCCAGGGCCAGGCGGCAGGCTGCTCAGGTCCGCCGGAACCGTGACCTCCTGGTAGGCCAGTTCCCAGCGTCGGCCGGCCCGTAGCGCGATCATGCCACTCACCGGTGCGGTGAGTAGTTCGGCGGCGGCACGCGCCGCGGCGGCCGTCCGGCTGGTGCTGGTGCTGGTGCTGGTGCTGGTGCTGGCGCCGTCGTCCGCTGGATCGAGGTCGATATGACGGGTGCTCAGCCATGGCAGTTCCTGCTGCACGACCTTGGTAATGCCTGCGACAGTCGCGTGTTCCGGTCTGGTCACGCCGTTACCCGTTACGTCTTGCGTGCCTGCCGTGATCACGTCGAGGTGCCGCTCGTCGCCGGGTTGCGCCGCGGCCAGCGTCTGCACCAGGTTCAGCAAGCTGAAGAACCCTCGATCCTGTGCCCGCCAGGTTGAATCCGCATCGGACGCGGGAGCTCCGTCCAGCGCCCAGGCGTGCATGATCCGAGACGGCATGCGTCCGGCGGCGATGAGGTCGGCGATGAGCGCGTCGTAGTCCGCACGCGCGTCAGGCCGGATTCGGTACGTGAGTCCGTCACGTCCGAACGCGGCACCGGACCGCACCCGGATGACCTCGGAACCTGCCTGACCAAGAGCCTCGGCAAGCGGTTCGGCCGCGTCATCAGCGAAGAGCAGGCAACGATCCGGCATTGGCTCCCGGCTGCCCGGCGGCAACTGCCGCCAGACCGGCAGGGTGAACCACCCATCCACGGGAGGCCGGTCGTGCTTGGTCGGGTGAGTCATGTTCAGCCAGGCAGCGCCCTGCTCCGGCCTGACCCAGAAGTACTTGCGTTCCCACGGGTAAGTGGGCAGCGGGACGCGGCCGGCGCTAGCGTCGCAGGACGCAAGGTCAAGATCCACGCCCGCGACCCACAGCGATCCCGCTGCTGCATAGAAGGCCTCAAGGTCAGATGCGTTCCGGTCACGGCGGCCCAGGCTGGGCACGGCCGTTACCGAGTTGCCGCCCCGTGACGAGCGAGCCAGGCCGGACAACTGCTGTCCCGGGCCACACTCAAGCAGCAGCCAGCTATTCTCTCGTGTGATCGTCGCCACGCAATCGGCGAACTGCACCGTTTCCCGCGCGTGGCGCGCCCAGTAGGACGGGTCGGTGGCATCGGCAGGGGTGATCCAGTCGCCGGTGACGTTAGAGAGGAACGGCTGCTGCGGTGCCCGCAGTGGCACGCCGGCGACCACCGCGCGGAAATCGGCCAGCATCGGGTCCATCATCTGTGAGTGGAATGCATGCGACGTCCGCAGCGGCCTGCAAGCCACATCGGCCTCGGCGAGCTGGCGGCCGAATTCTTCGACCCGGCTCGGCGGCCCCGCCACGACGCACGCCCGCGACCCGTTTACCGCGGCCACGGACAGTTCCTCCGGCAGCATGGCGCGGAGTTCTGCCTCGGCGAGCTGCACGGCGGCCATGGCACCACGCGGCATCGCCTGCATAAGCCGTCCGCGGGCGGCTACCACGGCAAGCGCGTCACTGAGCGTGAACACGTCGGCCAGCGTTGCCGCCACGTACTCCCCGATGCTGTGCCCGACCATCCCCGCGGGAGCGACTCCGAGCTCGCGCCACAGCAGCGCCAGAGCGTACTCGACGGCGAATAGTGTCGGCTGGGCGAGGCTGGTCTCGCGAAGCCGCTCGTCCGCGCTGCTCGCGTCCTTGTCCAGGATCAGCTCGCGGATATCCTCGCCGAGGTGGCCCTTGAGAGTGTCCGCGCACTCATCGAGAACGTCGCGGAACACGCGTTCAGCCCTATAGAGATCCGCGCCCATTCCCGGGTACTGCGCACCCTGACCTGGGAACATCAAGGCGATCCGTGGCGGCGTTGCCGTCGTCTTGCCAGCGATCCGGCGGCGCGGAGCGGTGAGCGCCTCCGCGGCATCCGCGAGGCTGCTGGCGGTCACCGTCAGACGCTCCCTGTAATCTGCACGCCCCGTCCGCAGCGTGTGGGCCACGTCGGCGAGCGAGATCGGGGAGCCGTCCGACCCTGCCAGCTTGGCCAGGTGCTCAGATAGCCTGTCGGCCGCCGTATCAAGCGCCGTCGGCGTACGGGCGCTGAGCTGCAGCAGATGAACTGGCCGATCGTCGTCGCGTTGCTGGCTCGGCGGCGGCGCCGCTTCCAGGATCACGTGGGCATTCGTGCCGCCGATGCCGAACGAACTGACCGCCGCGCGCCGCGGATCGGACTCCCACCGTGACAGCGTCGCGTTGACGTAGAAGGGGTTGCTGCCAAAGTCAATTTTCGGGTTAGGCGATTCATAGTGGAGGCTGGGCGGAATGTACCCGTGCTCGAGCGACAGCACCGTCTTGACCAGGCCGGCGATGCCAGCTGCCGCTCCGAGGTGTCCGATGTTGCTTTTCACCGTTCCCAGGCCGCACCAACCCACGTCGCTGGAATACTGCCGGTAGACGCTGGACAGCGCGCCTACCTCGATCGGGTCGCCGAGCGCGGTGCCGGTACCGTGCGCTTCGACGTAACTGATCGTCCGCGGGTCCACCCTGGCCAAGGCGAGCGCCTGAGCGATCACCGCGGCCTGCCCCTGCTGGCTCGGCGCGGTGAATCCCACCTTCCCCGCTCCGTCGTTGTTGACCGCATTACCTAGGACGACTGCGCGGATATGATCCCGGTCGGCGATCGCGTCTGAGAGCCGTTTCAGCAGCACGACCCCCCCGCCGCTGCCCCAGACGGTGCCGTTCGACCTGGCGTCGAAGGCCCGGCAGTGCCCGTCTGACGAGTGCACCCCTCCTTCGACGTAGATATAGCCGCGGCCCAGCGGCAGATCGACGTTGACGCCACCGGTGAGCGCCATGTCGCACTCACCGTTCCGCAGTGCTTCGCACGCCAGGTGGAGCGCCACCAGCGAAGTGGAGCATGCGGTATGCAGCGTCATGCTCGGGCCGTGCAAGTTCAGCTTGTATGAGGCGAGCGTCGCCACGTAATCCGGATGGCTGCCGATCATGACGCCGATGGGCCCGGCGGCGGCGAGCGCTGCCGGGTTGCGCCGGGTGTACCACCACTGGTAAGCATCCTCGCCAGTTCCGGCGAATACGCCGATGTCCCCTGGATAAGCAGCGGGGTTATAGCCGCCGTCCTCTAGGGCCGTGTACGCGAGTTCAAGGAACAGGCGCTGCTGAGGATCACGCACCTCTGCCTCGCGGGCTGACATGCCGAAGAACGCCGCGTCGAAGTACTCAACGTCATCAAGTAGCCCAGCGGCCGGAATGTAGTTCTGGTCCCGTATCTCCTCAAGCAGACTGGGCACGCCCATCATGGCCTGTTCGTCTGGTTCCCACGTCCGCACCGACTCGACGCCGTCGGCGAGATTGCGCCAGAATTCCCCCGCGTCCCTCGCGCCTGGCAGTCGGCACGCCAGCCCGGTTATCGCAATGGGCTCTGGCGCCGGCGAATCGTCGTCACGACCGCGGAGGTAGTCGGCGGTAATGGTCATGGGTGTTCCTCCTGTGTAAGCGCCGCTTCGTCGTCTGGCGGTCTGTAACGTCCGCACGCCGGCCGGGCTGGGATTCCCGGCTCATCGGGGCAGGCACCATTAGATGCTCGTGAAAGCCCCTGGACTCCGCCTGTTCCCGCCGGATCAGTCAGCCCGCTCATGTCGTCTTGCCGGAGAGGGCTTGCACTCTCACCTTCTCGGCCAGGCCGCGAGGCGTGGGATTCCTGAGCATGACAAGTACGGGAAGATCCACGCCGTAGCGTTCCCGCAGCTGATCCGTCGCGGAGATGGCAAGCAGTGACTGTCCGCCCGAGAGGAAGAAATTCGAGTCAGCGTGAAGGCCCGGATCATCGAGCAGATCGCGCCAGAGACCGGTCAGCCATGAAATGATCTCGTCGGTCGCGACGGCCTCAGACGGGCTGGCGGAGGCGGCTCGCTGCTGCACGGCCGGGGACACTTCGGCGAGGTGCCGGTAATCGATCTTGCCGCTCGGGTTCAGCGGAAGCGCCGGCACGCGGCTGATCGTGCTCGGAAGCGCGTAGCCAGGCAGTCGCTGTGCCGCGAAGTTCCACAGCTCCTCCGCGGGCACGTCCTCGGCCGAGACCACGAACGCCGCGAGTGCCTCCGCTGCCTGGCCAGGGCGGTGCACGACGACGGCGGCGGAGTCCACGCCGGGATACGCCTTGAGCACCAACTCGACCTCGTCTAGTTCGACACGGCCGCCATGGATCTTGACCTGCCGGTCCGCCCGGCCGTGCAGCACGAGCCGGCCGTCCGCGCTCCATCGCCCTAGGTCGCCAGTCCGGTAGGCCTTGCCGATCAGGCCATGCCGGATGAACCGGGCCGCGGTCAGGTCGGCGCGGCGGAGGTATCCGGCAGCTACTCCTGCGCCCCCGATGACGACTTCGCCCATTATGTCGACCGGGCAGTCCGCGCCGGACTCGTCGACCACGGCGATGGCCGTGTTGGCGATCGGGCGGCCGATAGTGACATCCTGCTCCAGCGAGTGCCGGGTGATCGGCTCGGCCGTCGACCAGATCGTTGTCTCAGTGGGTCCGTACACGTTCACTAGCCGGCCGCCGGTCTTCAGCAACTGGCCCGCGAGCACCGCGTTGAGCGGCTCGCCGCCACACAGCAGCCAGCGACCGGTGAGGTCGACGTCGCCGAGCGCCGCGATCATTCGCCAGAGGGTCGGCGTAGCTTGAATGATGTCGACGCCGGACTCCTGGACGATCTTGAGAATGAGCTCGGGGCGCGTCTGCGCCCGATCCTCGGCCGCTATCACGGTGCCGCCGCAAGACAGCGGCAGGAGCAGCTCAAGCGCGGAGATGTCAAAGGCGATCGTGGTGAGCCACAGCATCTTGGTATCGGTGCCGCAGCTGAGCATTTTATCGAAATGAGAAACGACATTGGCGAGGTTGGAATGCGTTACCCGGACGCCCTTGGGTTGGCCGGTTGACCCGGAGGTGTAGATGACATAGGCGATGCTGGCCGGATCCGGTTCGCGCTCCTGGTCCCGGCCGGCCGCGAGATCGGTCGGGACGGGCGTCGGCTCACCGGACATGATGTCTTCGGCATCGATCGCGACCTTAACCGTGTCGGCGAACTGCCGGATCAACGCGGACTCGCTGACCAGCGCGGCGACGCCGGCATCGCGTAGTTGGAAACGCAGGCGATCCGGTGGCTGGGCGGAATCCAGTGGTAGGTAGCCGGCCCCCACGCGCCACGCGCCGATGATGGCGGCGGCACTGACCGGATCGCGCCCGCCCGCCACGGCGACGAGATCTCCCGGCCGCACACCGGCGGCCGACAGGCGGGAACTAACCCGGCTGGCAAGCCGGTCAAGCTGCTCATACGAGATGGTGCCGGCCGCCGAGACTATTGCCGCATGCCGCGGCCTAGCCCGAATCTGGGCATTGATCATTCCGGGGATCGTCCGCGGCCCTCGCCATCGCGTGGCGGTGCGATTAGCGAGTCCCACTATCTTGTCGTGATCGGTGGCCATGAGCAGGCGGGCCGCCGCGCGCTCCGGGTCATCGGCGGCCGAGAGCAGCAGTGCCTCATATTTGTCGTAGAGCCGCCGGACAAATGCCTCGTCATGCAGGTCACGACGGTACGCGATCTGCAGGTCATAGCCCTGGCCGCGGGCGCTGAGGACAAATTCGAGGTCATAGCGGCTATAGCCGCTATCGATCTGCTGCACCTCCGTCGCCCAGTCGTTCTGGGTACGCTCTTCGGCGGTCGACGACCAGAAGTTGAACATGTGTCGGAAGAGGGGAGTCTGCCAATCGTAGTGCTCACGGTTAAACCTGCGTATGACAGCCTCGTAAGAAAGGTCACGATGTTCCATCGCTTCCATGAAGCTCTCAAGCGTGTGCTCGACGAGTTGGGCGAAGGTGTCGCCCGGATTAGCGCGGACAACCAGAGGCAGGGTGCTGAAGTAAGACCCGACGGCACCGGACATATCTTGTGAGCGCAGGTTGACCGGCACTCCCACAACCAGGTCGGGCCCCGCGCCGTGCCGCGCCAGCAGCAGCAGGTACGCGGCCAGCAGCACGATATTGTCGCTGGCGCGCAAGCGGCGGCTGAGCCGGCGTATCGCCTCGGATGCCGGAACGGACATTGTGCGGCTGTAGCGGCCGCCGACAAACGAGAGCGATTTGTCACCATAGTTGGTGGCGTGCAGCAACATGGCGTCCGGTTGTATATCGGCCAGGCGGTCGCCCCAGTATCGCACGCTCTCCGCCGTAACCTCGGCCGGGCCGCGGAAAGGCGGTGGCGCCGGAACTGAGACCGGGGGGGCTCCGGTGGCGGCGAAGCCGCGGTATGCAGCAGCGAGGTCGCTGACGAACCGGGGCGTCGACAGCGCGTCAAACACCAGGTGATGAATGACGGCGAGAAGAACCTGGGATCCATCGGGAAGCTCGAACAAGGTGAAGCGCGCCAGCTCATCTCGCTCTATGTCGAATGCGCCCCGCGAGTGTTCGAGCATTTCGGCTTCCAGGGTGGCCCGCTCGGCCCGCCGCACGCTGACTGGCGCCGACATCTCTTCCGGTGCACGGAAGGTACGGACCGGACGCCCGTTTTGCACCTCGATAAACGATCTCAGCATCGGATGGCGCCGAACCGCCCACAACACCGACTTCTGCAGTATCTCGTGCTCATACTGGCCAGCTAGGTAGATCGCGATACCCTGATTTGCGATTCCGTCACGTGGAAATACGCGCTGTAGGACCCACAGCGCTTCCTCGCGTTCATCGAGTGGCAGGGACTGGGGAGTGTCACTGAGCATGCTCACGCATTCTCCTCCGGCTCCTTCGGCTATTGCGACCCAGCAAAGTCTACTTCTGTAAGTATTCGAAAGTCTTGTGAGAGGGCATGCCGAGGGCCGACTGTCTTCTCCTGAGGGGCCGGGCAAGGCGGTGTCCCTGCCAGTTCGTCACGTCGGTCAAGACGTCGGCGGCCGATGCGCAGTCCATGAGCGCGCCACTGGCCGACCATCTTAAGTGCACCGATCGGGTAACCGCGCTTATGTCCCGCTGGCGGGACAGGCCCCGTCGTGTGCGTCGCGGTGGCGTATCAGCTGTCGCGGGCGGTTTCCGCTTCGGTGATCAGGGCTTCGGCTGACGCAAGCGGATTCTCGCTCATGAACCAGTGGCCCGCTCGTATGGTGCGTCCCCGTATATCGTGGGTGGTATACCGCTGCCAGCTCGCAAAGTCGTGAGCAAGCTGCCATTCATCCTTTTCGCCAGCAAGTACCGTGATAGGCACTGGAAGCGGTTCCAGCGGGATATGCCGGTACTGGCTTATCAGGCTAAGATCGGCTCGGATGGCGGGCTCGCTTACGGCTCTCAAATCTTCGCGGCTCGCCAGTTCCGCCGGAACAACGTGGTAGTTCGCCAGCACCTTCCATAGCTGCTCCGAACTTAGGTCATCTATAGGCGTGGTACTGATCAGGTGCGGTGCGGAATAGGAGCCGATGATGAGGCGTCTCGGCAGTGCAGAACCGGAATCGCTTAGGCCGCGGACGGCCTGATAAGCGAGCAAGGCTCCCGAGCAGTAGCCGAACATCAAGTACGGCATGGTGTATTGTGCGCATTGGGCGACCAGGTCCGCCACAAGGCCTCCGAGATCGGTGCGCGATGCCTCGCTGAACCTGGCCTGACGGCCGGGCAAGTTCAGCGTGCGCATTTCCAGCCAATCCGGCATCTCGCGGGAATGCCGTGCGAACGCCGAGCAGCCTCCGCCAGCATGCGGAAAGGCGAGCAAAGCCATTTCCGCGTTCGGGCGGCGTCCTACGGGGACGAACCAGTCGTCGACTGCCTGATCGGTCAAGGTAAATGCCTTTCGATCGCTTTTGGGAAGCGGGAAGTGCGGTCCACGAGTTCCTGGAGAAAGCCTCTTCTCTTCCCCGGGTCAGGCGTCAAGGGTTTTGCGTGCCCGCTCATCCCTGACTCGGCCTGGCGTTGCCTGAACTCGCCGGATCGCTTTAGCTTCGGTCTATGGACTACGGCTTGGTCTCCTTCGGCACCGCGCTCGGAAAGCCGTTCTCGGTAGCCGACGTGGCCAGCGAATATACCGACCAGGTCGCCTTGGTCGTCGCCCGTGGATACCGCAACGTGCTGCGGAGCCCACCCGACGTCGGAGTCACCGACCTGGCGGTGGATGCGGCGCGGGAAGCCCTGGCCGCCGGCCAGGTCAGCGCGGCCGATCTCGACCTAGTGGTGCTCGCGGTCACTGACATCACGGAGTACCTGTACTGGGATGCGGCCGCCAGCCTGGCCTACCGACTAGGCGCGACCAAGGCAGAGGCGGTGCTGCTTACACAGGCCTGCGCCGCAGGGGTACTGAGCCTGGACACGGTGGCCGGCAAGCTCGCCACGCACCCTGCGTATAGCACCGCGCTCGTGGTGGCCGCGAACCGCTGCTGTGAGGCGTACTGGAACCGCCTGGACACCCAGCCACTCGTCTTTTCCGACGGCGCAGCCGCCGCGGTTGCGGTGCGCGGTCACCGTCGGCTGAGGTGGCTAGTGTCCGAGGCCCGCACGGAGGGCCGCTACGTCGATTTCTACCGGCTCGATGTTGGCGGCTCCGCGATGCCCTTCGGCTCCGCCGCCAGCGCTGGGGCCGGGCTCCGGGTACGCGACAGCTGGGAAGTGATGGAGTACTTCGACCACGGTGCCGGGCAGCTTCGGTGGTTCGCCGAGCAACTGGATGAACAGGTCAAGCTCACCGTTGAGCGCGCGTGCGGGCGGGTGGGAATCGAGCTGGGCGAGCTGAGCAAGGTCATACTGGTTAACGACAATGCCGCCGTAATGACGTCCCTGGCCGAACGCCTCGGCGTCCCGCTAGCGCGAACGAACCTGGAGCTAGCCCTCGAGCACGGCCACTTGGGTGCCGCCGATCAGCTGTTCTGCTTGAGCCAATATCACGGCCGCGGGGAATTGCTGCCCGGAGACAGGGTTGCCCTGGTAGCCCGGGGTAGGGGCATGCACTGGGCGTGTACGCTCCTTGAGGTTTAGCCGTGGCCCCCACCGACCCTCGCTCAAGCAGCGGAGCCCCGAGGTCGTTCGAGGGTCCGTTCCTGTCGCTGGCGGCGGAAGTGCTTGAGATCACGCCGGATGAGCTCGCGGACGATCTGGGACCTGCGTCGTTCGGGCAGTGGACCAGCCTAAAACACCTTCAGCTTGTGGCGGCGGTCGAACGCGCATATGGCATCTGTCTTTCGCCTCGCGAAATACGGTCATTCCACACCTTGGGTGAGCTCGCCAGGCTTATCGCAAGTAAGGGAATCGAAGCTTAATGAAAGGGCGTTTCGGGACGGCCGTGAGCGAGGCCGATCTTGACCTCCTCGTCTTTATCAGGCGCTTTGAAGAAACGCTGCTCGATCTCTTTGCCGCAGGGGAAATGAGCGGTACAACGCACACCTGCCTGGGCCAAGAATATGTGCCGGTCGCCCTTGCTCCGCTGACCCGTGGCGACTTCATTTTCAGCAATCACCGCGGGCACGGGCATTACCTAGCCCATTGCGGTGATGCCGAAGGCCTGCTAGCCGAGGTACTGGGCCGTGAAGGCGCGCCATGTCAAGGTGTCGGCGGCAGCCAGCACCTATTTGGTGATGGTTTTCTCTCCACCGGGGTGCAAGGGCAGAGCCTGCCGGTCGCGGTCGGCGTGGCGCTCCATTTCAAACGGACCGGTCAGAGTCGTATCGCGGTTGCCTATATCGGCGATGGGACCTGGGGCGAAGGCGCCGTTTACGAGGCGTTGAACATGGCGCAACTGTGGCAGGTACCGCTCCTGGTGGTGGTCGAGAACAACGGTATCGCGCAGACCACACCGCTGCGGATGCACCTGGCGGGCTCGATCGAGGGCCGAGCCCGCGCTTTCGGCGTCGGCTATCAGCGCATCGACACCATGGACATAGAACAGATACGGCGAGCGCTCGGGCCGCGGATCGATCAGGTCAGGCGTGACTGCGCTCCCGCAGTAGTCGAGTTCAACACCGTCAGGCTCGGCCCGCACAGCAAGGGTGACGACTCCCGGGATCCGGTGGAACTGAGCATTGTGCATGAGCAGGATTGGCTGCGCAGCTATGAGAGCCAGGCGCCGGAAAGGCTCGCGGCCTGCGACGCCCGGCAGCGGGCGAGGGTATCCGAGATCCTCCAGACAGTGCGCCGCAAGCCGATGTCGAGCTGGGAGCCCGCGGATGGCCGGTAGCGGGAGGATCGTGGACGACCTCAACCAGGCCCTCTACTCCCTGTTCGAACGGGACGAGCGGCTGTATCTCCTTGGCCAGGATGTCGCGGACCCCTACGGCGGAGCGTTCGGCGTCACAAGAAGGCTTTCCACGCGGTATCCGGGCAGGGTCATCAGCACGCCGATCAGTGAGGCCGCGATGGCGGGTGTGGCCGGCGGCCTGGCGCTTTGCGGCAACAAAGTGATCATGGAGGTCATGTTCGGGGATTTCGCGGCGCTGGCGTTCGACCAGGTGCTCAATTTCGCCACGAAGTCCGTCGGCATGTACGGCACGCACCGGCCCATGCACTTTGTGCTGCGATGTCCTGTGGGGGGCAACCGCGGCTACGGGCCGACCCACAGTCAGAGCCTGCAGAAGCATTTCATCGGGATCCCGCATCTCTCGCTGTACGAACTGTCCCCGTTCCACGATGCCGCGCCGCTTCTCGAGCGGATACTCGGCGCCGGTGAGCCGGCGATCCTGTTCGAGCCGAAGGCGCTGTACGCGGAGCGTATCCGCCGACCGGGGCGGCTCGATGAGATGCTCGCATGCGAGCATCTCGACGGTGGCTGGGCGCACATCTGGGCGCACATCGGTACGTCTGCGGGCACTGGAGCATCCGTGGCCCTGCTGGCACCCGGAGGTATGGCAGCCCAAGCTCTGGATGCCGCACGCGCCCTGGTCGCCGAGGGCGGCGTCCAGGTCCACGTCTTGGTACCGGAGCGCTTGTATCCACTCGACCTGAGGCCGGTCACCGGACTGCTGGCCGACGCGACCGTGGTCTGCGTCGCCGAGGAGGGGACTGAGGGCGGTACGTGGGGAACGGAAGTGGCCGCCCGCATCCACGCGCAGCACTGGGATCGGCTGTCCCGTCCCGTCGTGCTGGTCAGCTCGCGCGGCAGCGTAATCCCGGCAGCGCCGCACCTGGAGAAGAAGGTACTGGCGGGAGCTGACGCCATCAAGGCCGCGCTGCGGTCGGCGCTCGGCCGTTCACCGGCAACCCGTGGCAAGGGGCGGCCGGGCGGGCCGGTTCCGTTGCCTGGCAAGGACGTCCCCGACCAGCGGGACTCGGTAGATGTACAAGTTCCGAAGCTCAACAGCAATGACAGAGCATACGTGCTGCTGAGCTGGCTGGCGGCGGACGGCCAGCTGGTTCGGGCGGGCAGCCCGATCGCCGAGATCGAGACGTCGAAGGCCGTTGCAGAGCTGGCAGCGGCGGTGCCAGGGACGCTGCACATCAAGGCACCGGCCGGTGCCGAGTGCATGCCCGGCGAGACCATTGCGTGGCTTACCGGGATGCCCGGCGGGGACTACGGCGGCGCCCCGCAACCCGCTCAGGGCGATTCCGGCGCCGGTGAACCCGCTCTGGCGAGCGAGGTGCGGCCGCTGGCGGTGAGCCGAGCGCAAATGCGGGTGGCTGACGTCGTAAGCGAGTCCCACCGGGAGATTCCCGCGGCGTTCGTCGCGGCCGACGCGTGCGTCGACGCTCTGCTGAATGCCCTGCCCGTACTCGCGGACGCTGCAGGTGGCACGTTCGGCCTCCTTGAGGTTCTGGTCATGGCCATCGCCTCATTGCAGCCCCGGTTTCCCGCGTGCTTCAGCAGCCGCGCCGACGGGGGAGCCGCGCACCTCACGAATGGCGCCCATGTGGCGGTGACACTCGACGCGGGCAATGGGCTTTACCTGCCTGTGATCAGGTCGGCTGAGCAGCGTACGGCGGCCGACGTTGCGGACCAGCTGGCGGGCCTGCGCATGCAGGCGGTACGAGGAACGTTCACCGAGGACGACCTGACAGGGGCAAACATCGCCATCTCGTGGAACAACGAGCCGGGTGTCATGCTGGTGCAGCCCTTGATCCCGCCTGGCCTCGCCTGCATGATCTCAGTCGCGGGGAGCCGACGCGACGTGATTATGACCGGGCCGGGCGAGATTGCCGAGCGGAACGTGGTCGGTCTCGGCCTAGCGCATGACCACCGGCTGGTGAATGGCCGCGAGGCAACGGCGTTCCTGCGTGAACTCGCCGCACTCCTGGACGATGAGCGGGCGTTGCTCAGGATCATTTCCGGACGGGATCGCTGATGCGCCGAAGGTTACCCAGCCCCTATGCCCTCGTTCCAAAGGAGAGATTCATGAGCGCAGCGGACCCCTGGCAGACCGACGTGAGGATCCGGCAGGAGCCGAGTGCCGGAGGGACGGGCCGGGCAGCCAGGACACGTGGACGCGACGGCCACCTGGTGCCATTGCCGGGCACGGAATGGAAGGTGTGGCGCGACGCCCGGCTTCGGACGGCCGGCTTTCCCGCTGACGGCCTTGACCGCCTCAGCGCACCGGACTGTGCCGCTGCTGCCGACGCCTACCTGGCTGGGCAGGTCAGCAGCCGGACCTGGCAGGAGGCGTTCGATAAGGCTTTGGCGCGCTGCTCGCACGAAGTACTGGCGATCGCCGCCGATCCCGTCTTCCGTGAAGCCGTAACCTGGCAGAACCCAGGCGTACTGCGCGCGCTTGACCGAATGCTGACTGCTAGCCCGCAGGCTCACCGTAACGCCAGACAACGCGAACGCGAGCGATTGGTGGCCAGGTACTGGCAGCGCTACTGCGCCAAAGCCGAGACCATCGGCTTCTTCGGGCCGGTGTGCTGGGCCCGAATCGACTCGGGGACGGCGGCCGTGATCGCCCGGCCGGGACGCGCTCTTCTCCGCAGCAGACGGGTGGACCTCGAGCACTGGGCTCTCGCCGAGTGCGCAGAGCGCATCGCCGTCAACCCATCCGTACGCCGCTGGCTTCCACCGGCGCTGCAGCCGCACATGACAGTCCGGCAGCGTCGGGTCCTGGACCCGATCAAGATGCCGACCGAGCTTACGCCCGCCGAGGCCGAGGTGCTCGCCCGCTGCGATGGCCGCCGCGCAGCCGCGGACATCGCCCGCGAGTTGGTGGCGGGTCACCGTGCGGGGCTGCGCAAGGCGGAAGACGTGTATCTGCTCCTTGAGCGGCTGGCGGCCAAGGGAATCCTGCGCTGGACGCTGGACGTGCCAGTACACCCGGATTGCGAGCGCATGCTGCGGGAGCGAATTATGGCTATTGCTGAACCCGAGGCCAGGTCCTGGTCTTTGGCCCAGCTCGACCGCCTTGCGTTCGCGCGAGACAAGGTCGCCGCCGCGGCCGGGCGGCCCGACGAGCTGGCCGAGGCGATCAGCTGCCTCGAGGCGGAATTCGCCGAGATCACCGGGGCCAGCGTGGTCCGCAAGCCCGGCCAGGCTTACGCTGCACGGCGCATTTACCGTGAGGAGACGATCCGCGATCTGACCGTCACCATCGGACGAACGGTGCTCGACGCGATAGCAGCACCGCTCACGATCGTGCTGTCGGCCGCCCGCTGGCTTTCCGCGGCCCTAGCCGAGGCGTACCTCAAGTCGCTGGGTACGATTTATGCCGACTTGTCAGCCGAGCTGGGCTCGGCGGAAGTGCCACTAGGTCAGCTCTGGTTCCTGGCCCAGGGTCTGTTCTACGGCTCAGGCAATCGCCCGGCCGACCGGGTCCAGGCCGACTTCTCCAAGCGCTGGGCCGAACTCCTCGGGCTTGGCCAGTGCGGCCACGATACCCGCGAACGGCGGCTGCGCAGCGCCGATTTGGCGCCAGCGGTGGCCAGGGTTTTCCCGGCCCGGCGCCCGGGCTGGCCTGACGCCCGGGTGCATAGCCCTGACTTGCAGATATGTGCTGAGAGTTTGGACGAGCTCAACGCAGGCAGGTTCTACGTGGTGCTGAGCGAGCTGCACGTCGCATTCGCCACAAACGCGTACGGCGCCGCGGTCAGCGCCCATCCCGATCCATCGGCTCTGCGCTCCGCGCTCGCCGCCGACACGGGAAGCGGCCGGGTCCGCCTCCTGCTGCCGACCACGTGGCCGAGGAATACCTCCCGGCTCGCGTTCGCGCTCGGCGCCAGTGACGACGTGCAGCTCGGGATCTTGCCGGCCCCAGGAGGCAGCCCAGACCAACTGCTGCCGATAACCGCGGTGTCGGTTTCAGAAGCCGACGGCAAGCTGGTGGCGAAGGCTCCCGATGGCCGATGCTGGCCGCTGATCAGCATCTTCGCCCAGTCATTGTCGGAGGTGGCGGTGGAGATGTTCAAGCACGCGGGTACCGGCCCGCACACGCCCCGGGTCATGATCGACGAGATGGTCGTATCCCGCGAGACGTGGCGGCCCACGCTGGCCGCGTCCGGCCTGATGGATGTCACGAGCGAGGGTGAGCGTTACCTCGCCGCCCGCCGCTGGCGGCATGAGCTCGGTTTGCCTGAACGCGTGTTCGTCGCGGTCGCGTCCGAGGTCAAGCCGATGTTCGTCGATCTCACCAGCCCGCAATACGTGGCATCTCTGCTGCACATGCTGAACGCCGCCCGGGTGGCCAGCGGCGACGAGGCACGCCTGTCGGTGACCGAGATGCTCCCTCTCCCGCGTCACGCCTGGGTACCCGACGCCGAGGGGCACCGGTACATCTCCGAGCTACGGCTGCAGGTACGCGACCCAGTCCCACCAGCGGAGAACGGATGCTAACCAGTTCTTTTTCATTATGCGGGACTGCTCGCGGCCGCTGCCGTGCATGGGGAAAGTCGCACCTACGGATTGAAAGGGGGATGGGGAAATGGACTATGTCGGCGCCGCCCCGGACTACCAATGACTGCTCTATCGCCGGACCAGTCGCGTTTCTTCGGAGGCGAATCCAACCAGGCCCGGGAGATGGCCGAGTCATTCGGCACGAACGCTGAACGTTACGACCGGGCTCGCCCTAGCTACCCCGATGACCTTGTGCAGCGCATCCTCGCCGCCAGCCCTGGGCGCGACGTCCTTGACGTCGGCTGCGGGACCGGCATCCTGGCCCGCCAGTTCCAGGCGCTCGGCGCCACGGTGCTCGGGGTCGACCCGGATGCGCGGATGGCCGACCTGGCGCGGCAGCGCGGGCTTGAGGTGGAGGTAGCGAAGTTCGAGGACTGGGACCCGGCCGGACGGGCATTCGACGTGGTGATCGCCGGGCAGGCCTGGCACTGGGTGGACCAGGTGGTCGGCGCGACCAAGGCGGCGCAGGTCCTGCGCCCCGGTGGCCTGCTGGCCCTGCTCTGGAACGCGTTCGAGCCGCCAGCGGACCTGGCCGAGGCCTTCGCCGCTCCCGACGGCCGGGCACTACCTGGGTCGCCGACGCCTGCGCGCCCCGGCCCGGGCGCGGAAGCTTACCCAGGACTGGTCGCGGGTCTAGGCGCGATTCCGTGTGCCAGGGCGGTCGATGGAATGGAGCAGGCGGGGGCGTTTGACGGCCCGGAGCAATGGCAGTTCGGCTGGGACCGGCACTACACTCGCGACGAGTACCTGGACCAGTTGCCGACTGCTAGCGTCTGGTCCCTGCTTTCCCCCGCGGCGCAGCAGGAGGTGCTGCGCCGCGTCGGTGCCGCCGTCGATGCGGCGGGCGGAAGCTTCATCATGCACTACGTCACGGTGGCGGTCGCCGCGGCGCGAACTGGCGCGGCCTGACTCGTCAGGAGCCCCGGCCCCTTCCTGAATGGTATGCGATATGGACTTTAGCTTGTTCTATTTCGCCAGCGACAGCCGCGAGTATGCCACCGATCGCTATCGACTACTGCTGGAGGGGGCACGCTTTGCGGACCAGAACGGCTTCGCTGCCGTATGGACACCGGAGCGCCACTTTCATCAGTTCGGCGGCCTTTACCCCAACCCCTCGTTGACGAGCGCAGCCGTGGCTGCGGTAACCGAACGAATAAAGATCCGCGCTGGCAGCGTAGTACCAGCATTGCATCATCCTTTGCGCATCGCAGAGGAATGGTCGGTTGTTGACAACCTGTCGAACGGCCGCGTGGGCGTGGCCTTTGCCTCTGGCTGGAATACGATAGATTTCGCGTTCAGCCAGGGCAGCTTCGCCGACCGCCGATCGCTGATGGATGAACGAATCGAGCAGGTACGCAGTTTGTGGCGTGGCGAGACGATGTCGGTGGTCGACGGCTCGGGGAACACACAACAAGTACGCATTTTCCCGTCCCCGATCCAGGCGGAATTGCCGATCTGGATCACCACCGTTGGCAATGTGGAGACGTTCCGTAAGGCTGGCCATCTCGGTGCCAGTGTGCTGACCTATCTACTCGGGCAGAATCTAAATGACCTCGCCGAGAATATCGCAGCCTATCGTGCGGCGTTGGCCCAGCGGGATGGCGCGGACGGATGGCCCGGTCACGTTACGCTCATGGTGCACACTTATCTGGGCGAGGAGGAGGATGAGGTAAGGGAGCTGGTACGCGGCCCACTGTCGGACTACATACAAAGCTCACTCGATCTCCGGCTGAGTTCCCAGGTACCAGGCGCCCGGCCAGTCGAACTGGTGGAACTGAGCCCAGACGATGTTGGCTTTATTGTGGAACAGGCATTCAACCGATACTTCAACCGGGGCGCTCTGCTGGGCACAGTCGAAAAGGCATGTGGCATGGTTGATCATTTTATCTCCATGGGCATCGATGAGCTTGCGTGCCTCATCGACTTTGGCCTTCCCGCGCCGGTCGTTCTCTCCGGCCTTGATTATCTAAATAAGCTTCGAGAGCTGACGCAGGCCCCGGTGGGCGGCAAGTTGGCGTTATGTGGCGGGTGTCTCAGCGTATGCATGAGGGCCTGATTTGACTTCGGGGTGAGGGCAGGCCGACCATCGAGTCTGCCCTGCGCACGTCGGCCTGGTTTCCCGGAGGTGCAGATCCTCCACCGGTTGGTCGGGGACAACACTGCGCTGTTGGACCCAGTTGTGCCGGACGAGCGCGTCGCCGAGGGGTGCCCACAACCATTTTATGAACCCGGCCCATCTCATGCCTGCTGCGTGATGCCACTGGTGGAGGTCATCCGCGTCTTCCGCACCAGCGCCGAAACCCTTAGAATTGACCATAAGGCATATCGATTACGCGCACCTGGGTGACGGGCTGGACAGCATCGTTCACTTCATCACCGAAAAACGCGGCCTTAGCCCTGCTCCGCAGGAGCCTTGGCGTATTGGTGCCATTTGACCAGGGGCGGGACTTCATGGCGGATGCGGCGATTGCGCGGTCTTGGACCCATGGCGACAGATCCCATGCTCCATTCCGTGCCGTTCACGAGCTTTTCCTTCAGCAGGCGCAGCGCGACCCTGACGCGCTCGCATTGCGTCAATGGGACGAGCGACTGACATACCAGCAGCTCGCCAACGCCGCAGCGGAGCTTGCCGGGCGGCTCAGGGAGGCCGGTGTCGTCTCCGGATCCCGCGTAGGCATCTGCATGCGGCGGACGCTGTGGTTGCCGGTAAGCGAGCTTGCCGTGCTGATGGCGCGCGGCGCGTTTGTGCCGTTGGATCTCGACCAGCCTGCGGAACGGTTGCGGGCCATTGCCGAGCACGCGGGCATAGAGGTTGCCCTGGTAGACACCGACGGGGGCGAGGTGCTTGCTGGCGTCGTTGACCGGCTAATCGGCCTTGAATCCTCTGGTACCGACGCGCCGTCAGCCGCGCGGGCCGAGTTCGGGCCGGCCGCCCTAGACGATGCGGCATACGTCATGTACACGTCTGGCTCGACCGGCCGGCCCAAGGGCGTCATGGTCAGCCATGGGAACCTCAGCGCGTTCGCCGTCGCGGCCAATCAGCATCTGGGCGGAGCAACCGGCTACCGGCTCGCGGCGTTCGCCGCCGTCGGCTTCGATGTCTCGGTGTTCGAATTCTTCGCGTCGCTGGTGTGCGGTGCTTCGATTCATCTCGTGTCTGAGGCAGAGAGAGCAGACACAGAGCGGTTGCAGCGGTTTCTTGAGGCACACCGGGTGACGCGGGTCTTCTTGCCCCCTGTTCTCTTCGCGCTGCTTGATCCCGGCCGCCTGCCAAGTCTCCGCGAGGTCATTGCCGGGGGCGAGCCTTGCGATCCCCGCCAGGTGGAGCGGTGGGCAGTGCCCGGGCGGCGACGCTTCTATAACTGGTACGGTCCCACGGAAACGACGGTGGCCGTGATCGGGACTGAGCTGAGCGGCAGGTGGGACCGGCCGCTGCCGCTCGGGCGCCCGCTACCGGGCTGCCGCGCTTATATCCTCGACCAGGACATGGTGATGTGCGCGGCAGGCCAGCCGGGTGAGCTGTTCATCGGTGGCCCCCAGGTGTCCCTCGGGTATGTCTCCAGCCCGCAGGAGAATGCCGAGAGGTTCGTTCCCGACCCGTTCGGCGAATTCCCCGCCCTGCCCGGTGAGAGGGGGATCCTGTACCGCACCGGCGATCTGGCGGCGTGGGATGCAGCGGGAATGATCTCGTTTCTCGGACGTGGGGACCGGCAGGTGCAGATCCATGGCAAGCGCGTTGAACCCGGAGAGATAGAGGCGTTGCTCAGCGGCCATCCACGGGTGGCGCAGGCGGTTGTCGACGTGTCCGGATCTGTCGTCCGCGCCTACGTGACGCCCGCCGAGGCTCCCTCGAGCGAGGAGCTTCGCACGTACTGCTCGAGATGGCTGCCGCGGCACATGATCCCGGTGAGCGTGACCGCGCTGGACCGGTTGCCGGTAACGGTCAACGCGAAGGTGGACTTCGCCGCGCTCCGCCGGCTGAGCCAGGAAGGCACGGTGGACCGGGCCGCCACGGGGTATCCGGTAACCGAGCTCGAGCATGCCGTCAGCAAGAGCTGGGCGTCGGTGTTCGACACTGCCCCGCCAGCTCGTGACGATGACTTCTTCCTGGCCGGCGGCGACTCGCTGTCTGCGATGCGGATCGCCGCTGAACTGCGGCGCACGACGGGCAGGCAGGTCTCCGCCGATGACATCTTGACCGGCCGGACGGTCGCCGGGATAGCCGCCAGAACCGGATTGGCCGGCGAGGTGGCTGGTCCTGTGCCGCCGACCTGCGGCAAGCCCGTGCTCTCCCCGGCTCAGCGCCGCCTGTGGTTCGTTGAACAGTTCGCCCCAGGTATGCCGATGCACAACATTGTCATGTCGGAGCGAGTCAGCGGCGTGCTCGATATTCCCGCCCTTGAACGCGCCGTCGGCGACGTCACCAGGCGCCAGGCCGCCATGCGATGGCGGCTGCGATCCGGTGACGGCGTGCCGGAGGTGATGGTGGCGGACCCCGCACCGGTCACCATCCCGGTCCACGATCTGTCGGCCCTGGATGCGGCCGACCGGGAATCAGGTCTCGGCCGCATACTCGAGGACGAGGCGCGTACTCCGATTGGCCTCACCACCGGACCGCTGTGGCGGATCCGTCTGCTCCGGCTCGCGGATACCGACCATGTGCTCGTTATTACCGTGCACCACCTTATATTCGATGGCTGGTCACAGGCCGTTCTTTACCACGAACTCGGACAGGCGTACAGCAGGGAACTGTCCGGCCTAGGAGCCGACGATTGGCCCGCTGGCCACGGAAGCTTCGCGGATTACACGGCAGGGGCGCGAGATCAGGCCAACCGCAACGGGGCGGCCGACACGGCTTGGTGGGTGCGGCATCTCGCAGGAGCGCCCACCGTGCTGGATCTGCCACGGGACCGGCCGCGACCTCCCGTGCTGAGCTTCAATGGAGCGACATGCGGGCTGCCTGTTGGCGCTGAGCTGGCCGCTGACGTCGCGCGGCTGGCAGCAGCCGAAGGCACGACGCCTGGAGCGGTTCTTCTCAGCGCGTTCAGCGTGCTCGTCGGTCGGCTGACAGGTGAGCACGATCACATCGTGGGGATGCCTATGGCGGACCGGGGCGATGCCGAATTCGAACGCCTTGTGGGCTTCTTCATTCGCACCTTGCCGTTGCGGCTGAGTGTGGACAGCCACGCGTCCTTCAGCGACCACGTACGCCGCTGCAGCGGCGAACTCGCAGCGGCGCGTCAGCACGCGGACGCTCCGCTCGAGCGGATCGTTGAGGCCTTGGGCGGCAGCCGGGATCTGGCCAGAAACGCGCTGTTCCAGGTCATGTTCAACGTCTACAACTTTCCCGAACCGCGCCTTGAGCTCGGTACCGCAGCGGTGCGCCAGTTGCAGGCGGGGGTTCCCGGTTCGCTCGTTGACCTCACTCTCTACGTAGTCCTTCACGGCGGTCGCATGCGCCTAGAGGCCGCCTACAACAGCGATCTCTACGATCAGCCACGCATCAAGGCTCTCCTCGAGAGCTACCGGACCCTGCTGCGCGATCTGGTGCGCGATCCTAACCAAAGTGTGGCGCGTGCTAACGCACGTCCGGCCTGGACCAGGCTGCCCGACTGGTCGGCGCAGCTGTCGAGAGAGATACCCGAATCCCCAGGGTTGATCGAGCAGATCCGGGCGATCGCAGGCGAGATACCGGAGGCGGTGGCCGGCCAGGATAGTGACCGTGTGCTTTCCTACGCGGACTTCCTGTGCATCGCCGACCAGACCGCCGCGGCCCTGCGCTCCGTATCCGTGGCCGTCGGTGATGTCGTCGCGGTGGTCGCCGGGCGCACCGCGATCCTGCCAGCGGTGCTGCTAGGAGTTCTGTCGACGGGTGCCAGATGGGCGATCCTCGACCACGAGCTCCCCGGCGCGGCGCTGGACAGGCGGCTATCCGCGGTCCGCCCTCGAGCACTGATTCAGTGCGTCCGGCCCGCCGTTATCCCGGAATCCGGCTTCGCCATGCCCGTCATTGACGCCGCCGGTATGCTGACGGGCACCTCCGT